>Ga0335085_10009869_pt1 | contig 14337 bp, 14 predicted proteins | sample Lox_Sample_45_FD_206712 | JGI IMG/M metagenome (GOLD analysis project Ga0335085, IMG submission 206712) | Soil microbial communities from Loxahatchee National Wildlife Refuge, Florida, United States - Lox_Sample_4.5 | ecosystem: Environmental > Terrestrial > Soil > Wetlands | place: USA...
ATGCCCTGGAAAGACTGATGAATAATCAGTCCAGTGCGGAAATAATTGGGCAGTTGCACAATCTTGCACTTAGCAGACTACCGGTTATTGGAAGAGGCGATGAAAACCCGCTTCTTAAAGCACTTGAGGCGTTGGATTCCACGGAACGTAGAGATATTTTTCAGAACTGCCTGGAATCTGCCATGCCGTGGATAGATGCCAAAACTGAAGGATTTTGGACTGTCAATTCTTCTCAGTATGTTTGCCTGGTGGGGGTTGATGGCGCACAGATATTTGCCCAACGATTTGGCGATGAATTCAGGTCTGCTCTTCCTGTCAGTTCAGGAATGATCCCAAACCAGATTCAGTTTTTCGAATCTGGTAGCCCCGACAAACTAACTTGTTATATAGAATTGAGCGGTTTACCAATAACGGCGTTGACCCAACTGCCGCAATGGCGGCAGAGTTACGTTGAGGAAAACAAAAAAATTCCGTTACATATACACAAAGACAGGTCGCTCTTCGTCCACCCACTGGCACCGACTGCTGCAACTCTGGATCGTTTGGCTGAGCACTTCAGGCTATTCATTCAAGGGATCGTACTCGGTATATTGAAACAACGACGGAACGATTCAGGGAGTCTTGAATATTGTTTTACCGTTTCTTGTGAAGAGCTTTCTGTCGGCAATGAGCGCTTAATCCGGCTGGATGGATTTGAGGATGAAGTCCAATCTGTATTGCAGAAATTGGTTGCTAATGCTCTTGATCAGTTGAAGTCGTCTGCGCAACATGTCAGCTTGGTGGCTTTGTACGATTTCTTCGCACAATATGTATATCCTCCTGCGATTATGAGGGATTGTTATGGGATGGATTCCTTGCAAGAAAGCTTTCCTCATGTCATGTGTCACAAGCTGGTAGAGGAAGCATTAAAATCGTTGGTAGACAAGTATCCAGATGAGGATACGGACTTGATTGTCCGTCTAAAAAATAAAGACTTGCTGGAGAACTTAGGAACAATCGACCTTTGGACCGTTGAAATAGAAGGTTCAGATAGCGACGTATATGAGTATGAGGTTGGCAGGGCACATCAACCAAAGCGACAACTGAAAAGCGAATTCTATCAGCCGGGATGGCTAGAGAGGCAGGTTTATAATACAGGAACTGTTTCTGATGGAAAACGATGTACTGGTTGTGGCTACGGGTTAGAAGGTACCCCAAACTTTTGCCCAGAATGCGGGATGCGACAAACCTTTCAGCCTGTGGCTTCGCCTCCTCCGTTACCTTAGCTTGTAAACAGACCAAAGGGACCGAGATGAATGCCAATAATTTGAAAATCAGCATATTTCAGAAGTCAATGGTACTTATAATTGCTCTATTTTTTGGCTCTTTGCCAAATACGGCCTATTGCTTCGGGACGAGTAAACAAGAAAGGCAAACATATAAAGAGAATAATAAAGCCATGAACAAAGCACCGGTCAAACAAGGGAGCAAGTGGCGTAAATTTACTAGGCTGGAAAGGCCTGGTGAGAATATTGAGAAGAACGGGATAAAAAAGAACACCTGGCTGTTGTCTGAGCATAAGAAAGGGAGACCAAGCCTGAATAAGTATAAGGAAGATACCGGGATAGACAAAAGTAGAAAAGGAACCGTCAGAGTGGAAGGGTTCTACAAACCAGAGTCATACAAACAAGCAGATATAAAGGGAAAAGGTACAAAAAGTTATAGCAAGCAGGAAATGCCGACAAAAAATGTGTCGCCTAATAATATTAAGATAACCAGCAAAACAAGGTTGAAATAAAATATTTATGCCAGAGCAATCGTATCCCATACCATGCCAATCATGTGGCAAACAGCTTTATGGACCGGTGACTTATTGCCCTTATTGTGCAGTAAAATGTGCTGTTGCCACGACAGTAGAGACAACTGAAGAATCGGAAATCATCGACCAGGTAAATGAAGCCACTGTAGCAACACCTTCTCCTGAAAGCTTTTCTGGGCAACAGCCACCACCGTCACAAGACGAACCTACTATCGAAGGTCCGTCTGAATCGACGCAGAAAGTTGCCCCAGAAAATAAGCCTGCAGAGCAAAAGAGTGAGCCAGCTTCAGAGAAGAAGGTTGGAAAGCTGAAGGTCGAACCCGCTCCACCGGTTCCTCCTCCGCCCCCTCCGAAGCCTTGGAAATGGATTGCTGTTGCCGTGGTCTTAGTCGTTGTTATTGCCGGCTATCTGATATCCCACAAGAAGGGTGGCGTTTCGTCGGAACCGTCCGGTTCCCAGCAGTCGTCCACCTCATCGGCACCAAGCCAAGGGAAAAAGGAGTCTGCCCGTATTGTTGCTCAGGACGCAATGCGTCAGGGCACAGGGCTGTCACTGACGATTAGCAAGCTGCCCAAGTTGGAGAAGGTGCTGAAGGCTGCAAAACAACTGGGAGATATCTCACCTCGCTACCAGGAGCAGATAGCATCCGCTGAAAACACCTTGAAGGCTGCCCAAACCGACCGGGATAAAAGTTTGCTGGCCTATATTGGGAAAGTTGAAGAATTGGGTCGTTACAAACCGGATCAGATATCTTATGCAATGGGCGTAATCCAGAGTGGGGACATCACGTCTCGTGAAAAGGTTGTTGCTGAACTGCTCTCAAGACACGTCAATTCTTTGCGCAGCAGTGGCAACTCTGATCCTAAGAAATTACTTTCGGAATTTAACCATCGTTTCAGCGATTTTGTTGATTGAGGTCTTAATCAAGGCTGTAAGGGGGAGGCGTTGTATGAAATATTTATTGCTTAGGCTGATTGCCTTCGGTGCCGTCTTAAGCATATTCACAGGATGTGCAACGATGACGGATGGCGGGCGGACCAGGGCCGAGGGCACCGGATTTGGCGCCGCAGTTGGAGCACTTGTGGGTGCCGGTTTGGGGCAGGTTATAGGCAAGAACACCGCTTCAACCCTGATTGGTGCAGCAGCAGGATCGGCTGTGGGTGCTGCCGCAGGCTACGTGGCGGGAGATGCTGTCGCAGAAAAAAAAGAGCAATATGTTAAGAATGAGGACCGGCTGGACGATCAAATCAATACTGTTGTTCAATGTAACTGTGATTTGAAAAACTTTAATGAACAAACAGCGACACGGATTAAAGATTTGGACAAGGAAGTTGCCCACCTGAAGACCCGCTACAAAGCAAAAAAAGTCAAAGTCGCCGAACTGAAAAAGAAGCAAGAAGAGATTAATTTATTGATTCAAGATGCCGACCAACGCAAAAGCAGCATGAATAAGGAAATGATAGCCTTGAACGACTACCTGAAAACTCTCAATCAGGTGCAGGACCGTCAAAAAATGGCCAAACTCGGCCAGGAAGTAGACACTCTTCGGAATAACATTGCCATGCTCGACAACAACAACAAACAAATGGCTAAGCTTGTTAAAGCCCTTTCTGTGAGGAAATAGAGAATGTACAGTAAAATCCTGAGTGCTGTCGTATTGGCTGTCACCTTGACTGCATGTGCCACATCAAATGATCCCAGGCAGGGAGGATTTTTTGGAGGACTCCACGGCCTTATGTCGGGCTCCTATGACGATCGGATTCAGAAGCGACAAGACGAATTGGCCTATCAAAAGAACGTCAATCAGGATTTGAAAGAACAATCCAGAGTGCTGGAAGGTCAGGCACAGGAAAAGGAATCGGAGTTGGCTTCCGCCCAGCAACGTCTTGCGAATATGGAAGGGGACCTTGCCAGCTTGGAGTCTGACGTTAACCGGCTGAACGCTAGGTCGGATAAACAAAAGGCTGAGCTAACTAAGCTAAAAGAAAGAATTAAGGAGCAGAGGAAGCGCGTGAAGCGCCAGCAAGCCGCTCTAAATGAATTGGAGCGCGCTGGCGGCAGTTCTGACCCAGAACGATACCGGGTTCTGGAGCAGGAGCGTAACCGGCTGGCTGATGAATACAAGAAGTTGCTTGAATATTCACAAGCGCTTTCCAATGCGGCGAATTGAGTTTGATCTGCTTCCAAGGTCATGGTTCCTTTTATTGCTACTGATATTCTTAATCTCGACGCTCATTTCGGTATCGGTACATGCGGCACCACCCATTGAAGAAATACGCACGTTGATGGCCAAGAGGGCTTTGAGACCTCAGCCAAAAGAATTGCTGGCAGTGCTGGACGTCAATAATCTAGAGGCAAGTCTGCGGGCGCTTGATCCGTATGCCCGCTATGTCCCTTCTTCATCGTCATCGAGCGATACTTCCCTTACTGCGCATTTTGGAATAGAGATTTTCGCCTATAAATCACGGTTATGGGTTAGGCCGGATTTCGGTGGACCGGCTGATCAGGCCGGGATTCCCGAAATTGGCGAATTACTGGCAATCAACAACAAGAAGGTTCACGGTGAAGATCTGGATTGGATTTCAGCCCTGATCGACAAGGCCAAACGAGATGATCACTTGAGCCTAACAGTTGCCAGTCGCCCGGGTGGCAAAGGGAAGACATACAAGGTCAAGCCTGCAACAGTTCAATCATCCTCGATCACATGGCGTCGGGTTGGGGCTGATATCGTAATTCGTATCAATGAGTTTGCTTCTCATGACACTGCTCCTTGTTTAGCTGCCATCTTCACGACTTTGGTTCGTCCCGGGGTTCGGGTAATCCTTGACTTGCGCGGGTGCTCGGGGGGGGATTTATACGAGGCCATAGAAATTGCGGGAATGTTCGTAGCTTCGGGCCTTCCCCTGGCAAATACTTATGATCGATCAGGAGCGGTACAGGCGTATCGGGCGCCTGCGGGACAGAAGCTGATAAGCCCTGTCTGTGTGCTTATCGACCGTCGTACCGCCAGCTCCGCGGAAATTCTTGCCGGAATTCTTCGATATCACCACCTCGTTCGAGTAGTGGGAGAACGGAGCTTTGGCAAATGCGTATCTCAGACTCTTATCCCTCTTTCCGATGGCAGCGGACTATGGTTGACCACGCTCGGGATCAGCTTCCCTGATAATACGTCGTGCTCCGAAGCCGGAATCAAACCGGATATTCCAATGCCTGATGTTTCAGTAGCAAAGTACAGTGACATACTTAAACGAATTACTGATGACATCCGCGTCCACCGATGATCGATCAATATAGTCCTTTATAATTTTGGCACAGGACAAGAAGACTTTGTGGTTCCGAGAGGGGAGCTTAGTGAAAAATATTGCCGGATTTCTCCTATTCATCCTTGCCTTCGTTATGCTTGGCGGTTGCGCCTCCACTGGGCGAACAGTGGATTCCTCTCAGCGCATTAAATTTACCGATGGTCCGGATGGCGCCCGGGCGACGATGAACGACTCAATATTGTTCGAAGTGAATTCTTCAGAACTCTATAAGGAGACCGATGAGTTGTTTGACGCACTCATGCCGGCCATTCAACGGACCAAAGGAAAGATTGTGGTAGAAGGACATACGGATAGTACCGGCACATCAGCCCATAATATGAAGCTCTCCCAAAGGCGTGCCGAGGCAGTCAAGGCCGCTCTGGTAGCAAGACAGATCGACCCTTCTCGAATCGAGGCGAGGGGGTATGGGGCTACACGTCCTGTAATTCCCAACGCTAAAACGCCTCTGGAACTCGCGCAGAACCGACGCGCAGTCATTGTCTTTCCGGGAGAGACCGTAGAGAGTATTGGCGGCAGCAATATCGAGAAGACCCTGTCAGATATCTCCAATAAAATCAGCGGCTGGCTTGGCGGTCTTTTTAAGAAAGATGCATCGACTGCGGCAAAAGACTAAAAACTGATACTGGGAGGTCGTATGGTTTTCAAGAACAAATACATGGCCTGTATATTTATGATTTTGTCAACGCTGCTGATTCTTGTAATTGGAACGGCTTGCGACAACGCTCAAAGTCGGGCAAAAAGAATTGTCTCATTACGTTCTGAGCGCAAGCAGACGTTGGACAAGCTATACCAGGAATATGGCGGTTCAGAATTGGCTCAATCAATAAAATCAGGTGTACAGAACGAGAAGGGAGCGGGGAATAGCCCTGAGAACCAATTCGCACAGGGCATTGCAAATTTAGCACAGGGTGCCGACCGATCATTTTTTGAGCAAAGCATACGGACTGTTGGCAGCGGTGAGAACATGGTAGCGATAACTGATAAGGCGAAACAATTTTATTCGCGCCCTGATGTTGTAAAGAAGGCCAAGAAGATTTATCAAATTGATATCGAGTTGGAACAGTTGGAGAATCAGGGAAAATAGATAAATAGAGTGATGTATCCTGACTCAGGAGGAATGCGCAGAAAAAATAAACTGTCCAGACATTCTGCGCGCAAGAATAATGTATGGTGGCAACTCTAGGCAGCGATGGCACAATATGCAACTCATGTGGACGGGGCCTTGCCGGACCAGTGGAATTCTGTCCCTTTTGCGGAAATCCCTCTCTTCATGAGCCCGTTCAGACTTCGGCTGCTCCCAATGTTGGAGCAGATGAAGTTGTTTCAGAGGCTAATCAAATATGGGAAACGGACATAGAAACACCTCCTGTAGCCGAAGCCGAATCACAGCCTGAAACTCAGAATCCTGAAACTGCCGCCAATCGAAAGAAAGCTGCTTCTGACAACATTTCACCTGAGCCTGCTCCCTTAACGTCTCTCATAGAATCCCCGAAAATCTTCGCCATTCCGAATGATGTACGACCACCTTCCCAGGATATGAGGGCCGGCTCAACTAAGAAGAGCATGGCAGGCTTATATGCCGCTATTTCACTTGTCGGGGTCGTGCTTATTGTTGGCGCATTCAAGTTCTTCGCCCCTGTTTCGTCGGCCAAAACTGCTGAGGTTAGGATTATTTCCATCCCCCAGGGGGCTACCGTCACGATTGATGGATCAGAGGTGGGGAAAACGCCTCATTTGGCCGTCAAAATGATTATAGGAACACATACAGTTGGCTTCTGGAAACATGGGTACAAATCTCGGAGTGTCGAGGCTTCCCTGGTTGCAGGCTACAACCCAGACATCCTGATGGAGCTGGAGAGAGTCCAGCAGTCGAAAGACGTGGCGCAGCCCAGTTCCTCGGAACGCCCCCCAAAGGCCTATTCAGTAAAACAGGCTCCACAACCGGCGGGAAAAGCACCTGAGAAGCCAGTTGAGGAAAGAATCCAGGAGGGGATAAATCTTTACGAAAGCAAGCAGTACAGGGCGGCTGTCAAGTTGTTTGATGGGGTCTTATCTGAGGTTCCAAACAACGCCACTGTGAAATATTACTTACAGAAGAGCCGCGAATCGCTCAATTAAAGAATACAAGCGATGACCGAGGGGTGATCAACAGAGGCTAAGTGAGGCTGGCAAAATATCATAAAACTAATTTCCATGAGGAGGAATCGATGTCAAAAATGAAATGTAAGAAGTGCGGCGAACTGCGGGAAAGTTCATGGCCAGGGGCTGGAATTTGTGACAGATGCGGTTTTATTTGTTCTGTATGTGCTGGCAGCCGCTCAAAACAATGCCCAATTTGTGAAAAAGATACGCTGAGAAAATAGTTTCCCCGGCCAACAAAATAGGCCGGTTAGCCTTATCGCGTGTGCTGCCTGGGAAGGATAGGCGTTCACCCTGTGAATGAAGTGCAGAGGAAAGTTAGAGATCCATTGCTCATAGCAGGTATACATTGTCAGCTCTTATGAAAATTAAACTACTACAGCTACATATGTTGATGGTCGCGCTGATTGTCTTGGGACAAGACATTGCTGTTGCCAACGCAGAAGAAAAAGTGTTTGTAAAAGAATACAGCTATCAGGCCAGTGAGAAGGACAGTAAGATCAGTTGTAGAACGAATGCGCTTGCTCAAGTGAAGCGGCTGCTACTGGAGGAATTGGGTTCATATATTGAAAGTTCAACCGAAGTAATCAACTTGCAATTGACACGCGAGGACATAGTGTCAATAACCTCAGGTACGGTAAAAACTGAGATAATCGATGAAAGTTGGGATGGTCGTCAGTATTGGATCAAGGCTAACCTGACGGCCGACCCTGATGAGGTGCTGCAATCCATAAGAGAAAGCAGAACAATTTCTACCAAAGAGCCAAAGGGACTCATCAAGCGGAACAAGGGATACAGAATTTCATTTTATTCGGCAGACATTAAGCCCGGTCCGTATGGTAATGATGATTCCAATCCTGCACCAGATGCATATATCGTCGTGAAGGATGGCAAAGGCAACTCCATATTTAACTCGGGTGATGTGTATTTAAAACAGAATAATGCAGGTGCCCTGCTTGGAAATAGAAACAATTATACACCGGATTTTCGTGGAGTGGGGTTCAACCACACCTTTTCCAGTGATTGCATCTCTGTATTGCTGATGGACTGGGACGGATGTGAAGGTTTTATGTGCAGCAAAAGCAGCGCGGATGATGTTATTGGATCCGAATTCAGAATCTGTTTGGGCGATAAAATAGGGAAGCGGTGGGCTAAATCGGAAGGTTGGCAAATGGAAGTGCAGATTATTCCTGTCGAATGATTTACTGGTAAAGGAGAGTAAGATCATGCGGGCTTTTTCCCCAGCTCACTTGAAGCATAACTGCTATGCAGCCAACCAAGGAGGTTCACGATGAATGACACGGTGATCAAAGCGGTAGATGAAAAATTCTGTCACGAATGCGGTGCGGCGATCAAGGTTAAAGCCGAGATCTGCCCAAAATGCGGGGTACGGCAGACTTCCCCTGGTTCTTCGTTTGGTTCTGTCGCGCCCAACGGCAAAAGCAAACTAGCCGCTGCATTGTTCGCCTTATTCTTGGGTGGTATCGGCATTCATAAGTTCTATCTGGGAAAAACCGGTCAGGGTATATTATTTATACTTTTTTGTTGGACCTTTATCCCGGCGTTAATCGGTTTCATCGAGGGGATCATCTTTCTCACAATGACAGATGAAACATTTATCCAGAAATACGGGACCGCATAAACACCTGTACTGGTTTTTTGTAATGAGGGAAAAGGGTTGTTTGTCCGTCTATATAGAATAGCCGACTGCGAACACCTCTGGCGGAACAACACCACCAACAGGAGGACTGAAATGGGATCTATGATTGGTTTGATAGCGATGGGGTTCTTTGTATTTTGTATCTTCTTCGTGTTTAAGCAGATTCAGTTTTATATGCAGTCTGTTGATTTGTTTAAGAAGATGATAAGCAATCAGGAAAAGATACTTCAACAAGTGATAAAAATGACCAATAACTCTCCGGAACAACAAAAGATCATTGCCGAGTCAAAAAAGCTCGAAGCACAAGGTGAATTGTCGGCGCAAGCCGCTCGTAAAATGCGCCTATCAACGTTAGAGGGGAGAAAAGTTTGCCCTAAGTGCTATAGAGATTATTCAATATACGTCATGAACTGTGAAAATTGCGACTGCAAACTCGAGCCATGCGAAGTTGTATTGCAAAACGCCTGAAAAGATATGATCGGTGGATCGAAAAAATGGGTCCAGTTCTACAGCTTACTTCGGTTTAGTAGATTTTGTAAGAAAGGCCGGAATAGCAAAAGGATTGAGGATTGCGTGAATTCTAAGGGATTATAAGTAGTCAAAATGGGGGTAATAATACTAATGAAACAAACAAAAATACCTTTTATACTTATTTTTCTCCTTCTAATTTCAGGCAATGTTTTTGCCGGACCGTTTGGACTTGAACAGGGAATGACCAAAAATCAGATTGAAGCATTAATTCAATCAAAATTGAATCAGGTGGATACATCTAGCTATAAGTCGAAGACAGCACCAAAACCTAACAGTTTATTTACAGAATATACATATACCATTTCTCCCAAGCATGGCTTATGTCAAATAAGAGCCACTAACGACAACATTGGTGATGCTAAAGCGACCAACACGTATGCAAGTCAATTAACCAACACTTTAATCAAAAAATACGGCAACAATTATAAAGAGATTTATCCAGGGTTGATACAGTGGGTGGAAGATGACGGCCCATTAATAGATGATCTGCGTGTTATACTTTTTTCTGCTGGTGAAAAAAACGGTAAAAACATTTTATTTATTATGTATGAATTTAGAAATGCGCTTAAATGGGCTGAAGAAATGAAAGAGGCTGATGCTAACTCACTCTAACCTCCTTATGCTTTTTTGAGGCATAAAGATTGTCGGTAGTAAAGCAAAGAAGCCCACGGCAGCAAGAATTCGCCCAGGCTTAGACGACAGTGCTGACTGGGAAATGATTCTATTTTTGCCAGTTGGAGTGCGCCATTAAGAAATCATCTTGAATAACCTCCAGCGTCATACAACCTTTGTAAAATTTTCCTGTTCGACTGGCTTAGCTTTCAGAATTTCATGGAGAAGTCCTTCCCACTTGATGAGGGCATCTTTTTTTTCGTTATCATAGCGGTACTTGTTGTATACTCCCACGACTCCGGGCTTTATGTGGTTCACTACCTCTTCCCCAACCTCATCCAATACCCCAACACGCGCCATATTTGTGCGAGCGGTGCGACGAAGATCATGGGGTGACCAGGGCTTCATGCCGAAATAGGGTTCTTTTCTGGCCTTGATCTTCCGGTTGCCGACAACCTTAACCACCTCGTTGCTCAAATAACCGCGATTTATAGCCTGGGAAAGGGCGTTTTGGGAGACATGCCCCCGTTTCCCTCTTCCGGAGGGGAAGATGTACCCCTTGACGTCGCCGATCAGTTTGAGGGCCGTGTCCGTCAGGTACACCCGGTGCTCCCTCTCATTCTTCCCAGCCACCTCGGCGGGAATGGTCCACCATTTCCCCTTGATCTGATCGCGGTGCATTTGAGCTACTTCCCCAGGCCGTTGCGCTGTCACAAGGATGAGCTTCAAAGCACGCTTTATTTCGCGGGAACTCGCAGATTTGCTGATCTCATCCCACGCCTTAACGACCTCGTCATCATCAAGGTGGCGCTCGTCGGCTTTCGGCGCAATCTTCGGCACCGATTCCGTAATTTCGATGAATGGCTGAATTTCGGCCCATTCCTGGCGGCAGGCGTACTTGAACATCTGCCTGGCGAATTTCATGGTATTGCGTGCCGAGCCCGGCACCGTGGAAGCGATTTTCTGGATGAGCGTTACGGCGTGTTTGTGCCTTACGGTCGCTATTTCCATTTGCCCTATGTTCGGAAGGATATGGAGTTTGATGCAGCTTGCGGCGGACCCTTGCCATCGCTCAGAGTGGTTTTCTTTCGAGTAGTTGACGAACCAGACACCGGCAAGCTGCTCAACGGTCGTAGGAACGAAATTTTCGGGCACCCCGTCCGCGACAAGGGTGTCAAAGGTGTATTTTTCGAGGTGGGTCGCTGCAGTGGCGGCAGCCTCCGCTTCCTGGGCTGCATCCCGTACTGCCTTCGCCTTTTCCTCGGCAACGGCTTTCTTCTGGTCACGTGGGTCAATTCCCTTTTTTACTAGCTTATACGCATCGTTATATGCTATTCTTGCATCGGCAAGGGAACAATCGGGATAATGACCGAGAAGGACGTACCCTTTGCTCTTATTCAGTTCGAATAGATATACAAAGGCTTTTGCACCAGAGGGCAGGATCTGCAGGGCGAATCCCCGTCCCTCCCTAAGGTAGTATCGTGAGCTTTTAGGTTTAGCCGCAGCAATGGCTTTTTCCGTGAACTGCTTGCCCATTTTGCTTCCTTTTCGTGTTTCCGTTTTGTTTCCGTTTTACTGTTTCCGTGGGCTGATGTTTCCGTTTTGTTTCCGTTTGGTGGCTGGCAGAAGGAGAGGAATCGTGAAACACACAGATAGAAAAATAAAGCAAGAAGCGTTAAAAGTCAAGTATATATGTCGGGGATGGGATGCATTGGGAAACATCCTGATAGGTCGTTAAACGTTGGAGTGTCAGCTTCCCAAGCTGAAGGTCGCGGGTTCGAATCCCGTTTCCCGCTCCAAGAAAATCAAGGACTTAGCCGACATGGTTAAGTCCTTTTTTGTTGCCTTTGTGGCGTTTGCATCCGTTTTTGCATCCGTTTGGCGGAAAAAACACCCAGAAAAAATGTGCACCAACCTGAATATTTTTGCAACCTGGATCCTGCAGAAGGGGCTGCTCGCATGATTGCACCAGCAAGGAACCTTTTGCTGTTCAAATCTTTAGATGTCCTGAGCAACAACCCGAAGAAGCGCAGGATTTTGCCCGTTTTTTTCACGCTTGTCTCCGTTGTATCCGTTCTTGCATCCGTTCCGCCGAAAAATCTCATAAAAACAGGTAGATATCACACTCTGTTTTGAGCCTCTATAAAGCGGCTTGTAAGCTTTTGCCGAGAAAATATGATAGGATGACATTTCTAGGTATTTGTGGGTATATTTGCGGGGGGAAGCTTCATCTGCGTCAACTCGTGCAGTTGGGGTATCTTGAACAACATGGAACAGGAAAGGGGACATGGTATTCGGCAGGGAAATGAGAGTCGATTTTCAGCAACAGGTCATCCCCGCAAAACGGGGCAAATATTTTTCCCAGGAGGCAAAGATGAGCATTCCAGCACATTCCCGTCCCTATGAGATGGCGAGGGATAATACAATCGGCGCTGTTTACGGATGGATGGCAGCAGGCCTCTGTCTGACGGCGCTCGTTTCGGTGGCGGTCGTCAGTTCACCGGCGCTGTTCACCATGCTGTTCGGTAACAGGGCGGTGTTTTTTGGGCTCTTTATCGTTGAACTGGGGCTGGTCTTTGCGATCAGCGGCTTTGCGCTCCGCATGGGAGCCGCCATCGCGGCGCCCCTTTTCCTGCTCTACTCGGCTTTGAACGGCGTCACCCTCTCCGGGATTTTCCTCATCTACACCGGCCAGTCCATATCGTCCGCATTCTTCACCACGGCCGGGACCTTTGCCGTGATGAGCGTCTACGGCCTTACCACCAAGCGTGACCTGACCTCGCTCGGCTCGTTCTGCTTCATGGGGTTGGTAGGAATAGTCATCGCCTCCATCGTGAATATCTTTCTGCACTCCAACATGCTCCAGTTCGTCGTCAGCGGCATCGGCCTGATCGTCTTCATCGGCCTCACTGCCTACGACACCCAGAAGCTGAAAGGAGCCAGGGGAGGGGCAGCGGTCGCCGGCGCCCTGGCGCTTTACCTCGACTTCGTTAACATGTTCCTTTTCATCCTGCAACTGTTCGGGAGCAGAAGGGACTGACTACCGGCGAATTCATTAATGGGGAATCTGGGAGACGGGGTGAGCTTTCTGGCTCACCCTTTTTTATATCCGTCACAGACCGACCACCTCGAACACGTCATTTACAATCCTGGCACGGCCTATTCCGGTCTTGCTACGATCTCGTAATATTGAGTTGCATTAAATATACTCTTGAGTATAATACTTTAAAGTATAAAACAAGAGGTGCAAGATGACGTTCATCGATCGCGAAGACGAACTTGGTTTCCTGGCAGAGAAGTGGGAGGATCCCAAAGCACAACTGATTGTTCTCTGGGGTAAGAGGCGGGTTGGCAAGACCGAGCTCGTCAAGCAGTTTATTGCCGACAAGCGAAGTATTTATTTCCTTGCCGAAAGCACCAGTGAGAAGGAACAGCTGCAACGCTTGTCGCAGGCGCTCGGCCGATTCTTCGAAGAGCCATTACTTCAAACCCGCGGTTTTGCTTCCTGGGAAGAGGCGTTTGCCTACCTGAAGGCGAAGAAGGAGCGGTTTGTCCTCGCCATTGACGAGTTTCCCTACCTCATCCAGTCCAACCCCGCCATCACCAGCCTGTTTCAGAAGGGATGGGACGAATACCTGTCCGAGAGCAACATCTACCTGATCCTGTTTGGTTCCAGCATAACGATGATGGAAAACGAGGTATTAGGATACCGTTCGCCTCTCTATGGACGGCGCAGCGGACAGTGGCTGGTGGAACCGATGCCGTTTCGAGCGGCAAGCCAATTCCGCCAAGGGAAGCCATTTGCAGACCGGCTGGCCCACTTCGCCGTGGCAGGAGGAATCCCGGCCTACTGGCTGCATCTCGGTCCAGGCAAGGACATCGAGCGAAACCTGCGAGATCATGTGCTCCGCAAGGGGGAGGTGCTCTATGAAGAGGTTGAGTTTCTGCTCCGGACCGAATTGCGCGAGCCGCGTTACTACTTTGCCCTTCTGCAGGCCATCGCCCAAGGGAAGAGGAAGCTTGCCGAGATCGTCAATGCCACCGGTCTGGGTCAGCCCTTGGCCAACAAGTATCTCGGCGTTCTGGCGGATCTGCGGATTGTTGAACGGGAAGTGCCGGTTACGGAGGAAATACCCCTCAAGAGCAAGAAGGGGCTCTACAGGATCAGCGACGAATTCTGCCAGTTCTGGTTCAGGTTTGTGTTTCCCCGGCGAGCAGAGCTGGAGATGGGTAGAGTCGACGCCGTTGTGGCAGACATCTTTTCACGATTACC
>Ga0335085_10009870_pt1 | contig 14335 bp, 16 predicted proteins | sample Lox_Sample_45_FD_206712 | JGI IMG/M metagenome (GOLD analysis project Ga0335085, IMG submission 206712) | Soil microbial communities from Loxahatchee National Wildlife Refuge, Florida, United States - Lox_Sample_4.5 | ecosystem: Environmental > Terrestrial > Soil > Wetlands | place: USA...
CGAGGGCGAGCGCGACCTCGCCCGTCGCGATCGCGGCAGCCGAGCCTCCGCTCGAGCCGCCTGCCAGCCGCCCGGGTGCGACGGGGTTCGGGACGGTGCCGTAGTGCGCGTTCTGCGAGGAGATCCCGTAGGCGAACTCGTGCAGGTTCGTCTTCCCGGCGACCGCATAGCCGCCCGCCTCGAGCAGCAGCACGGCCGCTGCGCTCTCGCCGGGTACATGGCCGGCGAAGAGCGCCGAGCCGTACGTCGTCTCGAGGCCGGCGGTGTCCAGCAGATCCTTGACCGCCACCGGCTCGCCCGGGCCCGTCTGGTCGGGCCGCGCCAGCCAGATGCCCTCCACTACTGGAAGTGGAGGTACAGGAAGGCGACCCCGATCGAGCCTGCAAAGAGGAGCACGAAGATGCCGAACAGCAGCCAGCCGAGACGGACGTTGCGGCGCGCGAGCTCCGGATCCATCAGATGACGGCGTCCACGGCCAGCGCCGCGAAGAGCAGCGCGAGATACAGGAGCGAGTAGTGGAAGAGGAGCATGGCCCGCCGCGGTGTGTTGTCGCGGCGCAGCCGCTCTGCGAGCCAGACGAAGACGGCCCCCAGGGCGAGAGCGCAGACGACGTAGACCGGCCCGGCGCCGCCCCAGCCCCACGGCAACAGGGTCACCGCCACGAGTACGAGCGAATAGAGGACGATCTGCCGCGCCGTCGCCCGATCGCCGCGTACGACCGGCAGCATCGGGACGTTGGCGTTCGCGTATTTGTCCTTGATCAGCAGCGCGAGTGCCCAGAAGTGTGGCGGCGTCCAGAGGAAGACGATCGCAAAGAGGAGCAGCGCCGCCAGGTCGAGGTGCCCGGTCGCGGCCGCCCAGCCGACGAGCGGCGGAACGGCTCCGGCGGCACCGCCGATGACGATGTTCTGCGAGGTCGAGCGCTTCAGCCAGCGGGTGTAGACGATGACGTAGAAGAGACCACCGACGAGCGCGAGGACCGCCGCGAGGACGTTGACCGCACTGGCGAGCAGGACGAAGGACAACGCCGTCAGCGCGAGCCCGAACTCGAGCGCCCGGCTCGGCGCGACGCGGCCCGACGCAACCGGACGCGAGCGCGTCCGCTCTCCCATCAACGGGTCGATGTCCCGGTCGAGCACGTGGTTGAGCGCCGACGCGCCGCCGCAGGCAAGGGCGAGTCCCACCATCGCGGCGACCACGAGCCCCGTCCCCGGCCACCCCCGCGCGCCCGCGATCATCCCGCAGAAGCCGGTGATCAGCAGTAGCGACATGATGCGCGGCTTCGTCAGCGCCACGTAGTCGCGCCAGCTGCCCCAGGGCACTCGCTCCCCGCGGAAGCTTTCGGCGACGACGATCACGAGCGCGGCAAGCGCGAAGGCCGCGAGCCCGGCGTGCGCGTGCGGCCCCGGAACGGCAGCGGCGCCGGCGAAGAGTGCCGCGGCCAGCAGGGTGACCGGCACGAGCCGGCGATGTGCGTACCAGGCCGACACGACGAGCGCCGCGAGCGGCGGGGCGACGAGCGCCGCGAGGAGACGGTGCGCCGTGCCCAGCCCCTCGGCGCCGGAGATGACGGCGAGCAGCGTTCCGCCGGCGGCGACGAGCGCCGACAGGCGCAACCATGGGCCCGGCGAGATCTGCGTGTTCATTGCGGCTGCTCCGCGAGGCGCCGCCGCAGGTCGCGGAGCGGCCGCGCGCTCGTCACGTAGGGAACGCTGTCGAAGTTCTGTGGCGGCGGCGGCGAGGTCGTGTACCACTCGAGCGTGTCGGCGAGCCACGGGTCGTTGCCGGCCCGGACTCCTTTACGCAGGACGTGAACGATCCAGACGTTCGCGACGAAGACTCCGACTCCGAGTGCGGTGATCCCAGAGCCCAGCGAGGAGATGAGATTGTAGACCTCCCAAATGCCTCCGTGGTGGTACGTGTACACGCGCCGCGGCATGCCGAGCAGGCCGAGCATGTGCTGCGGCAGGAACGTCAGGTTGAAGCCGACGAACATCAGCCAGAAGTTCCATTTGCCGAGCCGCTCGTCGAGCAGGCGCCCGAACATCTTCGGCCACCAGTAGTAGATCCCGCCGAAGAGCGCGAACACGATCCCGCCGAAGGCGACGTAGTGGAAGTGGGCGACGACGAAATACGAGTCGTTGACCTGCCAGTCGACCGGGAACGCAGCGAGGAAGAGCCCCGAGAGGCCGCCTATCGTGAAGAGCCCGAGGAAGCCGCAGACGAACAACAGCGGTGTGTCGAAGATGAGGTTGCCGCGCCAGGTCGTCGCCAGCCAGTTGAAGATCTTGATCCCCGTTGGGACGGCGATCACGAGCGACGAGATCATGAAGAACGAGTTGAGGCCGGTCCCCAGGCCCGTCGTGAACATGTGGTGCGCCCAGACGAGCATCGAGAAGAACGCGATGGCAAGCGTCGAAAACGCGACCGCCTTGTAACCGAAGATCGGCTTGCGCGAGAACACCGGAAGGATCTCCGAGACCATCCCGAAGATGGGCAGCACCATGATGTAGACCTCGGGATGCCCGAAGAACCAGAACATGTGCTGGTAGAGAACGACGTTGCCGCCTTGGGAGGGGATGAAGAAGTGCGTCCCCACGGTGCGGTCGAGGAGCAGCAACGTCACCGCGGCCGAGATCGCGGGTAGCGCCACGAGCAGCAGGACCGCGTAGGTCTCGATCGCCCAGACGAAGAGCGGCATCCGCATCCAGGTCATGCCCGGCGCCCGCATGTTGTGGATCGTGACGATGAAGTTGATCGCTCCCAGGAGCGAGGAAAGCGACAGGATGTGGATGCTGAGGATCCAGTAGTCCTGGCCGTGCCCCGGGCTGGCCCAGGGAAACTTCTCGGACAGCGTCGGGTACGACCACCAGCCGGCGTGCGGCGCGCCGCCCTTGGCGAACCAGCTCATCCAGAGGACGATCCCCCCGAGGAGGAAGAGCCAGTAGGAGAGCGCATTGAGGCGCGGAAACGCCATGTCGCGCGCTCCGATCATCAGCGGCACCAGGAAGTTGGCGAAGCCGGCCACGATCGGAACGACGACAAGAAAGATCATCGTCGTGCCGTGCATCGTGACGACCGCGTTGTACGAGTTCTTCGTGAGCAGCTTCTCGTCCGGCGTCGCGAGCTGTGAGCGCATGAGGAGCGCGAGGATCCCGGCAGCCACGAACCAGAAAAGTGACGTCCCGATGTACAGGATCCCGATTCGCTTGTGGTCGACCGTGACGAGCCAGCTCGCGACGCGGCCGTTCTTCCAGCTGACCGGGTAGACGACTTCGGATCTAGCCGCCACTCGGGGCTCCCGCGGGCGCAGGCGTGTAGATGTGCCGCTTGACGTAGGCGGCGAGAGCGTCGAATTCTGCCGGTGTCCACGTCTGGCCGACCGGCGGCATCGCACCCTGCGAGCCGGTGAAGCCGTTGTGGACGATCTGCTCGAGCCCCGACTTCTGGATGAGGAGCGTGTTGTTCGCGATCGCAGGCCCGTAGCCGCCCTGCCCGAGGTTCCCGTGACAGGTCGCGCAGACCCCACCCCAGATCTGCTTCCCGATCGTCTCCTTCCAGGTCGCGAGATAGTGGAGGTAGGACTGCTTCGACCCCGCCGTGACGGTCGCGAGCATCGAGGCGTGGAAGACGCCACACAGCTCGGCGCACTGGCCGCCGTAGCTGCCGGGTCTCGTCGCCTGGAACCACGTGTGGTTGACGCGGCCCGGGATCGCCTGGATCTTGCCGCCGAGCGCCGGGATCCACCAGCTGTGAATCACGCCGGCGGCACCCGGAGAAACGACCTTGAGGTCGACCACCGCGCCGACCGGGACGTGCAGCATCTCGATCGACCGCGCGCCGTTCGGGTAGTCGTACTGCCAGTAGTACTGGTGGCCCTCGACCGTGATGTGGATCGGCTCGGCGGCCGCAGGAGCGTTCTGGATGCTGGGGAGCTCGTAGAAGACGAAGCCCGCGATGATCGCGAGGATCAGGACGGGGATCACGGTCCAGATCAACTCGAGCCGGGTGTGTCCCTGCACCTGGGCACCCTCGATCGTGCGGTCGCGCCCGCGGCTCCGGTACTTCCAGATGAAGATCACGAGCAGCGACTCGACGAGGATGAAGATCGCCGCGGTGAAGCCGAAGATGAGGAAGTACGCGCGCCGGATGTGAGTCGCGTTCGGCGACTCGGGCGCGACCGGGGCTAAGCCGCCGTTTCCGGCTGCGGCGACGCTCGCCGTCGCGAGCGCGAGCAGCACGGCGAGGACGAGAGACGGCAGCTTGCGACGCACCCGCTCGGCATTCTATGAAGGTGTCCCAGCGCTCGCGGATCGAACTGCCGGACCATGTGCCGCCCGTCTTCGAGGTCTACGTGAGCGGCGTCCGGCAGGTGCCGGAACGCGACTTCGAGCAGGAGGGACGGTTCCTGGTCTTCCCGCGTCCGCTCGCCCAGGAGGGCCGGCTCGGATTCTGGCGGTGGGCTTCGATGTGGCTCGGGATCGCCGGCACCTATCGCGACCACGAGACCGTCGACGTCGTCTACGAGGCCGATGGGCGGCGCGAGGTCGAGACGGGGCTCAGGCCCGAGCCGTACGAAGCGGCCGACTCAGGCTGACGCAGCCGCGAGCTGGGGCCGGCGCGCAGCGTCCCCGAGGAGCGCCTCGACGGCGTCGGCGAAGACGTTGCGGAACGGCGCGTAGACCGAGCGGAAGTCGGCTGCACCGTTCAGCTCGAGGACGACGAAGCCGCGCTGCGTCGGTAGGAGGTCGACCCCGACGAGGTCGGCTCGAGCGGCCCGGGCGGCGGCGAGCGCCAGCGCCCGCGCAACCGGCGGCGGATCGACCGGCTCGACCTGCGCGCCGAGGGCCGCGTTCGTCCGCCACTCGCCGCTCTGCGCGATCCGGCAGGCAGCTCCGACCACTCGCCCACCGGCGACGACGAGACGCAGGTCCCAACCGCGAGGCTCCACGAGCTCCTGTGCGAGTGCACCGTGCTCGCGGAACCACGGCTTCCGCTGGAGGCGGACCAGCGCGTCGTCGAGCTCCTCGGCGGTCGTGCACCGTTCGACGTCTCGCCCCCAGCTGCCGAACCGCGGTTTGAGGACCACGGGTAGCTCGGGGACCGCGACCGGCAAGCCGGGGCTGATGAGGATCGCGCGCGGGTGCGGCAGGCCGGCGAGTCGTAGCGTGCGCGCGGTCAGCAGCTTGTCGTGGGCGACGGCGAGGGCTGTCGGCCGGTTCCGCACGTCCACGCCGGAGGCCGCGAGCTGCTCGAGCTCGCCGGTGCCGCGTTCGATGCCGTCGAGCTCTTCGCGCACGTCGAGCCGCGCGAGCGCGATGTCCCCGGGCTCGAGAAGCGACAGCGCCCGGTGCGGGTCGACGAGCTCCGAGTCGAGGCCGCATGCGCGCGCGGCCCCGACGAGCGCCTCGTTCGTCGGGCTGTGCCGATGAGCGACGACGGCGAACTTCATGCCGAAATCGTGCGGACGTCGCGGGCTGCGTTGGGTCGCGTTCTGGTGAAGTGGTGGTGTCTAACTCGCTACCCGGCAGCAGCCGCGCCGTTACGCGAAAGTGCCTTGGGAACCGGCTCCAGCCGGTAGCCGACGCCGTACCGCGTCTGGATGAACGTGTGGGTCGAGGCCTGACGATCGACCTTCTCGCGCAGGCGGCGAACGAAGACGTCGACGGTCCGATCGCGATGCGACTCACGGCGGCCCCAAAGCTTCTGCAGGAGCTCGTCGCGGGTCACGACCCGTCCACGGTCGAGAGCGAGCTGGTAGAGCAGGCGGAACTCCGTGGGCGTCAACTGGGCGCTTTCCTCGTCGACGTACGCCTGCACCTCGAGCGGGTCGATCCGCAGCTCCTCGATCTCGATCGGCTCGCCGCGGGGCGTCTCCTCGCGCCGAAGGGCCCGCCTCGCGGCCGCGCGCACGCGCGCCACGAGCTCCTTCATCGAGAACGGCTTCACGAGGTAGTCGTCGGCGCCGATCTCGAGCGCGTGCACTCGATCGTGCTCGGTGCCGCGGGCCGAGACGACGACGATCGGCGTCCCGATCCCCTCGTTCCGCGCGGTCTCGATCAGCTTCCAGCCGTCGACGCCCGGCAGCATCAGGTCGAGCACACAGACATCCGGCTTCTCGTAGCGGAGGCGCGCAAGGCCCTGCGTGCCGTTGCCGACCGACACGGGGTCGAAGCCCGCGGCGCCCAGATGGCGCGCCATTCCCTGCGCGATGACCTCGTCGTCCTCGACGATCAACACCTTCGGCATGGTTCACTCATTATCGGCTGTGACCCGGTAGGCGAAGGGTAGACGAATGGTGAAGGAGTGGTGAACGAAAAGCGGGCCAGGGCGGTCGCCGCGGGTTGCGACGAGCCCATCGTCGTCCTGGACAGCGAGCGGCGGGTCGTCGCGGTCAGCGAAGCGGCCGCGAGGACACTCGACGGTGCCGAGCCGGGCCGCCGGCTCGATGAGGAGCAGGCGGCGGCCAATCCCGACCTTCTCGTTCTCTTCATCGAGTCCGCCCCCGAGCTGCCCGCCTACCAGGAACTCCGGGCCGGCTTCACGGCGGCCGTCTCGCACGAGCTCCGCACGCCGCTGGCCCGGCTCCTGGTGCTGCTCGAGAGCGCGACGTTGCCGGGCTCGGACGTCGGGGAGCTCATGGAGCAGGCGCGCCAAGAGGTCGAGCAGGCCCGCGAGCTGATCGACGACGTCCTGTTCCTCGGCGAGCTCGAGACCGGCCGCGAGGTCGTGACGCTCGGGCGGACGCGTGCGAAGCCGGTCGTCGAGGAGGTGGTCGCCTCGTTCGGCGAGCGCGCGAATCACGCGGAGATCTCGCTCGAGGTACGCGCGGACGGCCGGGTCGAGCTCCCGCTGAGGCCGCGGATGCTTCGCGTCGTGGTCGAGAACCTGCTCGCGAACGCGATTCGCTACGCGGGGCAGGGGAGCACGTGCGCGGTCGAGGTGGCGAATCCCGCCGACGGGCCGGTGCTCACGGTCTCGGACGACGGCAAGGGCGTCGATCCCGTGGACCTGCCGCGCCTGTTCGAGCGCTTCTACCGGGGCGACCAGGCCCGCACGAGCCGCGGCACGGGCCTTGGCCTTGCGATCGTGAAGCACGTCGTCACGTCGGCGGGAGGTGAGATCGAGGCCATGAGCGAGCCGGGGCACGGCCTCGCGATCCGCGCCCGCTTTCCGCGAGCTGCCTAGCCGAAACGGCCGGTGACGTAGTCCTCCGTCCGCTTGTCGGACGGAGCGGTGAAGATCTTCTCAGTCGCGTCGTACTCGACGAGCTCGCCCCAGCGGTCCCCCTCCGCGCCGCGGGAGATCGAGAAGAACGCCGTCATGTCGGCGACACGCGCCGCCTGCTGCATGTTGTGCGTCACGATCACGAACGAGTACTGATCCTTGAGCTCGTGCAGCAGCTGCTCGATCGCCTGCGTCGCGATCGGATCGAGCGCCGAGGCCGGCTCGTCCATGAGGACGACGTCCGGCTCGACGGCGATGGCGCGCGCGATGCAGAGGCGCTGCTGCTGCCCGCCCGAGAGCCCAAGCGCGCTCTGCTTCAGCCGGTCCCTCACCTCGTCCCAGAGCGCGGCCTGCGTGAGCGCGCGCTCGACGCGATCGGAGAGATTGTCCTTCATCCCCAGCACCCTCAGCCCCCAGGCCACGTTGTCGTAGATCGACTTCGGGAACGGGTTCGGACGTTGGAAGACCATGCCGATCGTGCGCCGCACTGCGACCGGGTCGACGTCCTTGCCGGCGATGTCCACGCCGTGGTAGCGGAGCGTCCCCGTCTGGCGAAAGCCGGGGACGAGATCGTTCATCCGGTTCAGACAGCGGATGAAGGTGCTCTTGCCGCAGCCCGAGGGGCCGATGACGGCAGTGACGAGGTTCTTGTAGACCTCCATCGACACGCCCTTGAGCGCCGGTTTCGAGCCGTAGATCGCCGTCAGGTCCTGGATGTCGAAGACCTGTTCGAGCCGCTCGCGCGGCGGCAGCGGCTGACGCTTCGTCTCGACGCGCACGGCGTTCTCGATCGTACTCGACGTGGACACGGAATCTCCCTTCGTCGGGCTCGTCATCTCGAGGCTCCGGTGAGCTTGCGACGACTGCGATTCGCGAGCCAGCGCGCGGTCAGGCTCGTCACGAGGATGAACATCAGCAGCACGAATGCCCCGGCCCACGCCAGCGCGTGGTCCGCCGAGCTGTCCTGTTCCGACAGCTCGTAGATCGCGAGCGGTACCGAATAGAGGGGATGCGTCGGGTTCCATTCGATCTGGTTGCTGACGAGCGACGAAGTGAAGAGCAGCGGTGCGGTTTCGCCCGCCACACGCGCGACGGCGAGCACCGCGCCGGTCACGATCCCGCCGATCGTCTGCGGCAAGACGATCCCGAGCGTTGTCCGCCAGCGCGGCACGCCGAGACCTAGCGACGCCTCGCGCAGCGAGCTCGGCACGAGCGCCAGCACCTCGATGGTCGCCCGCGACACGAGCGGCAGCATCAGCACCGAGAGCGCGAACGAGCCGGCGAGAGCGCTCTGCCCGCGGGTGACCACGATCAGACCGAAGACGAAGATGCCGATCACGATTGCGGGGATGCCGTTCAGCACGTCGAGGACGAGATTGATGCCGCTCCGGATCTTCCGGGGCGCGAACTCGTTGACGTAGATCGCGACGAGGATGCCGATCGGAAGCGCGATCAGAGTCGCGATCCCCACGATGACGATGCTGCCGACGAAGGCGTTCGCGAGCCCTTGCTGGACGTTGGGGACGAAGCCTGCAAGCGCGCTCGGCGTCTTCGTGAACAGGTCGATGTTCAGTGCGGAGGCACCGCGCTTCGCCACGGACCAGACCACGATCGCGAGGAGCGCGACGGCGATCGCCGCTGCGAGCCACGCCAACAGTTCCATGGCGCGGTTCGCGATCCGGCGACGGCGCAGCCTGTCGTTCGGGCGCTGCAGTGCGCTGAGCTCGGCGGCGCTCATCAGGCATACCCCTGGCGTTTTGCAACGCGCCGCACGATGACCTGCGCAAGAAAGCTGATGACGAGCGAGAAGACGAGCAGGATCAACGCCAGATAGAAGAGCGACGACGTCTCGAGACCTGGGTTCGCAGTCGCGTACTCATTGGCGAGCTTCCCCGCGATCGAATCGCCGGGGTTGAACAGGTTCCAGCTGATCCCATTGTCGAAAGAGCCGATGACCATCGACACGGCGATCGCCTCACCTACCGCGCGACCGAGGCCGAGGATCATCGCCGCGGCCACACCGCCGCGCGCGTACGGGAACACGACGCCGCGGACCATCTCCCAGCGCGTCGTGCCGAGCCCGAGAGCCGCTTCCTTGAGCTCGGCGGGCACACCGAGGAAGAGCTCGCGCGAGATGCTCGAGATGATCGGCAGGATCATGATGGTGAGCACCACGATGGCGGTGAAGATGCTGAACTGGGTGCCTACCGGCCCGAACAGCGGGATGAAGCCGAGAGCCGAGTGGAGGGCCGGCATCACGTGGTCGCGCAGCACCGGGCCGAGCACGATGATCCCCCAGAGGCCGATCACCACGCTCGGGATCGCGGCGAGCGTCTCGACGAGCGCGGTGACCGGGCCGCGAATCCAGCCGGGTGCGAGCTCCGTGAGGAAGAGTGCGATCCCCAGAGCGAGCGGCGTGGCGAGGAGCAGCGCGCCGATCGACGTCACGGCGGTTCCGAAGAGGAAGACAGCCGCACCGAAATGGTCGTGGACCGGATCCCAGCCGACGGTCGTGATGAAGCCGAGACCGAGAGTCGAGAGTGACAGTCGTGCGCCCTGGATCACCTTCCAGGCGATCAGGCCGAGGAGGACGAGGGTGTAGATCACTGCGCCCGCGGCAACCCCCTGCAGGAGGAGGTCGCCAAGACGCGCCCGCCGCCCCGAAACGGAGCGGCGGGCCAGATCCGGAGTCGCGTCGAGCGTGCTCACGATTCGACGCGATTCTCCACTACGTGTGGATCTTCGCCAGCGTCTTCTTCGCCGCTTTGACCACGACGCTCGGCATTGGAGCGAAGACGAGCTTCTTGATTGCGCCCTGCGCCTGGGAGCCGAGCGCCCAGGTGACGAACGCCTTGAGCGCGGACGCCTTCGGGCTCTGCAGCGGGATGATGATGTAGGTGAACGTCGAGAGCGGGTACGCGTTGCGGTACTTCGGGGACTTCGGCGGGTCGGTGATCGAGATCTTGTTGTTGGCCGGGATCTTCTCCGCCTTGACCAGCTGCGCCGCCGACTCGATCGAGTTGATCGTCGGGAGCACATACTTGCCCGCCCTGTTCTTCATCCTCGCGAGCTTCAGATGGTTCGAGATCGTGTAGGCGATGGACACGTAACCGATGGCGCCGGGGTTCGACGAGACTGCCGCGGCCACGCCGGGGTTCTTCGGAGCGCCGACGCCTACGCCCGGCCAAGTGACCGTCGTCGCGCAGCCGACCTGGGTCTTCCACACGTGGCTGACCTTCGAGAGGTAGTTCGTGAACACATAGGTGTCACCGGAGCCGTCGCTGCGGTGAACCGGCACGATCTTGAGGTTCGGAAGGTTGAGACCCTTGTTGAGCGCCGTGATCGCCGGGTCGTTCCAGTTCGTGATCTTGCCGAGGTAGATGTTCGCCAGCACCGTTCCGGTCAGCTTGAGCTGGTGGGGACCGACTCCCGGGATGTTGACGACCGGCGAGGTGGCCGTCAGCGCCCACGGAATCTGGGCGCAGCCGTTGCAGGCCTGGGCCTGGGGCTTGTTCAGCGGCGCGTCGCTTGCACCGAAGTCGCCGATGCGGTGCGAGATGTTCTTGATGCCTGTGCCCGAGCCCACGGAGTTGTACTGGATTGTCGACGCCGTGTAGAGCTGGGACCAGATGGCAACCGCGGGCGCGATGAGCGACGAGCCTGAGCCGCTCAGCGTGTCCTTCGAGCTCTTCTGAGCGGCGCTTGCGCCCGTGACCGCAAGGGCTGCGACGAGAGCCGCACCGACAAGCGCAAGTGAAATGCGAACGAGCTTGCCGTTTCTCGGCATTACTGTTTTCCTCCTCCTCAGGGGTTCGCGGGCAAGGTACGACCGCTCCTGCGAAGGGTGGGATAACCCGCCGTTGCGGGGTGGAGACGAAGTGGTGACAGGGGCTGGCGCGCCGCGAGATCCCAGCTAGTACGCTGGCTGCGATGTCGATCGACACGGCACTGGAAGCGATCGAGGCCCAGCTCCAGGAGATGGGGCAGCGCGTCCTCAGTGCCGTCCACGGCGCGATTCGCGCGCTCGAGGAACGAGACCGCGAGCTCGCCGCAGAGGTGATCGCCTTCGACGACGAGGTCGACGACCACTTCCTCAGCATCGAGCACGCGATCCAGGGGCTCCTCGCGCTGCAGACGCCGGTCGCGCGAGACCTGCGTCTTCTGCTCGCGATGATCCACATCAACCTCCTGCTCGAGCGGAGCGCCGACGGTTGCGTGACGATTGCGAAGCTCTCGCAGCTCGTCGCCGATGTCGAGCCGGATCCGGCACTCGTCGAGGTCCTGACCGAGATGGGTGAGCGGTCGGAGGAGATGTTGCGCGTGGCGATGGACTCCTTCAGCCAGCGCGACCTCGCCGGTGCCGAGAGCCTCGTTGAGCTCGACGAGCTGATCGACCGCGCGAACCGCCGCTTCGTGGAACGGCTCGTCGACGTCATGGCCGAGCCGGAGTTTCGCGAGTGGGGCCTGCGGATGGTCGTCGTCGCGAGGACGATCGAGCGGATCGGCGATCGCGCGGTCGACATCGGCGAGCAGACGGCGTATCTGCTCACCGCCCAGTTCCGCGAATTCACCGACGCCTCACATCCGGTCAGCTAGAACCCTCTCCCGTGGCTGCCAGAGACGCGCTCGACCGCAACCGGAAGTGGCTCGTCGTGCTCGCCGTCGTCCTCGGAATCGCGCTCATCGCCGTCGCGATCGTCTACTGGGCAGAGCCGGCGGGCTCGCTGCCGTCGTTCTTCCCGGGACACGAGGCGGGGTCGGCCCATCACCACGTGAAGCACGGCATCGCCGCGTTCTTCCTCGGGCTCGCCTGCCTCGCCTTCGCCTGGTTCAACACCGGGCCGAAGAAGAAGGGCGCCGCCCAGGCGCCCGACGCCGACTGAGTGAACCCGATCACCTACTTCCAGGCCGCAATCCTCGGGCTGCTCCAGGGCGTCTCCGAGCTGTTCCCGATCTCGAGCCTCGGCCACAGCGTCATCGTCCCGAAGCTTCTCGGCTGGAACATCCACCAGAACGCGTCGTACTTCCTGACCTTCCTCGTCGCCCTCCACCTCGCGACGGCTCTCGTGCTGCTCGGCTTCTTCTGGCATGACTGGGTGCGGATCGTGAAGGGTCTCGGCCGCTCGCTGCGAGACCGCGAGATCAGCGACCCCGACGCCAAGCTCGGCTGGCTGCTCATCGTGGGGACGATCCCCGCCGGGATCCTCGGCCTCCTGCTGCAGGACTACCTCCGGAAGCTGTTCGCCTCGGCGGAGTATGCGTCGATCTTCCTCACCCTCAACGGGCTGATGCTGTTCGGTGCGGAGGCGCTGCGGCGGCGCGCTCCGGTCGAGGCCGACGACGACGACGAGCGCATCGCGCGGACGGTCGGCTGGTGGCAGGGCTTCACGGTCGGCGCCGCGCAGGCGATCGCGCTGATTCCCGGCTTCTCGCGCTCGGGCGCCGCGATGGGCGGCGGCCTGCTCGTCGGCCTCTCGCACAAGGACGCCGCGCGCTTCGCCTTCCTGCTGGCGACACCGATCATCCTCGCTGCTGCCGTCCTGAAGCTGCCGGAGCTCGCCGGCTCCGAGGGGAACGGCGTACGGGGGCCGGCGCTCGTGGGCGCACTGTGCGCAGCGCTCAGCGCCTACGTCTCCGTGCGGTTCCTGATGCGCTATTTCGAGACCCGGACGCTGACGCCGTTCGCCGTCTACTGCGTCTGTGCGGGAACCGCCGCCACGATCTATTTCGCGGTCTGACGACCGTGGCGCTGGGCGAGGCGGCGCAAACGCCTCGCGAGCGCCGGCGTCAGAGCGCCCCGCTCGAGCTGCCACGTCCAGTTCCCGTCCGTGACTCCGGGCCGGTTCATCCGTGCCTCGTCGCCGAGACCGAGCACGTCCTGCACCGGGACGATTGCGAGGGCGGCGCGCGACGAATACGCGAGGTCGATCAGCCCCCAGTTCGGCTCGCGCGGATCGAGCCCGGTCGCAGCCTGCCGGCTCGGACCGAGCCGGGAGAACCAGCCGACGGCGGTGGCGGTGTCGTGCGTGCTCGTGTACGCGACCGAGTTGGCGCGGTGGTTCTCCAGGCGGTGCGGGTTGCGCCGGCCGGCACGAAACGCCCACAGGAGCACGACGATGCCGGGCAGGCCGAGCTCGTCACGCAGACGGTAGACCGGCGGCGTGATGTGGCCGAGGTCCTCCGCGATCACCGGCAGGTCGCCCAGCTCGCGCGCGACGGCGCGAAAGAGCTCCGCCCCTGGGCCCGGCCGCCACCGTCCTCGTCTCGCTGTGGCGTTCCGCGCCGGAATCGCCCAGTAGGAGACGAAGCCGCGGAAGTGGTCGACCCGGCAAAGGTCGACGAGCTCGAGCATTCGCCGGAAGCGCTCGCACCACCAGCGGTACCCGGTCGCTTGATGGACGGGCCAGTCGTACAGCGGGTTCCCCCAGCGCTGGCCGCTCGCGCTGAGAGCGTCGGGCGGCGCACCTGCGACCTCGCCGCGCGCGAAGAGCTCCGGCCGGCCGGCGAGATCGGCGCCCGCGTCGGAGACGTAGATCGGCAGGTCGCCGATCAGCGTCACGCCCTGCTCCGCCGCATACGCCCGCAACGCTCCCCACTCGCGCTCAAAGCGCACCTGGTCGGCGAGCGCCTCCCCCCCGGCGAAGCTTGCCCAGTCGCCCGTCCAGTACGGATGTCGGGCCACGAAGTCCGCCACCTCGCCGGCCGTGACCCGCGCCTCGGGCCGGGCAAGGAGCTGCGGGGAGGCCGCGAACGCCGACGGCGAGCGGTACGGCGAGCGGAACTCGTCCGGCGGGCCGAGCGGCAACACCTGCCACCACGACTGGCCTGCGGCCGCGAGCCAGTCGACGAAGCGGTACGCGTCGCGGTCGAGCTTCCCGGAGGGAAGCGACGTCGGATGGAGGAGGATGCCGGCCGAACGCTGGAGATCCACGTTTTGATCCTTCCTCATCAGTGAGACTTGCGACGTGACGATCCCGAAGACGGCCCCTCCGCGTATCCAGATCCGGGAGGTCTCCCCCCAGGTCGACTGCGGCCGCTACCCGGTCAAACGGACGGTCGGCGAGCAGATCGAGGTGACCGCGAGGATCTTCCGGGACGGGCACGAGAC
>Ga0335085_10009871_pt1 | contig 14335 bp, 8 predicted proteins | sample Lox_Sample_45_FD_206712 | JGI IMG/M metagenome (GOLD analysis project Ga0335085, IMG submission 206712) | Soil microbial communities from Loxahatchee National Wildlife Refuge, Florida, United States - Lox_Sample_4.5 | ecosystem: Environmental > Terrestrial > Soil > Wetlands | place: USA: Florida...
TGGTCCACCGCCATGTGCCCGGGCCCCACCACGCCACCGATCAGAGCATCCGCATTTGATGCCCCTGCGAATGCCGCTCCGTACACAGGGCCAGATGACGAGCCAAAGACGAAGGCCACCAGCGCTTACGTCTGCTACCCACTTCAAGCTTTCGGTTTCAGCGCATAACCACCCCGGCGCTTGGCGCGCCACCCCTCCTGAATCAGGAGGGGAGCATTTTCATCTTTCGGGGCGAGCCGATAGCTCATGGGCGTCTCGGCGGTAAGGCTCCGCACGCAACGCCGTCCTCATGTACAATAGCAAGGGATGGCCACACGACTTAAGCTTCTCGCTGAAACCACTGCGCCGACGGAGGAAATCGCGCAGATTCTGCGTGCCGAGCACGGCGACCCCTTCCACATTCTGGGAATGCATTTGGTGGAGGTGCGGGGCAAAGCAGCGGTAGCCATTCGCGCTTTCCTGCCCCACGCGCATGACGCCTGGGTGGTGCGCGGCTCGGGCACGGGCGACGCCGTGCTCCTGAGGCGCATCCATGCGGAGGGATTCTTCGAAGCGGTCTTCCCGGGCGAGCAGGCGATGTTCCCCTATCGTCTGCGCACGGATTATGGTGGGCTGCACGAGTTTGAGGACCCTTATCGCTTCCCCCCCGTTCTGTCTGACTTCGATCTTCACCTTCTGGCGGAAGGCACGCACCACAAGACCTATGAAAAGCTGGGCGCGCATGTGGTGGAAATCGCCGGAGTGCGTGGCGTGACGTTCGCTGTGTGGGCTCCGAATGCCCAACGCGTGAGCGTGGTGGGCAACTTCAATGGTTGGGACGGCCGGCGCCATCCCCTGCGTGTACGTGGGTCTACGGGCGTGTGGGAAATCTTCATTCCCGGCTTGCGCGAGGGTGAGATTTACAAATTCGAAATTAAGGGCCGGTATAAAAGCTACCTGGGGTTGAAGAGCGACCCCTACGGTTTCTACACTGAGCCGCGGCCCCGAACTGCCTCCATCGTCTGCGACTTGAACCGCTACGTCTGGAACGACCATACGTGGATGGCGGAGCGCACCGCGCGCCAGGGATTCCGCGCGCCGCTGGCGATTTACGAAGTTCACCTGGGCTCGTGGCGGCGTATGCCGGAAGAAGACAATCGCGTTCTCAACTACCGCGAACTCGCCGAGCAGTTGGCGGACTACGTCGAGAAGATGGGTTTTACGCATGTGGAATTATTGCCGGTGACGGAGTTTCCCCTGGATGAATCGTGGGGCTACCAGACCACGGGTTATTTCGCTCCCACCAGCCGCTATGGCACACCGGAAGATTTCATGAACTTCGTCGATTTCCTCCACCAGCACGGGATCGGGGTGATTCTGGATTGGGTGCCGGCGCATTTTCCCTCCGACGCCCACGGCCTGGCGTTTTTCGACGGCACCCACCTTTACGAGCACGACGATCCGCGCCTGCGCGAGCATCCGGACTGGGGCACGCGCATCTTCAATTACGGCCGCACCGAGGTGCGCAACTTCCTCTGGTCGAGCGCGCTGTTCTGGCTGGAAAAATATCACATCGATGGCCTGCGGGTTGACGCGGTGGCCTCAATGCTCTACCTCAACTACTCGCGCAAGACCGGCGAATGGGTGCCGAACGCTTTCGGAGGCAATGAAAACCTGGAAGCCATCTCTTTTATCAAGACCTTCAACGAACTCACCCACCAGCATCATCCCGGTACTCTGACCATCGCGGAGGAGTCAACCTCTTGGCCCATGGTTTCCCGCCCTCCCTATGTCGGCGGCTTGGGCTTCAGCATGAAATGGAACATGGGCTGGATGCACGACATGTTGCAGTATTTTTCCGTCGACCCCATCTTCCGCCGTTACCACCACTCCAATCTGACGTTTTCGTTGCTCTACGCCTTCAATGAAAACTTTGTATTGGTGCTCTCCCACGATGAGGTGGTGCACGGCAAGCGCTCGCTCCTCTCGAAAATGCCGGGAGACTATTGGCAGCAATTTGCCAACCTGCGGGCGCTTTACGGTTTTCTTTACGCGCATCCCGGGAAGAAAATGCTCTTCATGGGCGCGGAATTGGGGCAGTGGATAGAGTGGAACCCCGCCCGGAGCCTGGACTGGAATTTGCTCGAATACGAACCGCACCGAAAACTACAGGAATTGGTCACGCAACTCAACCAACTGTACCGCGCGGAGGGTGCCCTCCACCAGATCGATTTCGAGTACAGCGGTTTCGATTGGGTCGATTTCCACGACGCCGACCATTCCGTCATCGCCTTCATCAGAAAAGGGCAAACGCCGGGGGACCACTTGGTGGTAGTCTGCAATTTTACCCCGGTCGTACACAAAGGCTATCGCGTGGGTGTGCCGGAGGCGTCCTTCTATCGCGAGATTTTGAATACCGACCATGCGCAGTTCGGCGGAAGCGGTGTGACCAACGGTCCGGGCCGCCAAGCCATTCCCCTCGCGTGGCAAAACCAGCCCTGCCACGTGGAACTGACCCTGCCGCCCCTCGGCGTAATCTACTTAAAACCGGCGAGGTAGGCGGCTCTCGTCGCGCCCATCGCGGTCAGCGACCAGCGCATTACCATCCCCTTAGCGCACGTATTCATGTGCACTTGCGCAAAGCGCCTTGGACTGCGGTAGCAGTAGCTACCGCCTTTCTTCCTCCGCCCCCTGCACCTTGGCCGAATGAACTAAAGCGGGAAGGCGTTAGCTGCTGCTACCGCAGTCCAAGGCGGGCCTCGCCCGCAAATAGATCCCCTAATCCGTGACGAAAACTGAGCGAACGGTGTTGGGGTTAGAGCGGCCGCTGTACTGAGAAGCATTGCTTATAGAGGAGGTCGGTTGTATCTTGTCGGCGGACTGATCGAGCAAAAAACTGATCCTGACCCTTCGACTATCGGAGTGACACATGCGAAAAACCACTTACGCCATTATCCTGATCCTGCTGCTATCCAGCTTCCCAGTTGCTGGTAAGGCTCAAAACCCCCAACCTTTGATCGCCGCGACACACGAGGTTTTGCTGAGCGGTAGAGATTGGAAAATGGGGTCATACCCCATGGGGGAAGGCGAAAAGCAGAAAGCATACTCTGCAACGTTTGAAGACCGCGGCTTTCAGACAGTGGCGGTGCCCGGGGAAGTGCAACTTCAATTGGGGATGAAGGGGATGGACCGGTATTACCAGATCAAAGAGTTGAGCACCATAAACGAAAAGGAGTGGTGGTACCGGAAGCAGTTCATAGTGCCGGAGGGGGATCGCGGGAAGCTTTTGCGGTTGAAGTTCGAAGGCGTGGATTATTACGCGACGGCATGGTTGAACGGGGAGGAACTGGGGGCACACGAAGGAGCTTACGTGGCATTTTCCTTCGACGTAAGTTCCAGGGTGAAGTTTGGCGCAGGAAACACCCTGGTCGTGAAGGTGACTTGCCCGTGGGTGCCGACGGGGCGGGGGTTTGGTGAATACCTGAAAGGCGACTGGATGATGCCTGACCCCTCGCAAATGTCCCTGCCGTATGCGCCTTACGTTTTGGGTCCGTACTGGGGTGGAATTCCCGCTTACGGAAACGCCGCGTTCCCCATGGGGCTCTTTCGCGACGTAAAGTTGATCGTGTCAGGCCGGGCGGTGGTGGACGATGTGTTTGTGCGGACAGAAGGCTTGTCGCAGGATTCCAGCGCTAATCTGGAAATCACCGGGACGATAAGAAACTATGAGGCCCACGATGTCGTAGCGGAATTGAAATTGAAGATCGAGCCGGAGAACTTCACCGGGGTCAGCCTGCCACTACCGAGCGAAACTCTGACTCTTCATCCTGGGGAAAACACCTTTCACCAGAAAGTGGCGGTCAAGGACGCCCACCTGTGGTGGACATGGGATTTGGGGAAGCAGGACCTTTACAAGTTGACAACCGCCATCTCAACGCCGGGCGGTTCGGCCGAAGACAGCAAAATCACGAGATTCGGCATTCGAACCATCGATCGCCATCCGGACATGAGTTACTGGCTAAACGGCAAGCGGCTATTTCTTAAGGGCTCATGGTACCCCATGTCAGATTACTACGGAAGCATAACGACGGAGGAAACCTATACAAAAGATCTGGTGATGTACCGGGCAATGAATCTTAATCACCTGGTGAACTTCACGGTTGTGGAGAAGCCGATCTTTTATGACTTGTGCGACCAGATGGGGATTCTCTTGATTACGGAGCTTCCCTTTGGTCAATTCGGCCCATTGCATCCGCTCGACCCGGCTTACCCCCGCCACAAAGCCTTCGTGGAATCTGCTCTGGGGCAGGTTGAAGAGATCATTGTGGCGCTGCGCAACCATCCTTCGATCATCGAGTGGGCGACCCTTGCGGAGGCCCATGCAAAAGACGGCGGGGGCTGGGGTATGGGTTCAATGTCGTTCTCCAACTACGACTACCAAGGTTTCTCCGATGCAGTGGGGAAACTCATTGCGAAATCGGATCCTGGGGTCATCTATCAACCCAGCCTGTGTGACTTTGGTGAACAACACTTCTGGATGGCGAACGCGGGAATGGGGAGTTTTGGGGGAGGTTACCAGGAGCACTTCAATGCCTTCACCGGTTTTGTTTCCGAATATGGCAGCCTGGCATTGCCTTCGTTGGAGAGTATGCAGACATTCTTGTCACCTGAGGATCTTTGGAGTGAGAAGAACAGGGCTGTGCCCCAGTGGTTTAACTTGCCCATCAGTGTCCCTGCGTACTCTTACCTGGCCAGCTTTGAGTACGCCGGATTCTCCGGGGTCTTAAGTTACACCAACCATTTCATTGACCGGAATATCAAGTCGGCGCAGGAATTAGCGGATGACTCCCAACTCTACCAGGCCTTCATAATGAAATACGCGACGGAGGCCTACCGCCGCAAAATGCATGATCCCATCAACGGCATAAGGTTCTGGGCCTATGCGGAGGTCGCCCCCGGCATCCAGTGGGGAATTGTCGACTACAACCGCATTCCCAAGATGGCTTACTACTTCTTGAAACAGGCGGAGGCGCAATTCAATTTGAACTTTGCCTACGAGCGCGCGCTGGAGTCACAGGTTTCGGGCACGGAGTTGAAGATTCCCGTCTGGATCGCCAACGAACATAGGCGAGAAGTGCCAGTAAAAGTGCAGTGCGAAATTGTGGACCTGCAAGGGCAAAAGGTTTGGAGCAAAGACTTCCAGGCCACCGTTGCGAGCGACGCAAGTCAACAGGTGGGAGAAGTGGACTGGGTAACGCCGGACACACCCGGAGTGTACGTGCTGAAAGGCCAGGCGGGGGAAGTGGGGGGCAAGCTGCAAGCGGAAAACCGGACATTTATCAAGGTGACGCCAAAGCTTTTGAGAAAGTCGGCAAGAGTACTGGTGATCGGCGAAAGAAAGTACAGCATGCCGGTGGTTACGATGCTGCGGGCGATGGGGATGAAAGTGGAGGAAATAGACGAAGAAGACTTTCTTCAACTGAAGGCTCTGAAGGATTCCGCGGCCCTCAAGAATGGCTATGACGTGGTGTGGCTGGCATCATTCGACTCACTCTGGAAGATTTTGAGCAAAGAGGAGGCAGAGGGGCTAAAACAAGCAGTCCGTGATGGGCTGAGTTTCATCCACACGGGGGGACCAGGAAGCTTCCACGGAGGATACGGCAAGGGAGCGTGCCTGGAGTTCACTCCGCTGGCGGAAATGCTGCCCGTGAATCTAAGAACGCAGAATGATCTGGTCTACGGAGAATCCGGCGCGCCGCAAAAGGCCGGCGAGTCGGGGGCGGGGAGGGTAAGGACGATAGGAGCAACCGACCCAAGCATGGGATGGGATACGAGCCTGCTGGGCAAATTCGGGGTGTCCGGATTCAACGAGGTCGGTTTAAAGGCGGGGAACAAGCAGATCCTGACGATCTCAGGGCATCCGCTGCTCGTGGAAGGACACTACGGTCAAGGACGGACGCTTGTGTTCACGGGATTCACGCCGGAGTATGTGCCGGACCATGCCCTCTGGGATCCCAAAGTGGTTTACCCCTACATGCTCGACCAGGAATTGTACCTGAATCCCGAGAACAAAGCCGACTTTGATGTTTTCATGCGCATGATGGCGGAGGCGACAGGAGACAAACCAGATGTCGAGTATGGCCAGATGTTATCGATGAGGGAGAAACCTCTATTCCAAACACTGAAAGAACAAACGGTAACGGAGTTAAAGGTCCCCGCGAGTGTTGCCGCCGTAATCTCTGGAGATGAGGCGCATATGAGCCTGAACATCGAGAACCCACGCGGCTATGCGCACCTGGTGAGAGTGTCGGCGGCGTGGGACGCAGAATCCACCAAAACCCAGTGTCTAGTCACGTATAGTGACAATTATTTCGACCTTTTGCCAGGAGAGATGAAAACGATAGACGTGCGGCTCCTCAACCCCCGTGGATTGAAGGGGACGATCAAAGGGAAATTCATGCTGAGCGGCAGTAACGTCCATCCTGCGGAAGTCCCGGTCACCTTGCAGGCACAGTAAGAGCAGCCTGGCTCCTGGAAACGGAACTCGTAACTCTACTCTTACGCAATCAAACAATACTGCGAAACTATCAGTGTTTCAAAGCCATTGTTCCTTGGACTACTCTCCGCTATAATCGGCCCATTAATGAAAGCCGGTAGTGTGACAAATGAGTGAAGAGAACCTGAAGCAGAACCGTCGAAGTACGCGTCTATCCATTTCAATCCCAATCGTTATCTCGGGTCTGGATGCCGATGGAAATAGTTTTAAGGAAACCGTGCGCACGCTGGAGGTTAACAAGCACGGCGGGAGAATTGAGACGACTCACCATTTTGCCAAGGGCGCAGAGATTCTGATCGAAAACACTGCCTCGAATGTCGCGGCGAAGGCGTGTGTTGTTTGGTTAAGTGAAAAGCACACCGGGGGAGAGCTCCATCACGCCGGACTCCAGTTGCATGAACCGCAGAACGTATGGGGGATCGAATTCCCCCCTGACGACTGGAGTGTCGAGTCCCGGGAAGAGGTGGCGCCCACGGCCGAGGATCAGCCTGCTATGGCGCCCGCCCCAGCCATGGAGGCGGAGACGTGCGTGTCATCGCTGGCCGGCGAAGAGCTCACCATTCGGCTACTGCAAGAGTTGCAACAGGCTGCTGACGCGCACGTGCAAGAGTTCCAGGACCGGGTGAAGCAGCTTACTCACCGCCTGGGTTCGGAATTGGAAATCGACCTGCGTGAGCGCGCTGCCCACGCAAAAGCGCATGAGGTGGGTGCTCTGGAGGAGGAGGTCAGAGTTCTGAGAGAAAGCCTGAATGCCGCAAGAGCCGAAATGGGAAAGCTCGAAGCAAGCATCGAGGAACTAAAGAACAGTCTGCAAGCCACCACCGAAAACATCCTGCCGCCCCCCACGCCCTTGGAGGAGGCGCGACGCCAGCTCTCCACCCTGGCCGACTCTGTTGTCGAAAGCATGAACCGCGCCGCCGAGGCCGGCCTGGGCCAATACCGGAGCCTTCTACAGAAAGAAAATCAGGATAGCGCGGCGCGGATGCGTCCGGCAGCGAAAGCCCCCGCTCCACTGCCCGGAGGCCCATCGCGCAAACCCTAGCGCCTTTAGCCCGCCATGCCTCAGGGCGCTTCCCCAATACCCGTGGGAGGCGACAACGGTCACCCCGGGCGAAAGCGGAATCAATGGATAGTCCCTGCGATATTGCCCAAAAGGATGATCAGCGGGCTATCCCTTTCCAAGAATTGATTGTTGTTGCGCCCCTACTTCAATATAATCTGCCCGAAGAGTGCGCTTCAGGACGCGTATCATGAGTAACCCATCATCAGCGGATGGCCGTCGGAGTTCGCGGATAACCCTCTCTCTTCCCATTGTAATCCACGGGAAGGACGCCCAACAGAAAGCCTTCAGGGAAAGCACCCACACGCTTATCGTTAACAAACACGGGGCGAAGTTTTTGACGTCCCAGCGACTGGTCCTCGGCGCAGAGGTTCTGATTGAAAATCCGTCCCTGGGGAGCGTGGCCAAGGCGAACGTCGTATGGGTGAGCACCAAGCGCAACCAGAACGGCTTCAATGAAGCGGGAGTCCAGTTGGTGGATGCGCAGAATATCTGGGGCATCGAGTTCCCTCCTGACGATTGGGCTACCAATGGGAAAGATCAGGAAGCGCTGGCAGCCGAGGAGGAACCCGTCCCCAGCCAGGCGCCGGCGGAGACTGCGCCTCCCCCCCAACCCGCGCCCGCGGAAAGTGCGCCTCCGGCCCGTCCTGCACCAAAGGAAATTCCGCCTCCTGCGCGACCTGCGCCGGCGGAGACTGCGCCTCCCCGAACGCCTCCTCCCGCCTTGACCAGCGAAGAAGTCGCAACTCGTTTCCTGCGGGAACTCCATGAAACCGCGGACGCCCATGCCCGGCGATTCCGCGAACGGCTTGACCAGGTTATGCAACGGGTCGGCATGCAATTGGAAGAAGATCTGCGTGACCGTGCCGAGGCCGCAGCAGCGCAACAGTTGGCGGCAGTAGAGGACCAAATACTGTCCTCCAGTGAACGTCTGGGCGCGTTGAGAGTGGAATTGGAGGAATTGGATGCAAGACTCTCGGAATACCAGGTCAGCTTGGGCGTGGTCTTGGAGAAAGTTCCCCTGCCCCTGACTCCGGAGCAGATCTACGAGAAGATGGAGCCGCAAGCCCTATCAGCGCTAAACCTGATTACTGAGAGTGGAATCGCCGCCGCGCGTGAGCGCATTCAAGCACAGGTGCAGGCAGACTTTGGCCAAGCACTGGCCGCCTGGAGTAATAACCTTCATGCCGAGAGGGATTCTTTATTGGAGGAGGCCCGGCAACAAATCATGGCGGTGGTGGCTTCCGCCCTCGAGGCATTGAGTAAGGACCGTGAGGCGGGCTTAAAGGAAACGAGACGTCACATCCAGGCGGAAATCCAGGAGAACAAGGAAAGAGTAGTTCTGCAGATTATATCGAAATTGGATGAAACTGCGGAGAGCCATCGCGAATCCGTGGTAGTAAAGCTGAATGATACCTTTCGTGAAACGGGCGAACGGCAGGCAAAGCTGCTGCAAACTCAGATTGATGCCCTGTTGGCCAGCCGGTTGGGCCAGGCTCAGCAGCATGCGCTTTCGCTGGGCGAAAGCCTGCAAAACAAGCTTGAGGATGGGCTTCGCGCTGCGGGGGAGAAAAGTTCCCAAGCATTGCAAGCGCGACTGCAAGAGATTGCCGACAAGACCGTGGCATCAACAGCCGACACAGTACGAAAGCAAGTGGAAGAATCGGCCAATGCCGTAGCGGAGAAAAGCTTCCAAGCGTGGCAAGCAAGACTTCAAGAGATCGCGAACCACGCCGCTGCATCCTCGTCAGATCAGGTTCAAGCGCAGGTCAACGAAGCACTAAACTTCTTGGGGCCGAAGTTACAAGAAATGAAGGAACGTGCAGTGAACGATGCGGTGGAGGCCTTTCGGGGCAGGCTCTCCCAGTTTCTTGGCTTGCTCCAGCCCGGCGGAAATAAGTAGTCCCAATCCCTTCCTGACTCCGCGAACTTGGCAACAGTCCGGATTTCTCACCCCGCATGGGGAAAGGTTGTTGATGCCCTTCCCTTTCCGCGGCAGCTTCCCACGATACGGGCGGACGCGGTGGGGCTTCTTACGTCAAGCCATGCAAATACGTGTAGCTCATTTTCACCGCTTCGAGCGGCGGCTGCTCGCACCAGTCCTGCTCGATAAAGAAGTGCTTCATCCCTCCGGCGGGCGCGGCCGCGAAAATGCGCTTCCAATTGATCGTGCCTTGACCCACGGGTGCGAACATGCCCACCTTATCGTCCTTCTCCACGGTGGCGGCGGGATGGTCGTTCATGTCTTTGATGTGGAGCAGCGGGAAGCGGCCCGGATATTTCTTGAAGTAGGCCACCGGATCCTGACCGGCGTGCGTTACCCAGAAGCAATCCATCTCAAATTTGACGAGTTTAGGATCGAGCTCTTTGAGAAGGTAATCATACGCTGTAATGTCGCCGTATTTTTGGAATTCGAAGTTGTGATTATGATAGCAGTACTGAATGCCGGCCTTCTGGGTCTTCTCGCCGGCCTTGTTGAAGAGTTCGGCCAGACGCTTGTAGTCATCGAAGGTCTTACGTTCCTCGGGATCGAGAATGGCGTTCACCATGTATTTCATTCCGATGGTCTTGGCATTCTCGATTTCCTTCTCCCAGTTCCCGAGCAGATGTTTGGTCATGTAATGCCCGCTGGGAGCGCTGAGGCCGTCATCTTTCAGGATCTTGGAAAACTCCGCCGCGGTCTTCCCATACAGGTCGTAGATCTCCACTTCCTTAATGCCAATCGCCGCAACTTGCTTGAGGGTACCCAACATGTCCTTCTGGAGCTCATCGCGGAGCGTATAGAGCTGGAGCCCGATGGGCATACCGAAAGGATTGGCGAAGAGTCCGCCCGGCGCCTGGGTAGCGGCTAAAGCCGTTACTCCCAGAGCGCTTCTACGTAAGAAATTTCGTCGATTCATCATAGCCGTCATCTCCCCTGTTATCAAAAATGAGAAAGCAATTACTACACTACCCAGCACCAGTGTGCAACAGAAAATCTGTACCTGCGACATTTCGGCCGGGGCCCGGATGCTCCGCGGCACGGAGGTGGGGCAGGGCCTACAGACATGTTACGATAGGTCAATGCGAAAAGTTGGGACGAGAGGCCATTTGCTTTGCGAGGATGAGCGATTCATGCGTATGGCGTTGCGCGAGGCGGAGCGGGGCGCCCGCGAAGAGGAAGTCCCGGTGGGGGCAGTTATGGTCTGGGAGGGACGGGTGCTGGTGCGCGCGCACAATCGCCCCATCCATTTGCACGACCCCTCAGCGCACGCGGAGATTCTGGCGCTGCGCCGGGCCGCGCGAAAGTTGGCCAACTACCGGCTGGAGGGATGCGACCTGTATGTTACAATCGAACCTTGCGCCATGTGCGCCGGCGCCATCGTCCAGGCGCGGGTGCGGCGCATTGTGTTCGGCGCGCGCGATCCCAAGGCGGGCGCGTGTGGATCAGCGTTGCGAGTGCTGAATCACCGCAAGCTTAATCACAGGGTCGAAGTAGTCCGCGGTGTCCTGGCCGGCGATTGCGCTTTGGTCATTCAGGAGTTTTTCCGTAAACGGAGGAGTCAAGAAAAAGGTGTCAGGGATCAGGTGTTAGGTGCCAGGGAAAAGCTCAAGGCCAACACCTAACGTCTGGGACCCGGAGCCTGAAACCTGCCAACTGAAGCCTATTTTACCGCGGAGAGGTACCGAAGCGGTCATAACGGGGGCGCCTCGAAAGCGTCTTGCCTGCCAAAAGCGGGCACGTGGGTTCGAATCCCACCCTCTCCGCCATATAACTCCTTACGATCTCCAGCGCCATCGGAATGCCGGTCACCCTCCCCCGGCCCCTCCTGATCAGTGAGGGGAGCATTTTCTTAATTCGTGTCGAGCCGGAGGCTCATGATATCTATGCGAGGATGACACCTCGGAAGCATCGCTCGCCAAGCTGTATCGCCGATGTGTGTTTATGACCAGCTCACATCAACGACTGCATCACCTGATCCAAGACTTCCTTGGGCGGGCGCACCTTGGATTCCGGCAGCGTGGCCAGCGGTTCGTCCAACACATTCAACTGGTCGATAAAATTCGGCCGCTTCGGATCCACATAGAAAAGACCGGTCACGATCTCGCCTTTGTCGTGAGATTCGGTGAGCATCTGCAAGGCTGCGCCTTTGTTGGTGGGGTCGTAGTCGGCGGTGATTTTGCGCAGCAGCACTTGCGATCCGTCGTGCAGGGTAATACTAGTTGTTGTTCCCGGGTCATAGTCCACAGCGATATCTTCGAAAAACGGAATAAAGCTCACGTCCGCGACCGGTTCGTCGTGGTCCTTAACGTAGCTGTATGATTTGGTGGACCCCTCGTGGTCATTGAAGGTGACGCAGGGAGAAATAACATCGAGCATGGAAGTTCCGTTGTGGGCGAGCGCGCCCTTGATGAGCGCCAGCAATTGCCGCTTGTCGCCGGAGAAGGACCTGGCCACATACGTTGCACCGAGCTGAATGGCAAGCGCGCAGGTATCGATGGGCGGCAGATCGTTGACGACCCCGGTCTTGAGCTTTGAACCTACATCGGCGGTGGCGGAGAACTGGCCCTTCGTCAGGCCGTAGCAACCGTTGTCTTCAATAATGTAAATGAGGGGGAGGTTGCGCCGCATCAAATGCACGAACTGACCGACGCCAATGGAGGCGGTGTCACCATCCCCGCTCACGCCGAGGGCGACAAGTTGGCGGTTGGCCAACAAGGCGCCGGTGGCGACACTGGGCATGCGCCCGTGCACCGCGTTCACGCCGTAGGCGCTATTCAGGAAATAGGCGGGACTCTTGGACGAGCAGCCAATGCCGGAAAGCTTGGCGACGCGATGGGGTTCAACGCCCATTTCAAAGCAGGCTTCAATAATCCGCTCGGATATGGCGTTGTGGCCGCAGCCCGCGCAAAGCGTGCTCTTGTTGCCCTTGTAATGAGCCATCTCCAAGCCCACGCGATTGGTCTTGGCTGATGGAGAAGAAGGAACGGTGGCAGTTGCCATGTTAGTTTGCAGCCTCCTGGGAAACTATTTGGTCGGTTACGGAACGCGCGTCAAGCGACGAGCCATCATAATGGCGGACGCTGCGGAGCTTGGCGATCTGGTCCGCGCTACATTCCAACCGGAGCAAGCCCAGCATTTGAGCGTCGCGGTTCTGATCTACGACGTATACCCGCTCGTAACGATTAATGAAATCATGAACCTCAGGGCTGAAGGGGAATGCCCGCAAGCGGCAATAGCCGGCGTCGATGTTTTGCTCGCGCCGCAACTGCTCGAGGCTCTCTTCCAGCGCCCAGTGGCTGGTGCCATAGGCGATGACGCCCACTTCAGGTTTCTCCGATTCCACGATGATGGGGCCAGGAACCTTGTGGCGGGCGTTTTCAAACTTGCGGGCCAGGCGGTCCACGTTGTTCACGTAAACGTCGGGCCGCTCGCTGTAAATGGCTTTTTCATTGTGGCCGCTGCCGCGCGCAAACCAACCGCACAGGCGGTCGGGTGTTCCGGGCAGGGTGCGGTAACCGATGCCGTCGCCATCCACGTCCTTATAACGCTCAAAGCCTCCCATGCGGCGCACATCCTCGGCGCTCAGCACCTTGCCGCGCGCGATGGGCTTGGTGGGATAAGGGAAGGGGTCAGACATCCAGGTGTTCATGCCCAAGTCGAGATCGGTCATGACGAATACCGGTGTCTGCAAATCCTCGGCAAGATCGAACGCGTCTATGGCCATGGTGAAACATTCACTCGGCGAGCACGGGAGATACATAGGGTGCTTGGTGTCACCGTGGGAAAGCAGGGCGGTAGAGAGGATGTCTCCCTGCGCGGTGCGCGTCGGAAGGCCCGTGGAGGGTCCTACGCGCTGGATATCAAAGATCACCGTGGGGATTTCTACGTAATATCCGAAGCCGGTAAACTCCGCCATTAGGGAAATACCCGGTCCGGACGTCGCGGTCATAGAACGTGCTCCGGCCCAGCCAGCGCCCAGCGCCATACCCAGCGCCGCGAGTTCATCCTCTGCCTGCACAATGGCAAACGTAGCTTTCCCGGTTTCTTTGTCGATGCGATAGCGCTTCATATAGTCGGTGAGCGTCTCGCAGACGGTGGAGGAGGGAGTGATCGGGTACCACGTCACTACCGTGACGCCCGCAAACATCGCACCCAGGGCGACGGCGGAATTGCCTTCAACCAGGATCTTGCCCTGTGTGGCGTTCATGCGCTCCAGGGTATGCAAGTCCGCTTTCACCAGGTTCTTTTCGGCGAATTCATAGCCAGCGCGCGCGGCGCTCCAATTCAGTTCCGCGGCCTTGGCTTTCTTGCGGAATTGCTTCTGCAGCGCCTTGTGGATCTCCTCCATCTCGATGCCCAGCAGTTTCGCCAGGATGCCGTCGTAAATCATGTTGCGGACGAGCTTGCGCAAACGCGCGTCCGGGCACACCGGCGCAACCAACTGGTCGAACGGCACCGGATAGAAAATCACATCATCGCGCAGGCGCTTCAAATTCAGCCGCTCGTCGTAAACACAGGCTGCGCCCGGCTTGAGGCTCGACACGTCTTCTTCGGCGGTCTCGGGATTCATCGCCACCATATATTCACTATCCCTGCGGCGCGCGATGTAGCCTTGCTTGGAAGCCCGGATCGTAAACCATGTTGGGAGGCCGGCAATGTTGGAGGGAAACAGGTTCTTCCCGGAAACCGGAATGCCCATCTGAAAAATCGCCCGAAGCAAAACGAGATTGGCGGTTTGACTGCCCGAGCCGTTTAC
>Ga0335085_10009872_pt1 | contig 14333 bp, 5 predicted proteins | sample Lox_Sample_45_FD_206712 | JGI IMG/M metagenome (GOLD analysis project Ga0335085, IMG submission 206712) | Soil microbial communities from Loxahatchee National Wildlife Refuge, Florida, United States - Lox_Sample_4.5 | ecosystem: Environmental > Terrestrial > Soil > Wetlands | place: USA: Florida...
CGTCCGCAGTCCGGTCCGGCAATGGCGGGCACATCTCGGTGATCTCGGCCAACACGAATTTTCAAGGTACGGCGTCGGCACGCGGCGGTGCATCCGGCGGCAACGGCGGGCTGATCGAGACCTCCGGCCATTTTCTCTCATTCACCGGCAGCCACGTCGACGCCGGTGCCTCGCGCGGCAATGACGGTCTGTGGCTGCTCGATCCCTACGATTTGACGATCGACGCCGCCGCCGCATCGACGATCGACGGAACGTTGAACGGCGGCACCAATGTCTCCCTTCAGACCACAAGCAGCGGTTGTTCCGGTCCCGGCAACTGTGCGAGCGGGTCCGGCGATATCGATATTCTCGCCCCGTTGGGCTGGAGCACGTCGGCCAGGTTGTCGCTCGACGCTTATCACTCCATCAACATCGACGCGCCGATCACCATCTCCGGTGCCGGCGGTCTCGCGTTGCAATATAATGATGCGCACACCAACGGTGCGTTGAGTTTTGGCCTAAATCCGTTCGGGTTTGCCGGCGACGTGTCGTTCACCGGCACTCCCAATTCCGGTCAGTCGCTCAGCATCAATGGTACGTCTTACACATTGGCGTATACCATCGCCTCGCTCGCGTCCGATATCACCGCCAACCCGAGCGGCGATTATGCGCTGGCAATTTCCTACAACGCAGCCGGCGACGGGACGTATTCCCAATCCCCCATCACGACGACCTTCAATGGCATCTTTGAGGGACTGGGCAACACGATTTCGAATCTCGCGATGAGGAGCAATTCCCAGAATTTTGGGCTGTTCTCGAAGACCGGTTCTCCTGCCGTCCTGCGCGATATTGGATTGCTCAACGTCTCGATCACTGATCCTGCCGGCACTTATGCGCAGTTTACCGGTGCGCTTGTCGGCAGCTATTCAGGAACGGTCATGAACAGCTTCGCCACAGGCAATGCCTCGCTTGGCGACACCGGCGTCTATGTCGGCGGACTGTTGGGGCAAGGTTCCGGTTCAGTGTACGGAAGTTGGGCTGCCGTCGCAGTGTCCGTTGCGTCCGCGCTGAATTCTTCCGAAGGCGGCCTGATAGGCTCGGGTGCGGGAATCCTATCGCAGAGTTATGCGACCGGCGCAGTGTCCGGCGGCTGCAACGGCGGCACCTGCACGTATGGCGGTCTCGCCGGCGTTTTCAGGGGTACCATTTCCCAGAGCTATGCAACCGGACTGGTGTCTGGCGGGACCGATAACGGCGGCCTCGTCGGCATAGATTATGGTTCCGTTTCCCAAAGCTATGCCACCGGGCAGGTATCTGGCGGGACCGACGACGGCGGCCTTATCGGCTATAACAACGGCGCTTCCGTCTCCCAGAGCTATGCCACCGGGGCGGTCTCCGGCGGCACCAATAACGGCGGCCTCGTCGGTTATAACGATTTCGGCTCCGTCGTATCCCAGAGCTACGCCACCGGCGCGGTGTCTGGCGGTACCGATAGCGGCGGACTGGTCGGCCATAACGTGTTCGGGGCTGATATTACCCAGAGCTATGCTACCGGAGAGGTCTCCGGCGGCACCGATAGCGGCGGCCTGGTCGGGTACAATGAGGCCGGCGGTGTTATTACTCAAAGCTATGCCACCGGTGCGGTGTCCGGCGGTACCTTTGACGGCGGGCTAGTCGGATTCGACAGCAGCAGCGGAGGCATTACCTCATCCTATTTCGATACCCAGACTAGCGGCCTTCCGGCGAGCCAAGGCGCCGGCAACACCGCAAACGATTCGGGGATAACGGGGCTTACCACGGCCCAGCTTCTGGCTGGGTTGCCGTCGGGCTTCTCGGCCGGCACGTGGGCAATTGTGAGCGGCGCGAGCTTCCCCTACCTGCAATGGCAGTTCTCGGGAACGCCCTTTGTCATTTCGGGCTATGTTTTGAATGGCCTTGGCAATAGCGCTGTCGCTGGATTGACGCCTCAGATATTGGCTAACGGCCTGGCCCTTGCGGGTATCATGGCGTGGTCTTCGGGGGCCGACGGATACTATTCGCTTCTGCTACCGGCGGGCGCGGTCTCCGCCGGGGGCGATGTGCTCCTGTATTTGCTGGGCGCCAATGGGGGCGCCGTGCTGGGCGAAAATGCGTCCGGATCGTTTTCCAATCTCGACATCTACGCCAACGTGCTGTTCGAGCCGACGCCCGATAGCAATTATTCCACGGTCGTCGCCGATCTCGCGACAGCCATTGGCGCGAATTCTACGCTTCAAAGCTTCGTCAGCGGCCTTGGGACGCTGGAGATTGCTCCCTCGGCCTCAACCTTCAGCATCGACGCGCCCATCGATGTGACGACGCTGGTTCTCTCAACGAGCGGCGCGATCGACCAATCAAGCGCAATCACGGCGAATTACCTCGATCTGCTCGGTGCAGGCGGCAGCTACGCACTGACCGACGCCGATAACGCCATCGGCGTGCTGGCTGGCAATACCGGTACTGTGAATCTGACGGATGGAAGCGGGTTGACGATCGGTACCGCGGGCGGGACGAGCGGTCTTGCCACGACGGGAGCCGTTACGCTGACCACGCTGGGCAGCGGCGACAATCTGACGATTGCGAACACGCTTTCGACAGGCGATACGGCGACGCTCGCCTCGGCCGGAACTCTGGCCGAAAGTGGAGCAGGCGCAATCGACGCCGCGATATTGACGGGAAGCTCCGTGGGCGGTGCAGTGCTCAACGGCGCCAATCTGATCGGAACCCTGGGATCGTTCGCAAATACCGGCGCCGGTGGGTTCGCGCTGACCGACGACGAAGGACTGACGCTGAGCGGTCCTCTCAGCCAAGGCAGCGGCAATCTCACTTTGACCACCGTTGGCGGTGGTTTGGCGATCGACACGGCGCTTTCGGGCGGCACGATCACGCTTTCCTCGACCGGCACGGTCACGCAGACGGCATCGATCACGGCAACAAATCTCGATCTGCTTGGAACGGGCGGCAACTATCAGTTGACGGACAGCTCCAACAACATCGGGACGCTGGCGGGCAACACCGGCACGATCAGCCTCAACGATGGCAACAACACGCTCTCGATCGGCACGGCAGGTGCCACGAACGGCGTGACCGCAACCACGCTGACGCTCACCGACACCGGTAACGTGACTCAGAGCCAGGCTATAAGGGCTGCAAATCTCGATCTGCTCGGCGCGGGAGGCACCTACGCGCTCGCCAACAGCAGCAACAATATCGGCACACTGGCGGGCAACACCGGCAGCGTAAACTTGGCGGATGCGGTCAGCCTGACGATCGACACCGCGGGCGGCACGAACGGCCTTGCTACGACGGGCCCGGTTTCGCTGACCTCGCTGGGTAGCGGCAATCTGACGATTGCGAACACGCTCTCGACGAATGGCACGGCAACACTCATCTCGGCGGGAACCCTGGCCGAGAGTGGCGGGGGCGCGATCGATGCTGCGACATTGACGGGAAGCTCTGCGGGCGGTGCCTCGCTCAACGGCGCCAATCTGATCGGAACCTTGGCATCGTTCACAAACACTGGTGCCGGCGGATTCGCGCTGACCGACGACGAAGGGCTGACGGTGAGTGGTCCGCTCAGCCAAGGCAGCGGCAATATCGCGTTGACCACGGTCGGCGGCGATATGGCGATCGACACGGCGCTTTCGGCAGGCACGGTTACGCTTTCCTCCACCGGCTCGGTCACGCAGACCGCGTCGATCACAGCAACATATCTCGATCTTTTGGGTGCCGGCGGCAGCTACACGCTGACCAACACCGGCAACACAATCGGGACGCTGGCGGGTAATACCGGCAACGTCACCCTTACGGATCATGGGTCGCTGATAATTGGAACAGCAGGAGGGTCAACAGGGCTCACTGCATCAGGGCTTGTTGCGCTGACGACACTCAGTGCAGGCCTGACGACCACCAAGGCAGGAAACATCGCTGTCGATGCGGCGCTGACCGGAACAACTGTCGATCTGACATCAGCGGCGACGATCAATGAAAACCGTCACGGCATCATCACGGCGGGTACGTTGACGGGCTCTTCGGTGCACGCCACGACTCTGACTGCGGCAAACGAGATCACAGATCTGGGAATCTTCTCGACTGCAAAGGGATCGCTTTCGCTCACGGATGCAAGGACACTGACGGTGGATGGCGCGGTCACTGTGAACGGTGGCAATCTGACGCTGAAGACGACCGGCTTGAACAGCGGTCTTGTGATCGATGCGGCACTCACCGGCCATGTCGTCAATCTGGTTTCTGCCGGATCGATCGGCAGCGACAGCGCCGGAATCATCACGGCAGGCACGCTGAAGGGTTCTTCGAAAGGTGCCGTGACACTCACTGCCGACAACATGATCCAGGACCTCAGTTCATTCTCGACCGGTAACGGCGCCTTCTCGCTGACGGATGCCGAATCGCTGACGGTTGCGGGCGGTGTCAATGCGGGAACCGGCGTGCTGTCGCTGACAACGCTTGACCTCGGCAACATCACCATCAATTCGAAATTGACGGGAGCGACCATTGACCTGAATTCGGCGGGTGACATAGTGGAAAAGGCCACTGCCGAGATCCTTACCAACCTCCTGAATGTGACCGCCGATACCGGCATCACCCTCACATCTTCTCACAACCACATCGGCAGCGTCGGTACGGACACCACGAATTCCGGCCCGAACAACATCACGCTGTGAATTTGTTGAAGGACTTTGGTTCGCGTATTCATGGCGGCTTGTACGATTTCTGCAAGCCGCCCGCGTAGGCCGGCTCGCCGGTCTGCCGCGAAATCCCGATCCCGGTCGCGTATCTTTTCCTGGACGGGATCGCGCGGCCTCTGCCTGACGGCATTGGCGGTCATCGTCACTTCGACAGCGTCGGCCCAGGATTACTCCCGCGTCGCGCCAAAATCGCTGCCCGGCAGTGGTACGGGCGGGGTGGTGGCGCCTCAGTGGGCAGCGCCGCCTTCACCGTCACCCGAAGGCAGCCGCCAGATTCTCGATCGGCTCGAGGGCATCAGGCTCGTCGACAAGCCATCCAAAGTCGTGCTCAACGGGTGGCGCGAACACGGCATCACGACTTCGGGGCTTGATGTGCTCAATCAGTCGAGCCTTCTCGAACATCTGCTGCGCACGTATATCGGGCATCCCCTGACACAGGACATCCTGAACCGCATATCGCAAGACATCGTGGCCTGGTTCCGCAGCCATGATAGGCCCTTCGTGACCGCGAGCTATCCCGCCCAGGATGTCTCGACCAAGGTGTTGCAGGTACTCGTCACCGAATATCGCCTCAGACACGTAGTCGCCACCGGGAATCGGTGGTTTGCGAACGATCTGCTCACCAGCCGCGTCACGGCCGGCGAGGGCGAGCCCATCTCTGCAAGCCGGTTGAGCCAGGACATCATCTATCTCAATCAAAATCCCTTTCGCCAGACCACGGCGTCGGTGACGCTCGACAACTCCTCGGATGAAGCCGATATCGTTCTGCACACAGACGATCGTTTCCCCTTGCGGGAATACGCGACTTTCGACGATGAGGGCGTCCCCACGCTTGGCGTGAACCGGTACGGACTGGGCGCTCTCTGGGGCAATGTCTTCGGCCTCGACCAGCTGCTCTCCTATCAGTTCACCTCGACGGACGATTTTTGGGCCAGGCCCGCATACGCCCGTGTTGGTCCCGGCGGGGCGACAATGGCCGCCCACTCGGTCAGTTACGAAGTCCCGCTGCCGTGGCGCGACACGGTCTCGATCTTCGGTGTTTACGAGCAGGATCGCCCCGACCTTGGCAGAACATTCTCGCAAGTGGGTACAAGCTGGCAGACGAGCGCCCGCTACGATGCGAAGCTGCCGCCGTTGTGGAATATCGAGCAGGAAGCGCAAGCCGGCGTCGACTACAAGCACACGAACAACAATTTCGCGTTTTACGGATTCAACATTTCCGAAAGCGCTACCGAGATCCTCCAGTTTCCGATCCTGTACAGCGCGGCTCTCGCCGACAGTTGGGGCCAGACTCAACTCTCCAATCTCGCCGTGCTCAGTCCCGGCCGCCTGACAAGCGAGAACAGCGATAGAGTTTTCGAGCCGTCGTTCCAGCACTTCGGGGTGCCGGACGCGCACGCGCGCTATGCCTATGACCTTGCGACCCTCTCGCGCATCAACCGCCTTCCTTATGGCCTGACGGCCATCCTGCGCGGCCAAATCCAACGGTCCACTTCGAACCTTTTGCCGAGCGAGCAACTCGGTGCCGGAGGCGTTGATTCCGTGCGCGGTTACGACGAGCGTACGGCATCGGGCTCGGAAGGCGAACTGGCGACGGTCGAGGTCCGCTCCCCTCCGTTCGGACCTGTCGATGCCTGGCTGGGCAAAGGATTCGGAGACGCGCTGCAATTCGATGTGTTCTGGGATTGGGGCCATGTGCGCAACAACACGATTGCCGCCGGACTGCCTGTCACGCTTGATAGCGCGGGCGCCGGTCTGCACTACACGCTCAACCGCTTCATCGATCTCCGTCTGGAAAACGGCTGGCAGCTGCGTCTGGCGCCAGGAGAACGCCGCCGCAGTTCAAGAGTGATCTTCTCGGCCGTCGTGGGAAATTGATGCTCGCAGACATGTGGGATGCCGAAGGCCCAGAAGCTTCGGCTTTATGGCACGGACGCGACAAGTACTGGTTTTCCGATCGCGCGGTATTCTGGGAAGCGAGCTGATATTGCCGAGCAAGTCTACGCGGCAGAGTTCTGCATCGCTGCTCAAAGGGCTTCCCCACCGCGTCCCATCCGCAGGGCGATTGCACCTGGGCCGGCCAACGCCGGATGCAAGGTAGGCAATTTCTTCCTAGGTGATACTCCCAATAGAAAAGATGCATCGTCGGCGGTACAAATCAAAGTCGGGTAATGGTGGGACAAAAACAATGGAATGTACCCGAAAAGTCCTAGAGAAGTGCCGCAGTTTGGTCGGTGAGGCTGTCGAGGCAGAAATGCACTCGATCAAGCGCCAAGATGCCATTTACTATCATAATCTCGCGGTATCCTTGGCTGCGACGGCCCACGACCTTGAGAAAAGGTTGGCGGGCCGCGCGCAGCCAGCGTCAAGTGCGGCGTAGGCGCTGATATCTGGTCGTAGCGGTGAAATTCTGGTCTAAGCGGGCTTTAACGCCCGCCACACTTTCTCCGGTGTCGCCGGCATGTCGAATTCCTTCACGCCGAGCGCATCGGTGACGGCATTGATGACGGCTGCGGGCGCCGCGATGGCGCCGGCTTCGCCGCAGCCTTTCACGCCCAGCGGATTTGAGGGACACGGCGTCTCGGTCATGCCGATCTTGAAGTCCGGCAGATCGTCGGCGCGCGGCATGGCGTAGTCCATGTAGGAACCGGTGACGAGCTGGCCGCTTTCGGCGTCGTAGATGCCATGCTCGATCAAAGCCTGCCCCACGCCCTGCGCAATGCCCCCATGCACTTGTCCTTCCACGATCATCGGATTGATGACCTTGCCGAAGTCGTCGACTGCAGTGAATCGCACGATATCGACACGACCGGTTTCCGGATCGATCTCGACTTCGCAGATGTGGCACCCTGCGGGAAAGGTGAAATTCAAGGGATCGTAGAATGCCGATTCCTTCAGACCGGGCTCGATCTCGTTCGTGGGAAATTTGTGTCCGACGTAAGCGGCGAGCGCCAGCTCGGCGAACGACAGCGTCTTGTTGGTGTGCATTCCCGCAAACCGGCCGTCTTCGAACATGACGTCGGCTTCCGGCACTTCCATCAGGTGCGCGGCAATGCGCTTGGCCTTGGCGATCACCTTGTCGGTTGCGCGCGAAACGGCCGAAAGTCCGACGGCCGCCGAACGCGAACCATAGGTTCCCATGCCGAATTGCACCTTGTCGGTATCGCCATGCACGATTTCGACCTGTTCGATGGAGACGCCGAGCCTGTCGGCCACGAATTGTGCGAAGGTCGTCTCATGACCCTGGCCGTGGCTATGACTGCCGGTGAGCACCTCCACCGAACCCGTCGGATTGACGCGCACCTGGGCCGATTCCCATAGCCCCACGCCGGCGCCCAGCGAGCCCACCGCCTGCGACGGCGCAATGCCGCACGCTTCGATATAGGTCGAATAGCCGAGGCCGCGACGTTTGCCGCGACGTGCCGACTCCACCTTGCGCGCTGCAAAGCCCGCAACGTCGGCAATTCGCATCGCTTCGTTCAGCGAAGCTTCATAATTGCCGATATCGTAGGTCATGATAACCGGCGTCTGGTGCGGAAACGCGCGAATGAAATTGCGTCGCCGCAGTTCCGCCGGATCGAGCTTGAGGGTCCGCGCAGCTTCTTCGACAAGGCGCTCGACGACGAACGTGGCCTCCGGCCTTCCGGCGCCGCGATAGGCATCGACGGGTGCGGTATTGGTATAAACCGCGTCGACTTCCGCGAAGATGGCCGGAATGTCGTACTGACCAGATAGCAGTGTCGCATAGAGATAGGTGGGCACGGCGGAGGCGAAAGTAGACAAGTAGGCGCCAAGATTTGCGATCGTCTTCACCTTCAATCCGAGGATTTTACCGGTGGCATCCAGTGCGAGCGCTGCATCGCTCACATGATCGCGTCCATGCGCATCAGCGAGGAAGCTCTCCGAGCGTTCGGCCGTCCAGCGTACGGGACGCCCGATGCGCTTTGCCGCCCATAGACACACCGTCTCTTCCGGATAGATAAAAATCTTCGAGCCGAATCCGCCGCCAACATCGGGCGCGATCACGCGCAGCTTGTGCTCGGGCGCGATCTGCACGAACGCCGACAGGACAAGTCTCGCCACGTGCGGATTCTGGCTGGTTGTCGTCAGCGTGAAAGCGCCAGAGCCCGCGTCGTATTCGCCGATCGCCGCGCGTGGCTCGACGGCGTTCGGCACCAGACGGTTGTTGACGAGCGTCAGCCTGACGACGTGTGCCGCATTGGCGAACGCGTCGGCCGTCTTCTTCTCGTCGCCGAGGGTCCACGAAAAAATCATGTTGTGCGGCGCCTGCACATGCAGCTGAGGTGCGCCGGGCGATTGTGCATTGGCCGGCGCGACCACAGCGGACAGCGGCTCGTAATCCACGACGACCTTTTCCGCGCCATCCTTCGCCGCGGCCGGAGTTTCTGCGACGACGACAGCTATCGGCTCGCCGACATGGCGCGCTTTGTCGACGGCGAGTGCCGGATGTGCGCCCGCCCTCATAGGTGCTCCGTCGCGGGAACGAATCATCCAGCCGCAGATCAGTCCCTGAATCTTGTCCGAAGCCATATCGGCACCGGTCAGGACCGCGATTACGCCTTCGGTTGCCAGTGCTTCGCGTGCATCGATCGTCTTGATGCGGGCGTGGGCGTGTGGACAGCGCACGAACTGCGCTACGGTTTGGCGCGGCTTCGTGAGGTCGGCCGTATAGTGTCCCTGGCCCGTGATGAAACGAAAGTCCTCCTTACGCTTGACCGCGCGGCCGACCAGGGGGGCGTTCATCGGTTTGCTCCGGGGCGCTTATTTCCGCGCCATATTAGAGGATGTTCCCCATTCGGGCAGCAGGGCGCGAAGCTTTTCAATGGCCGGCCGCTGTCCCGTGACAATCTTTTTCAGTGCTTCCGGCACGGCAAACCACGCCGCACGATCGATCTCCGGGAACCGTCGGAGGCGGCCCGATCTCGGCGGCCATTCGATCTCGAAGGTGTTGCTGACGAAATGGTCAGGTTCCAGGTCGCCTTCGACGGCCCAGATGCTGATACGTTTTCCCCCGGGCTGCTTGAAGGTCCCCAGATCGTGAAACGTTCCGTCCACGGAGGTGCCAGTTTCCTCTGCGAATTCCCTTCTCGCCGCCGCCAGCGGCTCCTCGTCTGGCCCACGCAGGCCTTTGGGGATAGTCCAGGCACCTTCGTCGCGCCGTGCCCAAAACGGTCCGCCGGGATGTGCCAACAGCACCTCCGGAGCCCCCTTGTGGATCCGGTACACAAGAAGACCGGCGCTGTGCTGGACCGTGGCTGCCCCCCGGCGGCCACGCAGCGGCCGCATCAGCGAAGTGACGCAGGGTAACTACCTGAATTAACAAAGCTTTCGAACGGACGTTGCGGCGTTCAAGTGCGCCATGCCAAGATCGGCGCACTTGGTGGAACGATTTTGTATCCTATGTTAGCAGAGGCCGTTTGCGAATGTGATTCGTTGTGCGATGGGGCAATTTCAGGGAGTTGTCATGCCGGTGACCTGTCGTACGCTTGCCGCGGCACTACTGGTTCTTGGTCTCGTCGGGTGCGCGAGTACGCCGCCCAGTCCGGGTTCGACGGCGGAAAACGACCCCTATGAGACAACGAATCGAAAAATTTTTGCGTTCAACGACAACCTGGACAAGCATTTCGCCAAGCCCTTGGCCCAATTCTACACGGACCATGTACCGGACGGAGCACGGGACGGCATCCACAACTTCCTGACCAATCTCGACCAACCGGTGATCTTCGCCAATGACGTTTTGCAGGGAGAGGCCGAACTCGCCGCCCAGACCTTGGGCCGCTTCGCCTTCAATTCGACCTTCGGCATCGGTGGCTTCATGGACGAATGGGCAAAAGCCGGCAGGCCCGAGCACACAACGGACTTCGGCGTGACGCTGGGGGTGTGGGGCGTGGATGAAGGCCCCTATCTCGTCTTGCCGGTCCTGGGTCCCAGCAACCCGCGAGACGCAGTGGGCACGGGGGTAGACGAGGTCCTCGATCCTTCAACCTGGATTACCTGGCGCAGCGATATCTATTTCAAGCTCGGCCGCGGCGGCCTGGGGCTTGTGGACGAAAGAGCGCAAAACCTCGAGACGCTCGACCAGATCGAGCGCACGTCGGTGGATTTCTATGCGACCATGCGCAGTCTCTATCGCCAGCATCGCCAGGCCGAGATCAACCACGGTCAGCCTAATATCGAGAATCTTCCCAACTTCTAGCACCTCTGCACAGGGACTATGACTAGATGACACCGGCTTCACTGGGAACGCGCCCGTCTCTGGGCGCCACGGTCCCATGACGCGCCGGAACAGGTGCGCTCCCCTTAGCGCTCGCTCCGTCATTTTCTCTGTGCAGAGGTGCTAGCCCCGCCTGAGGCGAGCGGATGTCGACATCCATCATCGAGCGCATTGTCGGATTCTGCGCCCGGCACGCGGGGCTTATCGCGACCGGGACAATTCTGCTCGGCCTGATTTGCGGTCAGTACGCTGTCGGGCATTTCGCGCTGAACAGCGACGCGGAGTCGTTGATCTCGCCGCAGACCACGTGGCGCAAGCTTAATGCCATCTACGATGCGGACTTCCCCCAGCAAAACAATCTGATCAATGTGGTCGTGGACGGCGCCACGCCGGAGCGGGCGGAAGCTGCGGCCTCGACACTGTTTGCAGCGCTGAACGCACGCAAGGATTACTTCTACTTCGTGCGCCGGCCGGATTACGCGTCCTATTTTGCCAAAGAGGGTCTGCTCTTTCTTCCACTGGGCGATGTGAAAGCCACCACCCAGCAGCTCATCTCCGCGCAGCCTCTCGTTGGCGGGTTGGCAGCCGATCCGAGCATGCGCGGCATCATGAGCACGCTGTCCACTGCGCTGCAGGGGCTGGCGCACGGTCAGGGTTCGCTTGCACAGCTGCGCGCGCCGATCACGGCATTTTCGACGACGCTTGACGGCGTCCTGGCGGGCAGGCCATCGTTTTTGTCGTGGCAATCGCTCGTCAGCGGCAAAACAGCAGACCCGCGCGAGCTCGAGCATTTTATCGACGCCAGCCCCAAGCTTGACTTCAGCTCGCTCACGCCTGGTGCGCGGGCGACGGATTTCATCCGCGCCACCGCCAAAAGACTTCACCTCGTTCCATCCGAGGGCATTCGCGTACGCATAACGGGCCCTGTTCCCCTCTCCGACGATGAGTTCAACACGCTCGCCGAACGTGCGCGGCTGATGGCGACGCTGATGATGATCGCCGTTCTCACGATGCTGTATCTGGCCGTGCGATCGCCGCGGATGATCTTCGCGATATTGTTGACGGTGTTCGTGGGGCTCGGCATCACCTCGGCAGCGGGGCTTGCCATCTACGGCTCCTTCAACGTCATCTCCGTGGCATTCATCGCGTTGTTCGTGGGGCTGGGCGTCGATTTCGGCATCCAGCTCTGCGTTCGTTACCGTGCCGAGCGGCACGAGTATGACGATCTCGAAACGGCTCTGTGCCGGGCCGGTGACGGGGTCGGAAACGCGCTTACGCTCGCCGCCGCCGCAACTGCCGCCGGCTTCTTCTCCTTCCTGCCGACGAGTTATCTGGGTGTGGCGCAACTCGGCCTGGTCGCTGGCCTCGGGATGCTGGTGACGTATCTGCTGACGATCATGCTTCTGCCGGCGCTGATCAAGCTGCTCGGGCCGGGCGGCGAGCCGGGCGCCATCGGTTACCGCCGGCTCGCACCGGTCGACCGTTTTCTGTCTCGACGGCATTTGGCCGTCGTCCTGGCTGCGGCCGGACTGGGCGGCGTCGGCGCTGCTCTGCTGCCGTCGCTGCATTTCGACTTCAATCCGTTGGATTTGCGCAACCCAAAGATCGAGTCGGTTGCCACTGCGCTCGATCTGATGAAGAATCCACAGACGTCGCCCAACACGATAAATGTTCTCACGCCTTCGCTTACTCTGGCGCGGAGACGCGCAACCGTGCTGGATGCACTCCCCATCGTCTCGCAGGTGTTTACGATCGAAACCTTCGTGCCCGACGACCAGTCGCCGAAGCTTGCAACCATCGCCGACGCTTCCGATCTTCTCGACCCTACCATCAATCCACTTATCGTCCGCCCGCCGCCGAGCGAGCAGCAGAATGTCGCAAGCTTTCTGGCCGCAGCCCAGGCGCTCGAGGCCGCAGCCAAGACAGCCAGCGGTGCCCCGGCAGGCGCGGCAATGCATCTTGCGCAAGACTTGCGCCGCCTCGCGGCTGGACCAAAATCTCTTCGCGTCCGTGCCGAGGACGCGCTGGTTCCCGATCTCAACACGATGCTCGATCAGCTTCGAACGTCGCTGACCGCCGAGCCCGTGAGCCTGGCGACGCTGCCGGCGGATTTGAAAAGCGATTGGGTGGCGGCCAACGGCACGTACCGCGTGGAGGTTTTTCCCAAGGGTGATGCCAACAACAATCGCGTGATTACCGAGTTCGTTCGCGAGGTGCGCGCGGTGGCGCCGAACGCCACCGGCACGCCCATATCGATCCAGGAATCCGGCATCACCATCGTGCGTGCCTTCGGCCAGGCCGCCGCGCTTTCGTTTCTGTCCATAGCGATTCTGCTCGTCATCGCGCTGCGCCGTCTCAAGGACGTCGCCATTGCGCTGGTCCCGCTCATTCTGGCCGGGGTGCTTACGCTTGGAACCTGCGCCGCAATCGGTTTGCAGCTGAACTTCGCCAACATCATCGCGCTGCCGCTTCTTTTCGGAATCGGCGTGGCGTTCGATATCTATTTCGTGATGGCCTGGCGCGCCGGCGCACGCCGGCTTTTGCAGTCGCCTTTGACGCGTGCGATTGTGCTGAGCGCCGGAACCACGGCCTCGGCATTCGGAACATTATGGGTATCGAGTCACCCTGGGGTTGCCAGCATGGGCGAACTCTTGGCGATCTCGCTGATCTGGATATTGGCGTGCGTTTTGTTTTTCCTGCCGGCGCTGCTGGCGCTCGCGACACACCGCGAGGGCATCCCCGAGACGATCTAGGAGCAAAATGACTTTTCTTCGAATCGTCATTTCGCTCCAAGTTGTTGTTTTAGCGCGGTTCCGGACGCAAAAGTGCGCACACTTTTGCTGAAACGGCTTTAAGAGCCCCGAGGGCGCAGAGTGTCTTCGTTGCCGTCAAATGCGCGCTTGCCGGCGTGTTTGCGACTCAACACGAAATATCTGCACATCGCATTCAAATTCTGTTCGCGCTGCGCCAACACGTTGAATTCATATCATGCGTCGCGGCGCAACTATGCAGGCGCGCCATCTTGCGTCGAAGTTATCGTGGCTCGTTCAAAGCGGCGGATTGTTCAGCAGATACGGAAGTCCGCCAATGGCTTTCGGATTTTCGCCCCAGACCGAATTGTCAAACCCGGCAGGCACTCCGGCCTGAAGCTGGGTGGTGGTCAAGGCCGTGATGCCGCCGTTGGAGGTTCCACATCCGATCCCCTGAGTTTGTTCGCTCGTTGTCGTGTCCCAATACGTGCCGATTGTTCCGGACGGCGACTGGTGAAAGCCGATCAGCCCTCCAGGACAGGTGCTGCTTACGACGATTTGGCCCGATGAATACGAGCCCGTGACTGTGTCGTTGCTCGCCCAGCCCACGAGCCCTCCGGTGAACCCACCTGCAACAGTCCCGCT
>Ga0335085_10009873_pt1 | contig 14332 bp, 17 predicted proteins | sample Lox_Sample_45_FD_206712 | JGI IMG/M metagenome (GOLD analysis project Ga0335085, IMG submission 206712) | Soil microbial communities from Loxahatchee National Wildlife Refuge, Florida, United States - Lox_Sample_4.5 | ecosystem: Environmental > Terrestrial > Soil > Wetlands | place: USA...
CGCGGCGCTGTGGTTCTGGAATACGCCGTTGCACAGCGCCGCACTGCAGGCCGTTGCCGACATGGCGATGACCGCGCTCTCGACCGCCGCGCTGATGCCGCTCGCGGTCGTGCTGATGCACTTCGACGAGAATTTCGTGGCGCGTGCGAACCGGGCGCGGGAACGGCGCCAGCGGTTTTCGGAACAGGTCGCGCTCCTCGCCGAACCGCGCTGGGCGCTGAGCTTCACCGGCATCATGCTGGTGTTTCTGGCCCTCGGCTGGTTCGGCGCGCTGCCCACGATGCGCCTGGACGCCGGGACGGTCGCGTTGCGGGTAATCACGGTCGCGGCGGTCGTGACCGCAGCCAGACTGTTCCTGCGCGGCTGGCGGGAAAGTCTGGCGATCGGCCTTGCCGTCACGGTGGTCGGGCTGACGGGCTTGTGGGCGATCGCCGCGGACGCACGCGACGCCGCCGGACCTGTGGGCGTTGTTGAGGCCGTCGCGCTGGCGCTGTTCCTGGCGCTGTACGGGGCGCGCCGTCGGCGCGCTTACCAGATGCGAGACGAATCGAGCGCCCTGCAACGCTCGATCGAGGAAACCTCGGCCGGCCAGATTTTTGCCGCCTCAGGCGCAACAATCGCGCTTCTTCCCACCGCGGTGCTGTGGCCCTCCGCCATCCCGATCGCGGTGGCCACGCTTGCCGCCGGCTTCTGCGGGGTCTTCGGAACTCCGGCCTCTGCAGGCGTGCTCGAGACCCTGCTGCCCCGCCGCCGCTCGGTGACCGAACTTTATGCCGCGCACAAGAAATCGCACGCATAGAGCCTTCTGCAAACCGTGTGCTCACCCCCAACGGACATGGCCTGCCGGCCCTGACAAGCAAGTTGAGCGCATCACCCTTATGACAGCCCGCTTCAGCGTCCCGCCGGCTTCTCGAAGGATGCGATCAGGTTGTCCACGCCGGCGCCGATGTCGCGCCAGTGCTCGATCTGGCTGCGCTTGAAGCGGTAGGAGAGGGAAACGCCGCGGCCGATCAGCGTATCGCGCAGGCAGCTCGGGCTCGGGACGTCGTGCGACAGGCGTACGCAGCGCAGCACGATCGGCCCCTTTTCGGTCTCGCCGACGAACAGATCCTCGTCGCGATAGCCGGAGTCGGCGCGGAAGGCGAATTGGGTCAGCCCGTACGGACCCGGTGTGCCGCGGCGATCCCTGACGTAACCCAAGTAGACGCGCTTGAGGCGGTCGGATTCCGAAAGCCCGATCTTCTCGGAGCGGATGGTGAAAAAGATCACTCTCGAATCCGGCGCGTTGCTGCTGAAGTTGTCGGCGTTCCAGTTTGACCAGCCGGTCAGGTCCGGCAGCAGCGCGAACAGATCCAGCTCGTGATGCTCGCCGCCCTGACGGGCGCTGGCGTACTCGAGGTAGTTGGCCGGGATATGGAAGCGCCGCCCATTGACCGTGACATTGATGATGTCGGTGCGCGAGGTCGGCGTCACCTGCTCCTCGAACAGGCTGGGTGCGCTCGGCGCCAAGTACAGCAGCAGGAACATCGCCGACAGCACAAAGGTCACGAAAAACACACCGAGCGGCAGAAGCCACGCAGAGCGCTTGCGCACGGTTTCGTCGTCGTCGATGGAGCGGCTCATGCCCCGGCCGTCATTCTGCGAGTCGCGTACACGCATTCTATCGAACCGAATGAAAGGAATATTAGCCGGCTGATGCCCCGGTTCCAAAATTCGCGATCTCTCAACGTCGACGCCTTGCGGAATTCGCAATTGAAAGGACATCGGCAACTTATTGAATTCTTGCGTCGTTTTGGTTTCGAAGTTCGCCGAGCGGCTGATATCGACGGGGTGGCGAACTTCGGAACCGCGTCGCTAGCGCCAATTCGACACGCCGAGGCTCACGCGAGGGGACTTCTGGGGGACCGCTTCCCCAACTCCGCCCCACATTGGCACAAAATGCCGCCCGCAGCTGGGCATACCGCCTGCATCGAGGGCCTCAAATCCCCTGGGGGCCCGGCATGTTGCACGCAATTCTGGTCATCCTGTTCGCGATCGTGATCGGCTTCACAGCGTCGGGGATCACCGCGAACCTATACCGTCTGATCGCCAACAAGCCGCAAACCACGCAGGGCAAGATCATCTACGCCGGCATCATGGTGCTGGCCGGGCCCAGCGTGCTGTTCGAGAACGCCGCCAACAGCTTTCGGGCCAAGAAGTGCTCCGGGCTGGCGTTCTGGCTGGCCGCGGCCGTTGCCGGCTACTGGAGCTTCGCGCTGGGACTGTTCGTGCTGAACATCTACATCAGCCGGTAAGTGCCTAAAGCACCGTCAGCATCCCTGCCACCAGCGGGTGGCGCACGATGTCAGCGTCGGTTAGCCGCACGACCGCGATCTCCGGCACTTTTTCCAGCCGCTCGGCCACATCGCGCAGACCCGACAGCCCGGACAGCAGGTCGGTCTGGTCGGGATCGCCCGTCAGCACCATGGTCGAGCGCCAGCCGAGCCGGGTAAGCAGCATCTTGAGCTGGCCGTAGGTGCAATTCTGCGCCTCGTCGATGACAATGAAGCAGTCGTTGAGCGTGCGGCCGCGCATGTAGGCGACCGGCGCGATCTCGACGATGCCTTCCGCTACCATTGCCTTGAGGCGCTTGGTGCCGAGACGCTCGGTCAACGCGTCGTAGAGCGGGCGAAGATAGGGCGCCAGCTTGTGCTCCAGGTCACCGGGAAGGAAGCCGAGGCTTTCGCCGGCTTCCACGGCTGGGCGCGACAGCACCACGCGGCCGACGCGGCCCGCTTCGAGAGCCTCCACTGCTTTGGCGATGGCGAGATAGGTTTTGCCGGTGCCGGCGGGCCCGAGCGTCACGGTCACCGCGCGCTCATCGATCGCGTTCATCAAACACTGCTGGGCCGGGCTCATCGCCCTTACGTTTTTTACGTATTTGCGATCGCGCGCGCTCCCTTCGCGCGGATCCCAGCCATTGCGGGCCGGAAACAACAGATGGACGTTCTCGACTTCTGAAATCTCACGGGTCTTGTAACGCGCGGACCGCTTGGCCATGGGTTCTCCCTGGTCAGTACGCCAACTATGCTGTGAGAAGCTGTGCGGCGGCGAAGCCTGACGTCCCGGAACAAGGAAATCTGCACTGTGCAGCGCCGCACCTTGATGTGACCCCGCTGTGACTCGAATCACGCGACTGAATTCAGAATAACAGACTTGCGAAAAAGCGGATCATGATTTTTGCCGCGCTGGCGCGTTGTCGAATTCGCCGTCACAATGCCGTCGTACTATGCAATGGAACACGCGCATGCCGCTCTACGCCATCGACGGCATTTCTCCCGAACTCGACGCCGACTGTTGGATCGCACCCAACGCGACATTGATCGGGCGCGTGCGGCTCAAAAGGGGCGCCAGTGTTTGGTTCGGCGTGGTTCTGCGCGGCGACAATGACTGGATCACGATCGGCGAAAATTCCAACGTGCAGGACAATTCCGTGATCCACACCGACCCGGGCCAGCCCGTCGTGCTGGGCGCGGGCGTCACGGTCGGACACGGAGTCATCCTCCATTCGGCCGCGGTCGGCGAGGGTTCGCTGATCGGGATGGGATCGACCCTGCTCAATCGCTCCCGCATCGGAAGCCGCTCGATCGTCGGGGCCAAGGCGCTGGTGGCGGAAGGGAAAGAATTTGCCGACGGCTCGCTCATCATCGGGGCGCCGGCGCGGCTGGCGCGCACGCTCGACGAAACGGAGCAGGCTGCACTGAAGGGCGCGGCGGAAATCTACGTCGCCAACTATCGCCGGTTTCGCGACCAGCTCAAGCCGCTCTAGGCCTCCACACCGACCGGCACGGCATAGCCTGCCCGGGGCAGCAGCACGCGCAGAAGCGGGCCGGTCATGACGGTGGTCGCCACGGCCATGATCACCAGCATGGTGAAAACGTTCTGGGGAATGAAGCCGAGATCGAAGCCGATGTTGAGCACGATCAACTCCATCAGCGCGCGCGTGTTCATCAACGTGCCAAGGATCGAGGATTCGTGGTGCGTGAAGCCCGATAGGCGGCCTGCGACGTAGACCGGAACGATCTTGCCTAGGATCGCAGCGGCCAGGATGACGCCGAGCCACTGCCATTCAGCCGCGGTGGAAAGCCCGAGCACGTTGGTGCGCAAGCCGGTGTAAGTGAAGAACACCGGCAGGAAGAACACCAGCACGAACTTTCCGACCTGGGCCCGCCAAGCCTCGACCAGCTTCTTGTCGTGGTGGAACAGCAGACCGGTCAGGAAACCGCCAAAGATCGTGAAGATACCGAGCTCGTAGGTGCAGATGCCCATGGCGAAGATGAGGCACACGATCACGGTCATCAGATTGGGCGGCACGTGGCCGTCGTGAACCGGGAACTTGGCGAGCAGCCAATGCACCGCCCGGCGCAGCACGAACCAGGCGAACGCGCCCAGCGCGGCGATGCCCGCCACCTGCCAAGCGATCGCGTCTGCGGAGAAACGGGCTGAGGCATAAGCGGAAATGCCTGCCAGCGCGACCCAGCCGGTCACGTCGTTGGCAGCAGCGGCGGAAATCGCCACCACGCCCATCTCGGTGCGGGTGAGGTCGAACTCGCGAAGGATTCGCCCGAGGATCGGCACGGCCGTGATGGCCACGCCTACGCCGCAGAACAGGCTGAAAGTCAGCGCATCGATCGAAGGCGCCAGCTGCGGCGCGGAGAACTGGCCGATGCCGAAGCCGAGCGCAAAAGGCACGCACACCGAAGCAGCCGTGATGCCGAGCATGCCATGGCGGTTCCTGGGTCGGGCCATGTGGCCGAATTCGAAATCCATGCCGATCTGGAACATCAGAAGCACCAGGCCGATCTGACTGATGATCGTGATCGGCGTCGACGCCGTTGCGCCGAAGAGGGCAAGCGAGGTCCCTGGGAAGAAATGCCCGAACAGCGACGGACCGAGCAGCAGCCCGGCAACGATCTCGCCCACGACCCCGGGCTGGCCCAGCCGCCGCATGATGCGGTTGCCGGCGCGCGCCGCCGCGACCATCACGATGAGCTGCAGCAGGACGCTGAACAGCAGGGTCTCCGTCTGGTGAACCTGGGAATGCATGCCTTCTTTCCGCGCTCTGGTCACAACCAAACCGGGGCGCCGCAAGCCAAATGCGCGCGCATCCACGATATTTTTCCGGATTGTTGTGTCGCGGCCCTCGAGCGCGCGTCCACGCCCGTGTATACCCATACCTTTAGAATTTATGCAATTCTAAAATGCATTCGCAGAGTCGAAGGGCCGCTCGGTATGCGGGCAGCGTTGCAGGCGGGAGACATGATGTCGTGACGGAAACAAGAATCCGCAGCGTGCTGATCGTGGGCGGCGGCACGGCCGGATGGATGGCCGCGGCCAGCCTCGCGCATTTCCTCGACAACATGAATGTCGCCATTCGTCTGGTCGAATCCGAGCAAATCGGCACGGTGGGCGTGGGGGAGGCGACGATCCCGCCGATCATCGAGTTCCTGCGCGTGCTCAATATCGACGAGAACGACATCATCCGCGAGATCAAGGCCACCTTCAAACTCGGCATCGCGTTCAAGGACTGGGCGCGGCCGGGCCATATCTTCTTCCATCCGTTTGGCCCGACCGGCTTCGGCATGGGTCCGGTGGCGTTCCAGTCGTACTGGCTAAAGATGTTCAGAGAGGGCCGGGCGGAGCGCATCGAAGAATACAACATGCAAGCCAAGGCCGCCGAGCTGGGCCGTTTCATGCGCCCGGTGCATGCGCCCAACACGCCGCTCAACAAGATCACCTACGCGCTGCATTTCGACGCTTCGCTGTTTGCGAAATACCTGCGCGGCTACGCCGAGAAGCGCGGGGTGGTGCGCACCGAAGGAAAAATTCAACGCGTGCTGCTGCGGCCGGACGACGGCTTCGTGGAGGCGGTGGAGCTGGAGAACGGCGAGAGGATTGACGCCGATCTCTTCATCGACTGCAGCGGTTTCCGCGGGCTGCTCATCGAAGAGGCGCTGAAGACGGGCTATCTCGACTGGACGCACTGGCTACCGTGCGACCGCGCGCTGGCGGTGCCGAGCGAATGCACCGGTTCCCCGCCGCCGTTCACGTTGGCCACCGCACGCGAGGCCGGATGGCAGTGGCGCATTCCCCTGCAGCACCGCGTCGGCAATGGACACGTCTATTGCAGCGGCTTCACCACCGACGACGAGGCGCGGCGCGTGCTGCTTGCCAATCTGGAGGGAAGGCCGCTGGCCGATCCGTTGGCGCTGCGATTCACCACTGGGCGCCGTGCCAAGGCGTGGAACAAGAACGTGGTGGCTCTGGGGCTGGCCTCGGGCTTCCTCGAGCCGTTGGAATCGACCAGCATCCATCTGGTTCATCGCGGCATCGCCATGCTGCTCAAGTTTTTTCCGGACCGCACCTTCCAGCGGGCCGACATCGACCGCTACAACAAGATCTTCGAGTTCGAATTCGGCCGCGTGCGCGATTTCCTCGTGCTGCACTATACCCACACCGAACGGCAGGGCGCGTTCTGGGAGCATTGCCGCAACACGCCGCTGCCCGACTCGCTCAGTGAGAAGATCGAGCTGTTCAAGAGCCACGGGCGTATCCTGCGAGAGGACACCGAGCTATTTCCGGTGCAGAGCTGGCTTTATGTGATGATCGGCCAGAATATCATCCCGCGCAGCTACGATCCGCTGACCGACACGCTGGACCCGCAGAAGATCAAAGCGAACCTGGACGACATCCGCGATGTCGTGCTGCGCTGCGCCAAAGCCATGCCGCGCCACCAGGAGTTCATCGACCAGAACTGCTCGTCGTTCCGCGCGTCGATCGCCGCAGGACTGACACCGCATTCGTCGATGCGGCCGATGCGCCCGTTCACCCTGGCGCGCGAACGACAGGGATAAGCGCTATTCCGCCGCGTGCGTTTCCAGCGCCCTCTGCCAGATGCGGCGGATGCGGGCGTCGGCTTCCGGTCCGTAGTTGAACCAGGCCGCCTTGTTGCGCGAGGCATCGATGATGAACAGCATGTCGATGCGGCCCAGCCTCTGCACCAGCGCGTTGCGAATGGCGTTGATGCTCATCTCGCTCGACAAGAGCCAGGCCTGGGGCATGATCGAGTAGGCTTGGCCGCACTTGAAAATCTCTTCCTCCACGCCGGAAATCGAACGCGACTTCATGTCGGCGATGATGATGAAGTGCGCGGCGGTGCCGGCGGCTTCGCTGCGCCCGAAGCTCTGCGCTCCGAGATCGCCTTCCGCAGTGAAGAACACGGGACGCTGCGGCGTGGGGCGGAACAGCGGAGCAAGCTCGGGATCGGCGGCCGCCGGGCGATGTTCCTTTTCACCGGCGCGGGCGACGAGCGAATGCCCTGCCAGGCGGCCTTCGCTCGCGTAGGCGCGCAGTTGGTCAAGCGTATACGGACCGTAGACGCGATCGTCCGCCTTGAGGGTCCAGGTCGAAGCCATGTCGTGCGGCTATTCGGTGGCCGTTGCAGGGTAATTTCTTTTGGTTACTCAAAGGTTTCGTGGAAAATCGACCCCGACGGCAGCCAAAAAAAAGGCCCGGCCGGCGGCCGAGCCCCAAAGTCCACTACGGAGCGGGCTCAGTCGAAGCGCCAATTCCCGTCGCGCTGCCGGCAGGCGGTGCCGTCCCGATTGAAGGAGTGGCCTCCCGCATAGGTTGTTTCGGTCCAGGAGCGGCAGATGGTGTCGCCCCGGCGGAATTCGCGCGTCGGCGTGAAATAGCCGTAGTCGCGACCGTGCCGCCAGGCGTAGCGCCGCCCGATCTCGCCGTTGAGCCCGTCCGAGTAGACGCGGAAGGCATAAGGGTGGTCTTCGCACGGCATGTCGTGCGCGACGGCGTTGCCGAGCAGCCCGCCCAGGATCGCGCCGCCAATCACCGCGCCGCCATGGCCGTGGCTGGCCGCGCCGCCAATCAGCCCGCCCGCCAGCGCGCCGAAGATCGTGCCCGCGGCTGCGTTCCCGCGCCGGCAGTTGTCCTCATAATAGCCCTGCCGGTAGTAGTAGCCGTCGGGCGGAGGAGGCGGCGGGCCGGCCTGATCCTGGTCGTCGCCATCATCGCGGTTGCGGTTGTCGTCGCGGTAATAGTGCCAGTGGCCGTTCTGGTCGTAATAGCCGTCGGGGTTGCCGTTCTGATACTGGCCGTTGTCTGGGCCGGGCGGAGGACCATAGGGCTGGGCAGACGCCGGGGTGCCGAACATCAGCGCCAGCGCCGCTCCGGCCATCAACAGTTTCCTCATCGCGCTCCTCTCTTTCCACGGAATGGTTCGCACTGGCGCGCAGATTCGCACCGCAAGCCTGAACCCACGCTGAACGGAATGGGGCGGGATCACGGCCGACGCTGCACCTGCCGCGTGACGCGGTCCAGGATCAAACGCAAGCATTTCCCGGCGGCAGGGTTCCGCAGGCGCCTGTGACAAATGCGAGCCGTGGCGGCCCATGCAAACGGAAGAACGGCTATTGGATGAAATAGCCGGCGCACTTCCACTTGCCGCCGTCGAGCATCATGGTCACGGTTTCTTTGGCGTCGGCCTTCTTCTGGAATTTCGTCTTGAAGTGGACGATGGCGTAATCACCGTCCGGCGCGCCCGGCAGCGACTTCATCATGTCGGCGCCGGCAGGCTCACGCGACACCACGGGGCCAAGCTGCTCATGGATGGCCGCAACCGCCTTCGCCCAATCCGCCGCGGAGACGCGCGCCTGCATCAGGCCGCTGGCATCCTTCCAGCTCTGCGCGAAGTCGCCTTTGTCGACCAGGGCGAGCCAGACTTTTGCCGCGGCGGTGGCATCGGCGGGCGCGTCGGCGAGCGCGGCAACCGGCAGCAGCAGTGCAAACGCCAAAAGCAAAATCGATTTCATGCAAAGCTCCACAGCTTGTGACGCGCGCCATCCTACGCCGCGGTTCGGCGGAATTGTGGCCGCTCAATCGGCGGACGGCAGTTTTATGGTGTAGCTCGCGATCCTCCAGCCGCCGCCTTCTGCGCTCACCGTGAGCTTTTCCAGCACCTGCTTCTTGTTGGCGAAATCGGTGGTGAAGAACACCAGCGCACCGTCGCGCCCGCCGAGGCCCGACGCCTGCATCACGACGCCCGAGGGATGGCGCCACACCGCCGCGCCGAGCGGTTCGCGCAACGGCTTGATGGCGGCCGCCCATTTGTCAGCCGTCACGGCCTTCTGGAAGTCAGAGCCCGCCCTCGACCAAGCCTCCGCGTACTTGCCCTGATCGACCAGGACGAGCCACGCCTTGCACGCGTCGCTGACCTGGCCTTCGGCTTTCTGATCGGCATCGGCGGCAAACGCGGCAACCGGCATGAGCAGCGCGAGCGCGCAGGCGAAAAGCATCCTCATGGCAGTCCCCCCGATAACGTCCCCCGACAACCCACTATACCGCTTCTTTGTGCCTTGGCAGCAGAGGGTTCTGAGCAGATTTCGTCTCAGAGTGGACTATCTTGGCCGGCCATTCTGGTGGGCACGCCGGCAGGCGGAACTCACGTCTTGAGCGCCACGATCTGCAGCACGCCCGGCGTGATCATCAGCGCATGCGGGTCGGACGCGGACCGGTCGAGAAGCTCGGCGATGGCGCGGCCTTCGGCCGATGTGATGTCGCCGTCCGCGACCATGACGGGGATGTACTCGCGCGCGAAGCCCATCGGCCACTCGGCCGCGAAGTCGTGCATTTGCGCCGCGAATACCATCGCGCGGACGGACTTGATTTCGAATCCCGCCGCGGGCAGGAGCGCGGGCAGGGCAAGGCCGATGTCCGCTTCGCCGCCGCTCTTGCGCCACCTGGCGATGATCTTGGCGACATAGCCTTCGAACAGGGCCGACGGCGGGGCCAGCCGCCACGAGGCGTAGTCGTAATACTCCTGGATCACGAGCTTGCCGCCCGGCTTGAGCGCGCGCGCGGCACCCGCGAGCACCTTGGCCGGCTCGGGCACGAACGCCAGCACCCAGCGGCACCACGCGGCGTCGGCGAGCGCCTCGGGCCAGTCGTAGTCGAGAAGATCGGCCTCAGTCGTTTCGATGTTGGCCAGGCCGCGTGCCGCAGCAAACGCCTTCAGCGCGGCGAGGAAGCGGTGCGAGCGTTCCACCGCGATGACCTTTCCGGACGGGGCCACGATCTCCGCCAAGTCGAGGCTTGCGTAGCCGGGACCGGCGCCGATGTCGATCACGGTCTGTCCGTTCGCAATGCCGGCCGCGGCCCACAGTTCAAGCACGCTCGCCCGCCACACGCGATGCTGCACGCCCAGCCGCGCGATCTCGGCGTCGTGCGTGCCGATGACGTAGGATTTTTCCGATGATTTTTCCTGGCTCATGGTGGCAGGTCTAGGGCAGGGTGCGTTTCACCCTCCACCCGAAACTTGCTGTGCGACAAGAGTACTTGCCCCGGCCGAATTTCTCCCGGAGCGCCCTACATCGGCAGCTTGGCGAAGCGCTGCATTCCGCCGCCGAGCTGGACCCAGGGCTGGGCGCTGTCGCAGTAGATCTCGGAGACCGGCTTCACCCAACTGCGATCTGCCAGCGTGCCGGCATTGAGGGCGACCAGCCCGGGCGCCGCGTCCGCCTCATTCACGATGGGCGAGCCGCATTCGGGGCAGAAGCGCCGATAAGTGGGCTTGCCGCTGTCGCCCAGCTTGCTGAAGGTCTTCAGAGTGCCCGTGACCTTGAGAGCCGCCGCAGGCAGGACGATCACCGTCGCAAACGCCGCTCCGGTGAACTTCTGGCAATCGGTGCAATGACACACCCCGACGAAAGCGGGTTCCGCATCCGCGATATAGTGCACCCGGCCGCACAGGCAGCCGCCTTCGATCCGTGGCATTGCGATCCTCCTGCTTGGTCGGGGCTACACTGCCAAAATTGTCAGGGAACAGGTACTCCCCTTCGCTGAATTCACGCTCTTTAGAACGAACCCGCGCGGCACGAGGCGGCGCGGGTCGATCTCCGGCGCGAGGAGCTACGGCCGGCCAGGCCGCGCCGCGCGATCAAACGCGACGCAGCCGGCACCTTTGCCTACCCGCGGACCGTACGGGGGTTCCGCCGCGACGCCTTGGCGGCGGACCGTGTGGCGCACGTGCGACGCCTCGATCCTGTATGGCACGCTCATTCATCGCCTCGGGAGCCATCGCTCCGCGGGCATGCTTTCACGCCACAGTCTCCTCGGGGGAGTGCAGCCCCATGCATGGGCGCACATCAGTTGGGAGATCGGCCTGGGTCCGCGAATTTCAAGGGGGTGCGACGATGGGTGCGTTTTTACGCATGAGGCGCGATTTCACGCAGAGTGGCGCGGATGAGCAAAGTGGTTTTAACTCCAACCTGACTTACGAGCTCATCATTGGCGGGGCTGACATGAGCGAGCGATGGGATCAGCATTTTCTGGCGCTGGCGGTGCAGGTGGCGCGCATGTCGAAGGACCCGTCCACCAAGGTGGGCGCGGTCATCGTGGGGCCCGAGCGGGAAGTTCTGTCGACCGGCTTCAACGGCCTGCCGCGCGGCATTGCCGACACCGAGGCGCGCCTCAACGACCGCGACACCAAGCTGAAGCTGGTGGTGCACGGCGAGATGAACGCCATCCTCAACGCCGCGCGCAACGGCGTGCGGTTGAAGGGCTCGACGCTCTATCTCGCGGCGACGGACATCTCGGGCGCCGAGTGGGGCGGGCCGCCCTGCACGCGCTGCTGCGTCGAGATCATCCAGGCCGGAATCGTGGAGATCGTCTCGCGGCCGGAACGGGCGGTGCCGACGAAATGGTCGGACGACCTGAAGCTGGCGCGCGCGCTGCTTGCCGAGGCGCGGATCAACTACCGCGAGATCGCGGCGGCGGGGTAGGTGGAGAGGCGGGTTAGCGCGGCTTGGCGATGCGCACTTTGACGACCGGCGGCGGAGGCGGTTCTTTCGCCCGCTGGGCGCGCTCGGCTTCGGTCATCAGTTTCCGCTTCTTGACGGCCGCTGGGGACATATCCGGAAGCTTCGGCATCGATGATGTCTCTGTGTTGCTGGCTTTCCATAGAACCTCATTGGGGCCAGACAAAGGCCGCAGCAGTTTTTGGTCCCGACCCGAAGAATTCGAGGAATTCGACGCACGGCGACGGGGCGCGGCGGGGCGCCCGCTGCTGTGTCGAGATCGTCCAGGCCGGAATCGTGAAGATCGTCTCGCGCTGGGAAAGGACGGTGCCGACGAAGTGGTCTGGCGACTTGAAGCTGGCCCGCGCGCTTCTCGCCGAAGCGCGGATCAACTACCGGGAGATTGCGGAGAAGGGCTAGGGGAGAAACGAATTTTAGTCGGAACTAAACCTCAACTTCGACCGCGCCTAGGACTGCGCATTAGAAACAAAACTGAGTGTTCGCTTGCGCTGCTTCCATTTTGCGCGGATGCAACCGCTGGTGATAAGCTCTGCAAAGCAAGGGGACTTTCCACCACATCTGCACTCGCGCGCCGCAATGGAAGCGAAACTCAAGTACTTGGAGATGATCCAAGGCGTCATCAATAGAATGGCGGGCAACCTCTTCTTCCTGAAAGGTTGGACGATTACCCTGATCGCCGCGTTGTTCGCGCTCTCGGCGAAAGACGCCAATCCGCGCTTCACGTACATCGCGCTCCTGCCGATTGTCGTCTTCTGGGTGCTTGACGGCTATTTTCTCGCTCAAGAACGACAATACAGGGCGCTCTATGACTATGCGCGCAAGCTCGATGAAGACCAAATCGACTTCTCTTTGAATGCGAGCAGATTCAAGAAAAGATTTCACAATTGCTGGCTCGCATCGATGTTCCGCCCGACTCTACTTTGGTTCTACGTATCGCTTTTTGTGATCCTGACCATCACAGCTTACTTCTTGAACAGGTGAACAGATGGCCACTAAGCGACAGGTTTTCTATAGCTTCTGCTACAAGTCCGACAACTGGCGTGCGTCGATGGTTCGCAACATCGGTGTGATCGAGGGCAATCGGCCCGCAACAGACAATGATTGGGAGAAGGTGGTCGCGGGCGGCGATGCAGCGATAAAGCGTTGGATTGACGACCAGCTACAGAACCGATCCTGCACAGTCGTTCTCGTTGGTAGCGAAACGGCAAATCGGCGATGGATCAATTACGAGATTGTGCAGTCTTGGGATAAAGGTATGGGCGTAGTTGGCATCCGCATCAACGGACTAGAGGACAGGAACAACAACGTGGCTGCGAGGGGCGCAAATCCCTTCGACTACGTCACGCATGGCGGCTCGGGCAAAAAGCTATCTGCTATCGTGAAGTGTTACGATCCTACCGGAGACAACAGCAAGGAGAGATACGCCTGGATAACCAAGTACCTGGGTGACGCTGTCGAAGAGGCGATCACGATCCGAGGAAAAAACTAGGCACGCTCGCAAGGCGGCGATGCGGGGAGAAGAAATAGCGAACGGGGGCGCGACATGCATTTTACTCCACAAGGCCGTGCGATCGCGATCAACGTAGCAATAGTGTATGGACTGAGTTTCTTCGCCAGTTTTCTAGTCGGCGCATTCTTTGGACCCAGCACAAACACTGAGCGTCTGATCACTCTGGCGGTGATCAATGTGGCAGCGATATTCTTGGGCTTTTTTGTTGCTGGCATGCGCGTAGTGGACAACTACTGGCGTCACCTTTGGTATGTAGCTCTGTTCACCTGGCTGCTTTCCGGTTTTGTGAACGTAGCGTTCTTGAAACAGCCCGTACTAACCTGGTTCATGAGCGGAGTTCTCATTGCCATTTTGATGGGATTAGGTGGTGGCTTAGCGCGGCTCACTAAGAATGCGCCAGTAGAATCTCAAGCACAGGCCCAAGTCGCGCAATCCGACAAGCGGAAAGGAGAAATGAGCACTACAGTATGGATTGGCCTAGGTGCGTTGGCTGGCTTTGGACTAACCATCACAAGTGGACATGGTTCATACTGGCTCGAAGCTTTGAAACCGGGAGGAGAAGAATTTCTCGCGCATCAAATAGGGATGATGATGCCGACAACAGTGGTTTGTGGACTCGTCGGTTACTTCCAGAACCGGAAGCGCAAACCGAGAGCCAACGAATGAACTATTCGACTATTGCGTAGGGTCTTAACTTTCGCTCGCCAAACGGGAATGCGGTGACCGGGAACGCGGTGACGGGAGCACTATACCCCTCACCCGCAAAATTTAGCACTTAGCCTCGGATCGTGTGAGCTTCGATGACTGCATGCCCGGCTAAGTGCAAGATTTTGCGCCGCCGGCACGCTGGCGCTACCGGCCCCTCAAGCGGAGAGGGGGAATAAATCAGATCGGTCTGGATTTTCTCGGCGCGAGCGGTGCCGCCCCCTTCGTCGCGCGCGCCGCGCGCGAC
>Ga0335085_10009874_pt1 | contig 14329 bp, 6 predicted proteins | sample Lox_Sample_45_FD_206712 | JGI IMG/M metagenome (GOLD analysis project Ga0335085, IMG submission 206712) | Soil microbial communities from Loxahatchee National Wildlife Refuge, Florida, United States - Lox_Sample_4.5 | ecosystem: Environmental > Terrestrial > Soil > Wetlands | place: USA: Florida...
AAGGATTTCGTTCATCGGAGAAGCCTCAGAGTGCGTTGTCGAGACGATCGGCGGAAAGCCGCGTCAGGATAGCCTTGGCAACTCCGGCTGTTGTCACGGATTTGTCAAACATTCAGGGCTTGTAGGGGACGCTATAGTGCGAGGCGATGACCTGCCATTTGCCTGCGGACTTGATCCAAACATCGGTCAGCCGGTCATGATATTCGTAAGGCTTGCCTTCGGAGTCGCCCTTCTCATGATAGGCGCCGGTCACGACCGCAACACCACCGTGGACACGGACTTTGAGGTCGGCAATTTCCGCTACTTGTACGTGTACCTTGGAGTCCGCGGTGTGGCTGATGTACCCGGCCTTGCTATAGACGTTTCCGTCCTCGACGGTGATGCTGAAATCATCGGCGAGTAGCGAAGAAAGAATGTCGATGCTGCGCTGCTTGTAGGATTCGGTCCACTTCATTTCAAGCGATCGGATCGTCGCAGCTTCAGTTTTTTCTTGAGCCGTAGCGGCGCACGTCAACAGCAGCGCAATGAAAACTTGTCCCCAAAAGTTAAAACAGCGCATGTAACTGTTTCTCACGATTCCGTTAGGACGGCAAGTTCCTTTCGAGAGGACAGCTGAATCCACTACGGAAAGGTGAAGAGGTCAGGACGGAACTAAACTGAAAGAAGCATCACTTCGTATCCATGGCTGACTCCATCGCAGATTTCTTTCGCATTCACTTCGAGAAGCACGGGGATGAGTGCGCGTATCGGCAGCGTCGTGGCTATCGGACGGAGTCATACAGCTATCGCGAGATTCTGAGCATGGCCCAGGTCTTTGCTCGAAGGCTCGAGAGTCGAGGAATCAAGAAAGGCGATCGAGTGATGCTTTGGGGAGAAAACTCCGCCGCCTGGGTATCGGCATTTTTCGGATGCACGCTACGCGGAGTGGTCGTTGTCCCAATGGACGATGGGGCGGATGTGAATTTCGCTCTGCGCGTTCATCAGCATGTAGCAGCCAAGTTGATTGTGACCACCCAAGCCCATATGAAGGATTGGCCCGCCGATGCGCTTGTCGAGACTCAGTTCTTCGAAGAAGTCAGCGCTCGGGCAGAAGCCGGTTCGTCAACCGCACAGGTTGTGGTCCGACCCGAAGATGTGCTTGAAATCGTGTTTACTTCCGGGACGACGGCGGATCCAAAAGGCGTAGTGATCACGCATGCCAACGTGCTCGCGAATATCGAACCGCTGGAGCGCGAGATTCAGCCGTATCTGAGATACGAGCGCTGGGTACATCCAATTCGATTTCTGAACCTTCTGCCGCTCAGCCATGTTTTCGGACAGTTTCTCGGGATGTACTTGCCGCCACTGCTGGGCGGGACCGTGGCTTTTCAGAATGAGTTGAGCCCATCCGGAGTTTTGGACACGATCCGGCGTGAGCGAGTATCGGTGCTCGTCAGCGTTCCGAGAGTGCTCCAATCGCTGAAGCAGAAACTGGAACGCGATCTGGAGAGTCAGGGCTTGCTCAACTCATTTCGACGACTTTTCGTTAATGCCAAGGGCAAGCATTTTCTGCGGAGATGGTGGATTTTTCGCGCGATCCATCGCCAATTTGGTTGGAAGTTCTGGGCGTTCATTTCGGGTGGGGCCGCACTGGATTCTGAAACAGAAGAATTCTGGGGCCGCTTGGGATACGCCGCTATTCAGGGCTACGGTCTAACAGAAACCACTTCGCTCATCAGCGTGAATCATCCATTTCGTTTGGGGAAAGGGTCGATAGGAAAGGTGTTGCCGGGCCGTGAAGTGAAACTCGCGTCCGATGGAGAGATTCTGGTGCGGGGCGCCGGCGTCGCAGCAGGATATTGGGATGCAACCGGAGAGCATCAGGTCTCCGGCGAGGAAGGCTGGTACCGGACCGGCGATGTGGGCACGCTCGATGAAGACGGCAACTTGTACTTCAAGGGACGAAAAAAGGAAGTCATTGTCACACCAGCCGGGATGAATGTTTATCCGGGCGATCTGGAGGACGTCTTACAAAAGCAGCCAGAAGTAAAAGACTGTGTCGTGATCGGAATCGAGAGCGGAGGAAATGCCGAACCTTGCGCAGTCGTGATCTTGCGGGAAACGGCGGATCTCGCCGCGATCGTCCAAAGGGCAAACCAATCGCTAGCTGAGTATCAGCGAATGCGAATGTGGTTCGAGTGGACGGAGCAAGATTTTCCCCGGACGAACACACAAAAGCCGAAGAGGAATATCGTCGCCGAAGTGGTTCGTGCACGGATGCAGCAGGCCGTGGGATCATCTGCCGTAACAAGCGCAAGGCCGCTCGCCGATTTGATCTCCAAAGTTGCAGGCCGCACTGTTTCCGCATTGGGCGAGAGCGCGCGGTTGGATTCCGATCTCGGCCTGAGTTCTCTGGACCGCGTAGAACTGATGAGCGCCTTGGAAGATCGCTATCAGGTCGATCTGAGTGAGACGCGCTTCAACACAATTCAAACCGTCGGAGATCTGGAACAGATGCTTCGGGGCGAAGCCATACCCACTACGGCTTATCACTATCCCCGTTGGGTACTGCGATGGCCTGTAACGTGGTTACGGGTTCTAGCGCACTATCTATCGATGCGTCCGGCGATCATATTGTTGGGATGGCCACGGATCATTGGCCGCGAGAACCTGCGTGGAGTTTATGGACCGCTGCTGGTGATTTCCAATCATCTGGGTGATGTCGATCCTGGATTCATCCTGACCGCACTGCCTGCGAGGTTTCGTCATCGGTTGGCGGTTGCAACCGGCGGAGAGGCACTGGAGATACTGCGAACACCTTCGCCAGATCGGAACTCCTTTCTGAAGGTTTACGACCGCCTCAAGTGGATTCTCGGAGTCTCATTGCTCAATCTCTTCCCGCTACCCAGCGCAGCAGGGTTTCGGCGCAGCTTTGCTTACGCGGGAGAGGCGGCGGATCTTGGCTATAGCATTCTCGTGTTTCCGGAAGGGCGCCACACGACCGATGGGAAGCTGTGCCCGTTTCGGTTAGGAGTGGGACTGCTGGCTCAGAATCTTGGCATCCCTGTTTTACCGATGAGGATTGATGGGCTGTACGAGGTAAAAAAATCCGGCAGGAACTTTGCGGCTCCGTGGAAAATCTCTGTGCGGATCGGGAAACCGATGACCTTCGCTTCCGGGACTTCTGCTGAAGAGATTGCAAATCAGTTGCGGGGCGCGGTTCAGGCGCTCTAATGCCGTCCCGCGGCTAAGAATTTTGAACTCACTAGCAAAAGAAAAAAGCGCCGCGATGCGAAAACCACGGCGCTTGTAATTGGCACATTTTAGAAAATTGGAAGTTAGTTGATCGTAACCGCCCTGCCTCCCGACAAGATTCCGTTCGTGACCACGAACAACGTGCTCGCGCCCGTTTCAGCGCCGGAGGGAATCACAAAATTGGCGTTTTCGATGGTGTTGCCAGTTGCGATGCCCGAGGTGCTGAAGTTCGACGTGCGGCCGAAGAAGATGTGGTGGCTAGCGCTGTTACGGACGACAACAAGAGGGTAGCTGCTGGCGGCCTGAGCATCATCTCCATAATCCGAGCCGTTCGAGAAGCCGTTGAGCTGTTTCCCAGAGATGGTGTAACTCGTGCCACGGTTGATCGTAGTAGGAACAGACGTAATCACCGGGCGCCAAGCGGCATTGACGGTGCCTGGCGAATTGTAGAGTTCGACGTCGATGTGAGCGCCATCGGCGGCGGCCCAGAGAACTTGACCTGTGGGCAACAGCAAGGTTCTACCCTGCCACGATTGCAGCGTCGCACCAGCCGCGGTTGATGGTGCGTTGACAAAAGTATTCGTGCCATAGGTGAACTCGTAGAACTTGCCAGTTCCGGCGAAAACGCCGGGGCTCGTGTAGACAAGGATGTTGCCATCCGGCAGGATCGAGGCTGGCCCGTCCGCCATGTCGTCGCCGCTCGGGTAGTCTGGGCCCTGTGTCCACTTAGCGGTGCTCGTGTTGAAAATGGAGGTATGTGTCGTCGCGCCAAAAGCGACGATCGTGCCGTCGGGACGCTGCACGAGTGGTCCTAATTCTGGAACGATTCCGAGACCACCGCTGTTGGGAAGGGAAGCAATGGTGCTACCTGCGCTCGACCACTGTTCCGTGGTGGGGTTATAGAGTTCGGAGTTAGTCCCGTCTTCCGTATCCACCACCAAAACCTGGCCACTCGGAGTGAGGGCGAAGCCTTCTTCGGAAAAACCGTCTGCCTTCAGATTGTTGTTGATCGTCGTCCAAGTCAAAGTGGTGGCGTCAAACAAAACCTGCCTTTTAGACGGTTGGCCGCCTTGTCCCATCATGAACGTTCCATTGGGAAGAACGATGGCCGGCGAGTCCCCGATCGTGGACCAGAGCGCCGGAGGATTCACAGCAGTCCAAGTGTTTGAAACGGGATCGTAAATCGCACCTTTGTTGGTTTCGTTCTGGACCAGGTTGTTGTATTCGCCGCCTTCAATGAGAACACGACCGTCCGGCAGGACGGCAGAGGCGAAATAAAGCGGCGCATAGCCCGATGGCATAGAAGCTAGCTGCGTCCATGTGCCTGCAGCATAGCTGGCCGTATTCGTCGGAGTGAGACGCCACCAATTGCCGCTGTTGTATTGATGCATCATGACTGTGCCGTCGGTCAGGAGAAGAGCGGTATCTGTTTGGAACGTCGGTTCGTTTTTCAACTTGGTCCAGCTTCCCGCTGGAACCTGGGCATACGCGATGCCGCACCAGGCCATCGCGAGCAGAGTAATTCCGAACGTGCGCAACATCTTCATACTTTGCCCTCGCATTGTTTTGGTAATTGGAAACTTGGCTTCAGTCGCAGACTCCATCGATCCCATCAAGAGAGAACCCACGGGAGTCCAAATGTGAAAACCCCAAAGGTGCGGGATTATAACCTGCTTTTCGTGAGGACAGCGCGCACCGAAACAGAAAATTTACAATTCGGCATCCACGCCGGAATGACCGCGGCAGAAGTTAGCTCCCTATGCTTGCAATGCAAATGTTGCGCGTTATGTTTTCCGGAAATTGTTAGAAGAAAAATGGCGCCGCGTTTGTGCGCGGCGCCCAAGGATTCGTGATTTTTGAAGCTTTAGTTGATCGTTACGCTGACCGCTGTCGATGCGATTCCGTTCACAACCACCTGGAGCGAACCAGCTCCCAGGGCGATCGTGGCAGGAATGTCGAACTGCGTGGAGCGGACAGCGGATCCAGTTTGTACGCCACCAAGCCAGTTGTGCGTTTTGCAGTACACGACATGGCCGGCAGAATCCTTGATGCGAACCAGCGGGAAGTTCGAAGCGCTCTGGCTGTCGTCACCGTAGTACGAACCCTGGGACACGCCGTTGAACAGGGTTCCCTTGACGACATTGTTCTTGCTGCCGTGAGTGAGCGTGCTCGCGACGCTGCTGACGGCAGGAGCGCAACTGGTACATGGTGCTCCAACCGGAGTATAGACTTCGATGTCGTTGGAGAAGTCTGTGAAGAGGATTTGTCCGTTCGGCAGCACGACAAACTGGCCATAGTAGGAGCTGTCTGCGCCTGCATTTGGCGGGGCTGAAGTGGCATTCATGGTGGTTCCATCCCATTCAAAGAACTTGCTGCCAGTTCCAAAGATGCCGGGACTCACGTCAAAGAGCGCGTTTCCGTCCGGCAGAACAGCCGCGGGACCGTCGGCAGAATCGAGCGTGCCACCAAATTTAGGCGCTGCAGTCCATGTGCCTGCGGCAACGTTGTAGATGGCATTGTTTGTGGTTGCACCGGCATAGAACACGGTTCCGTTGGGAAGTAGTGGTCCAGGCCCAAGTTCGTGTGAGCCGGGATCGACAAGGTTCACGACAGTATTGTTGGACGGAGTGGTCCAGGTACCCGTCGATGCGTTGTAGAGCTGATAACCCATTGCGCAGCAGCTGGTGTTTACGTAGGCATCAACGGTGAGAATCTTGCCGCCAGGTAATAAGGTCCAGCCTTCTTCATCGTTCTCATCGAACTTGCCAGTGCCGGTTGCAGTCCAAGTCAGCGGGCTATAACTGCTCAGAATCGCCTCCTGTGTTGAGCAGCAATTCGCCATCATAAACTTGCCATTGGGAAGCACGACGCTCTGGGCGTCCCCAACGCTTGACCAACCAGTCGGCGCGGGCACCGAAATCCACGTGTTGGTGGCCATGTTGTATGCGGCTCCGCGATTAGTCCATACGGCATTGCAATTGTTGTATTCACCGCCCATGACGATGACATATCCGATGGGCAACATTTGCGAAGCGAAGTACAAAGGGTTGTAACCGCTTGGCAGATTGCCGGCCGTAACCCATGTTCCCGTGACGTAATTTCCTGAGCTGTCCGGAACCAGACGATACCAATTGCCAGTGGTGCTGCAAGTGTTGTTGAGGATGAGCACCGAACCGTCGGTGAGTAGCTGCGGGTGTCCACCGGCGATCGGAGTGCTGCTAGGAGTTACTCGAGTCCAGGTGCCGGCCGTGAAGGGTTGCTGGGCAATCGCGATGCTGCAACAAGCCAGCGCGAGCAAGACAATTCCGAGCATTCGGAATACTTTCATAAAATTTTCACCTCGCATCGTTTGGGTTATCGGAAAGGTGTTTCAGACGCGGACTTCCATTGATCCCCAGGCAAAAAGAAGAAGCGGCAGTCCAAAATCGAAACCCCAGAGTCGGGGGAGGATTATAACCCGCTTCCATCCATAACAAGACAGTGCTGAACAGAAAAATTACAAATTGGCATTGACGAAGGCGTCACTCCGCAAGAATTTGCACTTCGCGAGCGATGAAGTGCGCAAATTCTTGCAACTCGGAGAGCGAATGGAGGAAGAAATCTCCATTTCGCGGATTTGTCGAAGCGACCTTACTCTTCGTCGACGTCAATCTCGTCTTGATGAAAATCGGATTGCGGGCTGACCTCAGCGATATGGCCTTCTCGAAGGAGACGATTGAGTTCCGGCAGTTGACGATTCTTAAATTCGCTCCACCGTTTCAGCATGTCGGCGCCGTCTTGTTGTGTGGTGGAAAGAGCTTGTTCCTGCGACGATGTAGGTGCGGTGTCGGCTTGCCAGACCTGCTGATAGAGCGCGCCGGCATTCGCGTTAACGCGGTTCAAAGTGATCTGCGCCGATGCAGGCGCAAAGAATCCTGCGGGTGATCCAATTATGTCAGTAAGGTCCTTTTCGAACTTCTTAACAGCATCTTTCAATGTCGCGTTCGAGGATTCATTCGCTTTGGCGAGTTGGGCGCGCAAAGACGTGGCTTCTGAGAGTGTCTCGTGAGACTGATTCATCATCGAGGCAAGTTTGATCTCTGCTTGCAGCTTCTTCTCGAGGTCTGCCGCTGAAACATTCACGCGAGGGTCCATCTTCACGGTGAGGGGAGCGGTAACGACTTTTCCGTCGACTGTCAACCGGACCGTATATCTTCCAGGCACGGCCGTCGGACCGAGAGGCAGCCGCGGCGTACCGTGCGCAATTGCAGCGATCGGATACTCGTGGCGCGACGAAGCGGGAGCGGAATAATGCAGAGGCCAAGTCCAACGGTGCATGCCGGCTTCGGTCGCGACCTTCCGTTGGGGCCGAGCCCAGTACATGGGAACCAATTGCTTTTGCAGTTCTTCTTGCGTGACGTCAGGTTGGTCTGTGTTCGAAAAACTTCGAATGACCTTGTTCTGAGCATCGAGAATATCGATCTTCACGGTGCTCGCGGCGTTGGGCAGGAAATAGTCGATGATCGCGCCTTGGGGCGGATTGGCCGCCATCGGTTCATCGGGAGGAATTGGTGTGTCTGTGTTGGTGTCTCTTTGAATGCGGTATGCGATCGCAGGAGTAAATAAATGGACTGAGTTAGCGTAGTCCGCGCCGACTTCTCGCAGAGGCGCGATATCGTCAAGGATCCAGAATCCGCGGCCATGCGTCGCCACAATCAGATCGTTTTCGTGAATCCACAAATCACGCATGGAAGTGTGCGGCAGGTTGAGTTGCAATGACTGCCAGTGATCGCCATCATCGAACGAGACCCACACGGAATTCTCGGTGCCGGCGAACAGTAGACCTTTCCTGAGAGGATCTTCGCGCACTGTATCGACTGGGCCGAAATCGGGGAGGCCCGAGGTGATCATGGTCCATGTCTTCCCACCATCGTGTGTGCGATAGATGTAGGGGTGCGTGTCGTTGATGCGGAAGCGGCTCACCGAAGCGTATGCGGTCTGCTCATCAAAGTGCGAGGCGGAGATCTGGGTTACTTTGCTCCATGGGGACAGTTCCTTCGGGGTGATATCGGACCAGTTCTTGCCGGCATCGCGAGTGATCCAGATCAAGCCGTCATCGGTGCCGGCCCAGAGAGTGTTAACACTCTTGAAGGATGGCGCGAGTGCGTAAATCACTCCGCGCTGTTTCTCGACCGCTTTGTTGTAAAGTTTTCCAACGCTCTCAGGCACGCCGGGGGTTTCACGCGTCAGATCCTTACTGATGGTCTGCCACGAATTTCCGCCATCGGTGGTTTTGAAGAGAACATTGGCCGCGTAATACAACGTGTGTGGATCGACCGGGGAAAACATCAACGGCTCTGTGCGATCCGCGCGATATCTCGGATCGCGTAGGGGGATCGGAGTGATGTTCTGCACCGCACCTGTGCGCCAGTGATACTTGGTGACCTCCGTGCGGCCTCCGCCGTAAATGACGTTGGGATCGAGTGGGTCAGGCGCAACGTATCCGTACTCGATCACGCCCACGGGATGCCAGTCGCGGAAGTTGATCGCGCCGTCATTGCCGCGGCTGGAAATGCACACCGAGCCGCTCTCCTGCTGTCCGGCGCAAAGGCGATACGGAAAGGAATTGTCGGTGATCGCGTGATAGAGCTGGGCCGTCGGCTGGTTGTACCAGGAACTCCAGGTTTCGCCGCCATTGACTGTGACGATTGCGCCCTGGTCGCTGACAAGCAGGATGGTCTTGCCGTCGTTGGGATTGATCCAGAGGTTCTGGTAGTCATCGCCACCCGGCGCGCCTCGAAAGCTGAACCATGTCTTGCCGCCATCAGCCGAGCGCATTGTGACGGTGCTGGCAACATAAAGAAGGTCGGGATTTTTCGGGTCAACTCTGGGGATCGCAAGGTCGCCACCGCCGATACGGCCGGAAGGGCGCGGATCCTCCGTGATCTGGGACCAACTTTCACCAGCATCATTGGAGCGATAAACCGCCAACTTTCCACCAGCCGTGCCGAGAGTGGCGTAGAGGCGGCGAGAGTCGCTGGGAGCTATCGCAACGTAGATTTGCGAGAGATCCTCGGGCAGACCTTTGGTCAACTGGTGCCAGGTCGCGCCGTTGTCTGTAGATTTGAAGAGGCCTCCACCACGACCATTGAATTCGTTGCCGTCTTCCCATGGGCCCTCGCGCACTTCCCACATCGAGGCGTAAACCACGTCAGGGTTTGAGGGATCAATCTCGACATCGGACGCTCCGGTGTTTTCGTCTTTGGCGATGATGCGTTGCCAGGTTTGTCCTCCATCGGTCGAGCGGTAGAGCCCGCGCTCGTCGCTGGGGCCGTACGGGTGACCCAGGACAGCGGCGAAAATCTTGTTTGGATCGCGGGGATCGACGGCGAGTGCTGGAATCTGCTGACCATCTCTGAGGCCGAGATGTGTCCAAGTCTTGCCGGCGTCAGTGGATTTGTAGATTCCGTTGCCGACCGACAGATCGGGGCGGTGCAGGCCCTCGCCACTCGCGACATAGACAATGTTGGGGTCGGATGGCGCCACGGCAATCGCGCCGATGGATTGTGTCGGCTGATCGTCGAAGATGGGATTCCACGTGCGGCCGTAGTCATTCGTCTTCCAAACGCCGCCGTTTACCTGGCCCATATAGAAGACGTTGGGCTGCGAAGGCACGCCCACAGCAGCGCGGGTGCGTCCGCCGCGGAAAGGCCCGACCATGCGCCAGCGTAAGTCTTGATATGTGTTCTCTGGAATTTGCGCGCTGGCCGAAATCGCTGCTAAAAGGACTGCAAAACATCCACCCAGGCGAAGGGCTGAATGTGCTCGTTTCACGTTTACCCCCTCAACAAGCTTCATAGGATAAATCAAAGGCGCGCTATTCGGTTTCAATCCACCTCATGGCGTGAAAGAGCGATTTAGATGATTTGGTGGCTGTATTCAGAGGCAGTTATCATGGCGAGGGTTCGTCATAAATGAAATTGAGCCGTCGTACCAGATTGCATTTGTCGCGCCGTGTACGGTCCGCTGGCCTGATCGCTTCACTCGTTTTGATCTTCGCCCCGCCTTTTTCCTTCGGAGCAGGGCCGAAGCAGCCTGATGGGCAAGGCCTCAAGCCGATTCTCAATTACATTTCGACTGCCTGGGATACTCTCACGCGCTCGATGACGGACTGCCAGAGTATCGTTGATCCGAAGATTGCGGCACAGTCCGTTCTCTACCTGCCAAAAGACTTTGCCGAGCCCGCTGAGTTGAAGACGTTGAGCGGTACATGCAACGTTCGAGTGGAACATCTTCCGACGGTGATCGATCACTTGGGGCAAATTTCGACCAGCAACATCGATCCTCCTGGACTGCTCTATCTTCCAAACAAATACGTTGTGCCCGGGGGGCGATTTAACGAGATGTATGGCTGGGACAGCTATTTCATCGTTCGGGGGTTGCTTCAGGCTGGTCGGGTTGAGCTTGCCCGGGGCATGGTAGACAATTTTTTCTTCGAGATCGAGCACTACGGGGCGATGCTCAATGCAAACCGCACTTATTACCTCACACGGTCTCAGCCTCCATTTCTGAGTTCGATGTTTATCGATGTGTACAACGCGACTCCTCGAGATAAGCCGGATGTAGTCTGGTTGGAACGTGCTTACAAAGACCTGAGTAAAGATTATGAGATGTGGACGCACGACCCACATCTCGCAGGCGAGACCGGACTATCTCGCTACTACGACTTCGGAGATGGACCTCCTCCGGAAGCTGTCAAAGATGAAACTGGCTTTTATCGCAAGGTCGCACAGTATTTCTTTCTTCATCCCGCGCAGGCGAATGGATACATCGTCGAACCGCTCCCCGGCGCCGCAGAGAACGCCGCAGGTGCAGCTTACGAATTGCAAGTTTGTGATGCGCCTACGACGATGGCGCGTCCTCAATGCGAAAAACAGCGGGAATTCAAACTCAGCAAGGACTACTACAAAGGCGACCGCTCGATGCGCGAGTCAGGCTTCGATGTGAGCTTTCGCTTCGGGGCATTCGGTTCGGCGACGCATCACTATGCGCCCGTTTGTCTAAATAGCCTGTTGTACAAAACGGAAAAGGATCTGGAACAGATCAGCTCATGGCTCGGTCGAACGAATGATGCGAACAACTGGTCGACACGAGCCGCGTTGCGCAAGGAGTTGATCACGAAATTTCTATGGAACGAGCAACAAGGCCTTTTCTACGACTACGATTTCACGACTAATCGGATGTCGAGCTATAAGTACGCCAGCACTTTTTATCCTCTCTGGGCTGGACTCGCGACCAGAGAGCAGGCGCAGGCAGTCGCAAATAATGTGAAAGTATTCGAGCGTCCCGGCGGAATTCCGGTGAGTACCGAAGACACTGGAGCCCAGTGGGATCTGCCGTACGGCTGGGGCAATATTGAGATGGTCGTGATCGACGGTCTGCGGAAATATGGATACAACGCCGACGCCGATCGGATTTCTTATGAATTCTTGTCGACCGTTGCGGAAAACTTTCGGCGCGACGGGGTGATTGTCGAGAAGTACAACGTAGTCACGCGCTCTTCCGAAGCTCGTGCTGAACTCGGCTACCACATGAACGTTGTTGGATTTGGCTGGACGAATGCGGCGTTTCTGGAATTGCTGCGCAATGTTCCGAAGTCGATGGCCGAGAAATTAGACGCGGAACAGAATCAACCTGGGACTCCTTCGAAGTAAGAGCTTTTCCCAAAATCTTAGCCACAAAGGGCACGAAGGTATACGAAGGGAAGTCTATGCACTTTCCTCGGCGTGTTTCGTGGTTCTTTCGGCCTGTTGCGTTGACTGCACTAGCCATCCCTCCTAAGATGGGACACTCCGCTCCTTCCTCATGGGTACCGAAAATATGATCAACCAGACCATCTCGCACTACCGCATTACCGGAAAACTGGGAAGTGGCGGGATGGGAGTCGTGTATGAGGCCGAAGATCTAACTCTGGGGCGGAAGGTCGCGCTGAAGTTTCTGCCCCCACAACTTTCGCGCGATCAGAACGCGCTTGATCGGTTCTTGCTCGAAGCGCGCACGGCGTCAGCTCTCAATCATCCAAACATCTGCACGATTTACGCGGTCGAGAATGCCTCGGGAGAGAACGGCGAGAACCAATCGTTTATTGCGATGGAGTTGCTCGAGGGACAGAACCTCGCGGAGAAACTCTACTCCGGACCAGTGCTGCTCGACCGCATGCTCGATATCGCGATTCAACTTGCCGACGCTCTCGATGCGGCGCACGCCAAGGGAATCATTCACCGGGACATGAAGCCGGCGAATATTTTCATTACACCGCGCAACCAGATAAAGGTGCTCGATTTTGGACTAGCAAAGCTGACTCGTCCTGAAATGCAGATGGAGACGATCGGCGCGACGCAAGATTCGCCTGCCATGCAGCACCTGACGAATCCCGGTGCGACCGTCGGAACGATTGCTTACATGTCTCCAGAGCAGGCTCGAGGCGAGGAACTCGACCGGCGGACCGACCTGTTCTCGCTCGGCACTGTGTTGTATCAAATGGCCACCGGCAAGCTCCCGTTTACCGGGGCGACTTCTGCGGTGACGTTTCACGCGATTCTGGAACTCGATCCACCGCCTGTCTCCCAGCTCAATCCTTCGTTGCCGCCGAAATTGCAGGAAATTATCGACAAGCTGCTCGAGAAAGATCTGGACCTCCGGTATCAGTCTGCCGCTGACCTGAGAGGTGATCTGAAGAGATTGAAACGCGATTCGGAATCGAGCAGGCGGACATCAGCGCCTGCCTTGAGTTCCTCTGCAGTTACGATCGGCGTACCGGTCGCTGACTCAGGCTCAGCTGCAGCTAAAAGTCCGGAGGCGGACTTCCCGCCTGCAATCGCAACCGCCATGCCAAAGGTGCGAACTGGATTTCTGGCGCTGCTGGGTCTCGTCATTCTGCTGGCGGCGGGATATGGCGTGTACTCGCTCCTGATGCGGCACCCGATGCGGCCATTTCGAAACTTCACCGTCAAAAAGTTGACCGAAGAGGGGAACTCGGCCCAGGTCGCGATTTCGCCGGACGGTAACTATACCCTCAGCCTCGCGCGCGACAGCAGCACGGGACTGGCTAGTCTGTGGCTGCGCAACGTTCCCACGAATAGCAACACGCAGGTGCAGCCTCCGGCAGACGTGTATTTCAACGGGCTGCGCTTCTCGCCCGATGGCAACTATCTCTATTTTGTACGCAGTGATCCTGGGAACGCGGACTTGAAGTATCTCTACCGTGCACCGCTTCTAGGAGGTACGCCGGAACGGCTCGCCGAAGATGTGGATTCGAATATCACCTTTTCTCCAGACGGCCACAAAGTCGCCTTTATGCGCTATGACAATCCCGAGCAGGGGAAGTACCAGTTGATCGTGCGTTCGCTCGACACGGGACAGGAGACGCCGCTCACCAGCGGTTCTGACAGCCAGAGCCTCGTGAATCCTGCATGGTCAGCGGATGGCAGAAGGATTCTGTGCGTTGTGAATCATCCCGGCAATGCACTGACGGGGTTAATCGCGGTTGATGCAAGCAATGGAAATCAGAAGTTGATATTGAGTTCCGACAGCGTGTTGATCTCGCCGACGTGGCTGCCGGGAACTGGCGGATTGCTGGTGCTGGTGCGAGGGGCAGATAGCAACTACACGCGGCAACAGATTTACTTCATGGCTTACCCCGAAGGGAAGATGGATCCGATCACCCGCGACACAAACAACTATCGCGATCTGAGTGTTGCGGGCAATGGGCAGATTCTGGCGAGTGTGCTCACGGAAGAGCGCTGGAATCTGGAAGTGATGTCGGCCTCCGGCGCTGGAGCGGATGTACATCCCGTCGCGCAGGCGGAGATGTTCACGAATTTCACATGGACGCGCGACGGCCGCCTGCTCCATGATAAAGACAACAGGCTCAACTGGGTGAACCCGGACAGCGGTGCGAAAGGAATATTGGCGACCGAGCAGAACTCCGCCAATGGCGATCCCTGGCAATGCGCCGACGGCCGTTATCTTGTCTTCCTCTTTGGATTGCACGGGAGCGATACCAACGAGAGGGTTTGGCGCGCCAATGCATCAGGCGGCAATCTCAAACAGCTCT
>Ga0335085_10009875_pt1 | contig 14328 bp, 8 predicted proteins | sample Lox_Sample_45_FD_206712 | JGI IMG/M metagenome (GOLD analysis project Ga0335085, IMG submission 206712) | Soil microbial communities from Loxahatchee National Wildlife Refuge, Florida, United States - Lox_Sample_4.5 | ecosystem: Environmental > Terrestrial > Soil > Wetlands | place: USA: Florida...
ACACGCCGACGCCCGTCGTGTCCCACGCTATCCTCTGCTACAACCGCGGGCGGACCACCGGACTGGCCGACGGCATCGTGATCACGCCGTCCCACAATCCGCCGGACAACGGAGGGTTCAAGTACAACCCTCCCCACGGCGGACCGGCCGAGGCGGCGATCACCGGCTGGATCGAAGCGCAGGCCAACCGGTTCCTGGAGCACGATCTCAAAGGCGTACGGCGCATCACGCATGACCGGGCGCTGCGAGCCGCCACCACGCATCGGTACGACTATCGCGGCGCCTACGTGCGCGACCTGGCGAACGTTCTCGACATGGACGCCATCCGCGGAGCGGGACTCCACCTCGGCGTGGATCCCCTCGGCGGGGCCGGCGTCCACTACTGGGCGCCCATCGCGGAACGCTACCATCTCGACCTCACCGTCGTGAGCGACGTGGTGGACGAGACGTTCCGGTTCATGACGCTGGATTGGGACGCGCGCATCCGGATGGATCCCTCGTCGACGTGGGCGATGCAGCGGCTGATCGCCCTGAAGGATCGGTTCGATGTCGCGTTCGGGTGCGATACCGACCACGACCGCCACGGCATCGTTGCCCGGAGCACGGGCCTGCTGCCGCCCAATCACTACCTCACCGTCGCCATCCATCACCTGTTCCGGCACCGGCCCGATTGGCGTCCCGACGCCGGCGTGGGCAAGACGGTGGTGAGCAGCAGCACGATCGACCGGGTCACCGCGAAGCTCGGCCGGCCGCTCCATGAAGTGCCCGTCGGCTTCAAGTGGTTCGTCCCCGGCCTCGGCGATGGGAAGCTCGGATTCTGCGGCGAGGAGAGCGCCGGCGCGACGTTCCTGCGCCGCGACGGCACGGCGTGGACGACGGACAAGGACGGCATCGTCGCCGCGCTGCTCGCGGCCGAGATTACGGCGCGGGCGGGCCGCGACCCCGGGGAGATCTACGCGGAGTTGACCCGCGAGTTCGGCGCGCCGGCCTATAGCCGCGTGGAGGCGCCCGCCGGTGCGGCGCAACGCAAGCGGCTGGCGGCGCTCTCACCCGCGGACGTGCAGTGCAGCGACCTGGCCGGGGAGCGGGTGCAGAGCATCATCAGCGAGGCGCCGGGAAACCATGCGCCGATCGGCGGGGTAAAGGTCGCGGCCGCCTCCGGCTGGTTCGCCGCCCGGCCCTCCGGCACGGAGGACATCTACAAGATCTACGCCGAGAGCTTCCAGGGACAGGAACATCTGGACCGGATTGTCCGGGAGGCGCAGGCGATTGTGAGCGACGCACTCGGACCGTCGCCCGCCGCAGGGGCGTGACGGCGCCGGCGAGGCCCGCGGTCAGCGCCGGATCAACGACACACCAGGAGGGTCGTGATGCAGCTCGGGATGATCGGATTGGGACGCATGGGCGCGAGCATGGTTCGGCGCCTGACGCGGGGCGGCCACGAATGTGTCGTGTACGACGTGCACCCGGAAGCCGCCGCGAAGCTCCAGCAGCCGGGCGTCGTCGCGGCTTCGTCGCTCCAGGATCTTGCCGCGCGCCTGACTCGGCCGCGCGCCGTCTGGCTGATGGTGCCGGCGGCCGTGGTGGACCAGGAGCTGGCGGCGCTCGCGCCGCTGCTCACAGCAGGCGACATCGTCATCGACGGCGGCAACTCGTTCTACCGTGACGACGTGCGGCGCGGCGCGGACCTCATGAAGCGCAAAATCCACTACGTGGACGTCGGAACAAGTGGCGGCGTCGCGGGGCTCGAGCGGGGCTACTGCCTGATGATCGGCGGTGACCCGGAGCCGGTTCGGCACCTGGAGCCGGTGTTTGCCACCCTCGCCCCCGGCGTGGCCGCGGCTCCGCGCACGCCGGGCCGAAAGCAACCGGTCGGCCAGGCCGAGCAGGGCTATCTCCACTGCGGCCCGCAGGGGGCCGGCCACTTCGTCAAGATGGTGCACAACGGCATCGAGTACGGGCTGATGGCGGCCTATGCCGAGGGACTGAACATCCTGCACAACGCCGATGCCGGGCTGCGGACGCGCGCCGCGGATGCCGAAACGGCGCCGCTGAAGGACGCGGAGTACTATCGCTACACTCTGGACCTGCCGTCGATCGCGGAAGTCTGGCGCCGCGGCAGCGTCATCGGCTCGTGGCTGCTGGACCTCACCGCGGCCGCGCTGCTCGAGCATCCCGACTTGAAGGACTTCGCGGGGCGCGTGTCGGATTCGGGTGAAGGGCGCTGGACGCTCGCGGCGGCGATCGACGAGGGTGTGCCGGTCCCGGTGATCAGCGCGGCGCTGTTCGAGCGCTTCGCGTCCCGGGGCGACGCGGCGTTTGCCGATCAGCTGCTGTCGGCAATGCGCAAGCAGTTCGGCGGCCACGATGAGAAGCCCACGGGAGGGGCCTGAGGTGCCGCCCGCCACCGGCAGGGCCGCGCCGTCCGATGCGCTGGTGCTGTTCGGCGTGTCGGGCGACCTCGCCCACAAGATGATCTTCCCGGCGCTCTACGCGATGGTGCAGCGGCGCGCCCTCACCGTACCGGTCGTGGGCGTGGCTTCCACTCCGTGGACGTTGGCCCAGTTGCGCGCGCGCGCGACCGACAGCCTCGAGCAAGCCGGCATCCAGGTGGAGCGGCGGACGCTCGCCCGCTTCCTGTCCCTGCTCCGCTACGTGTCCGGAGACTACACCGACCCGGCGACGTTCGCCGTGCTCAAGCAGGCGCTGGGCACGGCACGACGCCCGGCCCATTACCTCGCGATTCCCCCCTCGCTGTTCGAGACGGTGATCCAGGGACTCGGCGCCGCGGGCCTCTCGGACCAGGCGCGGGTCATCGTGGAAAAGCCGTTCGGCCGCGACCTGGCGTCCGCGCGCGAGCTGAACGCGGCGGCCCACGCGGTGTTCCCCGAGGATTCGATCTTCCGGATCGACCATTACCTGGGGAAGGAGGCGATCATGAACATTCTGTATTTCCGTTTCGCCAACTCCTTCCTCGAGCCGATCTGGAACCGCAACTACGTGGCCAGCGTCCAGATCACACTCGCCGAGCGCTTCGGCGTGCTCGGCCGCGGCGCGTTCTACGAGACCGCGGGCTGCCTGCGCGACGTGATTCAGAACCACCTGTTTCAGGTCGTCGCCCTCCTGGCGATGGAGCCGCCCGCCTATCGCGGGTACGGGGCGATCCACACCGAGAAGGCCAAGGTCTTCCAGGCAATGCGGCCGTTGAAGCCGCGCGATCTGGTGCGTGGCCAGTATGCCGGGTACCGAAAGGCGCCGCACGTGGCGCGACGGTCCGACGTCGAGACCTTCTGCGCCCTGCGCCTGTATGTCGACTCGTGGCGATGGGACGGCGTGCCGTGGTACCTGCGATCGGGCAAGTGCCTCCCCGCGACGGCGGCCGAAGTGGTGGTCGCGCTCAAGACGCCACCGGCGCGGCTGTTCGGCGACTCGTCAAGCTCGGCGGGTCCGTCCAACTACCTGCGCTTCCACCTGTCACCCAGCGCGGCCATCGCCCTGGCCGCCCGCGTCAAGCGGCCCGGCAAGGAGTTCGTCGGTGAGCAACGCGAGCTGTATCTCGTCGAGGAGCTGCTCGGGCAGGAAGCGCCCTACGAGCGGCTGTTGAGTGACGCGATGGCGGGCGACGGGGCCTTGTTCACGCGCGAGGACGCGGTCGAAGCGGCCTGGGCGGTGGTGGATCGGGTGCTCAGGACCCACCCCCGCGCTCTCCCGTACCAGCGCGGCAGTTGGGGCCCCGCGCAAGCCGATGCGCTCATCGCCCCGCACGGGCCGTGGCACAACCCGACGTCAGGCGGAACAGCCGCGTGACGACGCCCGCGGACGACGTCGTCTTCCTCCTCGACTGCGACAACACGCTGCTCGACAACGATCGCGTCATTGAGGACCTGCGCGATCACCTCACCCGGGAGTTCGGGCCCGCGAGCCGGGACCGGTACTGGGCCATCTTCGAACAGCTGCGCGGCGAGCTCGGGTACGCCGACTATCTCGGCGCGCTGCAGCGCTACCGTCTGGGAGACCTGAGCGACACTCGGCTGCTGCTGATGTCGTCGTTCCTGGTGGACTATCCCTTCGCGAGCCGGCTGTACCCCGGCGCACTCGACGTCATCCGCCACCTGCGCCGCCGGGGGTTGACGGTCATCCTGTCGGACGGCGACGTGGTCTTCCAGCCGCGCAAGATCCAGCGCTCCGGCCTCTGGGATGCGGTCGAGGGCCGTGTGCTCATCTACGTGCACAAGGAGCAGATGCTCGACGCCGTCGCCGCGCAGTACCCGGCGCGGCACTACGTCATGATCGACGACAAGCTGCGGATCCTGACGATGATAAAGAACGTGTGGGGCAACCGCGTGACTACCGTGTTCCCGCGCCAGGGGCACTACGCGCTCGACCCGCAGATCCTCACCGCCTATCCCGCGGCCGACCTCACGGTCGAGCGGATCGGCGATCTGGCAAGCTGGGACGCCGCACACCGCACCGAACCGACCGCTTCAACCTCCTGACGAATACGATCGACCGCCTCCCGCGGACCGAACGCTCCAGGCGGCATGGGAGACCTGGCAATGGCAGCGCACATCAAGTCGAAGGGCTTTCAGGTGCCGTCCGGAGCGCACGTCAAGCTCCGCGAGTGGCCGACGCGCGTGAAGCCGTACCGCAAGTCGAAGAAGCGGTATCAGGAGCTGCTGGCTGAGCACGTCGAGGAGCTGAGTGCGCTGCAGCGGCTCCACTACGCGTCCAGTCGCTACGCGCTGCTGCTGGTCTTTCAGGGGATGGACGCCGCCGGCAAGGACGGTGCGATCCGGCACGTCATGTCCGGAGTCAATCCCCAGGGCTGCGAAGTCTTCGGCTTCAAGCAGCCGAGCGCGGAGGAACTCGAGCACGACTTTCTCTGGCGCACGACCAAGCGACTGCCCGAACGCGGCCGGATCGGCATCTTCAATCGCTCCTATTACGAGGACGTGCTCGTCGTGCGCGTGCACCCGGAGCTGCTTCGCGCCCAGGGCCTTCCGGATGAGTTGCTCGACGAAAAGACCATCTGGAAGGAGCGCTATCGCTCCATCGTCGACCTCGAGAAGCATCTGCACCGCAACGGCACCCGGATCGTGAAGATTTTCCTGCACCTGTCGAAGGCGGAGCAGCGCAAGCGATTCCTCGAGCGGATCGACGAGCCGGAGAAGAACTGGAAGTTCAGCCTCTCGGACATTCACGAGCGGGGCTACTGGAAGCAGTACATGAGGGCGTTCGAGGCCTGCCTGAGCGCGACCAGCACCCGTCACGCGCCGTGGTACGTGGTGCCCGCCGACGACAAGGACAACGCGAGGCTGATCGTCTCGCAGATCGTTCTCGATGCGCTGCGTGGACTCAAGATGGCGTATCCCCGGACCACGGCGAAGCGCCGGCGGGAATTGGCGTCCATCCGCATACAGCTCACGAGAGACCGGTAATCCGAAAGCCGGCGGACAGGAATGACCCCGCCGGCGGACCGCCGAGCTACGGCCCGACGTTGACCTGGAAGCCCGTCGGCGGAACCGAGATGTAGCCGGTGATGACCGGCAGCACGTACGTGATGCCCTGCCCCACGAAGTCGAACGCCACGCCGCCCGCGGCCACGGTGGCCGGCGAGCGCGCTTGACCCGCTGCAATCTGCACCGTCACCGCCGAATCGCCTGACGGCGAGCTGGTCAGCGTCTTCAACAACCCAGCCGCCGGGTTCGCGCTGCTGATCGTCACGGTGAGCGGGCCGGGCGCGCCGGCGCGCACCGCCTCTTCCTGCGACATCGACGTGTTCGGCGCGCCCGACCAGCCGGTCCGCACCTCGAACACGTTGTCGGCCGTCGTGGTCGCGGAGCCCGAGCTCGCGAGGAAGATGACGTCCACCGACGGCTGGACGACGGTGATGGTGGCCGAGCCGTCCACGAAGCCGGGGGCCTGGACCTTGATCGTCACGGCGCCGGTCTGGCCCTCGACGCCCTGCACGTAGTACGACACCGTCGATGACCCGTTGTTAAGGTGCTCCACGATCGAGTCGCTGCCCGGCGTGACCGCGTCGGGCGAAATGAGAGCGACCGCCGGGTTGAGACTCTTGATCACGACGTCCACGCCGCCGTGCTGGCTGGCGCTGAGGAACGCGTTGCTGGCTACCTGGAGGCCGGAACCGACGGTCGCCGCGTTCACCGAAATGGTCGGGGCCGTCACGGTCACGGTGTCGCCGAGCGACGTCGTGATGGCGCGGAACCCGGGGATGCTCGCCCGGACCACCGTGCTGCCGGTGGTGAGGTAGTCCAGCTCGACGCCGCCCGTGGCCACGGTCGCGGGTGTGCGCGAGTTGCGTGGCGTGATCGCGACGGTGACCGTGTCGCCCGTTCGACCCTGGGTCACGAGCTGCGCCACCGTCGACGCGCTGCTGGTGAGCGTCACGGTGCGAGTCGAGTCGCCAGCCCGGATCGGATCCTCGGTGCTGATCCCTCCGTTCAGCAGGCTGGGCGATCCGGTCCGCACCTGGAAGGCGTTGTTCGACGCCAGCGAGTTGGCGGTGGGGTTGAGGAAGATGATGTCGTAGACCGCCGTGAACACCCGCGCCTTGGCCGCCGCACCCGACGTGAACGTGGGGATCGACGCCGTCAGGTTGACCGAGTCGGCCGCGATGCTGTCGAGACCCTGCGCGTAGTAGTAGTAGGTCTGCGTGCCGGGCGTGAGCGCCACGCGGAGCGTATCGGTCCCAACGGTCGAGTCGGTGGGCGACAGGAGCAGCACGCCTGTCTTGGACGGCGTGATGGTCAGCGTGTCGCCCGCGACGGCGGCCGCGCCGAGCGATACGGCCGTCTGCCGCTGGAGCCCGGCGCCGACGTTGACGGCGTTCACCGTGACCGTCGGCGCAGACACCACGACCGTCTGGGTGGCGGTGGGCAGCATCCGGAAGCCGGGGATGCTCGCGCGCACGCTCGCCGTGCCGCCGCCGAGATACCGGAACGCTACGCCTCCCGTGGCCACGGTGCTCGGCGAGCGCGACTGGCCCGCCGCCAGGGTCGTGGTCACGCTATCGGCAATCAGCGCACTGGTCACCAGCGTGCCCACGGCCGTCGAGTCGTTCACGACGCTGACGGTGCGCGTCGCGCCATGGGCTCGGATCGCGTCTTCGGTGCTGATGCCGCTGGTCGGCGAGCTCGGTGTGCCGATGCGGATCTCGAACAGGTTGTCGGCGGAGCGCGAGGTCGCCGTGGTGTTGAAGAAGATAATGTCGGCCACCGGCTGGAACACGCGGGTGTTGGCCGGCGCGGCCGAGGTGAAGCCGGGCACGCTCGCCGTAATGGTAACCGAGTCGGCGAGGATGCTGTCCACACCCTGCACGTAGTAGTAGAACGTGGAGCTCCCGGGCGTCAGCGCGGCCACGAGCGTATCGCGGCCGACGCCGGTGTCCGTGGGCGACAGCATGACTACACCGGGGCGCGAGGTGACGAGCGTGAGGGTGTCACCCGCCTGGGCCGCCGCGCTGAGCGACACGAACGACTGCCGCTGGAGCCCCGCGCCGACGGTGTTCGTGCTCGGCGTGACGACCGGCGCCGAGACGGTCACGATCTGCGTGTCGGTTGGCAGCGCGCGAAGACCCGGAATGCTCGCCGTGACGTGCGCCACGCCACCCGCGGTGTAGTCGAAGGAGACGCCGCCCGCCGCCACGGTGGTCGGGCTGCGCGACTGCCGCGCCACGATCGACGTGGTGACCGTGTCGCCGGTGGTCGCGCCGCTGTGCAGCGTCCCGACGCTCGCCGCGTCGTTGATCACGGTGGCGACGAGCGGCGTGCCGCCGGCGCGCCGTGCGTCCTCGGTGCTGATGCCGCTGGTCGGAGACGTGGGCGAGCCGGTCCGCACCTCGAACAGGTTGTCGGCGGCGCGCGAGTTCGCGGTCGTGTTGAAGAAGATGATGTCGTACACCGCGGTGAACACGCGCACCTGCGCGGAACCCGTGACGAACCCCGGCGCCGCCGCGGTGATCAGCGCGGAGTCCGCGGTGGTGCCGTCGAGCGCCTGAACGTAATAGCTGTACAGGGTCTGGTTCGGCAGGACCGGGATGTCCACGAACGCACTGCCGGGCGTGGAGTCGTCGCGGGCGACCAGGAACAGGCTCGGGTTCGCGCTCGTGATCCGCACCGTCGTGCCGCCGTGATTGGTCGCGCCGAGGGCGTTCTGCTGGAAGCGCTGCAACCCGGCGCCGATCGTGACGGCGGACACCGGCGCGCTCGGCTGCACCGCCACGCTCGCCAGCACGCTGTCGCCGGTGAATCCGGCAGGTCCGTTCACATAGAGGTACGTCGAGCAGGGCAGCGTCGCGGAACCGCCGTACGTGACCGGGACGGACGTATTCACGAACCCGGCGCCGATGGACGCGTTGGACGCCGTCGCGCAGGCGGCGTTGCCCGAGCTGAGCGTGACCGCCACTCCGCCGGCCGGCGCCGAGATCGGGGTGCCGCCGCTTTCGAGCTGGACCGTGAACGGCGTGCCGAACGACGCATTCAGGTTGATGGACGACTGCGTGATGTCGAGCGTCGCCGTGACGCTCACCGTGCTCATGAACGGCGCGTAGTTCGGGTTGGTCGCGGTTACGGTCGTGCTGCCGAGCGCCACGCCCTGCAGCGTCGCGTTGACCAGCGTCTGGCCTTGCGGCACCGTGACGGTCGGCGTGGTGACCGACACCAGGGCGGGGTTGTTGCTGGTCACCGCGATCGTGAGGCCGCCGACCGGCGCCGCCGAGGAGATCTGCACCGGCAGCGACACGCTCTGGCTCACCGGGACGTTGAGCGTGGCCGGCAGGCTGATCAGGTTCTGCGACACCGGGACGAACAGCGTGTCCGCCGTATAGCCGGGCGCGGTCGCCCGGACGCGCGCCGTGCCGGTGCGCGAGGAGTCGCCGAAGACCGCAAGGCTCTTGAGGGTGTCGCCGGCCGCGAAGCTCACGCTGCCCGACGCGCTGCCGAACGTGCCGACGGTGAGGAACTGGGTGCTGTCGCTCGTCACGCTCACTGTGAGACCGCCGGCCGGCGCGGCCTGGAGCAGCCGCACGTCGAGTTCGCCGCTGCGCGCCTGGCCCACGACGTTCGAGCCGAACACCGACAGCACGATGTTGGGAGGCGGAAGCGTCCCGGTCGCCGTGAAGACCACCGGCGTCACCAGCGGGAACGCCGGCAGCGCGACCACGAGCGTGTTGGCGCCCGGCGCGGCGCCCAGCTTCCAGCTGCCCACGCTCGCCAGGCCGTTGGCGTCGGTAGTCGGCGTGGCGCCGGTCACGCTCCCGCCGCCGCCGGCAACCGCGAACAGCACCGCCACGCCCGCCACCGGCTGGCCGAGCGCGTCCTTCACCAGCACCTTCGGGCGGATCGCGATGGTGTCGCCCACGTAAGCGGTGAGGCTGTCACCGGCCTGCTTCGTCATGGTCGCGGGCACACCCCCACCGGAAGTCACCGTGACCACCGCGCCGCCCGGCGCGTAGCCGGCCGCGGTGGCCGTCACTCCCGCGACGCCGGCCACCACGCCCTGGATGGTCGCGGTACCGTCCGCCGACCCGGCCGGAATGCTCACGGTCGTCGTGGTCACGCGGAGGACCGTGGTGTCGGTGCTCGCCAACGTCACCGTCAGCGGGTTGGGCTGGGGCGCGGCGGGAAGGAGGTGCACGTGCAGGGTGTCGGACGCGCCGGCGGCCAGCGCCACGCCGCTCTGGAGCACTATCACGTTCGGCACCACGATGGCGAACGCCGAATCGGCGGCGTAGCCGGGCGCGGTCGCGTGGAGCACGCTGAGGCCGGTCGTCACGCCCGTCACCAGGATGGTCTGCGCCGTGTCGCCCGCCGCGAAGCTCACCGTGCCTGGAGCGGCGACGGTGACATACTGCGTGCTGTCGCTCGTGACGCTCGCCACGAGACCGCCGGCCGGCGCCGGCTGGTTGAGCGACAGCTTGAGCGCGGTTTGACCGCCGATCGTGAGCAAGCCGCCGCCGGGCAGCGTCAGCTTCAAGGCGGGAGCGACCGCCCCGGTGACGGTGAAGGCGAACTGGGCCGACGTCGCGCCCGGCACCGATGCGGTCACGCTCTGGCTGCCCGTCGCGCTCCCCGCCGTGACCGTCACCGACGCAAGGCCAAGGCTGTCGCTGGCGACCTGCGCGGTTGCCGGTGTGCCGCCGCCGGAAACCTGGAACGTCACGGGTGCGCCGGCCACGGGCAGGTTGTCCGCCGCCAGCACGCGCGCCACGAGCGGCTGCGGGAGCGCGGCGCCCGGTGCGACGTTCTGCCCGTCGCCGCTCACGATCTGGAGATGGGTGGGCGCGGGATTCACCATCACGCGCGTCGAATCCGACACGCCGTTGGGCGTGCGCGCGATCACCCACGCCGTCCCGCGTGCGGTGCCCGCGGTGAACGTGCCGGTGGCGTTGATCGTGCTGGCCGCGCCGCTCGTCCGCCACGCCGTGTAGAACTGCGGCACCGGGTTGTCGGACGAGTCCGTCGCCGTCGCGCGGAACTGCACCTGACCCCCGAACGTCACACCGCTGTCGCGCGGCGCGATCGCCAGCGTCTTGAGCGTGGCGCCGGGGCCGCTGTAGGTGAGCGCGACGGGCGTGGTGACCGGCGCGTTCAGGCCCGGCGTCACCGTGATCGTCTGCTGGCCCGTGAACAGCACCGTCGAGCCGGACCGCAGCTCCATGATGATCAACAGATCTTCCGTACCGATCACCTCGACCGGGAGGTTGGCGGTGATCTGCGAGGAGTCGGGAGAGAAGTCGTAGGTCTGCCGCGTCAGCGTGTCGCTCGGCGGGCGGATGGCCGTAAGGCGCACGTTGTCCACCGAGAGCCCGGCGAAGTCGGACAAGCCGTGCACCGACAGGACCGGCGCCAACGACAGATTGACGCTCCGGCGCACCGACGTGGGCGTGTCGCACGTGACGGTGAGGGCCGCCAAGGCGAGAGGCCACAGTGCGCGCCGAAGCCAATCGGCACGGAACGGGAGCGTGCGTGTCGTGTTCACCTGATGACGGCCACAAACTTATCGCCACGGCGCGGTCGGATACAACGCATGTCCGACGCACCCGCGCGCCCGGGTGTGAGCCACGTCACGGACGAGCCCTGACCGACCCGCGGCCGCCTCCGCACGCGCGCAGCCGCCGGGTGCCCGCCATATTGTTGCCCATGCGATCTCTTCTTCGTTGGACCCCAATCGTGCTCCTGACCGGCTGCGCCGCGCCGTCCCGCACGAGCGTCGCGCCGGTTCCCTTCGCCCTGCCCGACTCCACCGTCCTGGTCGATGGGCCGAGCGGCGCTCCAGTGTCCACGGCCGACCTGCTCCGCCGGGCTCGCGCGGCTGACATCGTGCTGCTCGGTGAAGTGCACGACAACCCGACCGACATGGCGGTGCGGGCCGGGATCATCACGGCGCTGGCCGACCGGCATCCGGCGATCGTGTTCGAGCAGTTCCCCGAGTCCGACACGCCGATCGCGCCGCCCCAGCCGGGCGACAGCCTCGAAGGCTGGCTCGACCGCAGCGGGTTCGACCGGCACGGCTGGAAGTGGCCGATGCACCGGCCCGTGATCGAGGCGGCGCTGGCGCACGCACGCAGCCTGTGGGGCGCCAACGTGTCGCGCGCCCAGCTCATGCCCGTGGTGGAGAACGGCGAGTCGGCGGCGCCGGACAGCCTTCGGCCGCTGATGGATCGCGCGCCGCTCGGCGACGCGGCGCGCGCGGTGCTGGACAGCGAGCTGGTGGACGGTCACTGCCACCAGCTCCCGGCCGAGATGATTCCCGGCATGCGCACCGCGCAGATCGTGCGCGACGCGGCCATGACGCGCGCCCTGCTGCTCGCCGGCGCGACCGGCCCCGCCTGGCTGATCGCGGGGAACGGCCACGTGCGCCGCGACGTCGACGTGCCGCGGCTGCTCAAGGTCGCGGCGCCCGGCAAGACCGTGCTGGCGGTGGGCATTCTGGAGCGCGAAGAGAATGGCGCGGGCCCCGACCCCGCCGAGCGGGCGGCGTACGACCTGGTGATCGTGACGCCACGAGTCCCGCGCGAGGATCCGTGCGCGCAGTTCCGGCGCGGGATGTAGCGAGCCGACTCAGTTCAAGCGGGTCGTGCGGGCCTCGTCGATGGCCTTGAGCAACTGCTCCCGCGTCGCGGGCATCCGCAGCGCACGCACGGCGCCCAGGCCGTGCGTCACCGCGAGCGTATCCGAGCCGCGGAAGGACGGGCGGCCGGCGAGGGTAATGACGCGCGCGTCGGGGAAGACGCCGCGCAACCGGCGCAGGAAGTCCGGTGCGGCCAGCCGGCCCGGCGCCTCCACGTCCACGATCACCACGTCGGCCGGCACGCTCTGGTAGGCGTGCAGCGCGACGAGCGCGTCGGCGGCCTCGACGACGTCGTGGCCCGCCGCTTCGATCGCCCCGTGCAATGAGCCGCGCAGCCCGTCGTTGGCCGCGACGATCAGGACGCGGGCCAGGTGCGGAACGTCCATTACCGCCGCGCGTCCGCACCCGCGACACACCACGCGCCGCGTCGAGCCGACGTCGCCGGGGCGCCGCCGCACCGCGCCGAGGGTGAAGGCGGCGCCGCACGCCGGGCAACTGACGGCGCCCGGCTGCTTGAAGCGCGCCCGAAGCTGTTCGGCCTGCTCGGCCGTATACGGAACGACGTCGGGCCGGCGCCGTGGGCCCCGCCGACGCGAGACGGCGCGCCGCTCCGGTTCGCCACGCCGGTCGGAGGTGGCGCGCCGCTCGGCCCGATGCAAGTCGGCGGATCGTGGGTCGCCGTTCCGGCGGTCGCGGCCTGAGCGCCGCGGGTCCGGAGAGCGACGGTCCCACAGGCGGCGACGTTCGTTGCGACGTCGCTGAGGGGGTAGCGGCTCCAACCCTGCTCCTTGAAACGGGATTCCGGCTGGAACTTAGCGCTCTGGTTGCCGCGCGCAACGGCGCGTATCATCGGGTCATGAACAAGCGCGAATTTCTCCGCAGCACCGGCGCCGGCTCGCTGGCGCTGCTGTTCGGCGAGCGCGAGTGGCGCCGCTTCGCGGCCCTGCCGCCCGAAACGCTGGCGCGGGACGAGGACTTCTGGGCGACCATCCGCCGCCAGTACCGCATCACGCCCGACTACATCAATCTCGAGAACGGCTATTACCTCATGCAGTCGCAGCCCGTGCTCGAGGCGTTCATCGGCCACGTGCGCGACGTGAACTACCAGGCGTCGCACTACATGCGGACCGTGCAGTTCGACAACAAGGACGCCGTGAAGCGCCGGCTGGCGGTGATGGCCGGCGTCCCGCCCGAGGAGCTGATCATCACCCGCAACACCACCGAGTCGCTGGACACGGTGATCGGCGGGTTCCCATGGCAGGCGGGGGACGAGGCGGTGATGGCCGAGCAGGACTACGGCGCGATGCTCGACATGTTCCGTCTCGAGGCGCGGCGGCACGGGATCGTCAACCGGGTGGTCTCCCTGCCGCTGGACCCGGCGTCCGACGCGGAGATCGTGCAATCGTACGAGAACGCCATCACGCCGCGCACCCGGCTGCTGATGATCTGCCACATGGTGAACATCACCGGGCAGATCCTGCCGGTGGCGGCGGTCGCCGACATGGCGCACCGCCACGGCGTGCTGGTCTGCGTGGACGGCGCGCACACCTTCGGCCAGCTCGACTTCACGATTCCCGACCTGCACGGCGATTACTTCGGCGCCTCGCTCCACAAGTGGCTCGGAGCGCCGTTAGGCGCCGGGCTGCTGTGGGTGCGGCGCGACCACATCGCCGATCTGTGGCCGCGGTTCGCGGACCTGAGCGTGCCGGACGACGACATCCGCAAGCTGAACCACACCGGCACCCACCCGGTGCACACCGACCTCGCGATCAACGACGCGCTCGACTTTCACGAGCGCATCGGCACGGCGCGCAAGGAGGCGCGGCTCCGCTACGTCCAGCGCTACTGGACCGACCGGGCGCGCGGGCAGCCGGGTACGCTGATCAACACGCCGACCGACCCGGCGCGCTCCTGCGCGATCGCCAACGTCGGGGTGCGCGGCCTGGCGCCGGCCGACCTGGCCCAGGCGCTGATGGACCGCTATCACATCTGGACGGTGGCGATCGACACGGCCAACGTGCACGGCGTGCGGGTCACCCCGCACCTGTTCACCAATACCGCCGAGCTCGACGCACTGGTCCGCGCGCTCCGGGAGCTGGCGTCCGCCTAGCCGCCGGCGGTCAGCCGCGCCGTGAACGTTCCGGTGAGCAGCCGCGGCGCGCCGCGGAACCCGCCGCCGCCGCGTTGCCCCGGCGCGGGCGGCGCCACCGGCCGCCACACCACGCGATGTACGCC
>Ga0335085_10009876_pt1 | contig 14328 bp, 9 predicted proteins | sample Lox_Sample_45_FD_206712 | JGI IMG/M metagenome (GOLD analysis project Ga0335085, IMG submission 206712) | Soil microbial communities from Loxahatchee National Wildlife Refuge, Florida, United States - Lox_Sample_4.5 | ecosystem: Environmental > Terrestrial > Soil > Wetlands | place: USA: Florida...
AGATCGCCCTCTCCGAGCTCGATTCCCGCTCGCTCCGCGGCTACGGGGAGCTCGCTGCGCCCGCCGGCGAGGAGATCACCGCCCTCTCGGCCGACCTCCAGAGCCTGATGCGGCGCGGCAAGGCGCTTCTGGAGGAGCAGGAAGAGGGCGGCCTCGCCGATCAGGTGGCCGCCCTCGCCGGCCCCGCCGGCGGCGTCCTCCGCCGGCTGCTGGCGGTCAGCACCGCGAAAGGCCTCGCCGAGACGCGTCCGCTCATCGCCGCGGCGGCCGAACGTGCCGCCGCGACGACCCTCGACGTGGGCGTCTTCGGCCGCGTCAGCTCGGGCAAGTCGTCGCTCATCAACGCCCTGGTCGGTGAAGCCGTCCTGCCGGTGGGCGCCACGCCGGTGACGGCGGTGCCGGTGCGTGTGGGCCGAGGCCCGCACTCGGTCCAGGTCCGCTTCCGCGACGGGAGGAGGGACGAGATCCCCCTCTCGGCCCTCCCCGAGCTCGCGACCGAGGAGCAGAACCCGCAGAACAGACGCAACGTCCGCTGGATCGAAGTCTCGGTGCCGGGCGCTCCCGAGGGCCTGCGGCTGCTCGACACGCCGGGGGTCGGCTCGCTCACCTCGAGCGGGTCGGCGCAGGCGTTCGCCTGGCTGCCGCGGTGCGACTTCGGGCTCGTCCTCGTCGCCGCGGGAACGCCCGTGGGCCGCGACGAGACCGCGCTCCTTTCCGGCCTCCGGCACGCCGGCATCGACAGCGGCGTGGTCCTCAGCAAGGCCGATCTCCTGGATCCGCCCGACCGCGAGCGCGCCCGCGCCTACATCGCCGCGGAGCTCGGGCCGGCGCTGGGGCCGGACGCGCGAGTGGACGTACGGGCCGTCTCGACGCGGTCCGGCGAGCAGGGCGGCCTCGATGCGCTGCGCGCCGAGGTTCTCCTCCCTCTCGCGAGCGACCACGTCCGGAGGGCGACCGAGGCGCTCCGCGCGCGGTTGCGCCGGCTCGTCGCCGTGACCGCGGCCGGCTTGAACGGCGGGTCGCCTGCCGTCGATGGAGCGGCGGTCGAGTTCGAGAAGGAGCGGGGGGCCGCGGCGGCGGCCATCGACAAGGTGACGGATGCGGTCGCGACGTCGGCGAGGGGTGTCCTCGACGGCGTGGCCGAGGCGGTGGCGAGCGCCTGGGCGAGGGGAGAGGACGGCGCCCCGGCGGCGCGGACGGCCATCGTGAGCGCGGCAAGCCACGGGCTGTCTGCGGTCCGGGAAGGGGTCGATCGCGTCCGCTCCGAGGCCGGAGACGAGGCGACGACACGACGCCTGCCGCCCCTCTTCGACCCGGAGTTCCTCGACGCCATCAAGAGCTTGCCTCCGCCCCGGTTCGTCCCCGGGCTGCTCCGACGGAGCCGGGCACAGAGCACCGTGGCGCCGCTGCTGCCGTTTCTCGACGAGGCTCTCGCCCGGTACGCCGCGCGTCTCGCGGCCTGGGGCTCGGGGGCGCTGAGGGAGCTGCGCCCGGTCGGACGGGCCGTTTCAGCGGCCGAGGGGCGGACTCCCGATCTCGCCGGTCTCGATGCCATGATCATCGAGATGGGCGGTTCCGGCGAGGGCCGGAGCGAAGTGGCCGCGGAGAGGGTCCCGACGGATGCTCCCTAGCGCCCGCCTGGCTGAGGTCGCTCCGATGCGGATGGCCCGCGATTCTTCCCGAAGCCCCGTCGCCGGCAACAGGTTCTCAGCTCGGTCGGGCGGGCTTGGCCGCCCTTCTGACGCGAACGGTCCACGAAGCTCCAAGACGCGCACTGATCAGGCCGGACGGACACAACCCAAGGAGATCATTCCCATGCTCACCACGGTCACCGCCATCCACGCCCGCGAGATCCTCGACTCCCGCGGGAACCCCACCGTCGAGGTCGAGGTCACACTGGCCGGGGGAGCTCAGGCCCGCGCCGCCGTTCCCTCGGGCGCCTCGACCGGCGCCCACGAGGCGGTCGAACTCCGGGACGCCGACAAGACCCGCTACGGCGGTAAAGGAGTCCAGAAGGCCGTCGGGCACGTCAACAAGACGATCGCAAAGGCGCTCCTGGGCCACGACGCACTCGACCAGGCGGGCATCGATCGGTTTATGCTCGAGCTCGACGGGACGCCGAACAAGGCCAAGCTCGGCGCCAACGCCATCCTAGGCGTGAGCCTGGCCGTCGCCCGTGCGGCGGCGACCGCCACCGGTCTGCCTCTCTACCGCTACCTGGGCGGCGCGGCCGCGAGCCTGCTGCCCGTGCCGATGTTCAACATCCTCAACGGCGGCGTGCACGCCAACTGGCAGGGGACGGACCTCCAGGAGTTCATGATCGCGCCCGTCGGGGCGCCCTCCTTCCGCGAGGCGCTGCGCTGGGGGAGCGAGGTCTACCACGCGCTCAAGGGAGTCCTCAAGAAGGCGGGGCACTCGACGGCGGTGGGGGACGAGGGCGGCTTCGCCCCCGCCCTCAAGAAGAACGAGGACGCGCTCGTGGTGATCGTCAAGGCGATCGAGGCGGCCGGCTACAAGCCCGGCAAGCACGTGGCGATCGCCCTCGACCCGGCGTCGAGCGGTTTCTACGAGGAGGGCCGCTACAACCTGCGCACGGAATCCCGCAAGGTCACGGCGAAGGAGATGGTAGCGATGTACGCGGACTGGGCGAAACGCTACCCGCTCGCGGTGCTCGAGGACGGCCTGGCCGAGGACGACTGGGACGGCTGGAAGCTACTGAACCGCGAGCTCGGCGAGAAGATCGAGCTCGTCGGCGACGATCTCTTCGTCACGAACGTGGGGCGTATCGCCCGCGGCATCCGAGAGGACGTCGCGAACGCGGTCCTGATCAAGCTCAACCAGATCGGGACCCTGACCGAGACCGTCGCTGCCATCGAGATGGCGCGGAAGGCAGGCTGGGGTTCGATGGTCTCGCACCGGAGCGGCGAGACGGTCGACAGCTTCATCGCCGACCTCACGGTGGGGCTGGCGACCGGCCACCTCAAGACCGGCGCGCCCTGCCGCGGGGAGCGCGTCGAGAAGTACAACCAGCTCCTCCGGATCGAGGAGAGCCTGGGGGCGGCGGCGGTCTACGCGGGGCACCGCGCCTTCGTGCGTCCTCGCGCCGCCTGACCGCCGGCCGGTGCGCGTCCTCGTGGTCTCCGACGTCCACGGCAACTGGCCCGCGCTCGAGGCCGTGGCCGCCGTGCCCCACGACGCCGTCCTGTGCCTGGGCGACGTCGTGGGGTACGGGCCGCAGCCGGCGGAGTGCCTGCGCTGGCTGCGGTCGAGCGGGGCCGCGATGGCGCAGGGGAACCACGACCGGTCCCTGGCCGACGGCGTCCCGCCTCGGTGTCGGCCGGACTTCGAGTGGCTCGCCGCCGCCACCCGGCAGGTCGCTCGTCGCCAGCTCACCGAAGAGGAGACGGCCTTCCTCCGAGCCCTTCCGCCGAAGCGTGAGGTCGCCCTCGACGGCCGGCGGCTCGTCCTCCTGCACGCCGCCCCCGCAGATCCCCTCTACGGCTACCTGGGCCCCGACCCGGAAGCGTGGCGAGAGGCGGTGACCGGCATCCAGGCCGACCTCGTGCTCGTCGGCCACACCCACCTCCAGTTCCACCTTCGTCTCGGCTCGGTGGACGTCGTCAATCCGGGCAGCCTGGGCCAGCCCAAAGACGGCGACCCTCGGGCCGCCTACGCGATCCTGGAGGACGGCGTCCCGAGGCTGGAGCGCTCGAGCTACCCGGTCGAGCGGACGGCCGAGGCCCTCGCGGCGGCCGGGATCGCGCCAGCAGCCCTGACCGCACTGACGGCGCTCCTGCGGACGGGCCGCCTTGACGCTCTCCCGCGGGGGCGATAGCTTCGCCCCGGCGTGCTCGACGTCGCAACCGGGAGGACCGCATGGCCAAGGCCTACACGATCGGCATCGACTTCGGCACCAACTCCGTCCGCGCGCTCGTCGTGGACTGTGCGGACGGGCGCGAGGCCGGCACCTTCGTGTTCGACTATCCCACCGGGGACCAGGGCATCCTGCTCGACCCGAAGGACCCGCATCTCGCGCGCCAGAGTCCGGCCGACTACCTCGCCGGCCTCGAGGCGTCGGTGAACGGCGCCCTCGCCGCGGCCGCGAAGGAGACCGGCTTCTCGCCGCAGGACGTCATCGGCATCGGCGTCGACACGACGGGCTCGACGCCCATCCCGGTCGACGCGAGGAACCGGCCGCTGGCCCTCGACCCGAAGTGGAAGGGGAACCTGGCCGCCCAGGCCTGGCTGTGGAAGGACCACACCGGGGCCGCGGAGGCCGCGGCCATCACCAAGGCCGCGGCCGCGCACGCGCCGCAGTACCTGGCGCCCATCGGCGGCACGTACTCGTCGGAGTGGTTCTGGTCGAAGATCTGGCACTGCCTGAAGGAGGCACCCGACGTCTTCGCCGTCGCCCACAGCTGGGTGGAGCTCGCCGACTACGTGCCCGCGGTCCTGGCCGGGATCGAGGATCCAGCGAGGGTCCAGCGCTGCGTGTGCGCCGCCGGACACAAGGCCATGTACTCGGACGTGTGGGGCGGCCTCCCGGCCAAGGACTTCCTGAAACGCCTCGACCCGAGGCTGGCCGACCTCCGCGACCGGCTCTACGGCGAGGCCCACGCCGCCGACCGGCCCGCCGGCGCTCTCTCGAAGGCGTGGTCCGCGAAGCTCGGCCTGCGCGAGGGGATCCCCATCGCGATGGGCGGGTTCGACGCGCACTACGGCGCGGTGGGCTCGGGCGTCCGGGTCGGTACGCTCGTCAAGATCATCGGCACCTCGACCTGCGACTGCGCGGTGGCCTCGGCCAGGGAGAGGGTCCAGGACGTGCCCGGCATCTGCGGGATCGTGAACGGCTCGATCATGCCCGGCTACTACGGCATCGAGGCCGGCCAGTCGGCGGTGGGCGACATCCTGAAGTGGTGGGCCGAGGGCGTCTGCGCAGGCGACGAGAACCTCCACCGAGCGCTCTCGGCGGAGGCGGCGACGCTCGGGCCGGGCCAATCGGGCCTCGTGGCCCTCGACTGGAACAACGGCAACCGGACGATCCTCGTGGACCCGCTGCTCACCGGCCTCCTCGTCGGCCAGACGCTCCACACCACGCGGGCCGAGGTCTACCGCGCCCTCATCGAGGCGACGGCCTACGGAGCACGGGCGATCGTGGAGAGGATGCGTGAGTACGGCGTCCCCATCGAGCGGGTCGTCTGCTGCGGCGGCATCGCCGAGAAGAACCCGCTCTTCATGCAGGTCTACGCCGACGTGATCGGCCACCCGATGCTCGTCGCCGGGTCGCCCCAGACCCCGGCCCTCGGCGCGGCCATCGCGGCCGCGGTCGCCGCCGGGGCCCACCCGGGCTTCGAGGCGGCCCAGGAGAAGATGACGACCCTCAAGGAGACGAGGTACACGCCGAACCCCGCGGCCCGGCGCGTCTACGACGAGCTGTACGGGATCTACCGGGAGCTGCACGACAGCTTCGGGGCGGTGCCCGGTGCCCGGGCGGACCTCCCGTCCCTCATGAAGCGGCTGCTCGCGATCCGCGAGCGCGAGAGCCGGTAGGAGGCGATCCCATGGCCCGGGTGGCGGAGGCGCTGCGGGAGGAGGTCCACCGCGCGAACATCGCGCTCGCGCGGAGCGGCCTCGTCATGGGCACGTTCGGGAACGTGTCCGGAGTGGACCGAAGGGCGGGGCTCCTGGCCATCAAGCCGAGCGGGGTCCCGTACGACACGCTCCGGCCGGAGGACATCGTGCCGGTTTCGCTCGCGACGGGCGCGGTCGTGGACTCCGACCTCCGCCCCTCTTCGGACACCCCCACCCACCTCGAGCTCTACCGGGCCTTCCCCGCCTGTGGCGGCGTCGTCCACACGCACTCCGAGAGCGCGACTGCGATCGCCCAGGCCGGGCTCCCGGTGCGCTGTCTCGGCACGACCCACGCCGACCACTTCCGCGGCGACGTGCCGGTGACACGTCCTCTGAAGAAGGCCGAGGTAGCGAAGGACTACGAGAGGAACACCGGCCTCGTGATCGTCGAGACCTTCCGGAGGAAGAGGATCTCGCCGGAGGAGGTCGCGGCGGTGCTGGTCCGGAGCCACGGCCCCTTCACGTGGGGCAAGGATGCCGCGGAGGCGGTCGAGCATGCGCGCATGCTCGAATTCCTGGCGCGGATGGAGCTCCTGGTCCGCGCGACGGGCTTCGCCGGCGTGAAACGGCCGGCCGGCTTCCTCGTCGACAAGCACTACCTCCGGAAGCACGGCCGGGGCGCTACCTACGGCCAGGGGAAGAGGTAGATGCGCTCGGTCCGCCTGCACGGCCCCCGCGACCTGCGGCTCCACGACGAGGAACGCCCGAAGCCCGGCCCCGCAGAGGCGCTCGTCCGCGTCGAAGCCGTCGGCCTCTGCGGCTCCGACCTCCACTGGTTCGAGGAGGGCGGGATCGGCTCGAGCCGCATCCACCGGCCGGTCGTGCCCGGCCACGAGATGGCCGGGCGGACCGCGGACGGCCGCCTCGTCGCCATCGAGCCCGCGATCTCCTGCGAGCGGTGCCCGCTCTGCCTCGCCGGCCACCCGAACCTCTGCCCCGCGATCCGCTTCTCGGGCCAGGGCGACGACGACGGCTCGATGCGCGAGTGGATGGCCTGGCCGGAGAAGAACCTCTTCCCGTTGCCCGAGGGCTTCACCGCTGCCGACGGGGCCATGCTCGAGCCGCTCGGGGTCGCGATCCACACGATCGACCTCGCCCACGTGCGCCCGGGGATGCGGGTGGGCGTCTTCGGGAGCGGGCCGATCGGCCTCCTGTGCCTCCAGGTCGCGAAGGCCGCCGGGGCCGCGCACCTCGTGGCCACCGACCTCGCAAGCCGGCGCCACCGGCTCGACGCCGCGCGGAGCTTCGGGGCGGAGACCTTCGCCGCCGAGGAGGGACGCGAGGCGAAGGCGATCCTGCGCTCGGTCGGTGGCCAGGGCCTCGACGTGGCGATCGAGGCGGCGGGGGCGCAGTCGGCCGTGGACGCGGCCGCGGAGGCGGTGCGCCCCGGGGGGCGCGTCGTCCTCGCCGGCATCCCGTCCGACGAGCGGACGAGCTTCAAGGCCTCGACCGCGCGCCGCAAGGGTCTGACCTTCGTGATGGTCCGGCGGATGAAGCACACCTACCCGCGCGCCATCGCCCTCGCCACGGCCGGTCGAGTGGCCCTGCTGTCGCTCGTCACCCACCGCTTCCCCCTCGCGGAGGCGGGGCCGGCCTTCGAGGTCGCCGCCCGGCGCGAGGGGCTCAAGGTGATCGTCGAGCCCTAGAGAGCCGGAGGATAATCGGCCGACATGCGTCGCCGGATGCGACTGGCGGCCGGGATCCTCGCGGTGGCGGCCTTTGGGTCGGCTTGCGGGCACCCGGCGGGAACGACGCCCGCGCCGACCGCTCGACGGCCGAACTTCGTCGTCATCGTCGCCGACGACATGGCGTACGGGCTGGTCGGCGCCGGCCGCCGGTTCCCGTTCCTGGCGCTGCCGAACCTCGAGCGCCTGGCCGCGCAGGGCGTCCAGTTCGACCGTGCCTTCGTCACCACCTCGCTGTGCTCGCCGAGCCGGGCCACCCTGCTGTCCGGCCTGTACGCCCACTCCCACAAGGTGCTCGTGAACGAGACGGTGGATCTCGCTGCCGCGACACCCACCTACCCCCAGATCCTCCAGGGCGCGGGGTACGACACCGCCTTCGTGGGCAAGTGGCACATGGACGCGCGCACCGACATGCCCCGGCCGGGCTTCGATTACTGGCTGAGCTTCCGCGGCCAGGGTGTCTACGACGACCCGGTCCTCAACGAGAACGGGCGAACCGTGAGCCGCACCGGCTACATCACCGACCTCCTCACCGAGTACGCCGTCGACTGGCTGCGGCAGCGGGCGCGCCAGCCCTTCCTGCTCGTCCTGTCCCACAAGGCCCCCCATGCGCCCTGCGAGCCGGCGCCCCGGCACGCCACGGCGTTCGCCGGCGCCGAGCTCCCCGAGCCCCCGAGCTTCGTGGACACGTTCGCGGGCAAGCCGGCCTGGCAGAGGCGCTACGTCCGCTGCGGCGGCACGCCGGGCGCCCTCACGCAGTGTCCGGACCCTCAACCGGACGAGATCCCGCCCTGGCCGTGGCCGGCGCGCGACAGCAACCGGCTCGACTACCTGCGAACCCTCCTGGCCCTCGACGACAGCGTGGGCTCGATGCTCGCCGCGCTCGAGGCCCAGGGGCTGGCCGCCTCGACCTACGTCTTCTTCCTGAGCGACAACGGCCTGTTCCTGGGGGAGCATCGCCTGGGAGACAAGCGCCTCGCCTACGAGGAATCGCTGCGCGTTCCCTTCCTGGTCGCCGGCGGGAGCGTGCCCGCGGGCCGATCGAACGTGACGGCCCTCAACCTCGATCTCGCGCCGACCATCCTCGACCTCGCTGGGCTCAAGGTCCCGGCGTCCATGCAGGGACGGTCGCTCGGGCCCGTCCTCCGCGGGGAGACTCCGCCCTCTCGCGACTCCTTCCTCTACGAGTACCAGACGGACAGCACGTATCCGGTGGTCCCGAGCATGCTCGCCATCCGCACCCCGCGATGGAAGTACGTCACCTACCCGGACGGCGGCCCCGAGGAGCTCTACGATCTCGACCACGACCCCGGCGAGATGTGGGACCTCGCCTCCAGTGCCGAGTGGGACGAGACGCGGGCCGAGCTGCGGCGGGAGCTGGACGAGCTCCTCCGCTCCACGGGCGCTCGTCCCTGAGAACCGTGATCCTCACATCGGAGGCTCGCCCTGCCCGGCGGCGGCCGGCAGAAGCTCCGCGCGCACCGGGCCCTGCGGGGTGAGCGTCCGGCCGGAGAGGCCGAGGAAGCCCGCCTCGTAGCGCGTCGCCCGGAAGGTCGTCACCCCCGTGGCCCCCGTCGTGTCGGTGACGAGGTAGGTCCAGACCGTCTCTCCGGCGGGTGTGATCTCGAGAAAGCGTCCGCCCGTCCCGTCGCACACGAGGGTGTCTCCGCTCGCGAGGCGCTGGGCGCTGGAGATGATCCGGGCGTAGAGGCTCTCCGGAGGAGTGGCGACGTATCGCCAGAGCGGAGCCGCGGGCAGGAACCCCTCTTGAGGGTCCAGGCCATAGGGTGTCCCGGCGCCGCCGCCGGCCGGGGCGACCTCGACGACCGTCGAGTAGGGCCGCGCGTTCTGATCCCCATTGTCGAACAGGAGGACGTGGCCCTCACCGGGGAGCCCGGACTCGATCCAGTGTGCGTTGTGCTGGCCGAAGATCTGCTGCGGAGCCGGGACGCCGTAGTTGCGGGCGTTGCCCCAGCGGTACAGGAGGTCGCCCCCGCGGCCGCTCCGTCCGCCGGTGTGGCCCGACGCCTGCGCGGTCGTGGTGCTGTGGTCGATCACCCAGAACTCGCTGAAGTTGCGGACGCTGATCATGACCTGGTCGCGGTCGGAGTTGTAGTCGACGGCGTTGGCGTGGGTCCAGTCGTTGGTCGGGGTGGCGGCGGCGTTGGGATCGATCAGCTCGGGATGCTCGGCCGGATCCTGACCGGGCGGGAGGAGGTGGTCCCAGGCCCGCCAGACCCAGGGGATCGTGTTCGTGCCCGGGTCGACCTCGACGACGTGGTCGACCCAGATCGTTCCCTGAGGGGGGATCGTGCTCGGGTCCCGTCCGGCGGCGAGCGCCTCCGCGCGGGTGCGGGTCTCCCAGGCGATCATCAGGACGTGACCGTTGGGCATCCGCTTCACGTCGTGGTGCTGCTGGTGATCGGGCCCGAGGTAGTCGTAGCTCCACACCACGCGACCGTCCCAGTCCAGGAGCTCGACCCGCCCGCCGTTGCACCCTCCGCCGGGGAAGCTCCCCGCGCCGAGCGACCGTGGCCGGAGCAGCTCCCCGTTCTCCAGGAGGTACACCGAGCAGGCCGGGGTCGAGTCGGAGGCCCAGCGATGAACGAGCTGACCCTGCAGGTCCATCAGGTAGGTGTCGTTCGATCGCACCGGAGCGAAGAGGACGTAGGGCTCGGTGGTCACCGACGAGGCGTCGGCGGGGTTGGATCCCGAGCCGCAGGCGCCGTGGGCCAGGGTGGAGACGACCAGCGTGGCGAGGACCGCAGCGTCGCCCCCGGATCTTCGCGTCGTCCGCTTCAGCGCAAGCCGGCGGTGGGGGGGCTTCCCCGGGTGTGGAGCCATGCGTCCCTCCTCGAGTCGCCCCCGTCCCAGCGCGGCTCCACCCAGGGCCGGCGTTCGGGGGTGGCACCCACGAGGTCAGTCGTCGATGGCCGCACGATCCCAGCATGGGGCGTCGCGCCCAGAACTGCAACCCGGCCTCGCGCCGATCGCGACGCGCTCAGGGATCCTGCGAGACGGATGGGGAAGCCACGAGCGCCTCGAGGCGGGCGCGGAGGCGGGCCTTCTCGCCGGCGCGCTCGGGCCGGGAGGCGAGGTTCTCGGCCTCGCCCGCCCTCGACCGGAGGTCGTAGAGCTCCTCGCTGCCGTCCGGCCAGAGGGTGTAGCGCAGCCCTTCCGTCCGCAGGCTCCACCCCCTGGGCGGCGGCTGAACCCGGCGGTACGACACCGCCGCGGCGGGCAGAGGGGCGTCGGGGTTCGCGAGGAGGGGGGCCAGGGACTGCCCGTCGAGGCCGGAGACCGGAGGCAGGCCGGCCAGCTCGACGACGGTCGGGTAGAGGTCGAGCAGCTCGACGGGCGACCGGACGACGGCGCCGGGCCGGGGACCGCCGGGAGCGGCCACGATGAGCGGCACGTGCACCCCCTCCTCGAAGAGCGTGTCCTTGCGGAAGAAGCCGCCGTGGTCTCCCAGGTGGTAGCCGTTGTCGCCGGCGAGGATCACCACCGTGCTCTTCCACAGGTCGAGCCGGTCGAGCGCGTCGAGCACGACGCCCACCTGCGCGTCGGCGAAGGACACGCAGGCCTGGTAGGCGGCGATGGCCTGGCGGCGGAACGCCGGATCGGGGGCGAGCCCGGGCGGCTCGCGCCCGAGGAGCGGGAGCCCGGGCAGCGGCTGGGGCTGGGTCTTGATCGCGATCGCCGGCACGTCGGCGAGGCCGTGCGCGGGAAACGCCGCGAGGGCGATCGACTCCGGCGGGTAGAGGGCGAAGTAGCGCGCGGGCGCGATCCAGCGCGTGTGTGGCCGCACGAGGCCGAGGGCGACGAAGAACCGTCGGCTCCGGAAACGCGCCAGGAGGTCCGCCGCCCGACGGGCGCGGCGTCCGTCCGGTTGATCGATGTCCGTCCCCGGCGCCATCACCCACGGCCCCTCGACGTCCTCGCCGGACGCGCGAGGGTCCTCCTCCGCGAAATCGACGTGCTGGTCGCGCACGTCCCAGCGGAACCGCTCCGGGAAGTGATAGACCTTCCCGACCGAAGCGGTGACCGCTCCGTGCGCGGCGAAGCGCTCCTGCAGGGGCACCGCCCCTTCGGGCCGCGGTGGGTCGAAGTTGTTCCAGACCCCGGTGCGCTCGGGTCGCCAGCCGGTGAGCATCGAGGTCCGCGAGGGGCTGCACATCGCGACGGGCACGTAGGCGAGGTCGAAGCGGACCCCGCGGGCGGCGAGGCGGTCGATGGCCGGCGTCCGCACCGGCGCCCCCCACGCACCCACCCGCGTGTTGAGGTCGTCGACGAGGATCAGCAGCACGTTGCGGGAGGGGGTCACCCTCGACCCCGCCGGGGCCTCGGCCTGCCCGACGGCGGCCGGCGCAGGCGGCTCGAGACGGCGCCCCATCTCCTCGACCGTCGCTCGGCGGTCGGGGCGGGAGGCGAGGTTCGCGGTCTCGCCGGGGTCCACGTCGTGGTCGTAGAGCTCGCGGCTGCCGTCGGGCCATTCGGTGTATCGCCACCTTCGAGACCGTGCGCTGCGCCCGACGCGGCCGGCCCGGCGCTCCACGGACGAGAGCGCCTCGGCGGCGCCCTTCGCTCCCGGGTCGGCGAGGAGTGGCATCAGGCTGCGGCCGCCGAGCGCGGGCTCCGGCGCGAGGCCGGCGAGGGCGAGGAGCGTCGGGGCGACCTCGAGGGTCGAGGCGAGCCGCGGCGACGCGCGGCCGGGTCGGGCGAGGCCCGGCGTCCTCACCACGAGCGTGGAGCGGAGGGTCTCGTCGAAGAGCGCGTCGGGGCGGGTCAGGATCCCGTGCGCACCGCGATCGGGCGGAGGGTCCCCCAGCACGACGACGGCGGCGCCGGGGGCGGCGCGGTCCACGAGGGCGACGAGGTGGGCGAGGGCCTCGTCCGCCGCCATCGAGCGCTCGAGGTGCGCCGACTCCGCACGCTGTCGCGCCGGCTCCGACCAGGCGGGCGGCCGGACTTCGCCTCCCGGCCGGTCGGAAAAGCCGAGATCGGCCACCGCGATCCGCGGCAGCGGCGGAGCGAGCTGGCCGGCGCTCGTGGCTCGGGCCGCGAGACCGGGGGCCGGCCCCGGCTCGCCGCCCACCGCCGCCACGACGAGGAACGGTCCCGGACGCGCGCCCAGCCACGCCTCCAGGCGGCTCTCGTCGGCCCCGGCCTGGAGCCGGCCGGGGAGGTGCAGGTCCCACTCGCCGGGCTCGAGCGGCAGCGAGCGGCCGCTGCCCACGCCCGCGGTCGCCGCCCCGCGGGCCCGGAAGAGCGCGGCGATGGACTGACCGGGGGCGCCGAGCACCGCGGCCCGGGCCGCGCCCGGCTCCGGGTCGGGCGCGTATGCAGCCTCGAAGGAGCGGCCGGACGCGGCCAGCCGGGCGAGAGCGGGCGTCTCGTTCGCCGCTCCGCCACCCCCGAAGCCCGCGGCGAGGACGAGGACCACTCCGCGCGCCGGAGGAGGGGGCGTGGCCGGACCGAGGAACCGGCACGAAAGCCCGGCCGCGAGGCCGAGGGCCATACAAAGGGCGAGGCGCGGTCGGCGGGCCACAGACCCGACATCATAGACCACGCTCCCTTCGTCCCCCGGCCGGAGCCCGCGGACCCGTCTTCACCGGACCTCCTCCGGAATCAGCGCACGAATCGGGTGTCGGCCGCGTCCAGGGCCGCCCGCACGTCGAAGCCGGTCGCGTTCGCCATCATCACGGTGGCGAGCCCCGGATCCGGGTACAGCCGCATCATGCTGTGGAATCCCCCGCCCCCGCCCTCTTTGTAGAAGTAACGGATGCCGGCGAGGTCAGAGACGTGCCAGCCGAGGGTCATCGGGATGGGGGTTCCCCGCCCGACGTGCTGGGGCGCGTAGAGAAGGCCGCGGACGCCCTCGCCGAGGAGCCGAGAGCGGGATGCCAGCTGGTCCTGCAGGAATCGGCCGAAGGCTCGCGCGGTGCCGACCAGGCCGCCGAACGCCGGCCCGTTCACGTAGTGGCTGCGGATCGACAGCCACCGGCCGTCGTACTCGCCGACCAGCTCCCCCTCGATCAGGAAGCGCTTGACGAGGTTCATCACGGAGTACCGGGCGAGGTACCCGGCCGCGTGGCGGGACGGATCGGGAATGGAGTAGGCCAGCTCCGCCGGCGGGGCATCCAGGGGCCGCAGGACGTGGGACTCCACGTAGGTCGTGAACGGCTCGCCGCTCGCCTCCTCGACCACGCGCCCGAGGAGCCAGTAGCCGATGTTCGAGTAGGCGTACTTCGACCCCGGCGGGAAGGAGAGGCGCGGATGCTCCCGGAGAACCTTCGCCAGGGCCGCGCCCTCGTCCAACGCCGCATGGCGATCGGCCAGGTGGACCCACCTCAACGGGATGGGGTTGGGGACGCCGGAGGTGTGGGCCAGGAGCTGGCGCACCGTAGCCTGCGGACCGTACGGGATCCCACTTACGTACTCGACGACGGGCGCGTCGAGCCGGATCCGGTTCGCCTCGACGAGCTGGAGGACCGCCACGGCGGTGATGGTCTTGCTCATGGAGTACGCCATCATCGTCGTCGCCGGGCCCAGCGCCGCCCGGCGGCGGATGTCGGCCCAGCCGCCGTCGTGCGCGAACACGACCTGCGCGGAGTCGACCACGACGTACTGGATCCCGGGCGCCTTCGAGGACGCCACGAGCCGATCGAGGTGTTCTCGAACGCGCCCGTTCCGGCAGAAAACCCCTTCGCTCATGGCGGGCCGATGTCAGGGATTCGGATAGTCCCCGGACGCTTCCTGTGTTTGTTCAACGATCGTGTGCCCATAGTAAGCATCGGGCGCACCCTACGCAATCCGCCAGCCGCCCTTCACACCAGGTGCAGGGCTCGCCGGACGGCTCCGGGCCGGCTTGACAGATCCGCTCCACGCATCTAAGTTCGTGAGCACAATTAGTCCATCAATCGAATACATCGGACCCAGACAGGTCCGGACAGCCGCCGAACGCGGCAGGCACGAGCCCGCCGTGAGTGGGCCAGGCAAGGGAGGAACGAAT
>Ga0335085_10009878_pt1 | contig 14324 bp, 10 predicted proteins | sample Lox_Sample_45_FD_206712 | JGI IMG/M metagenome (GOLD analysis project Ga0335085, IMG submission 206712) | Soil microbial communities from Loxahatchee National Wildlife Refuge, Florida, United States - Lox_Sample_4.5 | ecosystem: Environmental > Terrestrial > Soil > Wetlands | place: USA...
TGTCTGATAGCAGAAGGGGGCCGACCGCGCACTCAGGCGGCAAACGCTCTCAGCGACCGTCGAGCTTGCGGCCAAACGGCCGTACCGCGGGCGTGTCGATGCGCGCGGAGTGCTTGAACTCATTGGATGCCGCCGCACGCCCTTTCCCTCCGGCCGCCAGGGGGAAGACATTTGCCGACTGGCGTCGATCGCTCGCGCGCATCGTCCGCCCGCCACCTTTGGATTCGCCTGCCCAGATCTTCAACAGGTTCGGCGGTGGGCGGAATTTACCGCTGAGAAGGTCCTGAACCGCCGCCGGGAGCTGCTCAAGCGATTCATCCGCCATGAAGAGCCCATCGGCCCCGGCCTCGACGCAGCTCATGATCGCCGCCTGCGCGTTCCGCAGTCCGACCACGAGCACCCGAATGCCCTTCCATCGGCGCTTGATTGCGCGCACCGCGGAGACGATGGTCGGGACGTCCGAATTGATCACGATCGCCAGATCAAGCTGCCGGCCCGGCCACAGGTCGCGTGAAGGAATGGTCAAGCAATCGATTGAGGACTGGCGCGCTTCGCTGAGCCCCAGACTGCGGATGACCGCCTGCGCGACGGCGCTGACGTTGCAGAAGACGAGCGCGCCGGCGTCGATTCTCGCGCTGCCGTCCGATGGGTCGCCGCGAAGATGAGCGTCTGCCTTTGCCATGCCCGAGCCACGTCCTCCGTTTGACGAGTGCTGGGTGGCAAAAGGCGGACCCGCAAGCGGGCGTCAACATTCCCAGATGCCTTGCCCGAATCAATTCATGACGGCCGCTACAAAACTAACGGGCGACGCCAGATCGTCAATTGTAGTGACGTCGGGCATGGCGCATGCGTAGAATGAGGCGAGAGATTGGGTCGCATCGCCTATCGCGCCATGTCATAACGCGCATGAGAGATCGCTGAACAGGTTCCAACGAAGCCCGCCTTGACACGCGCGCCAGCCGTTTGTTACCGACCTCGCGCGATCACTGGCGTGCGCGACAGGCTCCGCCCCAACGTTTCCCGATGATTTCTCTGGTCGATACACCGCAGGACGCCGCCTTCCGCGCAGACTTGCGCGCCTGGCTGGAAGCCAATCTCCCCCCGGGGTGGAGAGAGGGACGGCGCGACCTGCCGGAAAGTGAAGCCGATCGCCACGCGTTCTTCCGCGCGTGGCAGCGCACTCTCCACGAAGGCGGCTGGCTGGCGATCGAATGGCCCCGTGAGCACGGCGGCCGGAGCGCCACCGCGCGTGAGCAGATGATCTACACGGAGGAGCTCGCGCGCGTGGATGCGCCGAAGATCCTCGACAACGTCGGCCTCGGTATCGTCGGGCCGTCGCTCATCGATTGCGGCACGGAGGCACAGCGGCGCCGCTTCCTCCCGAAGATCCTTTCGGCCGAGGAGATCTGGTGCCTCGGCTTCTCGGAGCCCAATGCCGGCTCGGACCTGGCCTCGCTCCGCACGCGCGCCGACCTCGTCGGCGACGTCTGGGTGCTGAGCGGACAGAAGGTCTGGTCCAGCCGGGCGCACATCGCCTCGTGGTGCTTGCTGCTGGCGCGGACGGACGCGTCAGCCGCGAAGCACAAGGGATTGACGTGCCTGCTCGTGCCGATGAATCTCGACGGCATCGAAGTCCGCCCGCTGAGGCAGATCACGGGTGAGAGCGAGTTTTGCGAGGTCTTCTTCGACGGCACCAGGGTCCCCGCCGACCACGTGCTCGGCCCGGTCAACGGCGGTTGGCCCATCATCCGGACGTCGCTCGCCCATGAGCGCGGCACCCTGTGGGCGTCGGAGTTCAAGATCCGCCTCGAGAAGGGAGCCCGCGGCGTCGCCGCCCTGTATCACGCGCTCCGGCACGGGAACGGCCGCGACCGCGACCAGCTGGCGCGCCTCCGCGGCCGCGTGGCGCACGCCTGGATCGAGAGCACCGTGTTCGCTGCCCAGACGCTGCGCGTCCTGCCGCGCCTGCATGACGCCACCAATCCGCCGCCCGAGGCTGCGCTGCAGAAACTGTTCGGCAGCGAGATCGAGCAGCGCATCGAGGAGCTCGCCCTCGATCTCCAGGGCCCGTTCGCGCAACTGTACCGCGACCCCGAGCGCCGGCTCGACACAACCGACTGGCAAGAGCTCTTCCTCTACGGCCGCTCGGTGACGATTTCATCGGGCACGTCGGAAGTGATGCGCAATCTCCTCGCCCAGCGCGCCCTCGGCCTGCCGCGCGATACGTAGGATGACGGCAAATCCCCCGCTCGCTTCACTCGCCGCCCGTGTTTACATTCATTCCGTCCGCCCCGAGTAGGCGCCGTCTTCGGCGCCGTATCGAGGGGCTTGTTCGATGGCCTGTCCTTCTTCGCTTACATGTTTCGATGCCATGATGGCTCATACTATATTGGCCATACCAATAGACGGGAATGGGATTCATGACACAGAACACGGAAGGTTGTCTCACGGGGCTACGCGTCCTCGATCTCACCGACGAGCTGGGCCACTTCGCCGGGCGTATCCTGGCCGATCTCGGCGCCGAGGTGATCAAGATCGAACCGCCAGGCGGTGACCCGGCGCGCCGGAAGGGTCCATTCGTCGGCGGCGAGCCGCAGCCCGATCACGGCGTCCAATGGCTCGCCCGCAACGCGGGGAAGCGCGGCCTGACTCTCGATTTGCGTGTGCCCGCCGACGTGGATCGGCTGCGCGCTCTCGCGCGCGAGGCGGACGTGCTGATCGAGAGCTTCGCTCCCGGCGAGCTCGACCGCGTCGGCGTCGGTCCGGGGGCGCTCCGCGACCTGAACCCGCGCCTGGTGGTGTGCTCGATCACGCCGTTCGGTCAAGGCGGACCCGCAGGCGGCCGCCGCGGATCAGACCTCACCGCAATCGCGAGCAGCGGCAACCTCTTCATGACCGGCGACGCCGACCGCGCGCCACTGCGCTGTGCGTTCCCGGTATCTCACTATCACAGCGGCGCCGAGGCGGCGGTCGGCATCCTCACCGCCCTCTGGGATCGCGACCGCACGGGGCACGGCCAGCACGTCGACGTTTCCCTGCAGGAGACGATGCTGGTGACCCTCATGTCGCATCCATCGCAGGCGTGGGTGCTCAAGTACCGCGGCCAGCGCTCCGGCGCGCACAACCGCGTCGGCGAAACCGTACAGCGGGAGATCTGGCCCTGCAAGGACGGCTACGTCACCTTCGCGCTGCGCGGCGGACCGGCGCGGATTCCGGGGCTGATCGCCCTGGTCAACTACATGGACGAGCACGGCATGGCGCCGGCGGTCCTGAAGGAGCGCGACTGGAAGACGTACAATCACAACCGGTTGACGCAGGAAGAAGTCGACGCGATCGCCGCGCCGATCGCGGCGTTCTTCCGCACCAAGACCATGCGCGAGCTCTACGATACCGCCTGCGAGCGTCATCTCATGCTGGCGCCGGCAAACACCGAACCGGAGGTGCTCGCCAGTCGACAGCTCGCCGCGCGCGACTTCTTCGTCGAGCTGGACGGCGACGCGCACGCGGGCCGGCGATTTCACTATCCGGTCAGCTTCGCCAACTGGCCGCTCACGCGTATACGCCACACGGCTCCGGCACTCGCCCGACCCGTGGCGGGCTTTTCGGGGGGTGGCTTCGCGCCGCCGCGGCAGGCGCCGCCGCCGCGCCGCGGCGGCATCTACGAAGGCCTGAAGATCCTCGAGTTCGGTGCCGGCGCCGCGGCGCCGCTGGCGACCAGGTACTTCGGCGATCAGGGGGCGACCGTCATCAAGATCGAGTCGCGTCAGCGTCCGGATTTTCTCCGCGTCCTGCGCGACGATGGGTCCGGCAAGCTCGACGCGAGCCTGTTCTTCGCCATCCTGAACTGCAACAAGCTGAGCGCCGGTCTCAACTTGCGCGATCCGCGCGGCCTCGACCTCGCCCGGCGCCTCATCGGGTGGGCCGACGTCGTGATCGAGAACTTCGCTCCCGGCGTGATGCAGAAGTGGGGCTTCGACTACGAGCGGCTGAAGGGCGACCATCCGGGGCTGATCATGGTGAGCACCTGTCTCTGGGGACAAACCGGGCCGGAACGGGCGTATCCCGGCTTCGGCGGACAGGGCTCGGCCCTTGCCGGATACAACTATCTCACCGGCTGGCCCGATCGCGAGCCGCTCGGACCCTTCGGCACGATCACCGATTCCCTCTCGCCGCGGTTCGCCGCGACCGCGATCGCGGCGGCGCTCCTGCGCCGCGCGCGCACCGGCGAGGGCGCCTACATCGATGTCTCCCAGGTGGAGACGGGGGTGTACTGCCTGACGGAATGGCTGCTCGGGTACGAGGCGACGGGGCGGACGGCCGGACGCGACGGAAACCGGTCGGCACACGCGGCGCCGCACGGTGTGTTCCCCGTCGCCGGAGAGGATCGTTGGATCGCCCTTGCGGTTCACGATGACGGCGATTGGGCGCGCTTGCGCGCGGTGATGGGCCGACCGGATTGGGCCGCGCGCGCGGACTTCGATACCGTCGCCGGGCGCCTGCGGGCGGTCGAAACGGTCGAGAAGGGAGTGGCCGAGTGGACCGCGTCACAATCTGCCGAGGCGCTCGTCGCAACGCTGCTCGAGGCGGGATTGGATGCTGCCCTGGTGGAGGACATGCAGGACATTCTGGGCGATCCGCAGCTCGCTCACCGCGGCCATTTTCAGCGCCTCAACCACCCGGTGATCGGCGAGCACGTCGTGGAAGCCAACGGCATCCGGTTCTCCGCCTCGCCGCATCGCTTCACGCGCCCCGCTCCCTGCCTTGCCGCTGACAGCGCCTACGTCTACGGCGAGATCCTCGGCCTCCCGCGGGCGGAGCTCGACGAGCTCACCGCCGCCGGGGTTCTCAGCTAGGAATCTTACCACGGATTACACGGATTGAACGGATGACGCAGATTTCTCGATTCCTGATCCGCGTAATCCGCTTTCATCCGTTTAATCCGTGGTAACTTTCGACATCGTTAGCCAGCCCATGCGCATCCTGTACTTCGACGCGTTCTCGGGCGTCAGCGGAGACATGACGGTTGCGGCGCTAGTCGCGTTGGGGGTCGATTTCGCCCGCCTGGAGGCGGATCTGCGCACCCTGCCGCTGCAGGGCTATCGGCTGCGCCTCACCGATCGCCACGTCAACGGCATCCGGGCGCGGAAGTTCGACGTCGAGGTCGACGATGACGCCGCGCACCAGCACAGGCATCGGCATGCGCCCGCGCACGCGCATCGGTCCTTCCGCGACATTCGCGCGCTGCTGCAGTCGAGCGCGCTGCGCGCCGCGGTGAAGGAGAAGGCGCTGGCGATGTTCGCCTTGCTCGCCGAGGCGGAGGCGCGGGTGCACGACATGCCGGTCGACGACGTCACGTTTCACGAGGTCGGAGCGATCGACTCGATCGTCGACATCGTCGCGACGGCGATCGGCGTCGTGGAGCTCGGGATCGAGCAGGCGTTCGTGTCTGTGCTCCCCCTCGGCTCCGGGACGGTGCAGACGCAGCACGGTCCGCTGCCCGTGCCCGCCCCGGCAACGGTGGAGCTGTTGAAGGCCTACCCGGTGCGCATCGGCGACGGCGAGGGCGAGCTGGTGACGCCGACCGGGGCCGCCATCATCGCCGCCTTGACCACCCCGGCGGCGCCGCTGCCACCGATGCGCATCGAGGCGGTGGGGTATGGCGCCGGCACGCGCACGCTCCGCGATCGCCCGAACGTTCTCCGTCTCGTGCTGGGCAGTGCCGGGACCGCGTGCGCCACCGACGAGATGACGGTCCTGGAAACGAACATCGACGACGCCAGTCCCGAGCTACTGGCGCACGTGATGGAACAGCTCTTCGCCGCCGGTGCGCGAGACGTCTGGTTCACGCCGGTACAGATGAAGAAGAACCGGCCCGGTACGGTCTTGCAGGTCATCGCCGATTCGGCGCTGCGCGACGCGCTGGCTGGTATCATCTTCGCCGAGACGACGGCGATCGGCGTTCGCCATCATCACGTCGGGCGGCTCATCCTGTCGCGGGAGCTGATGACGGTGGACACGGAGCTGGGTGCGGTGACGGTGAAGGTCGCGCGGGCGCCCGATGGGTCGATCAACGTCGCGCCCGAGTACGAGAGCTGCAAGCGGGTCGCCCTCGACCGGCACGTTCCGCTGAAGCTGGTGTACCAGACGGCCATCGCCGTGGCGCGCCAGCGGCTGAAGGGGTGAGGCGTGCTCGTGCTCAGCCCCGCGAAGCGGGGCGGTGCGCGTAATCGTGCTCGTAATCGTTCTGCCCCAACGCATCCGCTCGATTACGAGTACGATTACGAGCACGCGCACGAGTACGATACCAGCCTCACCCACGGGCAAGGGCGGCGACGTCGATGCGGTCCTCCGCCACTCGCGCGAGGCGATCGCGCTCGGCGGCGGTGCACTCCACCGGACCGAGCCACGGAACGGTGCCCAGCGGCGGCCCGATCAACTCCTCGAGTAGAGCGGCGTTGGTCTCCATCGCCACGTCCATCACCGGTGCGAGGGTGTTGAGGAGGTAACCCGCGACGTGAAGGCCCGCCGCGCGCGCGTGCGCGACGGTGAGTTGGGCGTGGTTGAGCGCCCCGAGGCGGTTGCCGACGACGACCAGCACGGGCAGCTGCCAGTCGCGCGCGAGATCGGCAAACGTCGTCCGACCATCGACCGGCACCAGCAACCCGCCCGCGCCCTCGATGAAGCTCACGTCGTGAGCGCTCGCGATCTCGCGCACGGTCGCCGCGAGTGTCCTCAGATCCACCCGCCGTCCCTCGCGCCGCGCCGCCGCGCTCGGCGCCAGCGGCGCACGAAAGCGCTCGGGACAGATGCGCTCCAGCGGCTCACGGCAACCGGAGAAGAACCGCAGCCGCGTCGCGTCGGCCGGGACCAAGACACCCGCGGCATCCGGCTCGCATCCGGTCTCTACCGGCTTCATCACGCCGACGCGCCGGCCGCGCGCGGCCAGCCCGGCGGCAAGACAACACGCGACGGTCGTCTTGCCGATCCCGGTATCGGTACCGGTGACGAGGTAGGCGCGAGAAGTCACGAAGGGGCCCGCCGCAAATGCGGCCGGCCCCTTCTAGCAGCTCTGACGAGGGGGAGGAAGGATTTACCCGACTCGGGAGAGCCGCAGCTTCACGCGAGGAGACGCCAAGCCACCCAGCCCAGCAAACCCCACAGCGCCAGGCTGATGGAGGCGCCAGTGAAGAAGCCGAGCAGAGGCATGCCCGGTAGCCGGTCCAACCTCATGTCGTCTTCCTCGCCCGCGTCATCGATCTCATCGATTATGACTATCGCTCGGGTGGCCATACGTAACCGCCAAGATCAGCAACCATCGTGCCTCTGCGGACCGCTCTTGCTCGTCGCCTCCGGGCATCGAGAACTGGAGACGCGGACACCGACGTCGCCGAAACCGGCAATTAGATGCGTCGTTTCCGGCAATTTCGTAACTCCTACTCAAGACTTCGCCACCCGCCGACTATGATGATCGGCGCGCGCGAGCAGAGGTGCGAGGCGCGAAGTCGCGTTACTCGGTTACTTGCCGGATCGCCTCGCACGTGACGGAGACGAGGGTATCGATCTCGGCTTCGCTGACGCTCAATGGCGGCATCAACACGATCACGTTCCCGAGTGGACGCAGGATGACGCCGCGCTGCCGCGTTTCGCGAACGACGCGCTGTCCGATCCGGGCGGCGGCGTCATACGGCCGGCGCGACTCGCGTTCGTGCACCAGCTCGATGCCGACCATCAGCCCCCACTGGCGGACGTCGCCAACGTGCGCCAGCGACGCGCAGCCACTTCGCAACTGCTCGGCGAGCCGCGCGGCGCGGCGGCCGACGCGCTCGACGACGCGCTCTCGCTCGAAGACCTCGAGGTTCGCCAGCGCCGCCGCGCTCCCCAGCGGGTTGCCGGTGTACGTGTGGCCGTGGAAGAACGCCTGGAACGATTCGTAGGGCGCCAGGAAGGCAGAGAAGATCTCCTCGGTCGCCAGGGTCGCCGCCAGCGGCAAGTAGCCGCCCGTCAAGCCTTTGCCCAGGCACAGCAGATCGGGCTCCACGTTCTCATGCTCGACCGCGAACAAGCGTCCCGTGCGGCCGAACCCGGTGGCCACCTCGTCACAGATGAGCAGCGTGCCGTGCTCGCGCGTCAGCGCGTGCAGCCGTGGCAGGTAGCCGCGTGGCTGCGCCCACATCCCCGCCGCCCCCTGCATCAGGGGCTCGACGATGAGCGCGGCGATTTCCTCGCCGTGCGCGGCGAACGCGCGCTCGGCTTCGCCGAGCGCGAGCTCGAGCGCCGCCTCGGGTCGATGGCCCTGCTGCCAGCGATAGACATGCGGCGGGTTGATGCAGATCGCTGGCGACAGCAGTGGGCGGAAGAAGCGATGGAACGTCTCGCTGTAGCCGACGCTCACCGCGCCGAGAGTATCGCCATGGTAGGCCTCGGTCAGGGCAACGAAGCGCGTGCGCCGGGCGTCGCCGCGCAGCTGCCAGTACTGCAGCGCCATCTTCAGCGCGACCTCGACCGCGGTGGCGCCGGAGTCGGAGTAGAAGACACGCGTGAGCGGCGCGGGGGCGATGGCCACCAACGCCCCCGCCAGCTCGGTTGCCGGCACGTTGGCGAGCCCGAGCATGGTCGAATGGGCGATGCGGTCGATCTGCGCGCGCAGCGCCTCATCGAGCTCGCGCTTGCGGTGCCCATGCACGTTGCACCACAGCGACGAGACGCCGTCGAGGTAGCGGCGGCCTTCGGTATCGATCAGATAGTTGCCCTCGCCGCGCTCGATGATCAGCGGCTCCTCCCCGAGCCAATCGCGCATCTGGGTGAACGGATGCCAGAGAAAGCGCTGATCCCAGTCGGCGAGCTCGGTCGTGCGGGGCGAGGACATGGGGAGAGGAGAACACAGATGGGGGGAAGATGACAATCTCATCGCCAGTGGTGGCGGACCTCGACCGGCGCATGAAGCTCGACATTCCGCGGCGGTGCTGGAACGCGGCGCTGATGGCGGTCGCCTTGCGCACCCCGCGTGATCCGTGATTCGTGATCACCGGGTGGTACGATGGGACGAGACAAGCGGGAGCGCCGCCGCCTGGAGCGGGCGCGCAAGAAGGCACGCGTGGCACGCCACGCGGCGCGCGCGTCCGAGCAGCGCGCCCGCCGGGAACGGGCGGTGAACGCGGCGTTGGAGGCGGAGCGGGAGCGCCGGGCGGGAGACGCCGGCGCTGCCGTCGCAGCCGCTGCGCGCGCGGCCGCGCTGGCACCGGGGGACCGACAGATCGCGTTCGTCTACGTGCGCGCGGCGGAGGAGACGCACGATCCACGACAGCGGATCCGCGCCTATGAGCATCTGCGGCGGCTGATCGACCCGCCGGACGCGGTACTGCTGATCCTCCTGGCGCATTGCTACGCCACCGTCGGTGAGCTCGCCCGCGCCGCCGAAATTGCGGTCTCGGGACGCCAGATCTTACCCCGGCGCCTGAAGGATCGGCGCCGATGGCTGGCCATGCTCGAGGACGTGGAACGGCGCGTTGCCGCTGCCGCTGGTACCGCCTCTGGCCGCTATACCCTTTCGCTCCCGGCCGAAGCCGCGGCGGACGAACCGCCTGCGGCAGTGCCCGAGGCAGCACCCCAGCAGCGCGCTCTATTCGAACCGATCGCTGCGGCGGCTCGGTTGTCGGCGGAACATCGCGCAGACCAACCGCCGCCGGCGGCCGAGGAGCCGCCGGCATCGCCAGCACCGCTGGAGATCGCCGTCGACCTGGTACCCGACGTCGACGGACTCGACAGGCTTGCCCGGACGGCTTGGGACTCACTGGACGACGTCCGCCTCGCCGTGCTGGCGGCGCGGATCCGTGACGCGGAGTCGTTCGACGTGCTGCTCGCCGCCGAGCGGGCGCAGGGTCTCCTGCGCTTGTCATATCAGGAGGAGACGGCGCGCAAAGTCCTGTCGGTCTTTCTCGGGCGCGCGCTGCTCGCCGATGAGGTGGGGCTGGGCAAGACCGTCGAGGCCGGCCTCGTGCTGTCGGAGTACCTGCTGCGCGGTCGGGTCGAACGCGCGCTGATCCTTGCCCCACCGTCGCTGGTCGCGCAGTGGCGCGGCGAGCTGGCATCCAAGTTCTCGATCGACTGTCGCACCACCGAGGATGCGGCGGCGTTGCGCGGCGACGCCGGCACATTCTGGTCCGGCCCGGGCGTCGTCGTGGCGTCGCTGCCGACCGCACGCACGCCGCAGCACCGGGACCGCGCGGCGGCCGCGCCCTGGGACCTGATCGTCGTCGACGAAGCGCATGCGCTCAAGAACGCGCGGACGCTCTCCTATGCGCTCGTGTCGCGCCTGACGTCTCGTTTCCTGCTGCTGCTCACGGCGACGCCGGTCGAGAACGAGGTGGAGGAGCTCTACAACCTCGTCAGCTTGATCCGTCCGGGGCATCTCGGTGGGCGGGCCGAGTTCCTGCGACGTTTCGGCGCGCGCGCCGGGCGCCCCGGCGAGGCCGCGCGGCGAGAAGTACGCGCCCTGCTCTCCGAAGTCATGGTGCGCAACACCCGAGCACTGTCCGGCGTCCACCTGCCGCCCCGCTTCGCACGCACCGTGCTGGTCGCGCCGACCAGCGATGAGGGCGACCTCTACCGCGCGTTGCTCGACGCGTTGCGCGCCATCGGCCCCCGCGGGCGCACGCGGCTGCTTCTCTCCACCTTGCTGCAGGAGGCGGGAAGCAGTCCGCAGGCGGCGCGCGGCACGTTGGAGAAGATCGCCGCCAACTCGGACCTGCCCACTGCGATTCACGCAGCGCTGGAACCCGCGATCGGCTGCGCCTCGCGGCTGGAAAACACGGGAAAGGGGGAGGCGCTGGCGCGTATCATCGCAGCCGAGCCGGGCTCCGTCATCGTGTTCACCCGCTTCCGCGCCACGCTCGACTTTCTCGCCGATGTGCTTGGCCGCCGCGGCATCTCCTGCGAGCGGGTCGATGGCTCGCTCCCGACCGCGCTGCGCCACCACGCCATCGAACGGTGCCGCACGAGTGGCGGGGTCCTGCTATCCACTGATGTCGGCAGTGAGGGACTCAACCTTCAGTTCTGCCACCGCCTCGTCAACTTCGACCTCCCCTGGAACCCGATGCGCATTGAACAGCGGATCGGTCGCTTGCATCGGATCGGACAAGAACACGCCGTCGAGGTCATCAATCTCTGCCTGGCAGGCTCGATCGAGGAGCGCATCCTGCGCATCCTGGACGAGCGCATCAATCTCTTCGAGCTCGTGGTAGGCGAGGTGGAGATGATCCTCGGCTACCTCGACGATGACGCCGACTTCGCCGATCTGGTCCTCGACGCCTATGCGACACCCGAGGCCGAACGGCGCGAGCGTGAGCTCGGCCGCATCGGCGACGCGCTCGCCGCGGCCCGCGAGCGCTACCGGAGCGTGAAGGTGTACGATGAGGAGTTCTTCCGCAACGAGCTCGGGGTGTGAGTCGATGGATTTCGTGCGCGAGTTCCTTTGCGGGACGCTGAACACCGCGGGCGGCGTCGTCGAGACGGATGAATCGGGCGACCTGCACGTGTTGCTGCCGCCGGAGGTCGCCGCCGATTTCGGGCTCGGCGAGGAAATCCGCATCGCTCTGTCGGATCGGCGGCAGGACGAGCATGCCGTCGTCGACGGGCGGCTCGGCTCGCCCGCGCTCGACCGGCTGGTGTCGCGGCGGCTGGCGGCCCCGCCGCTGGCGGCCGTGATCGTGCCCCCCGAGCTGCCGCGTCCCCTGCCCGCGCATGCCCCTGTATTGCTGAATGCCGTCCGCGCCGGCGAGCCGGCACGCTTCCGTGCGACCGAGCGGTATCTCGTCGCAGACCTCCGGCTGATGTTGCATAGTGACGAGGTACGCGCCGCGATGGACACCGTCTGTGTGCGACTCGCGGACGGCGCGCAGGTCACACCGCCTCCCTTGCACCAAGCGGAACCGCGGCCATTGCGGACCCTCGACGACGCCGAACGGCACCGCGCTCATCGGGCGCTGCGGCTGTGGGCTCGACAGGAGGGCCCAGCGCGGCTGGCCGGCGCGCTGGCGGCCGTGCAGCGCCGCCTGCGCCGCGATCTCGAGCGGATGGCCGAGTACTACGCCAGCCTCGATACGGAGATGGAAGTGGCGGTCCGCCGCGCGCGCGTGCCCGAGGAGCGCGAGCGGCGACAGTCGAAGCGCGCCGCGTTGGCCGATGATCTGGCGGCCCGCCGCGCCCAGTTGCGCGAGCGCACTCGGACGCGCATCACCGCCTCGTTGATCGCGGCAACGCTGGTCGAAACGGACGTCGAGCGCTTCGAGCTCCCCGTGCGGCGGCGCAATCACCAGGGTGTTGTGACGGTGCGCGGTCGCGCCGCCGACTCGGTCTTCGAGGGCCCCGCCTGCGCCGCCTGCGGCGCAGGGGTTCTGCGTTTCTATCTGTGCGACGAACAACTCCACGTGCTCTGCCAGCGCTGCGGTCAGGACGGCCGTCTCGATTCCGCCCGCTGCTCCGGCTGCCGCCCCGTTGCTCCCGAGCCGTACCGGCTCCGCATCGACGACCCGACGGCGCGCATGCGACTGGGCGGCGCGCGCCCGGTGCCGTGATCGTCACGACCCCACCGCGCTCATCGGGACAGCGTAGGGGGCGGGGACACGGGATTCTGACTCCTGACCCCGTCCCATGTCTCCTTCCTCCCCATCAGCCCTTATGATCTGATGCCGACGCATGAAACGCTACGCGCGCACGCTGAACCTGAAGGACGATCCCGCGATCATCGCGCGCTACGTCGAGTACCACCGCGCCGTCTGGCCGGAGGTCGAGAAGGGGCTGCGCGCGATCGGCATCGAGCGCATGCTGATCTGGCTGCTCGGGCGCCGGCTCTTCATGCTCATGGAGACCGCCGACGGGTTCGAACCCGAGCGCGACTTTGCCCGCTACATGGAAAGCGATGCCCGCATCCGCGAGTGGCAGGCGCTGATGGAGACCTTCCAGGAGCCGGTGCCCGAGGCGCGGCCGGGCGAATGGTGGGCCGACATGGAGCTGGTCTACGCGCTCACGCCACCCACGCCGCCCCGCCCGGGAACGTGAACCGGGCGAGCGCATCCGGACGCATCTCGGCGCTGAACCCCGCTGCCGCCGGCGGCAGGTAGCGGCCGCGGCGGACGGCGACCGGATCGAGGAAGTGCTCGTGGAGATGATCGGCGAACTCGATCATGCGGCGCTCGAGGCCCGCGCTGACGCAGATGTAGTCGATCAACGAGACGTGCTGGACGTACTCGCACAAGCCCAGGCCGCCCGCGTGCGGACAGACCGGCACGCCGAACTTCGCCGCCAGCAGCAACACCGCCAGCGCCTCGTTGAGGCCGCCGAGCCGGCAATTGTCGAACTGGCAGAAATCGATGGCGTCGGCCTGCATGAGCTGCTTGAACAGGACGCGGTTGGCGGCGTGCTCGCCCGTGGCGACGCCGACCGGACGGATCGCGCGGCGGATGGCGGCGTGTCCGAGCACGTCGTCCGGGCTCGTCGGCTCCTCGATCCACAGCGGCTCGAACGCCGCCAGCGCCCGCACGTGCTCGATCGCCTCGCCCACGTCCCAGGCCTGGTTGGCGTCCACCATGAGTAGACACTGCGGTCCGATCTCCTCGCGCACCAGGGCGCAGCGGCGCACATTTTCATTCCGGTCGCGCCCGACCTTGATCTTGAAGCGGGTCCAGCCGGCGGCGAGCGCCTCGCGGCAGAGCGCGCGCACGCGGTCGTCCGGATACCCCATCCACCCGGCTGAGGTGATGTAGGCCGGGTACCCGTCGCGGCGCATCTCGGCTTCGCGCGCGGCGCGCGTGGGTGCATGCCGCCGCAGCAGGTCGAGCGCTTCCGTCGGGGTGAGGGCGTCGCTGAGATAGCGAAAGTCGATGCACGCGACGATCTGCTCGGGCGTCATGTCGGCGACGAGCTTCCACACCGGCTTGCGCGCGACCTTGCCGTAGAGATCCCAAACCGCATTGATCACCGCCGCCGTGGCCAGATGGATCGCCCCCTTCTCGGGGCCGATCCAGCGGAGCTGACTCTCGCCGGTGATCCGCCGCCAGAAGCCGGCGAAGTCGGCAGTGATCGATTCGAGGGTCGCGCCAACGACGAGCGGCTCGAGGGCCTCGATCGCCGCCACGCAGACCTCGTTGCCGCGCCCGATCGTGAACGTGAAGCCGTGACCCTCCAGGCCGTCGCGGCCATCCGTCGTGAGGATGACGTAGGCGGCCGAGTAGTCCGGGTCGGTGTGCACGGCGTCAGAGCCGGCCAAGGTGCGCGACGTCGGAGTGCGGATGTCGAGCGCGCGCAGCGCGGTGATCGTCCGGGCCATG
>Ga0335085_10009879_pt1 | contig 14323 bp, 11 predicted proteins | sample Lox_Sample_45_FD_206712 | JGI IMG/M metagenome (GOLD analysis project Ga0335085, IMG submission 206712) | Soil microbial communities from Loxahatchee National Wildlife Refuge, Florida, United States - Lox_Sample_4.5 | ecosystem: Environmental > Terrestrial > Soil > Wetlands | place: USA...
AGCAAGCGTGGACACCTCGAAACGCGAGGCCTGGTACGCACGGCAGATCAAGGAAGGGGTGCAGGTTGTGATCTCCCACCCTAAGCTGGTGGAAACCGGATTGGATCTGTTGGATTTTCCGACCATCATCTTCTATGAGTCCGGGTATTCGCTGCATACCTTGCGGCAGGCGAGCCGGCGCTCCTGGCGCATTGGCCAAAGGCGGCCGGTCCGGGTGAAGTTTCTTTGCTATGAAGGGACGATGCAGACCGCGTGTTTGCGTTTGATGGGCAAGAAACTCTTGGTGGCGCTCACCATGGAGGGGAAGTTTGCGGGCGAGGGGTTGCAGAACATCGACGAAGACGATGACATGCTCTCAGCGATGGCGCGAGAACTGGTAGAGCGGAATGGCATCGGGGAAAGCGCCGATTCCGTCTGGAAAGCGCTCAGTGCAGAACACCAGAAGCTGTTCCCGGCACAGGTCCGGTCAGACAACGATGTCATGCCCATCGAAACCCCAGGCAGTCTGCTGACCACTGAGTCCGGTCCTGCCAGTCTCGTCGAGGAAGCTCTCGACAGCAGCTCGGCCTTGATCTTCGGGCAGCGCCCGGAATCGCTGTCAGGCAGCAGGCGACGCGGGAGGCCATCCGTTCCGGAGCAGGCGTCGCTATTCAACTTCAGTTGATGAAATCCAAAGAGAAAGACATGAATCTGGCGACGTCCTACAGCGCCCAGTCTTCGGGCGGCGATTGGATGCCCCATACATTGCCCGGTTGATCTAGCGCCAATCCTAGGAGCCAAAGCCTCTCGTTCGGGCCCATCGAGATGCAATTCACGACTCGCGCACTGACGCTCCCGTCTGCGGGAAGCCGTTCTAAGCGCACCGCCGCCCCAACGGCCAGCGGCTGCCCGAATCGAATGGCACATCCCTGAGGACTTACCAGAATCACCAAGCATGTATCGGAAAGCGGCGGATCCGGGCTGACGAGAGTGATTGGAATCTCGCAAGGAATTGGAGTACCGCGGGGGCCCCCTGACTTTTTGGCTATCGGACCCACCTTCAAGTTTACCGGTTCACGACACCACCTGAAAGATGCCGCGCCCGGCGTTCCGATTTCGTAACTACGGTTCGTATTTCAACTCGAAATAAAGGAGGAAAGCAGTATGTCAGAAACAAGTACGCTCATTGGCTATAGCGGCCGAACGATTGGCCGCGAAGAACTGGCGCTGGTGCCTACACCACCGGCGACCGAAACGCACCGCCCGATCCCCCATCACGAGATCGTCCGGGCCCTGATCGAAACTCTCGGGTTTCGCCACATTGGAGTCGTCCACGACGAATATGCGGTCTCGCCGGACGGAATGAAGATGTTTGGAGTCCTCGATCTTGCAACTGAGATGCAGGGTTGCAGGTTTTCCATTGGCCTGAGGAATTCCCATGACAAAAGCATGCGATTAGCGATGACCTGCGGTTATCGCGTGTTCGTGTGCTCGAACATGGCGTTCTCCGGGGACTTCACGCCTGTAACAATGTTGCATTGATAACGTTCAGGTTCCAAAAACAGTCCTCAACTGTGTTGAGAACCAAAAAGTCGGTTCCTCATCACCGGTAATTTTCAGGTGCAAGGCGTTAAAAACCAGCAGAGTTGTCAGCCAGAGGATCTAAATCGTTTTGGCGGCCTCGGGATTGTGATTGCAATGGCGTCAGAATCCGAGGCACGGGTGTTTTGGTTTACGCGGAAAACGATCTTGATAACCTCAGTGTCGATGTCAATTCGTTGTACGACCGTCCGGATGATTTCTCTCTTTCGTTGCCAGTCTGCGCGTTCTAACTCTGGCCCAACGGTTGCCGCCAAGTCGCGAATCCGGTTCGCTGCGAGTCGAAGGTGGTCCCGCCGATTGAGATGCCCTGCATACGCGTCAATTCTGGTGTCGAGATCAGCGATTCGGCTCTTGGTTCGAGCCATCCGCGAGGCAAACTGATCTTTCTCAATCAGACCTTCGGCAAAGCTGTCAATCAATCTCTCTATCGCATGCTCTAGTTTCGCTTTTTGAGATCTGAGGGTCTCGAGATTGTCTAACAGCGCACCATTCTTGTTTCTGTCCTGATGCTCCAGTTCAACTCTCTGAGGGTCCGTGAGAAGCTTGGAAATTTCGGACCAGGTGGTCATCTCCAGGATGTTGCCTTGGATCTGCGCGTTGCTGCAAATTGGCTCGCCACCAAAGCGGTAACCATCAGAGCCGCTGCATCGATAGTAAAGGAAATCCCTCATTTGACGGCCCGCACCTAGTTGGCGGAGGGTCTTGCCGTAATAGGCATATCCGCATTTCGCACAGCAGCAAAGCCCCTGCAACAGATACCCAGGCCTGCGTCGTCCTTGACGAGCGCGACTTCTGTTTTCCTCAAGCTGCGCATGTGCTGCGCGAAATAGTGCGTCGTCGACCAACGCGGGAACGGTAACAAGCACCCATTCTTTCGGGTCGGTAGGCTTTGGCGCATTATTTCGCCGAGGCTGAGTCGGATGCCCCCGCGCCGCCCGCAGCCGTGACTTCTTTCCCCGCGGCGTCATGTGTGTTTTTCCGTATGCCGCCTGGCCCATATAAGCAGGATTTTGGAGAACGTGCCACACGGCCTCACGTGACCAGATTGTTTTACCGGTAGCAGATGGCATGCCGCCCGCGTGAAGTCTGCGGCAGACTTCGGCAAGACTACAGCGGTCTCGACCGATCCAAGAGAAGATCTGTTGGACAACTCGCGCCTGCTCAGCCACCGGTTCAAATCGCGCTTGGCCATCGCCTTCGCGAACAGAAACGTATCGATATCCGAACGGAGCGCCCGACATCACGTTGAGCGAACCGCTCTGGGCTGCATGCTTCTTACCTCGCCGACTCCGCTCCATGATTTTGGCTCGCTCATATTCAGCGACGATACCTTGCACCTGGAGCAGGAGGTCATCTTCCGGACTTTGGCCGAGAGGCCGGTTCAAGAACACCACCTCGACACCGCGCCGACGCCACTCATCGAGTAATAGGACTTGATAGGCGTAATTCCGCGCGAGCCGATCGGGTGAGTGAACGTAGATCCGGTCGATAGCGCCAACGTTCACAAGATCGCGTAGTCGATCCAGGGCCGGACGAATGAGGCTGGCACCACTGAAGCCATCATCAACAAACTGGCGCTCTGTTGGTACTGGCATGCCGTCAGTGCTGGCGCGCTCACTTAGCGCGGCAATTTGACTTTCGATGGTGTGCGCAGCTGCTTGCTGTTCGCCGGACACACGTGCATAAAACGCAGCTCGAATCGTTGTCATAGAAGCCTCCATCGGGAGGCTGAGAGAACGCGTGGCTGCGATCAAGCGCAAGAGAGTTTTGGTGGAATGAACCTAACCTTGAAAGGAGAATCAGATGTCGGAAACAAGCACGCTTATTTCATGTGCGGGCAAGATCACTCGGGCGGAGCTAGCAACGCTGCCAACACCGCCTGCAACAGAAACGCATATCCCGATCGCGCACGCAGCGGTCGTGAACACCTTAGTTGAAACTTTGAGTCATCGGCACATCGGTGTCGTTGGTGAGGAGTTCGCCGTGTCCATCGATGGAATGGAGATGTTCGGAGTTCTTGATCTGGAAGCCGGTTTCGAAGGATGCCGATTTGCGATTGGAATTCGGAACGCTAACAACAAACGATTCCGGCTGGCATGCACAGTCGGACTGCGGGTATTCGTGTGTTACAACCTTGCGTTTCGGGGAGATTACACCCCGGTCTTGGCAAAACACTCGAAGCATTTCTCACTCGAAGACGCTCTTTCGATCGGCGTTGACCGGATGCAACGGAACTTCGATCCCATGCGCCAACAAGTCGAACGTTGGCGAGCACAACAGTTGTCAGGGGAAGCGGCAAGGCTGACGATCTATCGCGCGTTCATCGAAGGCGAACTCGAAGTGCCGAAACATCTAGCACGAAAGGTGCATGACCTGTACTTCAATCCGCAGCACGAGGAATTCGCGCCGCGTACGATGTGGAGTCTATCGAACGCATTTACTTCGTCATTCAAGGAACTGGATCCTATTCCGCAATTCAAGGCCACGGCGAAATTAGGAGAGTTTTTGGAGTCTCAGTTCTCACAGTGATTCTAGTCTGGGGCGGTTCCGAGCGGACCGCCGCTTCGATTTTGGGTTTCTGGGATCCAGAAGATGGCACTACGAAGCTCCTTCCATCGGACTTCGGAGCAATACATCACTTCAGTATCCCTGGCAGGCATCATCCTTTGTCCATCTATTCAGCCGGCTCTTTAGGTTTCTCGGTGGACGGAGTTCCTTACGTTGTCTACTCACCCAGGTCTGATAAGCCTTCCCCAAAACTAATGCAGCCACGGAATTGCCTTGCTCGTCCACACGCTGGAAGGATACTTGCGTCGCAGTTCCTCAGCGACGTTGCCCAGGACCGTGTGATCGTGGGACGCGCTGTACTGCGCGACGGCCCGCCAGTACATCGCTGCGGGCTGCGAAATGGGAATCGCCACACCTAGCGACCACGTCGCCGTACCATCGTTCCGCGTCCCCGTATTTCTTCTGCACGAAGGCGATGCGGCCGAGGCCATTCTTTAGAGCAGCCATGAAATCGTTGTTGGGCAGATAGCCTTCCAGTCGCACACGCTCCTTGCCGGCAGCATCGAGCAGGAGCACAGTCGGCGTCCAGACCGCATCGAAGCGGTGGAACCATGCCGGGTGCTCTTTAATGTGGGCTTTTACCGGGAATCCAGAGCATAACTCCGTAATCATCAATGTCTGGGAGTAGGGACAGTCCTCATTGCAGCGGCGCGTAGTAGCCGGCCTTTGCGTAAACGTGAAGGCGTGATAAGTTCTGACGTGGTGTCACTCGAACCGCCACCTTGTGCCACTTCCCATCGTGGGCCAATGGGATGGGACGGTAGCCAACCAGGTATTGGTTGCGCAGTTCGATTGCGAGCTGGCCGGCTGCGTCACCGATTTTCTTGAGACTGTGGATAGGAAAAGTCCTGCCCCCGCTGACGTCGGTCAGGGCGCGTAGAAGGTCAGGTCCCATGCGCTCCGCTTTAGTTCTGGGGGCTTCGTCAAAAATCCCCATCGCGTAGATTTGCACGCCGGCCTCCAGTACGACAGACCAGACATCTTTCATGTCGTACCGGCTGTGGTTGTCCCCGCCGTCAGAAATGATCAGCAACGCCTTTCTCTCGTTGTGGGCGTCCCTCATCTTATCCAGGCCGAGATAGACAGCGTCCAACAATGACGTCGAACCGTCCGGAGTTGCCGTTGAGATACCGTTTTGGATGGCATCAACCGAGCTAGTAAAATCCACGAGCAATTCTGGACGGCCGGCGAAACCAATCACGAAAAATTCGTCGTCTGCGTTTGAACTCCTAAGAAGCTGAACCACGGCCTCACGGGATCGTTCCATTTTCCCGTACATGCTACTGCTGGTATCGAAGAGAATGCCCAAGGAGACTGGAGCATCTTCAGAGGAGAAGTGACGAATGACTTGTTGGTTGCCCCTTTCGAAAACAGTGAAATTATCCTTTTCCAAGCCAAGCACTAGCCGATCCTGCCGGTCGGTGACAGTCACGGGTACCAGCACCAAATCCACATCGACCTTCAAAGAAGTAGATTTCTCGCATGGTAGCCGAGTCTCGACGGACAGCGCACGCTGGATCCGAGTGGCAATGTGAGGGCCCGAGTCATCGCTCTGCGCGGTGCACATCGGCACGGCAACCGTAAGGAGTAATGCCAGGAACGGAAATCTACGATGCATCGACCCCACCTGCAGATGATTCTAAGATGCTGTCCCCCACTGCTTGACGACTTGTCTGAAATCTTAACTCGTATCTTGGACTGGGGACAACAGCGCCAACCCCTTTGCATGGTCGTCAGCGATCGCTATCCCCCTGCATTGAACAGCTTCAAATCTGTTGCGGGCAGGACGCGGCGAGCGGCTCCGTGGTTGTTCATGTCTTGTGCCATCCAGGCAGGCTCTACTTGAGGTAGGAATGCACTATCTCAATCAGTTCCTCTGCGGCCTTGACTCGTTCCGAATCTCCACGATCTTTAGGGTTAACCACGTGATATCGAACGTGGTCCTCCAGCACCTCGGCCATAAGGCCATTCATAGCGCCGCGCGCAGAAGTGATGAGGCGCAGGACTTCAGAACAGTCTTGCTGATTAGAAATTGCGCGTTCGAGGGCATCGATCTGGCCACGAATGCGCTTCACTCTATGCACAAGTTTTTCCTGATCTCGGATAGTGTGTGTCATATATTGCTTGACATGGTATAGTCCCCTACACTATAAGTCAATGGGTTTGTGGTTTTGCTAATGTGGCTCAGATTGGAAGAACCTTCTGCCGTGCGCGGTGTTGAAGCTCGGACCGAGTGAGGATTATGTAGTCACTTCGACAACATCTTTGCCTCCCGGCTTTCCTCCGTCGCCGGACTATCCAGATATTATCTGGGTCACGTGACAACTTGGATCGCATTTACAGAATATTAACAATGGACGCGCAAGCTGACCGTTTGTCCCTGGCTCGGAGATGGGTAAGGAGGATTCATGAAGAGGGTCTGGAAAAGATTAGGCTGGGGGCTGGCACTCGTCGTCGTGTTGGGATCGAGCGCCCTTGCGCAAAGGGCGTTGACCTGGCAGGAAGTTCGTACCAAGTTTGAGACCGCAAACCCTACTCTCCGGGCCGGACAAATTGGCATCGACGAATCGCGTGCCCAGGAGATCACAGCGAACCTGCGGCCCAATCCGAACTTGACCATCCTCACGGATCAGATTGATCCCTTCAATGGCGGTCCATCACATGGACCCTTTGCCTATCTGCTAACGTCCGGAACGGTAAGCCAGCTCTGGGAGCGACAGCATAAGCGCGGGCTGCGTCTGGAAAGTGCGCAGAAGGCAACCGCAATTACAACCTCGGGACAGGCCGATCTCGAGAGAAACCTCTTGTTTAACCTGCGAGGTGCGTTCATACAGACGCTTCAGGAAAAAGCGATTTTGGCGCTAGCAAAGGAGAACCTCGCTTACTACGACCATGTGCTCGATGTGAATCGAGAACGCTACAAGGCGGGCGGGATTGCGCAAGTGGATTTGAAGCGTCTGGAATTACAGAGAGTGCAGTATCTGTCCGATTTACAAACGGCAGAAGTTAACCTGCGCACCGCGAAGCTTCAGCTGCTCATGCTCTTGAACGATCAGACTCCAGTCGAGCAGTTTGATGTGATCGGGCCTTTTGATTTTGCCGAACAGCTCCCGTCCCTCAATGACGTTCGCCAGATGGCGGTTGATACCCGCCCTGATTTGAGGGCAGCGGTTCAATCCGTAGACAAAGCAAAGACTGATTACCGTCTCGCCGTAGCGAACGGATCTACGGATCCCATATTGGGTTTCGATGTCGGCCGCAATCCGCCGATCGACCAGTACATCGGGTTCAGCGTCAGCATCCCACTACGGATTTTTGATCGCAATCAAGGCGAAAAGCGTCGCACGCAGTTAGACATTGACCGCAACGACAGGCTCGCGACAGCAACTCGGGCGCTGGTCTTTAATGATGTCGATTCTGCCTATGCTACCGTCAATAGCTCCGTCATTCTCTTAAAGCCGTACAAGGAACAGTACCTCGAAGAGGCCTCCAGCGTTCGCGACACGATCGCTTTCTCGTATCAACATGGCGCCGCCTCGCTCCTGGACTTTCTCAACGCACAAGCTGACTACCGGGCTGTTCAGGTCAACTACTTAAATCTCGTTGCGTCCTATCTGACTGCCGCCAGCCAGCTGAATCTCGCGGTAGGGCGTGAGGTCATCCAATGAATCACAAGAATCTTCCAATGTTAGTTTTGCCTCTGAGCCTGACCTTGCTACTAGCAGGATGTAGTGGCGGCAAGAGCGACCCACAGGCAGAAGCACCGCCACCTCTCAAGGTTGAGCGTGTTGAGGATCGTAACGTCTTCGAAGTTGAGCGTCCTGAGCGCTTCCAGTTAACCACAGCGATTGAGCACGTCGCTGCGCCTGAACTTAGAGTCACAGGCACAGTCAATCCAGATATTCTGCGCGCCCAGCCGGTCATATCACTGGCGACGGGCCGAGTCGTCGAGATCGATGCGAAGTTGGGTGATACCGTCCAAAAAGGCCAAGTCTTGCTCAAAGTGCAAAGCTCCGATATCTCTGGCGCCTTCTCCGACTATCAGAAAGCAGTTGCGGACGAACAGTTGGCAAATACTCAACTCGAAAGGGCAAAGCTCCTCTACGACAAAGGGGCAATTTCTCAAAACGATTTGCAGATCGCCCAAAACGCCGAAGACAAAGCCAAAGTGGACGTCGCAAACACTGCAGAGAAACTTCGGGTGCTGGGAAGCCTCACTGGCACTCGGCCCTCCGGAATCGTTGAGATTCGCGCTCCCATTTCGGGCATCATTACAGACCAGCAAGTCACAAATGCGGCCGGTGTGGCCGGACTTTCCTCGCCAAATCCATTCACAATCTCGGATCTGACCTACGTCTGGGTTTTGTGTGACGTGTACGAGAACGATCTTGGCAACGTGCGCCTTGGGGAGAAAGCCGACATTCGTCTAAATGCCTACCCGGACAAGGTGTTCACTGGAACCATTAACAACATTGGTCCGGTCCTCGATCCCAACATTCGCACGGTGAAGGTTCGCATCGAGATGCGCAATCCAGGCTTGATGCGTCCGGGCATGTTTGTGACTGCGATTTTTCACGGAAAAGAGAAACAGAAACGGGCTGCTGTGCCAGCGACGGCGATCCTGCATTTGCATGATCGTGACTGGGTCTACGTACCGCTGCAGAAGAATCAGTTTAGGCGCACTCAAGTTGTTGACGGTGACATGCTGCCCGGCAACCTGCAGGAAATCATTTCCGGTATTGAACCTGGCCAGCATGTCGTAGCGAATGCTCTCGAATTCCAGAACTCGGTGGAACAGTAATGATTAATGCGCTTGTCAATTTTGCTCTAAAGAACCGGTTCGTGGTTCTGAGCATCGCGTTTCTGATTTTCCTGTGGGGCATTATTTCGTTCCATCGCCTGCCAGTGGAAGCCTACCCGGACGTGGCGAACACCTGGGTTCAGATCATTACGCAATGGCCGGGACGAGCGGCAGAAGAAGTCGAACAACAGGTCACCATTCCCATCGAGATCCAGGTGAACGGGATTCCGCACTTGCTCCACGTGCGCTCAGCTTCTCTGGCTGGCTTATCGGTCGTCAATCTGATCTTTGACGACGATTCTGACAACGATTGGGACCGCCAGAAAACGCTGGAGAAGCTTGCCCAGGTCACTCTGCCGCCCGGCGTCACTGGTGGGATCGGACCCGACTTCAGTCCCATTGGCTCGGTCTATTGGTACACGGTTGAGAGTACAAATCCGGGATATGACCTGATGGAGCTGAAGTCGCTTCAAGATTGGGTAATCAGCAAGTACATTCGATCAGTGCCGGATGTGGTGGACGACTCCTCCTTCGGCGGACTGACTCGCGAATATCAGGTTCGGGTAGACCCTGAGAAATTGATCTCCTACGGCCTGAGTCTCGCTCAGCTCGAACAGCAGCTTACCAACAGCAATGCAAATGCAGGTGGGAGCTTTATCGAGAAGGGATCCCAGCAAATCAATGTTCGGGAGGTCGGATTAATCACCAACATTGATGATCTCGAAAAGACGGTAATCAAAACCCAAAACGGCACACCGATTCGGATCAAGGACATTGCGGTGGTGACGCAGGGGCCAAAGATCCGGCTGGGCCAAATCGGAAAAGCAATTCACCGCAAGGATGGCGTGGTTGTCGATGACAACGACGTAGTCGAAGGCATCGTCTTCCTGCGCAAAGGCGCTGATACTGCCGCGATGCTCGAAAACCTGCACGCAATGGTCCGGCGGTTAAACGAACAGATACTTCCCAAAGGTGTAAAGATCGTCCCATATCTTGATCGGGACGATCTGGTCCATTACACGACCCACACCGTTCTGCACAACCTCGCCGAAGGCATGATCCTGGTGGTGATCGTCCTTTTTGTCTTTCTGGGAAACGTCCGCGGGGCAATCATCGTTTCCCTGACGATCCCTTTTTCCTTGCTTTTTGCTTCCATCTGCCTCGAAGGACGGCATATTTCGGCCAACCTTTTGTCGTTAGGCGCATTGGATTTTGGCATGGTGGTAGACGGGGCTGTGGTCATGGTTGAAAACATTGTCCGCCACTTGAAACAGGAAGAGAGAATTCCTAGAACTCCGTTAGAAAAAGTCGCCGCAGCCGCCCACGAAGTTCAGCGCCCCGTTTTTTACGCAATTGCCATCATCATCACGGCGTACCTCCCAATCTTTACCCTTCAGAGAGTTGAGGGGAAATTGTTCCGGCCGATGGCTTGGACCGTCGCGTACGCGCTGCTCGGAGCTCTAATCTTCTCGATGCTGATCGCCCCGGCTTTGTCGAGTCTCGCATTCAGAGGAGGGGTCACGGAGTGGCGCAATCCAGTCATGGAATATTTGCGGCTTCGCTATCGACACGCCGTGGCATGGGCGATTCGCAATCGCCGAGTCACCGCTGGTGCAGCGGTCGCCGTGGTCTTCCTAGCGATGTTCTTGGCCTTCAGCGGGATAATCGGATCGGAATTCCTGCCTCACCTTGATGAAGGTGCAATTTGGGTGCGGGGCACCTTGGCTCCAAGTGTGGGACCAACCGAAAGTGCCGCAGTCGCGGAAAGAGCTCGTGAGATCCTTTGCTCCTTCCCAGAAGTGCCACAGGTGGTCAATCAAATCGGACGGCCCGACGACGGAACGGACACTACGGGATTCTTCGATACAGAGTATTTCGTCGATCTTCTGCCGAAGGAAAAGTGGCGTCCAGTATTTCACCAGGATAAAGAACGCCTCATTGCCGCCATGGATCGCGAGCTCGAACAAATCCCCGGCGTGACTTGGGGCTTCTCCCAGCCGATTTCCGACAATCTGGAAGAGGCAGTAAGCGGGGTCAAAGGCGCACTGGCCGTGAAAATTTACGGAGATGATCTGAGGACGCTTGAAAACAAGGCCGATGAAATCGTCGAGGCGATGAAAAATATTCGAGGCGTCGAAGACTTGGGCGTTTTTCGCGTGATTGGACAGCCCAATCTGGACTTCGCGGTCGATCGCGATCACGCCGCGCGTTATGGCATCAACGTTTCTGACGTACAAGATGCTATCCAGACAGCTGTGGGAGGAAATGCCCTCAGCCAGGTGCTCATCGGGGAACAGCGTTATGATCTGGTCCTGCGCTACTTGCCGCAGTACCGCGACACTCAGGAAGCGATCGAGCGTATTCGATTGTTGGCTCCGACAGGTGAAAGAGTTTCGCTGGCGCAGCTCACAAAGGTAAACCAGAGGGACGGCGGCTCAGAGATCTATCGAGAAGGTAATTCCAGGTATGTTGCCGTCAAATTCAGTGTGCGCGGCAGAGACTTGGGGAGCACGGTTGAAGAAGCCATTAAGAAAGTCACGGCCCAAGTGAAGCTGCCCACGGGCTATACCGTAGATTGGGCAGGAGAATATGAGAGCCAGAAACGCTCGCAGAGACGGTTGGCGCTGGTTCTGCCTCTCACGATCCTGATCATCTATATCATTTTGTATCTCATGTTCAATTCTACCAAGTGGGCGTTTTTGATCTTGACGAACATTGCCATGACGCCAATTGGGGGATTGGTGGCCCTCCTAGTAACAGGAACGAATTTCAGTGTCTCCTCTGGAGTCGGTTTCCTAGCGCTATTCGGAGTCTCGGTGCAGACCGGCGTCATCATGGTGGAGTACATCAATCAGCTCCGTGCGCGAGGATATTCAACTGAGAATGCAGCGATTGAGGGCGCTGTCCTGAGATTACGACCGATCATGATGACAATGCTTGTTGCTACCCTGGGTTTGCTGCCGGCGTCGCTGTCACATGGCATTGGATCAGATTCCCAGCGCCCGTTTGCAATCGTTATCGTCGGCGGCTTGCTTTCGGACTTGATCCTAAGCATCTTTTTGTTACCGACGCTATACGTTTGGTTCGCTAAGCCCGAGGACGAACTTCCCGCAGCGGAAGTGGAAGAACCTGTGTAGGCGACACGTGATCAATAGTTGCCGCCGAAGGGAGACCAGTGACAAAAGAAGAGGTATGCAACGCGGTTAGGCAAATCGGAATCGTTCCTGCTGTTAGAGTTTCATCGACGGACGATGCTCACTTCGCGGTTGAGGCCGTTGCGAACGCTGGAATACCTATTGTCGAAATGACGATGACGGTGCCTGGCGCCATCAATGTGATCTCGCATGTTACTCGCTACCATCCGAAAGTCATCGTCGGTGCTGGCACGGTTCTGAAGATCGAGACGGCCCAGCAGTGCATCGATGCCGGTGCAAGCTTCATCACAGCGCCAAACTTCAGCTCACCCGTGGTAGAGTTCGCCACGAAGCACAACGTCGCTGTCCTCGCAGGCGCTTTAACGCCAACGGAAATAGTCGAGGCTTGGGAGACTGGTTCAGATTTTGTGAAGGTGTTTCCCTGTGCACCCGTCGGAGGCGAAGCATACCTCCGAGCGCTCAATACTGCGTTACCCCAAATTCCACTGATCGCCGCAGGGGGAGTTAACCAACAGACAGCTCGTGCCTTTATCCTCGCGGGAGCCACTGCAATCGGTGTAGGCAAGGACCTGATTCCGCAGGACGCAATTGAGCGCCGTCAGGCTGATCGTGTTCGGGAATTGGCACACCGCTTCATGGGCTTTGTGCAAGAAGCCCGCGAGCTTCTCGCAGCACGACAGCAGAGCAGCACGAGCCGTGAGGCGCTCGAAGAGTGCGAAAAAGAAGCAGCTGTGGCACGTAGCAAGAAGCGGTAAACGATGGAGACACAAAAAAGACTCGTGGCCTGCGAGTTGGCAATGGCTCCCAGAAATCTCGGCACAACTTCGGACAGGAGGGGAGACTCGCTTGCTCAGTACTGAAATCGAAGAGTGCAAAACTGCGGGCGCATCATTGGGGTCGCCGCCATTACCGGAGTCGATTCTGCAGCCCCTAAGAAACTCACGAAAATCTTCTAGCATTTTCTAGCAGACAAGCAGGGCAATGCGTGTCAGAATGCACCTAGTAGAGGGAAAACTAGGCTCAAGTTACAGAAAACGCAGCAACTCGTTGATAACGCGGTCCCGGTCTGGACCAAGAAATAAAATCCCCCTCCCGGCACCATTTTTGTAGCTTGTAAGTCTCCGCACAGCGATCGTTAAATTCTCATCACATTGGCGCTTTCAAAGGCACATCCGTTAGCCCTGACGGCCTGAGCAACTGCTGTTCACAAAGAGGAGTTCACCGCACAGAGGTGACGTCTTGGAGGAAAGAACGCGCCCTTGGGGCCACTCGCGTCGCGTTTCTTCAATCGTTCAGCTGTCCAACGGGTTCTATCTTCTCCAACCTGGAAACATTGTCCCTGGCGTGTTTACTCCAGTGCTTGCGAAGCACTCGAAGTCATTCTCGTTGATCGACTGCATTTCGGTGGGTGTCGACCGTATGCAGCGGAACTTCGAGCCCATGCGAAAGCAAGTGGAGGGGTGGCAAAGGTGTGAGCTAACCGATGTCACAGCCAAAGTCGTCATCTATGAGGCTTTCGTCGAGGGCAGACTCGAAGCTCCGAAACATCTTGCGCGCACTGTGCATGACCTCTACTTCGAACCGAAGTACGACGAGTTTCGATCGCGCACGATCTGGAGCTTGTCCAATGCCTTCACCTCGGCATTCAAGGGATTGGAACCGATTCCCCAATTCAGGGCAACAGCAAAGCTGGGAGAGTTCCTGGAAACAAGGTTCTCCCCGTCGTTCTAGCTAGTGGCGGCACCGGCCGGGCCGCTGCTCTATTACACCCTCTTCGCCAGTATCGTCACTTAATGCACGCGCGTTTCGCAATACCTATCCTTCCGAAGCATGCTCAACTTATGTTCAGGGAGTGATTTGCCCTGTCATCAGTTGACCAAGGCGGCAAAAGTTCTCTCCCGAGTTTCTTCCCATAGAAGTCCGAGTGGTATACTATCTCTTTCCATAGAACTTCTAGCGGAGAGATTGGATGCTCAAGAAGAACCAATCCAACAGCGAGATGGTCAAGGGCACTTTGGACATGATGATCCTGCGGACACTTATTGGCGGTGACGCTCACGGACATACCATCGCGAAAGTCATTGAGCGCACCTCCGAAGATGTTCTAGAAGTAGAACAGGGATCGCTTTACCCGGCGCTTCACCGGCTTGAAGATCGTAAATGGGTTTGTTCCTACTGGGGTGCGAGCGAAAACAATCGCAAGGCAAAGTTCTATCGG
>Ga0335085_10009880_pt1 | contig 14323 bp, 18 predicted proteins | sample Lox_Sample_45_FD_206712 | JGI IMG/M metagenome (GOLD analysis project Ga0335085, IMG submission 206712) | Soil microbial communities from Loxahatchee National Wildlife Refuge, Florida, United States - Lox_Sample_4.5 | ecosystem: Environmental > Terrestrial > Soil > Wetlands | place: USA...
ACGCGCGCGATCTCGGAAAGAAATGTGCCGTTGCGAAAAGGCAGAAACGCTTTCGGCCGCCCCATGCGACGGGACTCGCCTGCCGCGAGTATGATGCCGGCAGTCGTCACTAACCTTCTTTGGCCAGCAGTTTTTCGCGCAGATGTTCGTCGAGGAAAATCGATTTCGAGAGTGAACGCCAGCTGCCTTCCGGATCGCGGCGCATGGCGATCATTTCGGCGCCGACGGAAATGGCGATCTCCTCGGGCGAAATGGCGCCGATCTCAAAGCCCATCGGGGCGTAAATGCGTTCGAAGGCTTCGGAGGAGAGGCCTTCCTTTTCGAGTTCGCGAATCACCGCGATGACCTTGCGCTTGCTGCCGATCATCGAAATGTATTTTGCCGGCGTGGTGACGGCCCAGCGCAGCACGCGCATATCGTCGCGATGGCCGCGCGTCACGATCACGATGTAGGTGGATTCGGTGATGGTGAGCTTCGGATACAGGTCCTCGTACTCTTCGGCATAGACTTCGGCGGCTTCGGGGAAGCGTTCGCGATTGGCGAAGGCTTCGCGATTGTCGGCCACCGAGACGCGGAATCCGGCGAGATCGAGAACTTTGGCGAGGCTTTTGGAAATGTGGCCGCCGCCGAAGATGATCGCGGCGGGCTGGGGCGTGATGCATTCGACGAATACGTCCAATTGGCCTCCGCAGATGAGTCCGTTGTCGTAGGCGGCGTCCTGGCCGAGACTGAAGGACATATGGCGCGGCTTTTCCGTAGCGATGACCTCGCGCGCGGCATTCCAGACTTCGGCTTCGACGCAGCCGCCGCCGATCGTGCCGACCATAGAGCCGTCTTCGCGAACGAGAAGCTTCGCGCTTTCGAAGCTGGGGATGGAGCCGCGCACCTGGACGATGGTCGCGAGGGCGCATTTCTGGCCCAGATTGCGCAGATGAGTGAGCTCGTCGAATACGTCCATTTGCCTTTAGATTATAGCGTTTGGGGGCTGATTCGGATGCACGAGTCTTTTCTCATAGAAGATTAGCCTGGAGGTCGGGGTCGGGATGGGGGGGTGAAACAGGTTTCCCCCGCTTTCCACGGCCCCTGGAAATCGCCTGCGCCGTTATCAAGGCTGGGCCACCAGAAATCGGCGCGGAATTCCGGCGGCTTCGGTCAGTGCCTGGGCTGCACGATAGCCGCTGCGGACGGCCCCTTCCATCGTTGCGGGCCAGCCGGAGCGCGTCCAGTCACCTGCGAGGAAGAAATTTTTCAGATGAGTGCCGGGCAACGGGCGAAGTGCCTCGAGCCCGGGTTTGGCCGAAAATGTGGCGCGAACTTCTTTGATGACCTGAGCTTTTTCGAGCCGGGCTTCTTTCATCAGCGGGAAGAACTCCCCAAGCTCGCGCACCGCGAGATCGATGATTTCCTGGCGCGGTGTTTCGAGCAGGCTGCGGGATGCGCTGACGACCACCTGAATATAACGGCCCTCATTCTTGTTGAACATCCACTGAATGGTGCGATCGAGCAGGGTGGCGTGGGGAAGGTCGGTGACGGGACGGTCGAACCACAAGTGGATTCCGGTGATGGGTGAATGTTCGAAGGCGCCCCATTGCACGGGCAGATTGGGCACTAAGGGCTGAAGTCTCTCAAAAGGCAGGGCGGATATGTAGTAGTCGGCGCCCGCCAGGCCGGAAGCGAGCTGGAGTGAAGTCACCACAGAGTCACGGGTCTCGAGCGCCGTCACGGTGGATCGATGGTGGATTTTCAGGGCGCCGGCGCGCGCGAGGGATCGTTCATCATACAGGTCGCGCAGCGGAACAGCCGGAACACCCATTTCATAGGAATCGGCGCGGGCAATCATCCCGAGCCAGAAAACCTGGAAACCGTGCGCGGCCGCCATCCGGTCGAGTTCTTCGTTAATTGCGCTCACGAGTACCTGCCGCCAGTAGCGTTCAATGGAGCGATCGGTCTGGCCTTTCTCGCGCAGCCAGTCGAGCATGGTGATGCGGTCAAGATCGTCGCGAGTGACGCGCTCGCGCGGTATGGCGCGAATGGCGCGCGCGATGGCAATTTTGTCGGAGACGCTCAGAAATTTCAGCTTCAGGAATGAACCGAAGAAATGCGCGGGAGCCGGGAACATGCCGCGCTTGAGAACGGATATGCGGCCGCCCGGCTCAATGAAGTGAAATTCGCGATGAAAACGGATTTTGTCGTCAACGCCCAGCCGGCGGTAAAGATCGAGGAGATTGACGCAGCAGCGCAGCAGAATGTGCTGGCAGTTATCGATCATCTCGGTGTCGTCAGGTCCGGCAGCCCAGGATGTGGCGCGGCCACCGAGGAAGTTACGGGCTTCGTAAATGTCGACATCAAATCCGATGCTGCCCAGCGCAACGGCGGAAGCGATGCCGGCGAGACCGCCGCCAATGACTGCAACTCGCGGCATGCTACTTCAGAGCCGCCATCAGGTCTCCGGTCTGGCGCAGGATGTTGAGACGCGCACGTTCTGAATTGAACTGGGCGTCGTAAAAAGCGATCCACTTTTCGTCTTCGCTGAAGCGCGCCTGTTCGACCTGACTCAGCGATGCGCGTCCTTCGTTCATCTGTGCGAGCAGGACGGAAAGCTGCGAGCGCGCCAGATCGAGATCGGCCTGAGCAAGTTCACGGGCAGCGTCAGCCTTACGGATGTCCTGATAGCTCTGGTGGAGATCGAGAATCAGCTTGTTTCGCGCCAGATCGATTTCGGCACGGATATGCTGCTGCTCATTTTCAGCCTGCTCGACTTCGGCTTTGGCGCCCACGCCGTTGTAGAGGGGAACTTCGATGGAAGCGCCGAGTTCGCCGTTGTTGCGCGTGAAGGTCCTGAAGTAGTTCTGATAGTTGTTGTACTGACTCAGCAGCGCATACTGGGCCACGAGATCGATTTTGGGAAGCCGTTTGGCTTTGTCGCCTTTGATTTCGAGGCCCTTGGCGGAGTAGTTGGATTCGAGCCGTTTCAGCTCCTTGCTGGATTGCAGGGCAGTCTGGACGGCAGCTTCTTCGGTAGCCGGGACGGGGGTTACGGCGCGGTCTTCTTCGACAGGGTTGACGAGATCGTTCGCGTCCCATCCGAGGGCAGCGGCGAGGCTGTGGGCCGTGTAGTCACGATCGCTCTGAAGCGAAACAAGGCGCTGCCGGCCACGCAGAAGGTTGACGTTTGCTTCCTCAGCGGTGACAGGGAGTTCGCGTCCTTCTTCAACGCGTGTGCGTGCGGTCCCGAGAACCTTCTGCAGGCTTTCGACCTGTTTCATCGCGGCGTCCGCGAGCCGGCCGGCGCGATCAAGATCGATATATAAGGACGCGACGCGCCAGGCGATTTCATCATTCTTTTCGCCGGCAGCCAGAGCGGCCCCGCGCACAGATTCCTTCGCCTGTGCCAGACCATAACTCTGTGGGCGATTGAACAGCGATTCGCTGGCTCTGGTTTCGAAGATAGCCGGCGCTGAGCCTTCGATGCTGAGAGGAAAACCGTTGGTATATGCGAGGCCGGTGCCCACGCCTACGTGCGGCGTGAACGGATTCCGCGCGAGCCGGACCCCCATCGAAGCCTTCGCTTCGTCCAGCCGCGCCATGATGACCTCCGGATTCTGCGCGAGGGCGCGGGCGACGGCCTGCTTCATGGTCAGGTTATGAGTTTCGGCGCTCGCCAGCGAAGCGAGGGCCAACAGAATTGCGAGATTGCGCATGAACTATTCGTAGCGCAGCGCTTCGGTTGGGTTCAAGCGCGAGGCCCGGTTGGCCGGCAGCATTCCGAAAATCAGGCCGACCAGGCTTGAGACCGTGACTGCGATGCCGATCGACCACATCGAAATCGGAATGCGCACGTTTTCGACAAAATAGCGGACGCTGAGCGGAAGAGCCACGCCCGCGAGGATGCCGAGGATGCCGCCCCCAAGACTGATGATTACAGCCTCGGTAAGAAATTGCTGGAGGATATCGCTGCGCGACGCACCGACCGCGAGGCGCACGCCGATTTCGCGGGTGCGTTCGGTAACAGTGACGAGCATGATGTTCATGATTCCGATGCCGGAGATGACCAGCGCGATGGCCGATACGAGGACGAGCACCAGAGTGAGGATGCGCGAAATGCTTTTGGCGGCATTGAGAATGCCGGTGAGATTGTCGACCTTGTAGGAGGCGCCGGTACGATGGCGGCTTTCGAGAATCTCTTTGACTTCGAGCGTGACGGCGTCGACCTGATCGGGCGTCCGGACCTGCACGTAGAGGGGGTCGATCCGCTCGACGGGCATGAAATACTGCTGCACAGTGATGGGAATGAGCAGCGTTTCGTCGTTGAGTTCCGATTGACCGAAGCTCTCGACTTTTTCCTTGAACGTGCCGATGACCGTGAACTGCAGGTTGTGCAGTTTAATCGTCTGGCCGGGAGCGTTGTTGACGCTGCCGTACAGGCGTTTGGCGAGCTTCTCAGTCATCAGCGCGACCTTCTGGCGGAGGTTGACATCGCTGGCATCGAGAAAGCGGCCGGACAGAACGACGAGATTACGGACTGGTCTGTAGAATTCATCGGAGCCGATGACCAGGAGACGCTTCTCCTGTCCGTTGAGGAACATTGCATCGTAATTGCTTTCGATTCCCGTGGCGGCGACGATCTGGCCTGCCAGCTGCTGACGCACGGCCTGCACGTCGGCGATCTTGATGAAATCGGCATTGATTTCGGCGGATGAAGCCTGTGTGCCGACTTCGTAGGAGGCGAAGATCATGTTCGAGCCGACGCCTTCGATCTGTTCGAGGATGTAGTTCTGGCTGGTGAGCGAAATGGTGACGACGAGAATGACGGAGGCCGTGCCGATCACCATGCCGAGGCCGGTGAGCATGGAGCGCACAGGATTCTGGCGCAGGGCCTGCACGCTGAAACTCAGGGCTTCGCCGAAATGCATCTTATTTGGGAGCGCCGCGGCGGTTCACGAAGTGGCGAAACACTTCGGCGATCGCGATCCAGAGATTGACGGCGCCCATTCCGCTGACCGCTCCCCGCACGTAGGAGTTGTTCCAGAAGGTATGCCAGCGCTGGACATCACCGCGAAGGGCCCACGCGAAGTAGTTGTCACTCCAGCCGTCCGTCCACGGGTAGATCAGCAGGAAGAGGCCCAGCTCAAGGCAGAAGATGATGAAGAGCACCGACATGATGCGTTGAAACCAGCCGGGTCCCGGCGGAACCATGGAGGGTTCGGGCGGAGGCTCGGGAGTTACGACAGGGACTGGCTGATCGCTCATGCGGAGGCAAACATCTCCATCTGGCGATCGCGGGGCAGGGGCGAAAACAAGGCGCTGCGGCGGACAGGTTCGAAACTGAGGCGATGCAGCGGCGTGGGGCCGTGTTTCGCGATCGCAGCCATGTGTTCGGGGCACAGGTACCCTTTGTGATTGCGCAGGCCGTATTCGGGATAGAACGTGTCCCAGTCGCACATCATGCGGTCGCGGTAAACCTTGGCGATGATGGACGCCGCGGCGATGGCGTGGCAGCGCTCATCGCCCTGCACGAGAGGCTGCTGGGGCACGGGGAGATCGAGCGAGACGGCATCCACGAGGATGAAGTCGGCAGCCGGCTTCAGCTGCCGGACCGCGAGCTTCATGGCGAGGCGCGAAGCCTCGTAGATGTTAATGCGATCGATGGTGGCCGCATCGACTGCGGCAACCGCCCAGGAGAGGGCGCGTTCGCGGATGCGTTCGGCGAGAACTTCGCGGCGTTCAGGGTCGATCTGTTTGCTGTCGTTCAGGCCGCGAATGGGTGAGTCCGGCGAGAGGATGACGGCACCGGCGACAACTGCGCCAAAGAGAGAACCGCGGCCCACTTCGTCGGCGCCGGCGATGGCGTGATAGCCGCGAGCCCGCAGGTCGCGTTCGAGGAGGCCCTGGCACTTCCAGGTTCCTTTGCGTGAATGAGCGGTTTGGGGGGCACGGGCCATTGGTTGCCCTGCCTGAAGCTCAGCTGCGTTCCCGGAGGCGGGCGGCCTTGCCTTTGAGTCCGCGCAGGTAATACAGCTTGGCACGGCGAACTTTGCCGGTGCGAACGAGATCGATGTGGTCGATGATGGGCGCGTTCACAGGGAAGATGCGCTCGACGCCATGGCCGAAGCTAACCTTGCGGACGGTGATCGTCGCGCCGAGGCCGGTGTTCTTTTTGGCGAGGACGGTGCCTTCAAAAACCTGAATGCGTTCCTTGTCGCCTTCCTTGATTTTGACGTGAACCTTCACCGTGTCGCCGGGACGGAAAGTGGTGAGATTCGTGCGGCGCTTCTTTTCGACATACTTCGCTAACAACGCATTCTGCATTTCGGGAACCTTTTAGGTGGGCTAAATAGTTATGTTACTACATGGCTACGGGAAATGCGCAGCTTGCGCTGCGCGTACTATTTGCGCGGTCTGGCGGGGGGATTGAGGAGCTGGACGAGGCGGTCGACGAGGTCCTGTGTGACGTCGGCGCTGATGGAGACGGAGCGGCCCTGCTGGTCGACGGAGATGCCGTCCCAGATTTTCAGCAAGTCGGATTGATTATCGGGGGTGTTGAGGCGGCCGAGTCCAATGAGACCGCGGGCGGCATCGCGGATATTCATGGCGTCCTTCTCGGTGTGGGTGGTGGCGTGGATTTCGGCTTTCATGCCGGTGGAGAAATCGGCCTGAAACCAGTAGTCCTGGAGGCTGCGAAAGATGGCGCTGAAGTCGAGTCCGGAATTGGCCGCGGGTGGGTGATCTGCGAGGAAGTTGCCGGTTCCGGTGGAGACGCCCCAGATCTGGTATTGCGGATTCACGGCGGAGGCGTAGCTGAGCAGATGCTGGGCGGCGGTATGGGGGCCGGAGGTCCATTCGGTGAGTGTTTCCCTGATGGCCGGGATGTTGCCTGCCGCAGCGAGTGTGGGGTCGAGGATGCAGAAGCCGTCCTCGCCCTGGCCCCAGATATCGTATTGCCCGACGCGAGTCCGGGTGGAGTTCTTCATCACTGCCGGGTTGACGTGGAAACTGCCGCGGGCGAGGAGGACAGAGCCCTGGGCCTCGGTGACGAAGAGGATCTCGCGAACGTCGCGACGGGGATCGAACCCGGTTTCGCGGGCGAACTGATCGAGCTGCGAGAGTCCCTGGACGGCGAGCAGCTTCTGATACATCGACGCCTGTTTGATCAGGTCCATGTGCGCACCGACGAGGCTGGTAGCGCCTGGAGGGACCATTTTCCCGAGGACGTTGTCGAGGCGGGGCTGGGCGGAGAGAGTGGCGGCGAGGAGGAGGAAGAAGGCGGCGCGCATCAGAAGCTCCTCCGCTGGAAGCGCCACAGACCGAGGAAGAGCACAACTATGCCGAAGATGGCGGTAGACCAGACGGGCATCCAGCTTTCGACGGGCTGATTGAGAATGACATGGCGGATGATGACGCTGATGTCGGAGGTTTTCGGGAGCACGTAATAGAAAAAGCGCAGGAGATTGCGCGACCACTCTGAACTCAGCAGCTTTTCGATGGTGTTTTTCTGGGCGAGGATCGGAGTCAGGAACATGATCGCGAAGGTGATCATGATGGCCACGGCGGAACTGTCCCAGAGGACGCCTACGAGAACGAGAATCGAGAGCAGGACCGCGAAAATGAAGATTGTAAAGAGGCTGGAGACGAGGAAGCCGACGCCCCAAACGTTCGTCTTGATGCCGAAGATGATCCAGGAACCCGCGATCAGATAGATGATGTTCGCGGCAACAACGAGCAGATTGCCGATATAGCGGCCCATCAGGAGGTGCGTACGCGAAACCGGCTTGGAGAGGAGCAGCTCGATGCGGCCCGGCTCGACAACGGCGGCGACCAGCCCGGCGGATGCAAACACGGCAAGCGCCATACCCATGAAGTAGAGAATCATGGCGATGACGCTCTGAGCCTGCGGAACCATATTCTGAACGGGGATGCTGCGGCCGTTCTGTCCAAAGACTGAAACCGTTGCGATGGCGCCCTGTACGACATCGATGCGCATGATGAACATCAGAAAGAGCAGGTTCAGCGTGCAGCAGCCGAAGAATCCCCAGAAGATTTTGCGGGCGAAGGCTTCGCGGAAGGTGTCGCGGACGAGGGCGATTGTGATGTTCATTGCTTTGCGGCCTCCGGACCTTCCACTGTCTTCATGAAGACGTCTTCGAGAGTGCTGCGCGTGCGGGCGAGCGATTCGACTTCGCAGCCGTTGGAGCGGAGAAGATCGACGGCCTGATTGGCGTCGGTGCGACTGGCGAAGAGCACCTGAAGCGTTCCGTTGTTGGAGATGAAGGAGCGGGCACGGGAGCGCAGTTCGGTTTCAAGGGCTTCCGGGACGTGCTCGCTTTCGATGCGATAGCCGCTGCCGGCGGTCAATTCGTCGACGCGGCCGCTGAGGGCGAGACGGCCCTTCTGGATTATGGCGACTTCGCGGCAGAAGAGCTCAACTTCGGAAAGCAGGTGCGAGTTCAGGAAGATAGTGACGCCCTGCTGCTCGAGCGAATGCAGAATTTCGCGAATGTGTTTGCGGCCGACGGGATCGACGCCGTCGCCGGGCTCGTCGAGAACCAGCAGCTTTGGCCCGTGGATGATGGCCTGGGCGAGTCCGACACGCTGCAGCATGCCTTTGGAATATTTGCCGAGGCGCAGGTTGTGGGCGCGATCGTCGAGACCGACAAGGTTGAGGACTTCGGGGATGCGTTTGTGGCGCGCAGCGGCGTCCATGCCGGAGAGAGCGCCGTAGAAATCGAGCATGTCGCGACCGGTCATGTAGGTCGGGAAGCGATGGTTTTCGGGGAGGTAACCGATGGGGCGGCGGGCGGCGGGATGGCGGGAATCCTGACCGAAGACGAGGGCGCGTCCGGCGGTTGGGTGCGTGCAGGAAAGCAGCATCTTGACGAAGGTGGTTTTGCCGGCGCCATTGGGGCCAAGCAACCCGAAGGTGGAACCGACGGGGACGCGGATGGAGATGTTGTCACAGGCGCGCAGCTCGCGGCCGGAGAAGCTGGCGCGGAAGACCTTGGTGAGGCCCTCGGTTTCGATGGCGTGGTCGGGCACTTTAACAAGGATAACGAACAGTGCGAGGAATTCGTTCGGCGAGCTTTGAGGCCATGGCTTATGTGTTTTCAGCGTTTTAGCGCGAGAGGTGATGCGTAGAATTCCGATGTTGGGTTTGGTTCGCCTGGAAATATTAAGGTATCGAACCGTCTGCCTCCCGGCGGGCGCGCGTCACAGGGTTCGTTCCGTCAAGGTGCGGGAGTGCCGAGAAAGTTGTCACAAAACTGTGCGGTCGCGCGTTGTGTCAGTGTGGACGCTGCGAACGAAGGCGTTGCGGAAGCGACTTTCGATAGCGCGGAGATCGACCTCGAAACAGTGTTTCGGGCGCAATACGGGCGCATCGCGCGCGTAATCGCGGGCGTCATTCGGGATCCGGCACGCGCGGAAGAGCTCGCGGTTGAGGTCTTTCTCAAATGGGAACGAACGCGGCTGGCGCGCAGCGAGGGGGCAGAGGGCTGGCTGCATCGGGCGGCGGTGCGGGTTGCGCTGAGTGAACTGCGGCGCAGGACGGTGATCAGCCGGTACGAGCGGGTCATTGCGTTTGTAACGGCAGGAAGGATTCCGGCGACGCCGGATGAAATCTACGCCGCCGCAGACGAGCGGCAGAGAGTGCGGCAGGTGCTGAATGCGATCGCGCCGCGACACGCGGAGCTGCTGCTGCTGCGCGCAAACGATCTGAGCTATCAGGAACTGGCGACCGCGTTGAATCTGAATACGGTGTCGGTGGGAAAGCTGCTCGGGCGCGCGGCGGAAGCCTTCCGCAAGGAGTTTGTGCGGCGGCATGGAAAGGAACGATATGGAGAGGAATGAGGGGAGTGAGGCCGAGCGGATGGTCGCGGAACGTCTTTCCACGTTTCGGGGCGATGGCGACTGGCAGCCGGATCTGCAGCGCGGTCTTCAGATACTCGGGGAGCGTCGCGCGGCATCGCGTGAACGCGGGAGGCGCGGGATGTTCATCGTCGCCGGAGCGGCTGCGGTGTGTTTACCGATCATGGCGCTGCCTGCAACCAAAGCGCTGGCGGCCCGGTGCGTGTCGACGTGTGTGCAGGAAACGGCTGTGGTGCGTGAGGCCCTGCTCGGCCATCGCGTCACGCCGGTTCCGGGGAAGACCTGGCTGAAGCCGGAGGACCGCAGGATGGCGCCGGATTTCACGCTGGCGGATGCGGACGGACACAGCGTTCGGCTTGCAGATATGCGCGGCAAAGTGGTGCTGCTGAATTTCTGGGCGACCTGGTGTAAGCCCTGCGGCGAAGAGATTCCCTGGTTTGTGGAGTTTCAGAAGGAAAATCAGCCGCGCGGTTTCGCGGCGATGGGAGTTTCGATGGACGAGGGTGGATGGGGCGCGGTCAGGCCGTTTCTGGAAGCGATGCAGATCAATTATCCGATCGTGATCGGCAACGATCAGGTGGCCGCGCTTTACGGCGGGCTACGGGCGCTGCCGCTCACGCTCATCATCGACCGCGAAGGGCGCGTTGCTGCGGTACATCAGGGGTTGTGCAGGAAGGATGAGTACGAGAACGATATCGGGGCGGCGCTGAGCGAGAGGTGAACCGGGGAGGCGAAGCGCGGCTCGCGCCGCGTGTATCGGCGAAAGCGAGGGAGAGGAAGATGAGAATCGCGAAGGTTTATGGGGCTGCATTTCTGGCGGCGGTGATCGCGGTGTCCGCGCAGGCGAAAGACAGCGCGTCTGTTCCATCGGCGCGGCAGATCTTCGATCAACAGCTCGCCGACGTCGAGCATGAGGTGATGGGCGTGGTGGAGACCATGCCGGCGGATAAGTTCGGGTTTGCGCCGAAGGACGGCGCTTTCAGCACGGCACGGACGTTCGGAGTGCAGGCGCGGCATATCGGTTTCTGCCTGAATGAAGTCGCCGTGGCGCTGCTGGGAGAGCCTATGCTTCCGCATCCCGATCAGGAGGGGCCGCGGAACATCACGAGCAAAGACGATGTGGTCCGGTACCTGAAGGATGCCTTTGCGCATGCGCATCGGGCGCTGGGCACATTGACGAACGAAAATCTGCGGGACCAGATCGCGGATCCTTACGTCGGGACGAAGCACATCACCCGGCTCAATGCCGCGACGATTTTTCTCTCGCATACGTGGGATCACTATGGGCAGATAGTGGAGTACCTGCGGATGAATAATCTGCGGCCGCCGGGGCACCAGTAAAGGAGAAATTGCATCTGCTTGTTTGGGGGGAACGCGGCCGAGGCCGCATCGACTCCCTTTGCGACATCGCACCCGGCGGGCACACCATCTTTGATGCTTTCCTGATAAACTGGCGAACCGAAGGAGTGAGATGCGAATTCTACTGGTGATTGTTGCTGGTCTGCTGATTGGGCAGTACGGGATTGCTCAGGAAGGACCGCCTGGGGGCGGCGGTGGACGAGGCGGCGGTCGAGGCGCGGGTCGTGGCGGCGGTCGCGGTCCGGTGGAACCACCTCCACCTCCGAAGCCGGGATTCACCGAGTGCTTCGACCACGCAGCGACACCGGAGTACCCGCAGGCTGCGCTGCAACAACACGTGGACGGAGACGTGTGGGTGACGTTCGATCTGACGGCGCAGGGAATGCCGGAAAAAATTCAGATGGAAGTGAGCAGCGCGTGGGCGGCCGGGGAGAAACTTCTCACGCCGGCGGTGGAAAAAGCGGTGAAGGCTTCGACGTTCAAATCATCCTGCGCGGGCAAGAGCATCGCGGTGGTTTATCGCTACGACCTCTCGGGCGATCCGGTGGCGAGTCCGAAGCCGACAACGAAAACGGACGCGCGCATCATGTATATCGAAAGCGCGCCGGAGCTGGCGGCGAAGAGAGCGGCGAAATAGCGGCGGGCCTGGCGGCGCGGTTTACCGCTGCAGTTTGAAATCGAACAGCATGGTGGTCAGCGCCTCGATCGGCTCACCGTTGAGCATGGTCGGGGTGAAGCGCCATTGCCGCGCCGCATCCATCGCCGCGGTGATGCATGCGGGATCGGCTGCCGTGTTCTGCGTTTTGAGCGAAAGCGGGACGCCTTCTTTCGAAATCACCACTGCGATCGTCAGACTCTGCGGCGGCCGCTGACCAGGTGGAGCACGAGGAAGATCAGGGCGATGAGGAGCAAGAGGTGAATCGCGCCTCCGGCCACGTGTACGGCCGCCCACAATACCACCCAGGTCACCAGCACGATGATGAAGAGCACCAGAAAAATGAAATCGCCGAGAAGTCGCATATTTTTCCTGACGCAATCGATGCGTCGCCGTTTTGCGATGCAAGCGATTGACCAAACAGAGCCGTCGGTCCGGGCGCGCCGGTGATGGTTTTATCAGGGACAAGGAGAAACGATGAGTAAACGATTTACATCGGGGATGTGCGGCGTGCTGGCGCTTTGGCTGGCTGCGTCGGCGGGCATGACAGCGCTGGCCGATGACAGCGTGGCGCCGGTGGGACTCGACCGCGACAAGATCGCGGGCATCGGGCTGACCGCAATTCCACCGGATGCATTCAAGGACATCCTTGTCGGCGGCGAACTGAATATGAAAGTGGCGACGCTGTTTCAGGGGAAAGAGCTGCACGTGACGATCTTCGAATGCACGCCGGCGAAGACGAATCACCGCAAGCGGCCCACTGATGCCGACGAATTTGTGTACGTGCTGAGCGGCAAGCTGATCCTTACTGAAGTCAACGGGACAAGGCACGAGTATCGGCCCGGCGATTCGCTGGTGCTTCCGGTGGGATATAGCGGCACTTGGGAGATGCAGGGGAATTATCGGGAGCTCGCGATCGAGATGCAGAAGGGAAAGTAGGCTCGCGCCGCCTGCAGCGGTTTGGGGATGCATAGTACAGAATTTCGATTCCGGTGAGCCGGAAGTCGAAACGCACACGATTTTCTGCGCGCTGCGGCACGCGGAAGCACCCGCATAAACGCTTTCCGGGATATAGAACATTGGTTATGGCCGATATGCCGTTAGAATGGGCAAAGTGGCTGAATCGCCGGAATTCAGATCGCTTGAGTTCAGCGGAACGCCCTGGACGCGCTGGGCGTCAAGTTTCCTGATTAATGCAGGTGTTGTTGCCGGCGTTTTGGCGATTCCGGTAACGGTTCACCAGGCGATCGCAACGCGCGCGCGCATCGAACCCATCTCGCTGGTACCGCCGGCGATTCCGAAGCCTGCCAGACCAGTATTGCGGAAGATTCCGCCACCGCCGGCTCCTCCGCCGGCCCCGAAGCCGAAGGTTGAGTTCAAAGCGCCGCCGGTAAAAACCGTGGAAGCGAAGGCCGTGGTGCTGCCGCCGGCGCCGGTGGAAATTCCGAAGCCGGCAGAAGCACTGAAGCTGGAGGCGCCAAAGATCGATTTACCAGTGCGTGTGCCACCGAAACAGGAAGTGAAGCTGGAAGTGTTTCAGCAGCCCGCGACGCCGACGCCTCCGGCGGCTCCGGCAGCTCCCGTGAAAGCTGTGCAGACGGGCGGATTCGGCGAATCGGCCGGCGTGTCGAGCGGCACGTCACCGAAAAAGGTTCTGGCGGTGGGCGGATTCGATTCCGCCGGTGGAGCGGGAGCGGGTCCGGCGAGGCCGCGAGTGGTGGCGAATGCGGGATTTGGTTCGTTTGACGCTCCGGCCGCGAAACCGGCCGCGCGCGCGATCGCGCCGGTCGAGACGCCGGTTGAAATTACGTTCAAGCCGAAACCGGCTTACACGCCGGAAGCGCGCGAGAAGAAGATCGAGGGCGAGGTGACGCTCGAAGTTCTGTTTTCTTCCAATGGTGAAGCGCGGGTTATCCGTATCCTTCACGGGCTCGGTTTCGGTCTGGACGAAAATGCGCGGACGGCGGCCAGCCAGATTCGTTTTCATCCCGGCACGCGCAACGGCAGTCCCGTTGACGTGACCGGAACCGTTCATATCGTATTCGAACTTTCCTGAAGTGCTGATTATGAAAAAAAGCTCTCATCTTGTCTGGTTCATTGCGCTCACGGCCGCTGCAGCCGGGAGCTTCGCGCAGACTTCGGACCCGGAGGCCGCGTTCAATCAGGTGGTGGATAAAGCCGTCTTCCAGGAGAACACGCTGCTCAAGATTCTGCGGGGCGAACATCCGCTCGCCGAGACGTACATTCAGGACATGGTGCCGGACGCGGAGCTGGGCCAGGTTCCCAACGCGGACCATTACTTCCTCGGCAAGCTGGATTTCACCAATGGCGTGACGACCGATTCTTTCATGCAGAAGTCGGAGACGAAGGCTCGCGCGCTCGGCGGGTTCGCTCGATTTTTTTCGGCGACGTATTTTCCGCGTGGATTTGCGCAGACGCTGCTGATCG
>Ga0335085_10009881_pt1 | contig 14322 bp, 18 predicted proteins | sample Lox_Sample_45_FD_206712 | JGI IMG/M metagenome (GOLD analysis project Ga0335085, IMG submission 206712) | Soil microbial communities from Loxahatchee National Wildlife Refuge, Florida, United States - Lox_Sample_4.5 | ecosystem: Environmental > Terrestrial > Soil > Wetlands | place: USA...
GGCCCGTGCCCGAGAGCGCGGTGCCGCCGCCACTCACTTCGTGTTGGCGAAAATTGCGTCGATCTCGTCCTGCCGGTTGGCCTCCTCCGGAAGCTGCGGACCGTGCAGCAGCCGGCGGTCGTCGTCTGACGGCACGGTCTCCTCGGCGGCTGTCGCTCCACCCTTGAGCCCATCGCCGAAAGCCGAGAGCAGCGCGTCGATCTTGTCCTCGATGTGCTTCAGCGTACGCACCACCTTCGTGATGCGCTGTCCTGTTACGTCCTGGAAGTTGCAGGCCTCGTAAATGCGCGTTGCGACCTCACGGACCCTGTCACCCTCGGGCATCGTCTCGGCCATGCGCTCGAGCGCCTCCGCTGCATCGAGGATCGCACCCGTCGCATCCGCGGTCGCGCCGATGACTGCGTCGAGCTCATCGGTCGCCGAGGGGATGTCGCGGGAGCGGATGTCCTCGGGCCGAAGCGCCGCGATCTCGCGCTTTGCGGATTGGATGTAGTCCGCAAGTCGCTGGAGCTCGCGATAGAGCTGGACCTCCGCGAGCGAGACATCGCCCGAGAGGTTATTCATCACGGCCTCGACCACGCCCGCGATGTCCGCGGGCTCCGCGGGATTGGCCTGTGCCGCTGCCGTCTCGAGCTTCCGTCTGAGGTCGCTTTTCTTGCCCATGGGCGGTCAGAAGTTGCCGTAGATCGCGGTGAGCTTCTGCTTCAGCGTCGCGGCGTTGAAGGGCTTCACGATGTAGTTGGTGACGCCGGCCTCCTTCGCCGCCACCACGTTCTCCGTCTTGCTCTCGGCGGTGACCATGATGAACGGCACATGCTTGAGCTTGTTGTCGGCGCGCACTTCCTTGAGTAGCTGCAAGCCCGTCATCGGCTCCATGTTCCAATCGGAGATCACGAGGCCGTAGTTGCGGTCGCGCAGCTTCATGAGCGCGGAGCCACCGTCGGTCGCCTCTTCGACATTCTCGAAGCCGAGCTGCTTCAGGAGGTTGCGGATGATGCGCAGCATCGTCTTGTAATCGTCGACGATGAGTACATTCATGTTCATATCGATCGCCATCTACCGCTCCAGCGGGGAATTTATTCTCGCGCGCTCCGGCGCGAGCCACTCAATAGAAAAGCCGGGTTAAGGCCCGGTAAAACGGCGATCATTGCGGCTTTGCCGAAACTTGCTGAGACGTCGTAGGGGGATGTTTCTGGCGCCGTTCCGCGAGCCCTGCCGTGACCGCCTTGGCCTTGACGGGATCCATAGCGGCGAGGACCGGCGCGGCCTTCGCCTCCTTCATGTGCTCGACGACGTCGAGGACGATCGCCATGTCGAGCTGCTCCAGAATGCGCGCGGCCTCGCGCGGTTTCATGGTCTCGTAGATCTTGACGAGGCTCTTCAAGCGCTCGTCGTCGGCCGCATCCTGTTTCACGGCCGTCGCGACGAGGTCCTTCTCGAGCGTCTTGAGGCTCGCGAGCTTCTCGTCGAGGCGCTGATTCGCAGCCTTGAGCAGAACCTCCTGCTCCGCGAGCTCCTGCGCGCGACGATCGAGCGCCTGGCGGCGCTCCGCGAGCTTCTGCAGCGTGTCGATCTCCGAGGGGCTCATGAGCAGGGGATCGGGCACGGGTTCGCTCTTCGCCTGCGGCGCCGGCGGCGCGGATTTCGTGGGCGCCGGCTCCGAAGCCGCAGTCTGGGGTGCCGGCTCGCTACTGCCCGCCCGCGGCGAGAGATCGGGCAAAGCTGCCTGCGCCCCGACTGCAAGCCAGAGGTCCGAGACCTTGATGCCCAAGAGCCCGACGGCCGCGAGGATCAGGATGGGAATGAGCCGGAGCTTGCGGCGCATCTGCAATCGCCTCAGCGGCGGGCGCCGAGAGCGCGCAGGAGATTACGCTCCGTGCGCGAGATCTGGCTGCCGCGCCGCGTGGGAGCGTCGGCCTCGGGATCGACGCGAAGCGCCGTCACCTTGTCGCTCGCCGCCGTGGCCGGCTCGGCCGGACGATCCTCGCCGCCGGCGCGAGAAGGCGCCTCGCGCCGGGTGCGCACGGTGCCTTCGAGCCGATCGGCGACCGCGCCGCCGCGCTCGATCAGGTAGTTGATATCGTCGCGGAGCAGTTGTCCCGCGGTGATGCGCTTCTGGAGCTCCTTGCCGATCTCGCCGGCTGCGTCCTTGAGCCCCAGGATGCCCGCGCGCGCGTTCTCCGAGGCGACGGTGAGGCCGCGGATCAGCTCCTCGAGCTTCGCCTTGTCGTCGCGAAGCACGCCCAGGCGCCGGTTGAGGCGCAGGACGTAGACGATGGTCGCGACCAGCAACACCGCGACGAGCGCGTCGCCCAGCAGCGAAGGCGTCATGTGGAACCCCTATTCCTGTCGTTCTTCTCGACAATGCGGACGGCGATGTTGCCGGCCCGGCGGCCCATCTTTCCCGTGAACATCGGGAGGTCGCCGCAGACGAGGCGGACATCCGCATTGATGTCCGCATTGAACATCATGCGCGAGCCCACCTTCCACTCCAGCACGTCCTTGAGCGAGGCCTCGAAAGTGTCGAGCACCGCCTCGATCGCGACGTTGGTGTGCCAGAGCTCGCCGGCGAGATGCGCTTCCCAGATCGAATCGCGCCCGAACTTCTCGCCGAGAAACCCCTGCAGCAGGATCTCGCGCACGGGCTCGAGCGTGGCGTAAGGAAGGAGTACCTCGAGCCTGCCGCCGCGGTCCTCCATGTCGACGCGAAGCCGCGCCAGCACCGCCGCGTTGGCGGGGCGACCGATCGTCGCAAAGCGAGGATTGGTCTCCAGCCGCTCGAAGCGGAAATTGACGGGGCTCAGGGGATCGAAGGCGCCGGAAAGGTCCGCGAGCACGACCGTGACGAGGCGCTCGACGAGGTTGCGCTCGATGGTGGTGTAGGGCCTGCCCTCGATCCGCATCGCGGCGGTGCCGCGCCGGCCGCCGAGCAGCACGTCGACGATCGAGTAGATGAGCGCGCTGTCAACGGTGAGCAGGCCGAAATTCTCCCATTCCTCAGCCTTGAGTACCGCGAGCATGGCCGGAAGCGGGATCGAGTTCAGGTAGTCGCCGAAGCGGATCGAGGTGATGCTGTCGATCGAAACCTCGACATTGTCGGAGGTGAAATTGCGCAGGCTCGTCGTCATCAAGCGCACGAGGCGGTCGAACACGACCTCGAGCATCGGCAGCCGCTCGTATGAGACGAGCGCGGAATCGATGATCGCGCGGATGCCGGAATTGTCGCCGGAGCGGGACCCGGAGTCGTCGACGCCGAGGAGGCTGTCGATCTCGTTCTGGTTGAGGACACGCGTCTGCGTGCCGCCGGCGCCGTCGTCACCCGCTTCCGCCATCGCCGCCCATTCGGCGGCCATCTTTTCCTCGGCCTCCTTCTGCTCGGTCGACATCGCCTATTGCACCAGCATTTCCTTGAAGAGGACGTCCCTCACCTTGACCGGCGCGGCGGCGGAATTGACGCGGACCAGCAGTTCCTCGCGCAGACGATAGACCCCGGCGGAGCCGCGGAGATCCTCGACCCGGAGCTCGCGCAAGTAGACCTGGAAGTTGTCGATGACCCGCGGCATCACCGCCTGGAGCCGCGCTACATCTCCCTGGTTCTCGAGCTCGAGGCTGACGGAGATCTTGAGGAAGCTCGCCTTGCGGCCGTTCGAGTTGAGATTGACCAGAAGGTCCGGCAAGTCGAAAAAGACGCCGAGCTTCGCGGGCGGCGGGGTCGTTTCCTGCGCGCTCGCCGCCGCGGTCTCGCTCTGCCCCTTGCCGAGTATCCCGGTAAAGGCGAGCACACCGCCGGTAATGGCGAGCAGCAGCACGACGCCCGCGGCCATAATGAGCAGCCGCTTCTTTTTGCCGCCGCGTTTCGGCTCGCTCTCCTCGCCGGCATCGGCTGCGGAATCGGCGTCCTCGTCGAGCGTGCGGTCGGTCATCGGGCCCTGGACAGAGATGCGCCGCTCGGTCTCAGCGGCTTCTTCGTGGAAGACGCTAGTGCTTCCTAGTTAAGAAGTGGTTGAAACCGGGCCCCGAAACGCGCCGGGGCAAGAACTGCCGGGCAAGCGCTACCGGAGCGCCTTGCCGCGCGCCCAGGCCGGGCACGGAAACCGCGGAAATCCAGTGCTTTCGGCGGGTGGCACGAGCCGTGCATCGAGGGGCCGCACGCCGCCACGAAGGAAAGCCCGTCACCGCCATGGATACCTCGAGCGCAATCGCCCTCTCCTCGCAATTCCTGCTGCAGCGGCAGACGGATGCGATCGCGAACAACCTCGCGAATCTCTCCACGACCGCCTTCAAGGCGCAGCACCGGACTTTTGGCGAGTACCTGATGCACAATCCCGACGGCACGACCTTGAGCTCGGTCCAGGAGACCGGCACCGCGCGCGACATGGCACAGGGGCCGATCTCGCAGACCGGCAACCCCCTGGACGTCGCAGTCAACGGCGAGGGCTTCCTCGCGGTCGGCACGCCCTTCGGCCCGCGCTACACCCGCGCCGGCCACTTCCAGATCGATCAGACGGGACAGCTCGTCACCAGCCAGGGCAGTCCCGTGCTCAACACAACCGGCAATCCCATCGTCGTTCCCGAGGGCGGCACCGACATCACGATCTCGCGGGACGGCACCGTCACCACCAAGGAAGGGCAAGCCGGTAAGCTCCAGGTCGTCACCTTCGGCGACAACAATGCCCTCCGCGCGACGGCGAGCGGCCTTTACACGACCACTCAGGCCCCGCAGCCCGTGGCCGATCCCAACCTGGTCCAGGGCGCGCTCGAAGGCTCCAACGTTCAGGCCGTCGTCGAGCTTACGCGCCTCATGTCCGTCGAGCGCGGCAACGCCTACGCCAAGGATTTCATCGACGGCGAGGCGAACCGGATTCAAACCGCCCTCGATCACCTCGGCAAAGTCTCCTAACGAAAGCGAGATCGTCCCATGCGCTCCCTCAACATCGCCGCGACGGGCATGCTGGCCCAGCAGCTCAACGTCGAGGTGATCTCCAACAACATCGCGAACCTCAACACCACCGCCTTCAAGCGGGAGCGTGCGGAGTTCCAGGATCTCCTCTACGAGAACCAACGCGCCGCGGGTGCGAGCTCCTCCGACAATGGCACAATCGTGCCGGTCGGTGTCGACATCGGCACGGGCGTCAAGGCGGCGGCGGTCTACCGCATCACCCAGCAGGGTACGCTCCTCAACACCAACAACCCGCTCGACGTCGCGATCTCAGGCCGGGGATACTTCCAGGTGCTGATGCCGGACGGCTCGACCGCCTATACGCGCGCGGGCTCCTTCCAGCTCAGCCCCACCGGCGAGATCGTCACCGCCGACGGCTACGTGGTGCAGCCGGGGATCACGCTTCCGAGCAACACGGTCTCCGTCACGGTCAACGCGAGCGGCCAGGTACTCGCGGAAATCGCGGGACAGAACTCGCAGCAGACGATCGGCCAGTTCCAGCTCGCGACATTTCCGAATGAGGCCGGCCTGTCGCAGCTCGGCGGCAATCTCCTGAAGCAGACGGAGGCTTCGGGCGCGCCTGTCACCGGCAATCCCGGCGCCACCGGCTTCGGCACGATCCAGCAGGGCTTCCTCGAGACCTCCAACGTCAACGTCGTCTCGGAGATCACCAACCTCATCACGGCGCAGCGCGCCTACGAGATGAACTCGAAGGTGATCCAGACCTCCGACGACATGGCCTCGACCCTGACCCAGCTCCGCTGAGGCATCGCCGTGACCCGCTTCCTCGCAGCACTCCTCGCCTTCCTGCTGCTCCCGCTGACGGCCGCGGCGGCGCCGGTGCTGAAGCCGCTCGTCAGCGTCGACGACAAAGTGATCCGGCTGGGCGATCTCTTCGACGGGCTCGGCGCGCGGGCGGAGACCGCGGTCGCGGCAGCGCCGCCTCCCGGCAGCAAGCTCGTCTTCGATTCCGCGTGGCTCGCCGCGCTGGCAGATAGCCAGCACATCGACTGGCATCCGGCCTCCCGCTTCGACCAGGCTGTGGTCGAGCGCGCGAGCCGCAGCATCGGCGCCGATGAGATTTCGGAAACGGTCCTGCGCGTGCTCGCGGAGCAGACGCCGACTTCGGGCGCAGAGATCAAGCTCGACGACCCGACCCTCCGCCTCGTCGTCGCCCAAGGCGACCGCACGCCGCTTGCGCTCGACGGTCTAAACTTCGACCGCCAGAGCGGCCGCTTCAGCGCTTTTATCGGCGCGGAGCGGCTTCGCGTGAGCGGCCGTCTGCTGCGGAACGCCGAGGTACCGACCCTGATCCGCCCGATCGGCGCCGGCGAGACCATCGCAACCGGTGACATCCAGCTCGTCTCCGTACGCGCGGATCGGCTCGGTCCCGACGCGCTGCTTCAGGCGTCCGACCTCGTTGGCAAGGCCGCGCGCCATACGCTGCGCGCAGGCCAGCCGCTTCGGCAGGGCGACGTGGAGACACCCGTCGTGATCCACCGCGGCAGCATCGTCACTATCGTGCTCGACAGCGCCTCGCTGCATCTCACGGTCGAGGGCAAGGCCGTCGAGGACGGCTCCCTCGGCGCCGTGATCCGCGTCTCCAATACGAAATCAAGCCGCGTCATCGATGCCGTCGTCACCGGGCCGAACACGGTCGCCGTGCGGCTCGCCTCCCGCTAGGAAACTCGATCATGCGAATCCACCCTCTCGCCTTCGTGCCCCTCCTGGGCCTCACGCTCGCGGCTTGCGGCACGACCACAAAGCTCTCGCAGATCGGTGAGACGCCGCCGCTCACGACCATTCAGGATCCGGCTCGCCAGCCCGGCTATAAGCCGGTCTCGTTGCCGATGCCGGATCCGATCGTGACCGAGCGGCGCCCGAGCTCGCTCTGGCAGGCCGGAAGCCGCGCCTTCTTCAAGGATCAGCGCGCCAGCAATGTCGGCGACATCCTGACGGTGCTGGTCTCCTTCGACGAGAAAGCGCAATTCGACAACAATACGCAGCTCCAGCGCGCCGGCACCGTAAATATGGCGGTGCCGCAGCTCTATGGCTTCCAGCAGCAGATCCAGAAGATCCTTCCGCACGCCGCGAACATGTCGGACCTCGTCGACACCAGCGGCAGCAGCAATCAAAACGCGACCACAGAAGTGAAGCGCGAGGAGCAGGTCAATCTCAGCGTCGCCGCCGAAGTCACGCAGGTTCTTCCGAACGGCAATCTCGTGGTAGTGGGACGGCAGGAAATCCGCGTCAATTTCGAGGTCCGCGACCTCCAGCTCACCGGCGTGATCCGGCCGCAGGACATCAGCTCGACCAACACCATCAACTATTTCAAGCTCGCGGAGGCCCGCATCTCCTATGGCGGCCGCGGCCAGCAGACCGACACGCAGCAGCCCCGCTACGGACAGCAGTTCCTGGACGTCATCAACCCGTTCTAGCGTGCTCGACGCGCTCGGCTCCTGGGAGCGGCGCCTCAATCGTCGCGGTGCGTGCGCTCCATGCGCTCGTGGCGCTCTTGCGCCTCGAGACTCAGGGTGGCGATCGGACGCGCCTCCAGGCGGCGGAGGCTGATAGGCTCGTCCGTCTCCTCGCAATACCCGTAGGTGCCGTCCTCGATCCGGCCCAGCGCGGCATCGATCTTGGTGATGAGCTTGCGCTCGCGGTCGCGCGTGCGGAGCTCGAGCGCGCGCTCGGTCTCGAGCGACGCGCGGTCGTTGAGGTCGGGCTCCGAGAGACTCTCCTCCTTCAAATGCTGAAGCGTCTCGTTCGACTCTTCCAGCAGCTCGCCCCGCCAGCGCAACAGCTTCTGGCGGAAATACTCGCGCTGCAGCGGGTTCATGAACTCTTCAGCTTCCGAGGGACGGTATTCAGGCGGGAGGGCTGGCCGCATTCACCTACTCCGTGAGACACGAAGGTTCTCGAAGCGCGCGGGAGTATAGGGATCGAGCCTCGGCGGGGCAAGCGCCGATGCAGCGCGCAGCTAGTTGATTTTGCTGACAATTCGAAATTGAATCATGCCACCTGGGAGAGCTTGGCGAGCTCTACCTGTGCGCGCAGATCGATCTCGTCCAGCACGGCCAGGAGTCGAGGATCGTCGACCCGGCCCCGCTCGCTTTCGGCCACCCGCTGCAGTTCCGAAATGCGCCCGCGCGAGAGGCCGCCCCCGAGCAAGGCGAGGCGGATGTCGTCGAGGCGGTCGAGCAGCGTGCTGCCGCGCTGTACCGCACGGCGCCGCTCCGCAAGCGCATCCGGCAATTCCTGTAGCTGGAAAAGACCCTCGACCGAGACGACGGGCCGCGCCGCGGCAGGTGCCGATGCGGGGTGCTCGCTCGACACGGCCGAGGCGAAATCCGATGCACTCCCCGATCCGGTCTTGCCGTCGCGTTTCGGCGAGGCGGGTCGAAGCGGCGAGGTCGAATCGATTCGCATGGGGAGCGATGCGTCCGTCAGCGGAGGATGCCGCAGCATCGCGCGGCAGTCTTAATCCCCGATTAACGTAGCGCGCCGCCCGGCAAACCCTGCCGGGAGAGTGGCAGGCTTTGCCCGTGCGGCGCCGGCGCCGTGCCCGCGCGAATCAAGAAAACACCTGCGATTTCCGAATCTTGCGCTACTGGCACGAGCTTCGCATGAGAGGGTGCGTCTTAACCGAACCCGTCCCCGAGAGCCCATGTTCCAGCCGTCTCGCCTCTGCCGCCGCCTCCTCCTCGCGCTCGGCGCGCTCGCGCTCAGCACCGCGCTGCAGGGCGCCGACGCGGCCTCTCGCATCAAGGACATCGTGGAATTCGAGGGCGTGCGCGAGAACATGCTCGTGGGCTATGGCCTCGTGGTCGGCCTCAACGGCACCGGCGACAGCCTCAACAACGCGATCTTCACCCGCGAGAGCCTGATCGGCATGCTCGAACGCATGGGCGTCAACGCCCGCGACGCCGCGCTCCGCACGAAGAACGTCGCGGCGGTGATGGTGACGGCGACGCTGCCGGCATTCGGGCGCCAGGGTGCGCGCATCGACGTCTCGGTCTCGGCGCTCGGCGATGCAAAGAGCCTGCTTGGCGGCACACTGCTGGTGACGCCGATGCTCGCCGCCGACGGCGAGGTCTATGCGGTCGCGCAGGGCTCGGTCGCGACCGGCGGCTTCTCGGCCTCCGGCAAGGCGCAGAGCGTCACAAAGGGCGTGCCGACCTCGGGCCGTATCTCCGCCGGCGCCATCGTCGAGCGCGAGGTTGGGTTCGAGCTCGCGAAGCTGCGCACGATGAACCTCACCCTGCACAATCCTGATTTCACCACCGCGCGGCGCGTCGCGCAGGCGATCAACGCCTTCCTCGGCACGCCCGCCGCGCGCGCGCTCGACCCCAGCACCATTCTCCTGACCTTCCCCGAGCAGGCCAAGGGCGACCTGGTCTCGCTCGTCACGGACATCGAACAGCTCAAGATCGAGCCCGACCAACCCGCACGCGTCGTGATCGACGAGCAGAACGGCGTCATCGTCATGGGCGAGAACGTCCGCATCAGCACGGTGGCGATCGCGCAAGGCAGCCTCACCGTCCGAGTTACCGAGACGGCAGAGGTCTCGCAGCCCAACTCCTTCGCCCCGCCAAGTCGCCGCATCGCCCCCGGGGGCCAGGAGAATCCTCCCGGCCAGGATGGTGTGCAGTTCGCGCCCGGCGGCGGCGGCCAGACTGTCGTCGTGCCGCGGACCGACGTCAACGTCGACGAGGATCATGAAAAGCGCATGGCCGTCGTGCGCGCCGGCGTCACTTTGCAGGAGCTCGTCAACAGCTTGAACGCGCTCGGCGTGGGGCCCCGCGACATGATCAGCATCCTCCAAGCCATCAAGGCCGCGGGCGCGCTGCAGGCCGACGTCGAGCTCATGTGATGGACGCGACGAAACCCATCCTCGCGCCGCTCACCGGCGCCGCTACCCCAGCGCAGCCGGCCCCGACCAACGACCCCGTGGCCGCCCGCAAGGCTGCGGAGGACTTCGAGGCGTTCTATCTGTCGCAAGCCATGGACAGCATGTTCGAAGGCATCAACAGCGACGCGCTCTTCGGCGGCGGCAACAGCGAGAGCGTCTACCGCTCGCTGCTGCTGCAGGAATACGCGAAGGTCGCGGCGAAGAGCGGCGGCATCGGCATCGCGGACGCCGTGCAGCAAGAGATCCTCCGCATGCAGGAGGGCCAGAAGAAATGAGTGCGAGACCCGCTTCCCCTGCCATCGCCTGCAGCGCACCGGACCTGATCTCGGTCTCGGGCGCGCTCGCGGCGCTGCTCGAGCGCGAGACCGCCGAGCTCGCGGCAATGCGGCTCGACGCCGCCGAGCGCCTCAGGGACGAGAAAGCGCGGCTCACGCGGCACTACCGCGCGCAGCTCGAGGCGGTGCGCAGCGGCAAGATCACCCTGCGCGAGGCGCCGCCCGCGCTTCGCGCGGAGATCGCGTCGGCCTCGGCGCGGCTCGCCGCCGCCGCACTCGAGAACGAGCGCGCGCTTCGCGCGGGTCGCGCCGCCGTCGAGCGCGTGGTTGCAGCGATCGCCAAGGCCGTCGTTTCGGACACGCGGCGCTCGCGGGCCTACGCGCCACCGCGGCACGCGCCCGCCCGTCTCGACGGCATCGGCGGCATCGCCGTCGACCGCCGGCTCTGAGGGCTCGAGGACGGTCATGGACCTTTCGCTCTCGCTCAACAACGCGCTCTCGGGTCTGCAGGCGGCGCAAGCCAGCCTCAACGTCATCTCCTCGAACATCGCGAACGCGCAGACGCCCGGCTACTCCCGCGAGGTCGTACCGATCGAGAGCCAGATCGTCGGCACCAGCACAGCGGGGGTCACCACCGGCCTGGTGCAGCGCCAGGTCGACCAGAATCTCGCAGAGGCCGCGCGCCAGCAGGACACGGCGACGAGTGCCGCCACCACGACGGACACCTATTTCCAGCAGCTCCAGAGCCTCTTCGGCCAGGTCAACAGCAGCAACTCCCTCGGCACCGTCCTCGGCAATTTCGCGAGCGCGCTACAGTCGCTCTCGACGACCCCCGAGGATCCGATCGCGCAGCAGAACGCGGTCTCGACCGGGCAAAGCCTCGCGCAGAGACTCAACTCGCTCTCCTCGGGGATCCAGCAGATCCGCACCGGGGTCGACAGCGACCTCGCCACGAGCGTCTCCACGCTCAACACGGCGCTGCAGAGCATCGCGAATTACAACAACGCCATCACCCACGCGCAGGCGACCGGCGTGTCGACGGCCTCGCTCGAGGACCAGCGCGACAAGGCGCTCGACCAGGTGGCCCAGCTCATGGGCGTGAGCGACTTCACGCGGCCCGACGGAAGCATGGTTGTGCTCACGACCAGCGGCAAGGTGCTGGTCGACAGCAGCGCCGTGCAGCTCAGCTACACGCAGGCCGGCACGGTCACCGCGACGACGCCGATGTCGCCTCTCGGGCTCGGCAGCCTCGACCTCACGGGCGAGATCACCACCGGCAAGATCGGCGCGCTCCTCAATCTCCGCGACCAGCAGCTCCCGAACGTCACGGCCGAGCTCAACCAGTTCTCGAACGGCCTCTTCAACGCGACCTCGACCCCCACTCTCGGCACGACCAACAGCGGCCTCGGCGCGACCAACGACGCCAATCATTTCTTCGCCGCGGTGGACGTCACGAACGGCGTCGACAACTCCGCGTCGATCCAGGTCAACCCTGACCTCATCGCGAACCCCGGCCTCCTCGACGGCACGCTCGCGAATCCGGACCCCACGATCTCTCAGGGCCTCGTCGACGGGCTCAATGCGGCCCAGACCTTCGCGGCGGCCGGCAATTTCGCAAATTCTACGACGACCTCGCTCAACAACTACGCCGCGCAGATCGTCGGGCAGACCGCGAATGCCGCAGCGACCGCGAGCGACAACGCGTCGTTCCAGACCTCGCTGCAGACCTCCGTCCAGGCGCGCGCCTCGAGCGTCAGCGGCGTCAGCGTCGACCAAGAGCTCGCGAACCTCACGGTCTTCCAGAACATGTACGCCGCTTCCGCGCACGTGCTCTCGGTGGTGCAAAACATGTTCGACGCGCTCCTTCAGATCCAGTGACGGACTGACCGACCATGACCACGATCAGCGATATCTCACAGCAGGCCCTGATGCTGGGCTCTCTCGATCAGCTCAAGAACCAGGCGACGACACTGCAAGGACAGATCTCGAGCGGGCTCAAGAGCCAGGACATTTCCGGCCTCGGCCTCGACGCCGGCCGCGTCGCCAATCTCCAGGGCGCCGTGCAGCACGGCCAGGCCTATCTCGACACGATCACCACGGTGCAGCAGCGCATCCAAGAGAGCACCGACGTGCTCACGAACATCCAAAGCGCTGTGCAGAAGTTCCAGGAACTCCTGCCGAACGGCGCCTACGGCGCGAGTCCGAACAGCATCCAGAGCCAGGCGCAGCAGCTCCTGGGCGTCGTCGGCGATCTCCTCAACACCCAGGACGGCAACGGATACCTGTTCTCCGGCAGCCTCACCTCGACGCCCTCCTTCGATCCCTCCGGCCTTCCCAATCCGGGCTCGCTCTCGACCTCCGTCGGCGGCGCTCCGCCGACCGGCTATTACGCCGGCAATTCGACCGTCGCTACCGCGCGCGTCGACGACAACATGACCGTGAGCTACGGCATCACCGCCAACAATCCCGCGATCGAGAACGTGGTGCGCACCCTCAATTTCATCGCGAACCTGCCGGCGGGCTCGCCCGATCCCAGCAACGCCACCGACGTCGCGAACGTCAACCAGGCGGCCGACCTCCTCAATCAGGCCGTCCAGGGACTGCAGGGGCTCCAGGGCGGGCTCGCGATGCAGTCCTCCTCGCTACAGCAGGTGCAGCAGAACCAACAGGACTTCATCAATCTCGCCCAGGGCAGCATCACGAACCTGGAGTCCATCGACCCCGCCACCGCGATCACGCAGCTCAATCAGGTGGAGACGAATTTGCAGGCCTCCTACGCCACGATCAGCGGCATCCAGCAACTGAGCCTCGTCAATTTTCTCAAGTAATCCGCGGCCCTCATGGCCGCGCGAAACCCGGCGTTAACCGCCTTCCGTCACACTGATCCCGGCAGTGCCCGCAGAGCCGCTCGCTAGGACAACCGAGGTCTGAACATGCCTCCGAGCCCCGCCCTTTCGCTCCTCGACCGCCCGGCTGCGAGACAGCACCCGCTCACTGCCGAGCGCGGCGCCGGCACCCACGCGCTTGCCGGCGATCGCCAGGAGGCGATGCGGATCTTCGACGACACCTCCGTTCTCGTCACCGGCGGCTCCGGCTCCTTCGGCCGCCGCTTCATCGAGACGCTGCTGCGCCACGGCCGCGCGCGGCGGGTCATCATCTTCTCGCGGGACGAATTCAAGCAGTGGGAAATGCAGCAACAGCTCGCGGAGCTCCCGAGCGAGACCTTGCGCTTCTTCATCGGCGACGTCCGCGACGGGGATCGGCTCGAGCTTGCGATGCGCGAGGTCGATTACGTCGTCCACGCGGCGGCGCTGAAGCACGTACCCGCCGCAGAATACAATCCCTTCGAGTGCATCCGCACCAACGTCTCCGGCGCCGAGAACGTCGTTCGCGCGGCGCTCCGCAACGGCGTCAGGCAGGTGATCGCACTCTCCACCGACAAGGCCGCAAATCCCATCAACCTCTACGGCGCGAGCAAGCTCGCCTCCGACAAGATCTTCATCGCCGCCAACAATCTCAGCGGCTCCGTCGGTACGCGCTTCTCCGTGGTGCGCTACGGCAACGTCGTGGGTTCGCGCGGCAGCGTCATCCCCTTCTTCCGCAAGCTCATCGCCGAGGGCGCCGATCACCTCCCGATCACGGACGAGCGGATGACGCGCTTCTGGATCACGCTGCAGCAGGGCGTCGATTTCGTCGTGACCTCCATGGCGATGATGAAAGGCGGCGAGATATTCGTGCCGAAGATCCCGAGCATGCGCATGACCGATCTCGCGCACTCGATGGCGCCCCAGCTCCCGACCCGCGTCGTCGGCATCCGCCCCGGCGAGAAGCTGCACGAGGTGATGATCACCGAGGACGACTCCCGTCTCACACTCGAGCTCGCCGACCGCTACGTCATCGAGCCAGCCTTCCGCTGGTGGCAGCGCGATCCCTATCTCGACGGCGGCGCCAAGCCCGTAGCCGAGGGCTTCCGCTTTGCGAGCGATACCAACGAGGATTGGCTCGACGAGGCAGGGCTGAAGCGGCTCCTGGAGGACGCCCGCGCATGAGCGCAACGCCGCTTCCGAGCCTGCCCTACGGCCGGCACGCGATCGACGAGGACGACATCGCCGCGGTGCGCGAGGTGCTCTGCGGCGATTGGCTCACTACGGGACCGACCGCGCGGCGCTTCGAGACAGCGCTCGCGGAGCGCCTCC
>Ga0335085_10009883_pt1 | contig 14321 bp, 9 predicted proteins | sample Lox_Sample_45_FD_206712 | JGI IMG/M metagenome (GOLD analysis project Ga0335085, IMG submission 206712) | Soil microbial communities from Loxahatchee National Wildlife Refuge, Florida, United States - Lox_Sample_4.5 | ecosystem: Environmental > Terrestrial > Soil > Wetlands | place: USA: Florida...
TGAAGGGTCGTTGCCGGGGACTCCGAGGACCTGACCGCCTTCGACCTGCACCGGCTGAGTCATTGCGGCTGAAGCAGGAATTGCACCACCCACAAGTAGTAATGCAACGGCGCAAAGCATTCTCTTGATCATTCAGTTTTTCCTCACTCCCGTATCGGCCGATTTCCAGGTGCGATATCCCGGCTGGTTTTTCCGTCATCGGGCAATATATCACCCGCATCTCAACCGTCCGTTTCTCATGCCGGGATTCTCTTCACGGGCAGGTTCTACGATTGAACTAATGCCTCCGGCAAAAGTTGAATCATTACAGCTCGTGATTGAGGGCTCGGTGCACTCTGCCGACGGAACCCGCATCGGTTATCGCCGAATTGGCAATGGGCCGGCGCTCTTGTTTGTGCACGGCAGCATGTCGACGCATACAGACTGGAAGCGGGTTGCCCGCCTGCTTTCGCCGCATTACACCTGCTACGCGCTGGACCGGCGCGGGCGGGCGCGCAGCGGCAATGGACATCCGCCTTATTCACTTGAGCGCGAATACGAAGATATTGAAGCCGTAATGAGCCAGACGGGACCGCTTGCTGCGCTGATCGGGCACTCGTATGGCGCCATTTGCACGCTCGGCGCCGCTCTGCGCAATCCGGTGGCGAAGCTCGTCGTGTATGAGCCGCCGTTACCGGTGGGCGGCCCGATTGCCGGCGAATCGCTCGAGCCATACGCGCGCGCAATTGCCGAGGGCAACCTCGATACCGCGCTCGAAATCGGATTGAGCAGGTTTACGCGGCTCGCTGCGCACTCGATTGAGATCATGCGCGCCTCAAAGGCATGGCCCCGCCTGCGCACACTGGCCCCAAGCTGGGTTCGTGAGTTGCAGGCGATGGATACGCTCGATCCGAGTGTCGAACGCTATGCCGCCATTACCTGCCCAGTGCTGTTGCTGGCAGGCGCCTTGAGCCCCGAGCATCCGATGCGAGATGCGTCGCGCGCGCTGGCCAGGATGCTGCATGACGTACGGGTGGAAACGATTCCCGGCCACGCACATATGGCGATGCGCGATGCGCCCGAGTTCGTTGCAAGCCTGATAGCGGGATTTCTCGAAGACTAGGATCTCAGTCTGCCGCCACCGGGCGCAACCGTTTGGCCAGGGCCCACTTCAGCTCTTCAATTCCCTGCCCTGTCACCGCCGAAATGGCATGGAACTCAAGCTTGCGGCGTTTGGCATGCGCGGTGAGTTTTTTCAGCTTGTCAGGATTCGCAACATCGATCTTGCTGGCGACAACGATCATCGGCTTTTCGGCCAGAGAGCCGTTGCCGAAGCTGGCGAGCTCCTGGTTAATGACTTTGAAGTCTTCCACCGGGTCGGGACGGCCTGACGCATCGGACACATCGACCACGTGCACAAGCAGCCGCGTACGCTCAATGTGGCGAAGGAACTGCGTTCCGAGACCGGAGCCAAGGTGAGCTCCCTCGATGAGGCCGGGCATGTCGGCAACTACGTAAGATTCGAGGTCGGGCTCTTCACCTACCGTTACCACGCCGAGGTTAGGCTCGAGAGTTGTAAACGGATAGTCGGCGATCTTGGGACGGGCCGCGGAGACGCGCGAAATCAGCGTGGATTTGCCCGCATTCGGGAAGCCCACCAGTCCAACATCGGCAAGAAGCTTGAGCTCCAGTCTGTAATGGCGCTCTTCGCCCGCCCGGCCCATTTCGTGCTCTCGCGGAGCCTGGTGGGTCGAGGTGGCAAAGTGCTGGTTGCCTCGGCCGCCACGGCCTCCCTTGGCAACGACGACACGCTCGTCCGGCTCCTGAAAATCGTGTACAAGCTCTCCCGTCTCCAGGTCGAAAACCGACGTGCCGACCGGAACCTGCAACGTGATGGAGTGCCCATCCTGCCCGGTGCAGTTGGACCCCATACCATGTTCGCCGCGCTGCGCTTTGTGCTCCGGGTTGTAGCGAAAGTGAATCAGCGTGTTGTGCCGCTGAGACGATTCCATGACCACGTCGCCGCCGCGTCCGCCATCGCCGCCCGAAGGGCCTCCACGAGGCACAAACTTCTCGCGCCGAAAGGCCATGCAACCGTTGCCGCCGTCGCCGGCCTTTACGCGGATTTTTGCTTCATCAATAAACATAAGAAACCAAGAACCTGAATGGGATGAGCGACCGATATCCCGAATTACCGGGTTTATCGGCCAAGAAATTGCTCCTAACCCCGTTTTTTCAGTTTATCGAATCAAACCGCGGTGCCCCAAAGCGTCGGGTACGCGCAAACGGGCGCACGGGTGTGACGCCGGCTACTTTCCTTTCCGGCGCGGCCAGCTTAGAATCGCTTGCGACTCACCTGGGGACCTTCCGGATTCTTGAAACCACGCTTGGTTTTTTCGCGGGTTTCTGCCTGATTCCTAACCGGCCATACAGAGCGGGCAGGTGCAACGGATTGTGTGTCTTGTCCCTCGATCTGCCAATGGCAGGCATTGCTGCCCAGGGCAGGTATTGGATGGCACGGTTCAAAAAGTTGAAGCCGCAGACGGTGGCGGGGGCGGTATTGATTGCGTGGCTTTGCGTGCAAACGCAGTGCGCCGCGCAGACATCCGCGGGCGGGCAAACGGGAACACAGCAGGCAGACAGCGGAAAGGCGGCCGAGGTTGCAGCGCCGCTGAGCCCCGTTCAGGCCGTGTCGCAGTCGAGCGCGCCGGCAGCATCAGCGACGACCACCACGATGGCAGGCGCGGAGATTGAGTCTCTACCGGCCAGCGGACGCCGCTGGGAAGAGTTCGTGATGGACGCGCCGGCGGACGCTGCACAGTCAAATGGTGCGTCGAACAATCTGGATCCGCGGGCTTCAGACCTATCAGTCGACGGCGTCAGCCTGCGGCCTGCATTTGGCAGCACCTCATCCTCGCCCTCCGGCTCGCCTGCCCAATCTTCTTCCGGGCAGGGACTGGCAGAGCCTGCAGGCATGGGACAGGCATGGTCCGGAAGAACCGTAAGTGAAACAGCAGTGAACCAGGTGCAGACGATCGCGGGCGATACCGATGCCGGCGGCACTGGCGCCAGCAGACGCACTGTTGTTGAAACCCGCAGCGGCGGCGATGCCCTGCATGGGCAGGCGTTCGTGTTCGATCGCGAGAACATCTGGGGAGCGCAGAATCCGTCGACAAACTGGGTGCAGCAAACGGCTGCGGCCACTTACGCAACCGTGCCCTCATTCACTGCAGTGCCTTTCACGCCTCCCGACCACGAGGTCCGCTGGGGCATCGGGCTAGGCAGCAAAATCCCTCGACCGAGGGTCTTCTGGTTCGCCGCGCTCGACGGTTACGACCGGAATTACGCCGCCGTCTCCACTGTAAAGTGGCCGGGCAATTTCTTCGCTCAACCCAGCAACGACCAGGTGCAGCTACTGGGCGCGCAGCTTGGAACCAATAACACTATGGCGCTGGCAAAGTACTCGCAAATGCTTAGTACACTCAGCGGCCTGCTGGGTCCGGTTTCGCGCGCCGCGAGGCAGTTAAGCGGGTTTGCGCGGCTGGACTGGCGAGCCGGCGAGCGAAACCACTTTACGGTTGAAGCAAACGGCGCTGACTGGAACGCGCCCGGCAGCGGATTCACGCGCGTCTCAGAGGACTACGGAAATCACAGCTTCGGTTCAAGCCAGGCCAGCCAGCAATGGCTGCTCACTCGCTGGGAGGCCTTCATCACGCCCAACCTGCTGGCGGTGACGCAGTTTTCCGTTGGCCGTTCCATTCAAGGCATTCACGCAGGAACGCCTTCCGCATTTGAGCAGATCCTTAATCAAAACGTGTGGGGACAGCTGCCGCAGATCGTCATCGATTCTCGATACGGCTTCACGATCGGCAACCCGGCGCGATTCGGACAGGGCAGTTATCCCGACGAGCGGTCCATTCGCGTGCAACAGGCATTCGATTGGGTTCACGGCGGCATGCTCGTCAAGGCCGGAGCCAGTTACAGCCTCAACAGCGATCACATAAGCCTGCTTCGCAATCAGACTGGAACATACTACTACTCAAACATCGCCAACTTTATCTCTGACGCGCTTGTATACAGCACATTTGGTTTGAGCGATGCGCTCGACAAATTCGACCAACATAACTGCGATCAAGTCGGCAAACCATGGCGCGACTCAACGGGTGTTCTGCGCGGGCTTGGCTATCTGCCCTGCTACTCCTATTATTCGCAAGTGATGGGGCCGAACAGTTGGGGACTGAGCACGGACGAGTGGGCTGGCTTTGCAACAGCACAGTGGCAACCCAGCAAGTCTCTCGTTTTGTCCGCCGGCCTCCGCTGGGACCACGAGCAGTTACCGCCTCCTCTGCCTGCTCTTGTGAATCAGGACCTGCCGCTTGCCGGCAAGATCCCCAGCCTTGGCAGCGACTGGGGTCCGCGGCTGAGCCTCGCTGTCGGTAGCGCCGAGCGGCACTGGCCCGTGCTACGAGTGGGCTACGGCATGTACTTTAGCCGCGTGGAAAACTGCCCACTGTTAGCTGCGATGACGCAGACGGGTTCGTCCAAAGGCGATCTCAACTTCTACATGAGGCCAACTGACAATCTGAATGCCGGGGGCGCTCCGCCATTTCCCTACGTGTTTGCGGACGAGCCGCTCAACGTGGTCAAGCCCGGCGCATTGGAATACGCACCCGGCTTCCGCAATCCTGAAATTCAACAGGTCATTGCCGCTGTTGAGGAATCGCTGCCCGGACATATTCTGCTGACTGCCAGCGCGATGACGAGCCTCGGGCGCCACCTGCCGATTTCGATTGACACGAATTTTGACCCGCACGTCAATCCGCAGACCATCACCTACGTGGTTGCGGACGGAACCGGCAAGGGGCCCATCAAGGCGTCGCAGATTACTGTTCCCTTTTATGCTGACTGGGTTTTGCCGAGCCAGCCAACTGGAACGCAGGGACGGCTTAATTCGAACTATCAGCAGATTACGCAAATCTCGTCGCGCGCCAACTCGACGTACGAAGCGGCGATGATCAGGCTTGTTCATTACGGCCGCCGCGGCCTCACGCTGAACACCCGCTACATTTACGGGCATGCGATGGACTGGAATCCCAATGAAAGCAGCTCGGTGACGGGGAGCGATGTGCTCGACCCCGCCGATTTCAAGCATGAGTACGGAGTCAGCAATCTGGACGCGCGCCACTCTGTTGCCGCGTCGGTGATTTTCAGTTCGCCGTGGAAGCTGCGGCACGCAGCCGGCTATTTTGCAAATGGATGGAGAATTTCGGGCATCGGGACTTTTCACAGTGGCATGCCGTACACGATGCGCACCGCCGGCTCGGTGCCGCGGGTAGTCAATATGAATACAAGGGCCGTCATTTCCGGTTTCGGAGCCAGCATTAACGGGTCGGGCGGCGACAATCGCGTTTATGGAGTTGGAAATGACGGCATAGCCTACGACATCGGACGCAATACATTCCGATACCCTTGCGCATGGAAGGCTGACGTCAGCATTGGCAAGCGATTTGACCTGGGCAGCATGCGCCAGTTGGAGCTGCTGGGAGAAACGTTCAACTTGTTCAACCATCGCAATGTAACGGAGGTTGAAACCAACGGCTACTCGATCGAGCCGGGCGGCCTTAACGGCACGTTGCCGACGCTCACTTATCTGACGGGCCTCAAGCCAAACTCTTCGGCATTTGGGCAGCCCTTGAACTCCAACTCCACGTATTTCTATCGCGAGAGGCAGGTTCAGCTCGGGCTCAGAATGCGCTTTTAGAGTCGCCGGCGCCAGACCACTCGCGCGCCTTACATGACATGGGAGTCAACAACTATAATCGGCCTCGGTAATCCATCACGAACAATCAGGACTCAGCACATGCAATTCATATCGGTTCTACGGTCCAGGCGCGTTCTTTGCGTCGCCGCATTGGCAGCAATCGCGCTTTTGACATTCGGTCTTAATCCGGCAAAGGCAGCCGCCCAGAATGAGCATGTTGTAAAGGCTGCGCCGGGTGACCATCTGGAGACACCCGGGCCACTGGCAACTAATCTTTCGCCAAAGCTCACCAAGCCGGAGTTGGCAAAGGCGATGAAGCTGGTTGCCGACTGGCAGTTGGGCCGCCTGCCCGCGCAGACGCAATACGACTGGACTTTCGCCGCCTTATACGCGGGCTACATGGGAGTTCCCGATGCGGTCGCCGGTGACAAGTACAAGAAGGCGATGATGGAGATCGCCGATAAGCTTCAATGGTCTCCCGGCCCACGTGTTGAACACGCTGACGATCAGGCCGTGGGGCAAATGTACATGGAACAGTATTTCATCCACAAAGATAAACGGATGATGGACCCCATGAGGGCGCGGCTCGACCAGGAGATTGCCACTCCCGACGACCCGAAAAAGCCGCTGTGGTGGTGGTGCGACGCGCTGTTTATGGCGCCGCCGGTTTTTGCGGACATGGCAAAGGCCACAGGCGACAAAAAGTATCTCGACTTTATGGATCATGAGTGGAACATCACCAGCGATCTGCTCTTCGACAAGAACAAACACCTCTATTCGCGCGATGCCGATTGGCTCGACAAACATGAGAAGAACGGCGAGAAGATTTTCTGGTCGCGTGGCAACGGATGGGTAATGGGCGGGATTGTCAGGGTGCTGCAACAGCTTCCGGCGAATTCCCCGCTGCGTCCGAAGTATGTGGCGCTGCTGAAGGAGATGGCGGCCGAGGCATTGGCGATTCAAAGCAAGGATGGCCTGTGGCGGCCCGGCCTGCTCGATGCCGACTCGTACCCGCTGCCCGAAGTTTCAGGAAGCGCATTTATTACTTATGCGCTTGCGTATGGCGTGAACGAGAAGATTCTTGACCGCAAAACGTATTGGCCAGCGGTTGAAAAGGCGTGGGCTGGAATGTTGACACGTGTCTATGCGGATGGGCGGCTTGGTTGCATTCAGCCTGTCGGCGCCGCGCCGGGCGCGTTTACTGAGACTTCAAGCTACGTTTACGGCGTAGGAGCGTATCTGCTGGCGGGCTCGGAGATTTACCGGACGGCGAAATAGCGGTATCGAGCGAGAAGGCAAAGCCCCTGCCAGGCGTTGGCAGGGGCTCTGTTTTTCAGCCTCTTCGGGTTGAGCTAGAACGATACCTGAAGGGCAAAAAAGCTGGTACATCCACGCTGTGCAGATTCGGCGACTGACCCGTGTTCGATGGGCGGCCCGGCCGAGATCGCAAGATTTTGCTATTTTGCGGGTGCTCCGGCGCCCTGACGTATGGGATCGGAAGCGCTCTTCAGCATGTCCGGGTCCATCTCGTTGATATCGACGCGGGTAACGACGGTCCGTGCGGTTGGAAATTCGGCTGGAACTTTCTGTGTCACGCGGCCAGTGGCCGCCCACTCTGTTCCGCGCTGGTAGGTGGCGATGAACCCCGCGCAACTCAGGGCGAACACATCGTGGCCCATCACAGTGTGAAAGATGCGGCCCTTTCCGTAACGCAAGGCGATGAGCATGGGTTCTTCGTGTCCTGTGCCGCGGTTTTTGAGATCGGAGTGCGCGGTGGCCAGCACCGTCATGTTCTTCCCCGGTCCACGAAGTTTGCCATAGAGCTCATCGGGGGCGTGCATCCAGACCGGCGGCAGCCCCTTCATGATGGGATGGTCGGCGGCGCGGGTCTCCACCTGGAACGGAAGCCTCGCGCCGTGCATTCCGGCCGAGCCAGGCGAGGTGTCAGGGACCAGTTTGCCTTCAGTGAAGTACCAGTACGGACCTGCGTTCTCATTACGGCCGCGCCAGCCTCCAATTCCGGCCATTTCGTTAAAGGCCGGCCAATTGGGAAAGGCATTGTCAGCGGCGTGCACTACCACCAGCCCTCCGCCGTCGCTCATGTATTTCTCGAAACTCGCGCGTAATGGCTCAGGCCAGTTGGGGCCGTCGTAGTTCAGAACGACCACCTTGTACTGGCTCCAATTTGGATTGAAATTGCTGAAATCGCCATCGCCAGGCGGTGCTGTAACCACCTCAACCTCGAAAAGCCCGGTATCTTCAAGCTCCTTCTTAAGCACCGGCGTAGTGAGGCGCCAGTTGTGATATGCGCCGGCGCTTTGCCCATCGAGCAGCATTACCCTGATGACCGGAACTGCGGATTTGCCGGCTGCATGCGCGCCCGACACCGGTTTTACCACCGTATGAACCTTACTTTGGGACCAGCCCAGGTGCGCCGCAAGCGCGCAGACAATACCAGCGGCAATGAACGTATATCGTTTGGAAATCATCTTGAGCCTCAAATGCGAATTCCATTCGCGTGCCTCGGACGGCCGTAAGCAAATGCAGATGAAGCATACTCTATCGGGCTATGCGCCCGGGTACCACTGCCCACTAAATTTACCGAGAGCGGCAGGCGCTGCAAGCCCCATGCTGCGTCGACCTCAGACATCAGGGACCAGGGAGCGGGGACTTGCGACGGCCGTTTGGCAGAGCTTAATTTGTTGCGAGACAAACGGATTGGATCTGGGCTAGAATTCCGGGAATCTCGGTTGAATCCTGGCCGGGCCCGAGCGGTCTTCCCCCGAGGCTGCACAAGAGCAGAGACACATTTTGAAAGCGTGCCGAGTTTTTGTGGAGTTTGGAAAGGGGAAGAGATGCTTGCAAAAGCCTCGCGTATCCGGCAGAACTACCTCGCAATCGTAGTGGCGGCTGTGGCCTGCTTCCTGTTTGAGGCCGCATGGTATTCGTACTTTCTGCAGGCGTGGATTGACGGCATCGGGAAGACCCGTGAATCGCTGATGGCGAGCGGCGTAAACCCGAATATCCAATATGCGACCGCCCTGCTGTGCGCCGCCGTCATAGCCGCGGCCATCTCCTGCGTTACGCAGCTCACAGGCCCGCAGAACGCGTGGCGCGGCATGCGCGTGGCTGCGCTCATGTGGCTGAGCTGCGTGATGACAACGTGGGCCACGGAATATGTCTTCGAGGTACGTTCCTACAAGCTGTACGCCATTAACACCGGCTTCTGGCTCATCGGCATGGTGGTGATGGGAGCAATTGTGGGTGGGTGGAAGGCGAAGGACAGGGTTCAGGGATCAGGGGTCAGGGGTCAGTGAAACGTTGTCAGTTGTCAGTTGTCAGTTGTCAGGGGTCAGGGGTCGGAGAACTGAGTCGAGTAACTACAACTGAATCTTGACCACTGATCCTCGACCTGACAGGTCAACACTTCCAACCGATCTCGATCATGACCAATGATTTCCTGATCCCTGACCCCTGATCCCTGTCTTTCACTCCGGTGGCGGGTAGAAGGGGAGTTTGCCGTTCTTCTCGTTGGCGCGGCGGATTGTCGCGTCATCTAACAGCAGGGCTGGAGCCAACACCGTTTGCGGAATGTCGCCAAAATAGTTGGCGATGAACAGATCCTTGCCAGCGGCGGAGATGCTGGAACGAAGTGCACGCTGATCCACGTCGTCGAGGGCAGCGCCGCGCACCAACTCGCGCTTGCCGCTGCCGTCGGTGCTGATGCGGTATAAAAGCCGCGGCACGGCCAAGCCGCCGAGAGTTTGAGCATAATAAACGCTCTTCAACCCACGATCCTTCGCAATGGCCAGGAGCTTGCCGTTCAGTTCCTCATCCGAGAGACCGTTGGTTGCGGATATTTTGAACACGCTGGTTGCAGGCATCGCCGGCCCTGTGATTCCGGCGCGGCCATGCCCGTTTGAGGCAGGAAAGTCGCGCACGGGCATGCGGCCGATCAAATAATTTTCGAGTTTTCCGGCGGTCACCAGTTTGACGGCCTGCGCGGGAACGCCTTCATCGTCGATGTCGTATGCGCCAATGAGCCCCTTGCCGTTGAAGCTCTTCACCGTGGGGTCGTCGACCACATCAAGAAACTCCGGCAGCACTGAAGCGTGAAAGCTGGAAGCGAACGGGCCGTTGGTGCGGGCTTCAGTTCCGAGCCGGGGACGCGTTGCCGCCATGCCGCCCGCAAGCAATCCGCGCAACGTGTCGGCGCTGGCATCCGCGCTGAGCAGGATGGGGCCGTGATACTCCTCTTCGACAAGCGGAGCCTTGCGCAGTTCCGCAAGCGAAGCGATGAGATCGAGAGCGTGTTTGCTGAAGACTTCAGGCGCGTCAAGATCCTTGAGCGAGGAGCCAGTGGACGAATAGGAACGGTCGAGCCGCATCCCGTCAGGAGCCTGCGTGCCTACTGCGAACACCTCCATGTATTGCTGCGCAGATTTACGCACGATGGCGCCTTCGCTCGTGACCAGCCACGTATTGACCACGCGGCCCTGAAACTGCGCATTGGAATACTGGGCCGCGCCATCGCCGGCCCTGGCCTGGGCGTCGTCTTTGTAAAGGCCACTGGCCCGCGCCATGCGGTCGGCCCACGCGCTCTCGTCGATCTTAAGGGTTGAAGTGTCGGCAAGAGAGATGATGGGCTTCTCGTGGCTGAAATCGTCAGCCTGCGGCGGCGTTTGCACCTGTTTGAGCGCCGCCTGCTTTTGGGCGAATGCCGAGAGCGCAGCTTTATATGCCTGGTCAGTGGCAGCCCACAAGGCTGAGCGAAGCGCAATGGGATCGTCGTCGAGCGCGGTGAGTTGCAGCGCGCCATCCGCGCGTCCGCCGGAGCTGTCGGACTTGAAGTCGCCAACGCGCACCGTGATGCGCGCGATGCGTTGATGCGCGTGCTGAGAGCCTTCAGTCGCGCCGAACTCGGCCTTGGTCTGGAAGTCTTCAGCGTCTTCAATGCGGTACTGGATGAAGAACGGCTTGGCGAATCCTTTTAACTGGAGCTGGCTCATGCTGCGGTCCATCTCAGTGAGCATGGCCTTGAGCACGGGATCTTTCTCGGCATCGGCACGGGTTTGCTGCGCCGCCAGTTGTACGGGCGCGCAAAGAGCGGCGGAAAGAATCCCGCCTGCGATGAATGACGAAATCAGACGAGCAGGGTTCATTGCGCCTCCGTGTTTGCAGCGGCATTTGACTCAAATCCCGGCTTGGGCAGGATAGGGGGCCGCGCTGTTCCCTGCGGCTGGCGCTGCGTTTCCATCTCACTGACGAGCATGGCCGGAGCAACCGCGCTGACCGGAATCGTACCCGACTCGGCGCCGCACTCTCCGTTGAACACTTCGCTCTTGTCGCCGGTGGCGAGGATGCGCTTCATGGCGGCCAGCGGCGTTCCCACAATGCTTACTCCTCGCACCAGCTCATCCGGACGGCCATCGACATATACACGCCAGACGACGAGGGGAATGACCTGGAACGCCTGAGGCGAGTTGCGCTGCGTGACCGCGAAGCCGGAGGAGATGTCTTCAAAATAGAGGCCGTAAGGCTTGCCCTGCTTCTTAGCCTCTTCAATGAGCCGCTTGCGCAGCTCCGCCTCGGGCACGCTGTTCGATGAAGTCACAATGAGGTTTCCCTGGCGGCCGGTCGGAACGTGACCGGTCTCGCTGCGGCCGTGGCCGTTTGAATTGCTGAAGCTGGCAATGGGCAGGCGCGACATGAGGAACGTCTTGAGCACGCCGTCGCTGATGAGATCGACGCGGCGCGCCTTCTCGCCTTCGTCGTCGTACTCGTAGCTGCCGCTGAGCCAGGTGTTGCCGAATCTTTCAATGGTGGGATCGTCGGAAACGGAGAGGAAATCGGGCAGAACCGGTTTGCCTACTTCCTTGGTAAAGGTCTGGCCTTCCTCGTCGCCGCGCTGCCGCTGCCCTTCAAGCCGGTGACCGAGCACCTCGTGGAAGAAGACCGCGGAAGCGCGCCCTGAAAGGATGGCCGGACCGTCGAACGGCTCCGTGACCGGCGCCTTGCGCAGCGCTTCAAGACTTTTGCCGAGTTGGCGCATGGCCGCCTCAAGTTGCGCCTGCGAAGGAAGGCCGTCGACTGTTTCGGCTTCGAAGGTCTGGTCGCGGAACAGGTCCATGCCGTCGTCGGCGCGGGTTGAGGCAATGGCTACCAGGCGCGCCTTCAAGTGCGGCGTGACAAGCCGCGAACCCTCAGAAGAGGTGAAGTAGTCGGTTTCGTTCTGCACGGTGAGCAGCACAACGTTCTGATACACGTCGGGAAATTCGCCGAAGATCTTTGACAGGTCGCGAACGCGGCGCTCCCAGGCTGCACGATCGACAGAGACCGGCGGCGCGGCTTTGCCGATGTGGGTCTGCGGCGCCTCCTGGCTGAAGTCGGGCGACGTGTCTTCTTCTTTTGCGCGCACCTGCGCCTCGGTCTTTACGCGGAGGTAGTTGTCGAGCGCGATGCCGTAGCCGGTGTTGGTAGCCAGCCAGAGCGAGCGCGAAAGCGCGGCGCGGTCGTCAACCAATGGGAGCTGCAATGTATTCACCGCCGTGCCACGGTGGTCGCCGTGGGTGTTGTCGAGACTCGGGCTGCCGAGGCGGATCTGCACATCGGCAACGCGAACATGGCCGGTAGAGCTGTCGACCAGGGAGCCGAATTGCGCGCGGATGGATACGCTGCCGGCGTCGGCCACCGAGTAGCTGAGAAAGTACGGCGGCAACTGCTTATCGGCGTCGGCGTTGGCGGCAGCCTGTTTGCCGAGCATGCTAAACGCGCGGTGCAGCTCTGTCGTCATTGCATCGAGCAGCAACGGCGTGGTGGATTGCGCGCCGGCGGCAGGTGGCGATAAGAGGAGGGCGACTACAGGTACCGAAATAAAGAGGTACGTGAGAGAAAGACATTTGGCCAAGGCCGAAGTTTTTTGTGGCATGATTCGGGCGCAATCCGGTAAAAGCATCTGTATTCAAGATTGTCTCAAAACCAGCTACGGGCAAGGAGCAAGTTCATGACTTTTCTGCGTCGTTCGTTTTTAGCCGCCGGCCTGGGCCTTTTGCTGTTGGTGGGGGTGCCGCGCCAGACAACCATGCTTTACGCGCAGGCCCAGCCGACCGCGCCACAGGCGGCGACGCTTCCGGAAGGGCAAGCGAATCCTCAGCCGGCCTACCATCTGCCCCCGGACAAGCTAGCCAAAGCCATAGCCATCAGCCGCATTCGCAACATCATGGACATTGTGAACGGGCTATGGGGGCTGGTCCTTCTATGGCTGCTGCTCTCGACGGGACTTTCAGCCCGGATTGAGGGCTGGGCCAGGGGAATCGCAAAGCGGCGCTGGATTCAGGGAGCGATCTTCTTTGCGGCGTTCATTTTGATTACGTGGGTTGCCAGCCTGCCTCTGGACTTGTTTAGCCAGTCAAAGGAAAAGAGCTACGGGATCAGCGTGCAGACCTGGGCAAGCTGGATGGGGGACCAGGCTAAGTCGCTGGCGCTCGCGGTGGCGATTGCGGTGCCGATTCTGCTGCTATTCAACTGGATTGTGCGGCGCTGGCCTCGGCGTTACTGGTGCGGAATCTGGGTGGCGTCGGTGCCGATCCTGGTGTTTCTGATTTTCCTGTCGCCGCTGCTGGAGCCGATCTTCAACAAATTTGAGCCGCTGGAAACACACCACGCGCCGCTGGTGGCCAAGCTGGAAACAGTTGTGGCGCGGACGGGGATCAATATTCCGCCGAGCCGGATGTTCCTGATGAAGGCCAGTGAAAAGTACAACGGGATAAATGCCTATGTGACGGGCGTGGGAGCTACCAAGCGCTACGTAATGTGGGATACGGCCACCGACCGGCTGCCCGATGACGAGGTGCTGTTTGTGTTTGGGCACGAGAGCGGGCATTACGTGCTGAAACATATTCCCAAAATGATTGCGGGGATGAGCATCGGATTCTTCTTTGTGTATTGGGCATGCGCAGCCTTTGCCGCATGGCTGGCGCGGCGGTTCGGCGCGCGCTGGAAGTTGGATGTCTTTGAGCCGGGCAATCCACTGGCGAGCCGCACGGGATTCGTGGTGCTGCTGTTTGCAATCTCAGTCGCGAGCTTTTTGCTGGAGCCGATATCGAACACCTTCAGCCGTCATTTTGAGCACGAGGCGGATGTGTACGGGCAGGAGGCTGTTCACGGAATCGTGGCCGATCCGCAACGGACGGCGGTTTCGGGGTTCAACCATCTGGGTGAAGCATGGCTTGAAGATCCAAGCCCCAGCCCGTTTATTGAGTTCTGGGAGTTCAACCACCCGTCGGTGCAGACACGCGCAAACTTCGCGTTGCATTACGATCCGTGGGTGAATGGCGGGCGCGGCGAGTTCTTTGATAAGTAAGGGAGCAGGGGACAAGGGGACGAGGGGACGAGGGGGCTTACTGACGATGCGAAATGCGCGGGCATTGGCGGACTATCTTTTCAGACTCTTTATCAAAGCCAAAAGCAATCGGCTCACATCGGCTGAAAGGTGTCGAGCCGATTCATAGGCTTTTTTCGGACCGAATCCTAGTCCATCCGCGATGACAAGTTGAGTCTGCAATTCGTAATTGGAGCCTCT
>Ga0335085_10009885_pt1 | contig 14320 bp, 9 predicted proteins | sample Lox_Sample_45_FD_206712 | JGI IMG/M metagenome (GOLD analysis project Ga0335085, IMG submission 206712) | Soil microbial communities from Loxahatchee National Wildlife Refuge, Florida, United States - Lox_Sample_4.5 | ecosystem: Environmental > Terrestrial > Soil > Wetlands | place: USA: Florida...
ATAGTAATTCCCAGGATGTGTGTCGCAGTATTCCCGGAATAACCACCCCACGCTGATCGGGAAGATCGTTACGTCCTTCGTGTCCTTGATCTTCTTCATAATCTTGTCGAGCGTGAGCTTGCTGAAGGTGTCAATGCCAGTCGTTACCAAGATGATGTATTTCTTTCCTTCGACTCGATCCAAACGGTCCAGCGTGTCGTAAAGCGCATCAAACAAATTCGTTTCAGCGAACCCGGGAATGCGCAACTGGTTCAAGGCGCCGTACACAGCCTTCTTGTCCTGGGTAAAGTCGACCAGGATGTGTGGCTGCATGTCGTAGTAGGCCACCGCCACCCAGTCTTCTTTCTTCAGGCTATTGGCAAATCCGTACGATGCTTCAAGCGCTTCGCGCATAAACCAATAGTTCGTCGATGCAAACTCAACCAGCAGCACGGCAGTAATTGGCGCCTGCGAGACACCGAAGTTCTTGATTTGCTGCTGCACCCCGTCTTCGGCGACGCGAAAATTGTCCTTGTGCAACCCTGGAATAAACTGACCGCCATCCTTGGTCGTAACCAGCACGTCCACATTCACCAGTGGAACGTTCACCTTCAGGGAGTAGTCGGGAATGTCTTCGAGCTTCTTCGGCGCGGGTGGCTTTGGCGGAGGCGGTGGCTCCTCGGCCTTCTTCTTTGGAATAGCATACGGCCCCACGTTATCCGTTGGACCTCCGGCCGCAGCCGGCACATCTTGCTTTGGCTTGCCATTATCCGACGTTTGGGAAGAGGGTTGCGTCGACTGTGTCGAGGCAGGTTGGTCCTGGGAGACTGCTACCACCGTCCCGAGAATGAGGGTCAGGCAGCCTGCCCAAACCCACCCGTACGCTCGAAAGTGCCTTAGAAACACGGAGTTTGGAGAATTAAACATGGTGAACTCAGAAAACACCCTGTGCTAGTATAGACGCACAGATTCGCAATTGGGATGTTTTTGCCCGGTCCCAAACGCAGTCCCCCATCGGTGCAACGTGTCGCAGTTGGTCTGGATCTAAGCTTATTGACCCTTCTCCGGGTCGTGTCGGGGCTTTACATGAGGAAGGTTCTTCTCGCGCTACTCGTCGTTGGCCTGTCCCTACCCACAAATCTGATCGCGGAAACCTCGCAACCCACCATCCCGGTGAATCAGATCCGCACTGGCATGCGTGGCGTAGCCTACACAGTTTTTGAGGGTGTAAAGCCCGAGGCGATGGACGTTGAAGTTCTCGGCGTGTTGCACAACGTCAACGGCCCTAAGGGAGATCTAATTTTGGTTCGGCTGCACGGTGCGAAAGTCGAATACACCGGCGTGGTTGCCGGGATGAGCGGCAGCCCCGTTTACATCGATGGCAAGCTGGCGGGCGCGCTCGCCTTCCGTATCGGCGAATTCTCGAAGGAACCCATCGCGGGAGTTACTCCGATTGCCGACATGCTTGAGATCAATGCTCTCGATAAGTCGCCTGCGGAGGAAGCATCTGCCGTCAAACCAGCCATTTCGAATGCGGCGGGAAAGACTGCTGGGCCAGGAGTTGGCGCCTCCTTGCAGGATCCAATACAGAACTTCGCTAACTATCTGAAGCCGATCGAAACTCCTCTGGTTTTCAACGGATTCTCTGAAGATGCTGTTCGGCAGTTCGCTCCTCAGTTCGCATCGGCGGGAATCGTTCCGGTGATGGGCGCAGGCTCCGTCAGCGAGGAGAAACAACCTGAGCCTTTGGAAGCCGGCTCTGCCGTCAGCGCCATCCTCGTCCGTGGTGATATGGATATCGCTGCCACCTGCACTGTCACTTATATCGATCCTCAGCGCCTGCTCGCCTGCGGACATCCGCTGCTTCAGTTCGGCTCCGTCGACCTGCCGATGAATAAGGCTCAGGTCTTGGCAACACTTCCCTCGCCTCTAAACGCTTTCAAAATCGTTAATACTACCGAGCGCGCTGGAGTTTTCGTACAGGATCGCCACACCGGAATCCTCGGAGTTTTCGGCAAGCAGCCGGACATGATTCCGGTAACGCTCACAATTCACGGAGGCGGTGGCGCAAAGGAATTTCATTATGAAGTCTTGAACAATCCTCGTCTCAGTCCGGTCGCAATCATGGCGACTGTATACAACGCCCTGCACGGCGTAAATGAATACGGCGAGGAGATCACCTACCGACTCAACGGCAGCATCAATGTCAAAGGATTTCCTGAAGTTGGCCTGAAGAATATGTTCGTTCCCAGCGAGAACGGACAGCCCGCCGCTATGGCCGCCGCTCTCTCTCTCGGTGAACGGTTCGGACGGATCTACGACAACCCGTACAATGCTCCCGCCGTAAATAGCGTGAAGCTCGATTTCGATCTGGTCCGCGAGCGCCGCTGGGCGCGTCTGGAAAGCGCACGTACGGATGTGACCGAAGTCCGGCCCGGCGATCAGGTCATTGTTGAAACCGTCTTGGCTCCTTACCGCGGCGAGCGCGTTGTGCGCCAGATTCCAGTGAAGATTCCCACCTCCGCCAGCAAAGGTAACCTGCGCATTCTGGTCAGCGACGGCGACACACTAGACCGGGTCAACCGCACGAACCCTGCCTTCGGCCGTAAACTCGACCTCGCTTCAACCATTGCTCTGTTAAACAAGGAGCATGCCAACAATCGCCTGTACGTTTCGCTCCTCGAGGCCGATCCGGAGGCGCGCGTGGCAGATAAAGTCATGCCAACGCTCCCCATCTCCGTCATGAATGTCATGGACGGCATGCGCGGCAATCAGGAGATGATTGTCAGTGGTGAGTCGAATGTGGACGAGACCGCAACACCCTCGCTCGACTATGTCGTGAGCGGGGCGCAGTTGCTGACGGTTACAGTGAAGTAGACCGAGTCGGGGAGTCGTCGGTGCCGGAGGATCCTCGTGCTCCTTCCTTCGACGTTCAGTTCGAGAGTCTTCCGTCAAGAATCAAAGAATGCTGGTTCCCTACCTGTCATTCTGCTTTACCCTCTCGTCGCCGTGGCGCTTGCATTCTTTAACTGCTGCGGAAGCAACCCCGTTCAGACACCGCCCTCCGGGGGCGACTTCGCTCTTTCGCTATCCGCCGCGGAGGTTGACACCACGCTAGGCAGCACGAGTCCGAGTATCGTTCTTTCGGTCACAGCTCTAGACGGTTTCGCTGGCTCCGTCACAGTAATGATCTCAGGACTTCCCAGCGGTGCGACCACACAGCCAGGCAGTTCATTTTCCATCAGGGCGGGAGCGAACCAATCCTCGAGCATCTCAATCCCCGCATCCGCAAAAGTTGGCGTCTATTCTGTGACAGCCGCAGGCTCCGCCGGTTCTCATTCCCACTCACAAACCTTCTCCCTGGCCGTGAACCCCGGTGTCACACCCACGATCACGACAACAGATGACGGGAGCCTGTTCGTCCTGGAAACGCAGACAGCCAGCGATACAGTGCGGGTGGGATTGTCACAGTCTTGGGGCGGGGCCATCATCGAAGTGAGCCTCAATGGAGTGGACTACGTAAACAACGACGATCCCGGCCGCCAAATTCAGACTTCCCTCTGGGATGCCAACGCGAGCTACAGCCCGCTCTGGGGCTACAACCCGATTGAGTCCGGTGACCATTTCTACCAAGGCAGCCCGGTTTTGGCCTCAACTCTGCTGCCCGATTCGATCTACACGAAGACTCAGCCCATCCAATGGGCGCCTGAGAACTTCGGGGGTGGTCCGGGTAATCCTGTTCTCGGAGATGCCTTCATCGAAAAATGGATCTCAGTCGTGCCGGGATTCAACCGTGTGTTCAAAGTGCATTACAAGATCACCCATTTTGGCTCCGATCTTCATGCCGACGCGTTTCAAGAAGCTCCAGTGATGTATGTGAACCCCAACGTCCCCAACTTTTCTTATTACGGCGGATCTGCCCCCTGGAGCAATGGCACACTGTCGCAGCACACAATGTCTTTTAACTGCTGTGACATGCTGGCCACTCCTGGAAACTGGGGAGCTTATGTCGACAGCACCCAGATTGGCATTGCCGTCTACACTCCCCAGCAATTTCCCAACAGCAAGGGCTTCAACGCCTGGTCTACCCTGCAGTTCACCCCAATGTGCCCGTACACGTGGGAACCGGGCGGAGTCCTGGAATTCGACACGTTCATTCTGGTGCGACAAGTCGACGAGATGCGTGCGGCGATCTATGCGCTGCACAGCCAGCAAACTACGCCGAGTACACTTCCGCCGATGGGAAGCCCTGACGAGCCCGCCAGTGGTGACGTCGTCAGCGGAACTGTCCTCGTTGAAGGTTGGGCATGGGCTCTGCCCGGCATGTTAAATGTGCAGGTATTTGTTGACGGCAACGTTGTGGGAACAGCCAACTATGGGATCGAGAGGCCGGACCTTCCGGTCGCTTTTCCGGGAGCGCCGACTAACGTGGGTTATCTGTTCTCGACACAACTACTTTCCCAAACGGAAGCCACGACATCGTCGTGAAGGCCACCGACAACAACAATCACGTCGCGACCTTCGCGACGATCCACGTAACGATCAGCAACTAACTGGGGAGAGTGCTTTGTCCAAAGCTCTATTCCTCGTGCTCGCCCATCTGCATCGTCAGGTAGCGCTCGTATCCCAGTTCCTTGATCTGATGTAGTTGCGCTTCGAGGAAGTCAACGTGCTCTTCCTCATCTTTCAACAACTTCACGAGCAGGTCGCGCGACCCATTGTCGCCTTCCTTAGTCGCAACCGCGACGGCATCGTTGTAGGCTTTTACGGCCCCAACCTCCAGCGCAAGGTCGCTCTCGATCATGGCCTTCACCGTTCCGCCGACCGTCAATTCCAGCGGCATCATCGACGGACTGCCGTCGAGGAAGAGGATTCTCTCGATCAGGCCTTCGGCATGTTTCATTTCCCCGATCGATTGTTTCTTGATGTAGTCGGAGAGCTTGTGGTATCCCCAGTTCTCGCACATTTCCGCATGTAGAAAGTACTGGTTGATTGCGGTCAGCTCCTCGCGTAGCGCTTTGTTCAATTCAGCAATTACTTTTGCATTGCCTTTCATTCAACACTCCCCTTATGTGAAGAGACCACAAAGTATCGCAAAACCAACAACGCCGGGCAACGAAGAAGAACCCGACGTATCCATTTTCTGGAATCGATCTACGATCTGAAGTAGTTCTTAGCCGAGCGCGGCGTCGATAGTCTTCAGGAGAGATGCTCGAGTAAATGGCTTCTCCAGCAGACGGATGCTGCTGTCGGCGCCCTGATGGGCAACCAATTCGCCGGTGTATCCAGACATATAAACAACCTTCAGGTCGGGATGCGATTCGATCAGCTTCAACACCAGTTCCGGCCCACTCATCCCTTTCATCACAACGTCGGTGAGCACCAATCGAACAGCCCCGTCCTCGGAGCCGATCACTCTCAACGCGGTGCTTCCGTCCTCTGCTTCAAGGACTTTGTATCCGTGCTCCTCCAGCATCTTACGGGTCAGGCGTCGCATGACGGGATCGTCTTCCACCAGTACCACGGTTAGACCTTCGCGACGTGGCGGCAACGCCTCGGCGCGCTCTTCGCGCACGACTCCGAGTTTGTGCTCCGCGCACGGCAGGTAAATCTTGAAGGTGGTTCCGCGCTCGGGCTCACTGTAGACCCAAATGTGTCCCATGCTTTGTTTGACAATTCCATAGACTGTCGCCAACCCAAGACCGCTTCCCTTACCGGTTTCCTTGGTCGTAAAGAAAGGTTCGAAGATTCGCGACAACGTCACAGGATCCATTCCAGCGCCGTTATCGCTGACCGCCAGCATCACGTAGCGTCCAGCCGTCATCGGCGGATGCTGCCGAGCGAACGATTCATCGAAATCAGCAACATCGGTCTCAATGACGAGCCGTCCGCCTCGCGGCATCGCGTCGCGCGCGTTAACGGCCAGGTTGACCACGATCTGATCGAGATATCCGGGATCTGCTTCTACAATCGCATTCGGCGATCTCGGAAGGATCGACAGTTCAACGTTATCCCCCAATAGGGGCCGAAGCAGCTTACCGACCTCCTTCAACCGGTCAGTCAAGTCGAGGATTTGCACCTGCACGGGTTGCCTGCGACTGAAGGCCAGTAGCTGCCTCGTCAGTGACGCTCCTCTCTTCGCCGCCTCGCGGATGTTGTCGAGGTACTCGCGGCCGTCTGTATCGAGTCGGTCGCGCAGCAATTCCGTGCACGCTGTGATGATTCCCAGCAGGTTATTGAAGTCGTGGGCAACACCACCCGCCAGCCGCCCCACAGCCTCCATCTTCTGTGACTGCCGAAGCTGGTCTTCGGTCTTTTTCTGCGCAGTGATATTCCGCGCAATCGCGGACGCCCCAACGATTCTCCCGTCGGTGTCATGAATCGGTGAAACGGAGATCGAGACGTTCAACCTTCTTCCATCTTTGGCGATGCGGACCGACTCAAAGTACTCCACGCGCTCGCCGTGACGAACCTTCTCCAGAATTCCGGGAATTTCATCCACACGGTCCTTCGGACACAGCGTCGTGATCGATTTTCCGATCATCTCCTGAGAGGTGTACCCGTACATCGCCTCTGCGCCCTTGTTCCAGTGCGTGATGATTCCATCGAGATTCTTTCCGATGATCGCGTCCTGCGAGGAATCTACGATAAGCGCCAACCGGTTTTGAGAGTCGCGCAACTCTCGGCCCTTGCGAATTGCCAGCTCTTCGTTGGCTCGCCTCAAGTCCTCTTCGATGCGCTTACGGTCGCTGATATCCCGGATGGCCGTCAGTACAGTCATCTGATCGCCGGATCCAATCGGGCTGAGGCTGATCTCGACCGGGAATTCTGAGCCGTCCCGACGCCTTCCGCGAAGATCCAGCCCCGATCCCATCCGGCGAATCTTCGGTCGCGCGTGAAAGTCGTAACGGTGCTGATCGTGCGCAGTGCGGTGCCGCTCCGGTACCAGGATTTCCACCTTTTGGCCGATCAACTCGTCGCGGGTATAACCGAACATCGCTTCGGTCTGCGAGTTGGCCTGAATGATGACGCCTTGCTGATTCACTGCGACAAGTGCATCGGGAATCGCCTCCAGGACGGAGGTAGACAGCAGCGTCTGAACCACAATGTTCGGATTGAACCCCATCTTTCAACTCGACAAGGACTTCCCCTCCGCTCCCCAAGCGGGGTGGTAAATCGCATAAAATATACTGCAAAACCGACCCTGAGTGCACGCCTTGAGAATGCCTTCATTCCCAAAATGGGAAAGTGCATTCAATGCAGCCAGACGGCTGATTTCGGCATGTGAGTGAATCCGCGGGTCAGCAAGATGGCAATGATCATCTGGGTGCCGTTATAGCCGACATGGACCAGGAAACTCGCTGCCACGGACTTCGTAGTAGCCCGCACGACCCCGCAAACAATCCCGACGACGAGAATCACAAAACCAGCCGCCCATGCGTAAGCGTATTGCGGCAAGTGCAGAAGTGCGAATGGCAATGAACTCAGCAAGATTGCCCAAGCCACCCCAAGCCGCCGCGCAAGTACGGGATACATAAATCCGCGAAAGAACAATTCCTCCATCAGGGGCGCAAAGGTGACAGCAATGAACGCAAGCAGGTAAGCATCGAGTGGCTTGTCGAAAAGATGCTCGAACGGGGTGTCCTTAGGCATCGGCATCAAACCTTCAAACGTGTTCAGTACCAGCAGGAGAACGACTCCCATTCCTATGAACTTCCAAATGGCCGTGGGCCAATTCCAGCCGATCGTTCGCCAGAACGGCACACGATACTTGCCTTCGATCAGCATGATCATCAGCATCGCCACCGGCATGTACACCAGCAACTGCGATGCGATCAGCAGAATCGGTCTTTCGGCCACTTTCTGGGCAGCTTCAATGAACGTATTGTGCGGATACCACAGCAGTTGCACAGCCTTCGCCATTACGAGTTGCAGCATCACGACGATAAAGAATGTGAGCGCCGCAATCAGAGCCACATCCCAACCATTCCAGACAGGATTTTCGACGGGAGGAGGAGGCGGCGGAACCGGACTGACAGTGGGCGATGCAAACGGCTGCGAGGCAGGCGGCTCACCGTTTACGATCTGCGGCTCAAACTCCGGATTGTCAGAGGATGACAAAGAAGTTTCCTTTAACTGGGAACCGACAACTGAAAACTGGGAACCGCTCTTCCGAAATACTCTGCCAACGCTTGTCCCGTGTACGACTTCTTCACTCGAGCCACCTGCTCCGGCGTCCCCTGCGCCACGATCCGTCCGCCAGCCTCGCCACCTTCCGGGCCCAGGTCGATGATCCAATCGGCATTTCGGATTACGTCAAGATTGTGTTCGATGATGATGATCGAATTGCCTAAGTCCGTCAGCCGGTGCAGCACGTCCAGCAACTTTTTGACATCATCAAAGTGAAGCCCTGTCGTCGGCTCGTCGAGAAGGTATAAAGTTTTTCCCGTCTGACGTTTGCTCAATTCCCGCGCAAGTTTGATGCGTTGCGCCTCGCCGCCGGAAAGCGTCACCGCCGACTGTCCCAAATGAATGTAGCCGAGCCCCACATCAACCAGCGTCTGCAGCTTCTGCTTCACCTGCGGAATGTTCTCCAGAATCGGCAGCGCGTCGGATACCGGCATTTCCAGTAGATCGGCAATTGAATTCCCGTTATATTTCACAGCCAGTGTCTCGTGATTGTAGCGGCGACCACCACAGACCTCGCACAACACGTACACATCCGGCAGGAAATTCATTTCGATGCGACGCTGTCCCTCGCCCTGGCACGCCTCACAACGTCCTCCCGAAACGTTAAACGAAAAGCGCCCCGCCTTGTAGCCGCGTTCACGGGATTCCGGCAGCATCGCATACAAATCCCGAATCGCCGTGAAAACTCCCGTGTAGGTTGCTGGATTCGATCGCGGTGTTCGCCCAATCGGCGACTGATCGATGCGAATCACCTTGTCGATGTTTTCCGCTCCGGAAATCGCCTTGTGCTCGCCCGCCTTTTCGCGCGACCGGTAAAGCTGCCGTGCCAGCGCGCGATACAGAATGTCGTTGACCAGCGTCGACTTTCCGGAGCCCGAGACCCCCGTCACGACTGTCATCACACCCAAAGGAAACGTGACATCGAGATTCTTGAGGTTGTTTTCCTTCGCACCCAGAATCGTCAGCGCCGCGCCATTTTTCTGCCGCCTCTCCGGACGCATCTCAATCGAAGTGCGACCCGAAATGTAGGCGCCTGTCAGTGAATTCGGCGCGCGCATGATCTCTTCCGGCGTCCCGTACGCAACCAGATCTCCTCCATGCCGCCCCGCGCCCGGCCCCAGATCGACGACATAGTCCGCTCGCCGGATCGTTTCCTCATCGTGTTCCACAACGAGCACTGTGTTCCCCAGGTCGCGCAGATTCTCGAGCGCATTCAGCAGTCTGCCATTGTCGCGGTGATGCAATCCGATCGAAGGCTCGTCCAATACATATAAGACACCGCGCAGCTTTGACCCGATCTGCGTCGCCAGACGAATTCGCTGGCCTTCGCCACCCGACAGCGTCGCAGCCGAACGGTCAAGCGAAATGTATCCCAGTCCCACTGCATTCAAAAACTGCAATCGCTCGACGACTTCATGCATGACCCGTCCAGCGATGGCCGCCTCGCGTCCCGCCAGATTGATGCCCTGTGCCGTCTCCAGCGCCCTCGACACCGGCATCGCGGTGAAATCCGCGACCGACATCCCATTCACTTTCACTGCGAGACTTTCCGGTCGCAGACGCTTCCCATGGCATACCGGACACTCCGTCGCCGACATGTGATCCATCAGCCAGTCGCGGTAGCCTTCCGACGTCGACTCCTCCAGATTCTGTTTCAGATACCCAAAGATTCCGTGGAAGCCGGTCCGCCCGCCGCGCCCCTGCTCGCCGTTCAGCAGAAAATCCTGCACCTTCTCGGGAAACTTCTCGAACGGAGTGTTGAGATCAATCCCCATCGCCGCTGATACGATCTGCAGCTGATGAATCAGGTTCTGCGATGCGGACCCCGGGCCGAGCCCGCCCTCCAGCAGAGGCTTTGACCAATCATTAATCACTTTCGCTGGATCAAAATCATACTTGCTGCCCAGTCCATGGCATTCCGGACAAGCCCCATACATACTGTTGAACGAAAACGACCGCGGCTCCAGTTGCGGAACGTTAATCCCGCAATCGGGACATGCCAGTTTCTCGGAATACAGAGTTTCGTCGCCGTTCACCACCGCAACTTGCACGAGCCCGCCGGCCAGCTTCATTGCCAATCCGATCGACATCTCCAGCCGGTGCTCGATGCCCGGCTTGACCAGCAACCGATCAATCACAACTTCGATCGTGTGATTCTTCCGCTTGTCGAGATTGATGACCGCATCGTCGTCCAGGCTCACGAGTTCGCCGTCGATACGCGCCCGCGTGTAGCCGTGCTTGACGAGCGTCTCCATCTCTTTCTTGAATTCGCCCTTGCGTCCGCGGACAATCGGCGCCATCACCATCACGCGGTCCTCTGGGGTCAGCGCCATGACGCGCTGCACAATCTGATCTGCCGACTGCCGCGAGATCGCCCGCCCGCACTTGGGACAATGCGGCACCCCAATCGAAGCGAACAACAGGCGAAGGTAGTCGTAGATCTCGGTAATCGTTCCCACGGTCGATCGCGGGCTGCGCGAGGTAGTCTTTTGCTCGATCGAGATCGATGGGCTAAGTCCATCAATACCATCAACATCCGGACGTTCCATCTGGTCCAGAAACTGCCGCGCGTAGGCCGATAAAGTCTCCACGTAACGCCGCTGACCCTCGGCATAAATCGTGTCAAAGGCGAGCGAGGACTTCCCCGACCCGCTAAGCCCGGTCACGACGGTGAGCGCGTTCCGCGGAATCTCAACGCTGATGTTTTTCAGATTGTGCTGCCGGGCGCCCCGGACCGAAATCTTGGTAATTGCCATCATTCGTCCAGGGTCAAATCCCTTCCGTAACGTCGACAGGTCACCAGAATTGTTCGAAAGTAGGAATGCACAGCTCTACTCCGTATCTTAGTCGTCAATAGCGCGGAGCGTCAACGCAGGTAGATTGAGAACGCGGGCTAACGACTCACCGACACGAAGTGGCCAGCTCTAAGCAATTGTGATTTGAAGGATTGGAAGACCGTGATCTCGTTCTTGATGCCTGTCATTCTCTGCTTTACCGTCATCGCCTCACTCAGCCTCGGCATTCTCGCCGCCTACATCGCGGTTTTCGGCATCCTGGGTACATTCGGCGAGCCCGCAAAGCCGGAGCCCGTTCCGGCACGCTCGCGCCTGGTCCTGGTCCCGAACCAGAACCACGCCAGCGGCGACTAATTCAAAGATTTCCTCACCCCTTCCGCAGCAGCAAAGTTGAGGGGGACCGCACCTGCTGGAATTCGAAACCGCAGTTGCCTCTTCCTGTATTTTCTTGGTGTGAGAGCCACTACGGCTTGACTCGCAAAAGATATAGATTACTGCACTACCCAACCTACATCGCACCCAGAATAGCCGCGAACTCATCCTCGCGCACGCGAATTGCCCGCCGGCGCACATCTTCAGGAAGGCTTACCGCCTTCCGCAACGTTGCATCGATATGAACGCCGACAATTTCGGTAATGGCGGCGACCTGGTCGCTGGCATCATGACGCAACGCATGCATCATGCGAATCGATTTCTCTTTAATCTCAAGCAGTAGCGAACGGACTGAGATCGCATCGCCTGGGTGCAATTCCCGCTTGTACTGTGTGTGCTGCTCGACCGCAACCATGCCCGTCCCGTCCTGCGCGAAGCGAGATGAAGTCAGTCCAATCATCGACAGTAGTTGCCAGCAGGCCTCATCGAACTTGCTCGTGTACCACATCACGTTCATGTGTTCCATATGATCGCAGTGCCACGGATAGACCACTCCGCGGTATGTTGTCACCCATTCCGACATGCCATTCCTTTCTATCGCCGGAACATCCGGCGAAGTTCATATAACTGCAATTCTGCGGTCAACGGAATCTCGAATGATTCCTCGACGTAGTCCTCGTCTTCCTGCTGCTCTTCCGGCACGCTTTCTACAGCCTGCAAGAACAGTTTCTGAACTCTCAACGCTTCATTTGGATCGAATCCCCAAGCCGCTTCAAAACTCATAAATGACCTCGTGGACAGATTTGTCACATCCATGTAAGAAATCGGCAATTTGCTGCGCGTCCTACAGCGCCGAAAATCGCAGCCGCAGAAAATTCCGGCGAGCCGTGGAGACATTTCGTCGCATCGGCCCTGCTTTCCTATACTGGTGGACTCTGCCGCCGCGGCACTTCTGGAATAGGCCTTGCTGCTTCGTGGCGATTGCACTTACAATCTCGCCAGAGTTCAGCAGCACCACCGACCACAGCCTGACCGACCCTACGTGAATCGCTCCGCTGCGTCCTTAAGAGGGCCATTAAGAATTCACAAGAGTCTGGCAAAAGATCTCCAAGAACCTTTATGCCTTTGGAAACACAGGTCTTATATGAATTCGGCAGCTTCCGCCTGAACCCGGCGGATCACTCGCTGCTTTGCGACGAAAGGCGCGTTCCGTTGACTCCAAAATCCTTCGAGATCCTCGTCATGCTTGTCGAGCGGAACGGTTCACTTGTCACCAAAGATGAGTTGATGAAGAGGATTTGGCCGGATAGCTTTGTCGAAGAGGCGAATCTCACCGTAAACGTGTCGGCTCTACGAAAGACCCTGGGAGATACACCGGGACATCAGCAATACATCGAGACCGTGCCCAACCTCGGCTACCGCTTCATCGCACCGGTGAGTACCGTGCCTACAAGTACATCGATTGTGCCAACGCAGCCATCAACGACACACGAAGAACCAATTTCCGTGACACCGGTTGACACAAAACAGCCCGTCCTCGTTGAGACAAAGCGTGTAGTTCCGTGGCGAAGAATTTTGTTGGGCCTCGTGGCATTGGTTGTCGCAGCCGTTCTCATTTTCGTCTTTTGGCAACTTCGGAAGACGGCTTCGTCGCAGAAAATCAGCACTGAACCTCGCCGGCTCGCAATCCTTCCCTTCCGCAACCTCAAACCCGACCCTGCGAGCGATTTCCTTGGCTATTCCCTTGCCGATGCTGTCATTACGAGGCTGGGATCGGTGCAATCCCTCCGCGTGCGCCCGTCATACGCCGTAGAAAAATATCGCGATCAGACCGTCGACATTCCTAAAGTGGCCACCGACCTCGATGTCGACACATTGCTCACGGCGAACTATATACGCGACGGCGATGACCTGCGCATTACCTGCCAACTTGTGAATGTCAAAACGCGCAATATCCTGTGGAAGGGAGCCTTCGACCTTCGCTACCAGAAGCTGCTCACTGTGCAGGACCAGGTTTCTGAGCAGATCATTCACGGGCTTGAACTGAATCTTTCGACGTCGGAAGCCGCACAGATGAAAGCGGACGAACCCGCCGATCCCCTCGCCTATGAATACTTCCTGCGCGGTGTCGACCTCTATGCGCGCAGCGATTTTCCCCTCGCCATCAGTATGCTCGAGAAGTCCTCGGAGCTGGACCCGCGTTACGCACCGACGTGGGCATACCTGGGACGCTCGTACAATGCCAGTGCTTCGTTTCAGTTGGAAGGTCTCAACTACTACCGCAAGGCACAAGCAGCCTTCGACCGTGCACTAGCGCTGCAACCGGCGGAGACTGAAACTCGCATCTATCTCGCTAACTTCCTCACCGATACAGGACGCGTCGAACAATCTGTGCCTCTTTTGCGAGAGTCTCTCAAGACAAATCCACATCATGCGGAGCTTCATTGGGAACTCGGTTACGCCTACCGCTTTGCCGGCATGCTGGATGAATCCGTGGCTGAATGCGAGCAAGCGCGTCAATTGGACCCCAATGTCAAGCTGAACAGTTCCGCGCTCAATGCCTATCTCTATCTAGGCCAATACGACAAGTTTCTACAGAGCATTCCCGCCAGCAGCGACTTGCCGTTTCACCTTTTTTATCGAGGATTTGCGGAATATCACCAGAAAAATTTCGATCGAGCCAGCGCCGACTTCGATCGTTCGTACGGGCTGAATCCGGCTCTACTGCAAACTCAGGTAGGTAAGGCACTGAGCGAAGGCTTGAGCCATCACGAGGCCAAAGGATTGGAGATCTTGCGCGCTGCCGAGAATAAAGTGAACGCCCGTGGCGTCGGCGATTCTGAAGCAATCTACAAAATCGCGCAGGCGTTTGCCGTTCTGGGAGATCGGCAGTCTGCCCTGCGCATGCTCAAGCACAGCATCGACACCGGATTCTTTCCCTATCCCTACTTTATGTCCGATCCGTTGCTGAACAACATCCGCTC
>Ga0335085_10009886_pt1 | contig 14320 bp, 4 predicted proteins | sample Lox_Sample_45_FD_206712 | JGI IMG/M metagenome (GOLD analysis project Ga0335085, IMG submission 206712) | Soil microbial communities from Loxahatchee National Wildlife Refuge, Florida, United States - Lox_Sample_4.5 | ecosystem: Environmental > Terrestrial > Soil > Wetlands | place: USA: Florida...
GGTTTCGCTTGAGTGGACCTCCGGCGGACAGGTCGTTCCTCGGGGCGTTTGCCACGCTCCTATTAGGTCACGCCGGCGATCCCGGGCGGCGATGGGCGACACAACGGACGCCAGTCAGGCCGGCAGCCACCGGTCGACAGACGGACTAAGAGTCAGCCCACCGTCGTCCCGGGACCAAACCCGGTCAACCGGACGGCACCACGGGCCTTCCTTCCTGCCAGTGACGGCCGGTCAACTCGGTCCGCCGGACGGGACTAGCACCCGTCGGTCGGAACACTGGCAGGAAGACAGACTAGATGCACGGCTGTGCGATGAGACAGCGATCGCTGTGCAATTCGTTGGCCGCTTTCCGGCGCTTCGGGTCATGGACATGCGTGATGACCGCTGCCAGCATCGGTGCCGCCAAGGGCCCGGGGTACGCCCGCTATCTGGAGTCAAAGACGATCGTCCCCGAACGCGGCGACTACTACCTGAGCCCCACCGGCGAGCCGGTGCAGGCGCCCGGGCGCTGGCTTGCCTCCCCGGGAACGCTCGCGAGGCTTGGCATCGACGGACAGGAAATCGATGGCCGCGACTTCGTGGCGTTGATGGAGGGGCGCCACCCGGCGAGCGGCTCATGGCTTCGGCCCGAGGGCGCCGGCGGCGGCAGGGGAGGGGGCATCGATGTGACCTTCAGCGCACCCAAGTCGGTCTCGGCCGTGTGGGCGCTCGGCGACGAGGCGCTGCGACGCGAAATCGAGGCGGCGCACGCCGCGGCCGTCTCGGAGGCGATCGCGTACCTCGCTGAGACTGTGCCGACGGTGCGCCGCCGCCACGGCGGGCGTGTCGTCGAGGAGCGAGCGCGCGAGGTGGTGGCCGCCGAGTACCGCCACACCACCGCGCGCGGCGTGATCGCCGGCGAGCTGCCGGACCCGCAACTGCACAGCCACGTGGTCCTGACGAACGCCATCCGCGAGGACGGCCGCATCGTCGCGGTGGCCTCCAGGCCGATCTTCCGCGCGGCCAGGGAGGTTGGCGCCTTCTACCGCTCGGCGCTCGCCCACGAGCTCTCCGAGCGCGGATATCGGATCGAGCGCGGCACGGGCAAGCAGGGCCGCTACTTCGAGATCGCCGATATCCCGCGGGGACTGCTGGACGCCTTCTCCGCGCGCAGCCGCGAGGTCGCGCGCGCCGCCGAGCGCTTCCGGGCGCGCTTCGGGCGCGCACCAGAGCGCGGAGAGCTCAGGCGGCTGAAGCTCGGGAACCGCCGGGCCAAGGTGCCGGTGACGCGTGGCGATCTGCAGCGCGCCTGGCGGGAGACCGCGGCCCGCTTTCAGTTCAGACCAGAGCCACGGGGTCCGCGGTTCAGGGAGCCCACCGAGCAGCCCGAGCGAGCCCTGGAAGATCGCGTCGAGGAGCGCCTCACCGAGCGCGCGGCGACCTTCGGTCTGGGCGAGCTGCGTGCCGCGGTGCTCGAGCAGTCGGTGGGGGAACTCCTGCCCCGGCAGGCGATCGAGCGCTCCCGGGCGATGCTCGCCGAACGGCGGGTCCTGCCGCTGGAAGGAGGCCGGATGACGACGCTCGCGCTGCGCGCCGCCGAGCAGGCGATCGAGCGGCGCTTCATGCAGCTTGCCGCCCCGGGTGACCGCGATGTCGGGGCCGCCGCCCGTGAGCTTGCCAGCGACCAGGTGGCCGAGCGGATCGGTGCTCGACTGGGCGACGAGCAGGTGCGCGCGCTCGAGGTCATCACCGGCCCGGAGCGCACCGCGGTGATGATCGGGCCGGCCGGCACCGGAAAAGGCGTGGTGATCGACGCGGCGGCGCGTGCCGAGCAGCTCGCGGGCTGCCAAACCCTGGGGATCGCGGTGTCGGGTTCCACGGCACAGCGGCTCGGCCAGGACAGCCCGGCCCTCGCGGGCCGGACGCTCACGCTCGACGCACTGGTGGCCCGCGTGGAGCGCGAGCAACTGCGGGTTGACTCGCGCACGACGATCTACTTCGACGAGGCCGGGATGGCGGACACCGATCGGCTTGCACGTCTGACCGAGGTGGTCGAGCGTACGGGCGCGAAGCTCGTCGCGGTCGGCGACGGCCAGCAGCTTCCCGCGATCGGCGCCGGCGGCATGTTCGACCGGCGGGCGAACATCGCGCCGAGCGCGGCGCTCTCGAACGTGCGTCGCACGCTCGACCCCTCCGAGCGGCGCGCCTGGGCCGACCTTCGGGCTGGGCGATCGGACAGGGCGATGGCACACTACCTCTCGCTCGGACGGCTGCATATGGCCGACACGCGCGACGACGCCGTCGAGCGCGCGGCGCAGACCTGGGCGAGACTGACCGAGATTCGCGACCCCCGCGAGGTGGCGCTGATCTCCGACGCATCCAACAAGGAGATCGATCGCCTGAACGCGCGCGCCCAGCACTTCCGCGCCGAGCGCGGCGAACTCGGGGAGCTCGAGGTCGAGGTGCCGGGCGCCCACTACGGCGTGCGGCGCGGCGACCGCATCGCGCTCATCGACCAGCACCGCGAGCCGGGGCGCGACCGCATCGAGAACGGCAGCAGGGGAGAGGTACTCGACGTGAGCGCCGCAGGGCAGGTCCACCTACGCTTCGATGCGACCGGTCAGGAGCGCACGCTGGCCGGTGATGACCTCGTGCGGTTGCGGCTGGGCTACGCGCACCACATCCATCGCGCGCAGGGGCAGACCGTGACCCGGACGCTGGTGGTCACCGGCGGCTGGCAGACGAGCAAGGAGCCCGCCTACGTCGAGGCCTCTCGTGCGCGTCAGGGGACTGACTGGTTCGTCTGCCGTGAGGAGCTCGGGCTGGAGGGTCAGGACGCCGAGCGCATCTCGCGTCTGGCCGAGCTTATGCGCACCAGCCGTGGGCAGACCCCGTCGCTTGCCCATCGCGAGTTGCCCGACCCCGAGTATGGACCGGACTTCCATATTCCGCGCGCCCCGAGGGATAGCTGGCTGAGCCTGCTGCGAGCCGCACACCGGAGGCTGCAACCGCGAGACGAGGTGGAGCGAACGCGATGAGTCGCAAGGTGCAGATCGTGCTGCCCGACCCGGTCGCCGCGCAGCTCGAGGAGCTCGCCGTAGGCTCCCACGAACGGCCCTCGACGCTTGCAGGGCGGATGGTCCGAGACGCAATCGCGCGCGCCGCGGAGCAGGGCCAGGTCCGGCAGATCAGGGAAGCTGGGCGGCGTGCGCCTTCAGGTCTAGGACGCGCATCCTGGCTTGAGCCGTGGGGTGGTGACGGGCGCTGGCGCCAGGAGATGTGGGGCGACATCGTCGCGCTGCGTGGCCGCTACCCGTACGCGCTCGAGGCGCTGCAGGAGGGGTGGTGGGACCACTACACGCACTTGGAGACGTTGTGCGCGCTCGCCGTGTGGCGCAGGGAGCTCGACGAGGGCGGCGAGGACCCGCGTGAGGAGCTCTTCTTCCAGGCTCAGCTGGCCGAGTACGCGGCGACCCTGCGCCAGGAAGGAGGAGGGATCAAGAACGCGTGGGTGCCGGGGGCACCGCCGGACGGGTGGGCCGGGGGGTAGCGGGGTGTCCTGCGGACGGCTACTTCCAGAGCCGGCGCCAGACGCCGGCCTTGCCAAGCGCGCGTCCAACGACGATCTTCTTGGCGCGGCGAGGAGCCTTACTCATCCGGATCGAGGGTCCCGTGGCGGTCCAGGCGCACCGCGGTAGAGCGTGCTGGCGGGGATCGTCTCACGACGCCGTGGAAGCCCGGAGCGGAGCCGGACGGGTGGGTCCGAAGCACGAAGTCGGGCCCATTTGCTTAGGGTCTATGCCAACCAATGAACGTGGCTTCGGTTCCAGAGCAGGGCCAGCTCGTGCAGGTGCGCGAGCGGCGATGGGTCGTAGCCGAAATCGAGGGCGACGAGCTGCGCGGCGATCCACTGCAGCCAAGTGCGAACCCGCAGCACCTTGTCACTCTACGCTCGGTTGAGGACGACGCTGAGCTCGACGAGTCGCTACGCGTCGTCTGGGAGATCGAGCCGGGGGCGTGCACATTCGAGCGCTCCGCACTACCTCAACCGAATGCGCTGGACGATCGGAAACGCTTCGACGCCTTCCTCGACGCTGTCCGCTGGGGTTCCTCGTCATCGGCCGATCCGAAGCAGCTACTCGCGCCCTTCCAGAGTGGCGTGGAAATCGAGGCCTACCAGCTTGATCCGCTCGTGCGCGCGATCCGCATGCCTCGGGTCAGCTTGCTGATCGCCGATGACGTAGGGCTTGGGAAGACCATCGAGGCAGGGCTGGTCGCCCAAGAGCTGATTCTCCGCTATCGCGCGCGGCGGGTCCTTGTCGTTTCCCCCGCCGACCTGCAAGCGCAGTGGCGGGACGAGATGCGCGACAAGTTCGGGCTTGAGTTCTTAGTCGTGGACCGCGACCTTGTCCGCGACCTGCGCCGGCGTCGGGGTATTCACGTGAACCCGTGGACGCACTTCCCGCGTCTGATCACGTCGATGGACTACCTAAAGCGAGAGGGGCCGCTGCGCCGTTTTCGGGAGACTCTGCCGGGAGCAAGTGAGCCACGCTACCCGCGCCGCTACGACCTGCTGATCGTCGACGAGGCGCACAACGTCGCCCCGTCTGGCCGCGGGCACTACGCAACCGATTCGCTGCGGACATCCGCCATACGCGAGCTTGTGCCGCATTTCGAGCATCGCCTGTTTCTAACGGCGACGCCGCACAACGGCTACGACGAGAGTTTCACTGCGCTCCTCGAGCTACTCGACGACCAGCGCTTCGCGCGCGCGGTCGGGCCTTCGCGTGAACAGCTGCGTCAAGTGATGGTGCGTCGGCTCAAGTCCGAGTTGCCGCCACGTTTCGACGGCACGCCTCGCTTCCCCAAGCGTCTGCTTCGGCCAATTGAGGTGGAGTACAGCGAGGAGGAGCGACAGGCACACGCCGACCTCCGGGCCTACACCGAACAGCGACTGAGAGGGACCGAGGATCAGACAGAGAGCTTCGCCACGGAATTTGTGCTCAAGCTCTTGAAGAAGCGCCTCTTCTCCTCTCCTGCGGCATTTGCGCACACACTCGCGAAGCACCGTGAATCCGTCGAGAGCAGGCGCCGCCGCGAGGAGCGCTCCTCGCGTTCGATCGGGGTCCTTCGTGCCCAGGCCGATCGGGTTGAGGAGGGATACGAAGACGACAATGATTACCAGACGGTCGAGGACGAGGGTCATGAGTCGGCCGCTCGTGCCTTCCGTGAGCTTTCAGTCGCCGAGCGCGAAATCCTCGATCGTCTTTCGGCGTGGGCAGAGCGCGCCGCCTACCGCCCTGACGCAAAGTCGAACGCCCTCGTCGACCTGATCGAGCAGACCTGTCGGCCAGTTGGCACCTGGAATGACGAGCGTCTGATCGTGTTCACCGAGTATCGCGACACACAGCGAGCGCTCGTGGACCTCCTCGCCGCGCGCGGGCTTACCGGCGACGGCCGGACGCTAGTCCTCTATGGCGGTATGGATGGCGAGCAGCGACAGGAGATCAAAGCTGCGTTCCAGGCCGACCCGTCTGAGTCGCCAGTGCGGCTTCTGCTTGCAACCGACGCCGCGAGCGAGGGAATCAACCTTCAGAACCACTGCCACATGCTCATCCACTACGAGATCCCGTGGAACCCAAATCGGCTTGAGCAGCGGAACGGGCGCATTGACCGTCACGGCCAGCGTGCAACTGAGGTGCTCGTTTACCATTTCGCTCCTCTGGGTTACGACCGGCTCGGCGGTGTCGCCGACGTTCCAGTGGGCGATCTCGAGGGTGACCTCGAGTTCCTCCGTCGCGCCGTCGTCAAGGTGGAGGCGATCCGTGAGATGCTCGGCAAGGTCGGACCAGTCATCGCCGACCAGGTTACGGAGGCGATGCTCGGCCGCCGCGTGCGTCTCGACACCGCACAGGCGGAGCGGCGAGGGGACGCAGTGCGCCGCCAGCTCTCCTTCGAGCGGAAGCTCGCTGAGGAGCTCCGCGGACTCCAGGAATCATACGACGAGACCCGTTCGGAGCTGCGACTCACGCCGGAGCACATCCAGGCCGTAGTCGAAGTGGCACTAGCGCTCGCCAGGCAACCGCCACTCATCGCGGTCGGTACCGGGCTCTGGCAACTACCGCAGCTCGCCGGTTCGTGGGCACGGGCGAGCGAAGGGCTCGAGCATCCGTTCACACGCGTCGTGCGACCGATCACCTTCGACCCCTATCGGCTCGATGGACGCGACGATGTCGTCCTCGCACACCTTGGCCACCGGCTCGTGCAAATGAGCCTTGCGCTGCTGCGCGCAGAGGTGTGGCAGCCAGCGCAGGCTCGAGGCCTCGCGCGCGTCACGGCGCGGGTGGTCGGCGACACACTCCTTCGAGACCCTCTTGCCGTCGTCTACGCGCGCCTCGTCGTTACCGGCGCCGACGGCCACCGATTGCACGAGGAGGTGATTCAAGCTGGCGGCCTTGTAAAGGAAGGACGGCTCCAGCGCCTAGGCGTAAATGCGCTCCGCGATGCACTCACGTCATCCGAGGTCGACTCAGTCTCGGCGCAAATGGAGCAGCGCCTGCTCGCACTCCACTCAGAGCTTTCCCCGGCGCTTGCGGCGGCGCTTGAGGCGCGTACGAAGGAGCGGACGGAGAGTCTTGCACGACTCGTCGCCAACCGGCACGACGACGAGGTCGAGAAGATTACCGCCGTCCTTGCAGAGCTCCGCGAGCGCATTCTCGCCGAGCTGAGCGCGCCGCCCGATGTCCAGCTTCGTCTCTTTGACGATGAGGAGCGTGAACAGCTGGAGCGCAACCGCGACTTCCTCCGCTCACGCGCCGAGGGCATTCCTGCCGAGGTTGAGCGCGAGACAGAGGCGTTGGGACGCCGCTTCGCCCGGCCGCAGCCGCGCGTCTTCCCGGTCGCCGTGGAGTACCGCGTTCCTCGAGCGCTAGACCCGCAATGAGCCGGCGCCCACGACATACCGCGAGCGCCCGCCACCACGTCGAATGGCTCCAGCTCATCGATATCTCCGGACCCTTCCTCAGCCTGTCGGTACTCCTCGAGACGTTTCCGCAGGGGCTCGATAGCGACGATCCGAAAGTGGTCGAGCGCCTCGGACAAGCGTTCTCGGAGTGGCAGGCAAACGAGCAACTCCGCCGTCCAGACCCTGCAATCCATCGCGAGTTTCTTCGATTTGTCCTGCGGGAGGTGCTCGAGTACGCGGGCCTGCTCGCCGAGGGTGCGGAGATTGCCGAGCTGACGGCTACGCTGCCCGAGCACCGCGTCACGCTCAGACCCGACCTCGCTGTCCGCAACGGCAGCCAGGGACCGGCCCTCTTAGTGTCGACGTACAAGGCGGGAACCCCCCTCGAGCGACCACTCGAGCAGCGCGGCTTCCATGCCTCGCCGTCCGAGCGGATGCGCTTGCTGCTGCGTGGCACGCGCGTGCAATTGGGCCTCATCACAAACGGCGCGGAATGGATGCTCGTCCACGCCAGTGCGGGTCGCACGTCAACCTTTGTCACCTGGCAGACCCAGCTCCTGCTCGAGGAGCGCATCACGCTGCGTGCCTTTTGTTGCTTGCTCGGTGCCCGGCGATTCTTCGCCGTGTCCGAGCCGGAGACGCTTAGCGGGCTCTTCGAGCGCTCCAGTGATGATGAGCGCGAGGTCACCGATCAGCTCGGCCGACAGGTCCGCCGCGCAGTTGAGCTTCTCGTGTCTGCCCTCGACCGGGCCGACCGTGAGGCCTCCGGCGAGCTCCTGCGCGAGGTGTCCGAGGACCGGCTCTACGAGGCCACTGTCGCCGTCGCGATACGGATTATTTTCCTCCTTGCAGCAGAAGCACGGGGGCTGTTGCCCGACGACGATCCCTGGGTCGAGAGTTACGCGGTCACCCCACTTCGGTCACAGCTCCAGGAGGTCGCTGACCGGGGTGGGGAGGAGCTCCTCGAGCGCCGCTTCGACGCCTGGCCACGCCTGCTTGCGACGTTCCGCGCGGTCCACGGCGGCGTGGAGCATAGCCGCCTCCGCTTGCCCGGCTACGGCGGCGGCCTGTTTGATCCCGCTCGCTATCCATTCCTCGAGACGGCGGACGGTCGCCCTCTGCGCATCTCAAACCGCGTCATCCTCCACATGCTCGACGCGATCCAGACGCTCGAGGTCGATGTCCCGGGCGGTCGTGAGCGCCGGCCGCTCAGCTTCCGCGCCCTCGGCGTGGAGCAGATAGGCCACGTTTACGAGGGTCTGCTCGACCACACGGCGATCCGCGCCCACGCGCCCGCGCTTGGTCTTGTCGGTACTACGAAGAAGGAGCCCGAGCTTACGCTTGCCGAGCTCGAGCGCAAGTACGCGGAGGGAGAGGATGCCCTAATCGAGCTTCTCAAGGAGGAAACCGGCCGAAGCGTGCGGGCGTTGCGCAAGGCTCTCACCGCCGAGCACGACCCCGCCCGCTCTGGGCCACTGCGCGCCGCCTGCGAGGGGGACGAGGAGCTGATGGGCCGCATCGCGCCGTTCCTCGGGCTTGTCCGGGACGACGCATACGGTGTGCCGCTCGTCGTCGGGGAAGGTACTGTTTATGTGACTGTGAGCCCGGGCCGCCGCGCGACCGGGACGCACTACACGCCGCCGAGCCTGACTGAGCCCATCGTGCGCCACGCGCTGGAGCCGATCGCCTACTCCGGGCCTGCCGATGGCCTCGAGCCTAAGGAGTGGAGGCTGAAGCCGCCAGGCGAGCTGCTCGAGCTGAAGGTGTGCGACATAGCAATGGGCTCCGCCGCTTTCCTCGTGGCCGCATGCCGTTATCTGGCTGTTCGTCTTGTTGAGGCCTGGGAGCAACATCCTGAGCAGATGCCCCCGGATGCCGGCAGTGACGCAGAGGAGCGCGAGCTCACCGCTTGTCGACTCGTAGCCGAGCGTTGTCTGTATGGCGTCGACAAGAACGCACTCGCGATCGAGATCGCCAAGGTCTCGATGTGGCTTACAACGATGCGGAAGGATCGTCCGTTCACCTTCGTCGATCACGCGTTTCGGCACGGCGACGCGCTGCTCGGGGTCACAAGCGTTGAGCAGCTCGAACGGCTGACCCTCAGTCCCGACAACGCGGACAGCATCTTGCTCGGAAGCGTACAACACGCGATCCGCCTCACGCTTACCGACGTCCGCACCGTGCGAGAAGGGATCGAGGCGTCCGACGCTGTCGACATCCGCGAGGTTGACGCGAAGACAGCTGCCCTCACTGGCGCCGACAAACGTACGGCAGCGCTTCGGGCGGTCGGCGACCTCATCGTGGGAGCGGCACTTGAAGAGACCGTCGGCAAGGGGAATGCGGCCCGTGCGCTCGAGGCGGCTGCACAGGATGCGAGTGAGGCGCTAATCAGCGAGTCAGACGGCCGACTGGCCCGAGTCGAAGCCCGTGCGTGCGATGCTCTGCTGGTCGCCCGCGCACCCGGAGATCCCGACCCGCCCAGGCCATTCCATTGGGTGCTTGAATTTCCGGAGGCTTTCCAGCGGGCCCACTGTGGCTTCGATGCCATCGTCGGTAACCCACCCTTCCTTGGAGGCGTTGCGCTTGCGCGAACGTTCGGAGAGCCTTTCGAGCGCCTGCTGAAGGAGCGCGTGCCCGAGTCAAGCGGTTTTGTAGATCTCGCCGCCTACTTTCACCGTCGCGCTCACGAGTTGATCCACCCCCAAGCCGTCGTCGCGCTGCTAGGACCGCAGAATCTTGTCAATTCCGCAAACAGAAAAGCCTCAACAGAGGCAATCGTACGACACGGGAGACAGCTTGGCTGGGCTCACCGCAAGGTGAAATGGCCCGGGGCGGCAAGTTTGTACGTCTGTGCAGTCGTGTATGTGCCGGCGTCCTGGTCGGTCAGGCCCGTGCTTGACGGGCAACGAGTTTCCGCGATCTCACCGTCACTTGACGCAGGGATAGATGTCTCAGGCATACGCAGGCTCCGACCCTGGGTGCGATACTCACAGGGCACGGATCTGTACGGCGCTTCCTTTGTGAAATCCACAGCTGAATGGGAGGAGTTCCTGCGTCGTGAGCCGGCTCTCGCGACGTATTTGCGCCCGTACGTCAACGCCGATGTGCTCTGCTCTACTCCCGAAGCACGATCAGATCTTCTAGCCGTCGATTTTGGCGAGCGTGACAAGGACGAATTGGGGGATGTCCCACTAGCGGTCGCTCACCTAGAGGAGCAGGTCGGGCGCGAGCGGTCCGGGCAAACGAGGCAGATTCACGAGACACGACCTTGGCTGCACTGGGATAAACGGCTAAAGGCATACGAGATTGCTCGTCGAACTGACCTCGTGTTGGCATGCCCGCGGGTCTCGAAGTACCTTCCGATGGTGATGGTTGACTCATCAGTGTTGTTCGGAAAGAGCGTAAAGATCTTTCCTGGTGCCGACTACGACGTCTATGGGCTTCTTCAGTCAGAGATGTTTCTTTCGTGGGCATTTGCAACGAGTCCACTTCGTGGAGACGGCATCGAATTCTCGACCCGAAGCTCTTTGGATCCATGTCCACCGCCCGTCCCTCCCTCAGTGCACCTGCAACATGCGGGTCAACAGCTCTGGGAAAGACGCCAGTCATCGATGGTTGGGCGAGCTATTGGGATCACCGAGCTGTTGAACCTTGTTCACGACGAGAAAGCCGGTGACGACGACATCATTGGTCTGCGGAGTTGCCAGGTCGAGCTGGACCGCACTGTTGCCATTGCTTACGGTTGGGACGACCTCGAGCTGGACGGGTCCTTCTGGGATACCCGCCAAGGCGCGCGCTTTACCGTCCGACCAGACGTGCGCATCGAGTTACTCGCGCGGCTAGTTGCGTTGAACCAGGAGCGCCACGCCCACGAGGTGCGCCGAGGGCTGCAGGAGACAGGGCAGTCAAAGCGGAAGCGCCAGCCGGCGGCGCCCGCCAATCCGGCGGGTGCGAGACTATTCGGCAATGACTGAGACGGCTTCGATTCTTGCGCCACCTTCGGCCGCCACCATTCGAGCTGAGCTGATCGACCTGGTGGAGCGCGACCTGGTCGGCCCGGCCGCCGGCGAAACTGAGGTCCTGCCACCAAGCGAGTCACCGCGCGATCGCTACCTGGTGGGGCTGATCGCTCCGCGCGGGCGCCTGGTTGAGCCGGAAGTCGAGGAGCCCCTGGGAGCCGCCGAGGAGAACGGCGAAGACAGCGTGGCCGAGCACGAACCGGCGCAACCGTCGCTCTTTCCGTCCTCCTTTGGCATGAGCTTCTGCATTGACGGCGACTGCGAACGACTACGCGTCTCGTCGGCCTGGGGGCGGTACGAGCGCGTCGCCAATCCCGATGGCGGCGAGGGGCGTGTCTGGCAGCGCGAGCCCGCGGGTGGCGAGTTAATGCTCCATCTTGCACCAGGGATCGTCCGTCTTGGCGCCGCGGACCCGGCCCTGCCGGACGTCCGCGTCGAGGCAGTGGTACGCCGACTCGGCGAGGAGTGGTCGGTCACGCTCTTCCTACGCAATGAGCAAGTCGAGCCAGACGAGAACCGAGACCGCGCCTGGCTCTTCCAGGCGACGCTCGTGGCGGAAGCCGACGACGGCAGTCCAGTCTTTGTCGCGCGAAGGGAGCCTCGAAGTGTCGAAGGTGACGACGAGCAGGGCCAGCTCGCGGTCGCGTATCGACGCCGCATTGAGCACGCTGTCGGCCACAACGTCGCCACACACGCGACCCTCAGCGACGATGACCCGACACGCGCAGTTCGCGTGGAGACGAGTGCGCTTCCACGGTACGAGGTGGCGCAAATGCGCCCGCCGACCGCGGAGGAAGAGGCGCCGCTTGCCTCTGTCGAGTTCGATATGGAGCGGCTCGGCAGCGCCACAGATGGAGAACTGCCCGCGCTGCTCGAGCCGCTTGTCCACGCGTACGGGAATTGGCTCGGACGCGAGCGCCGACGGCTTGAAGCCGGAGTCGACGGGCTGCACGAGCATCGGGAGGCGGGCGAGCGCGTAATCAATACTGCGCAGCAAACGTGCACACGTATGGCCGCCGGGATCGAGCTCCTTCGCACGAATGCCGAGGCCCGGGACGCGTTCCGGTTTGCGAACCGCGCGATGGCCCTCCAACGTGTGCACTCGCTATGGGCTGAGCATCGACGGCGTGGAGGGACGGATCCGCTCGACTCGTTCGACGTGGGCGAGAACCGCAGATGGTTCCCGTTTCAGCTCGGCTTCGTGCTCGTCAACCTACCGAGCCTGACTGACCCGACCCACCCCGAGCGCTCAGAGCGCAATAAGGCCCTATGTGACCTCCTCTGGTACCCGACCGGTGGCGGGAAGACGGAGGCATATCTCGGACTATCGGCGTACACGCTGGCGTTGCGCCGCCTCCAGGGCGCTCTCGGCGGGCGCCGCGGCGACGCAGGGGTCGCGGTCCTCATGCGCTATACGCTGCGGGTGCTCACGCTCCAGCAGTTTCAGCGCGCATCTGCCCTTGTTTGCGCATGCGAGTTACTGCGCCGCGGCGACCCTGAACGCTGGGGAGACGAGCCATTCCGCATCGGTCTGTGGGTTGGAGAGGCAACGGCGCCGAACCGGATCGATGTCGCCGCCGACGCGCTCAAGAACGTGCATGGTGACTCCTGGGCACGCACCGGGGGTGGTCGACCTGACCAGCTCTCATCGTGCCCCTGGTGCGGCACGGCGATCGAGCCGGGCCGCGACATGCGGGTCGAGACCTATGAGCAGGGTCGTGCACGCGTCCTCACCTTCTGCGGCGACCGGCTCGGAGGGTGCGAGTTCACGCAACGCGGATCTGCGGGCGAGGGGCTGCCGGTGATTACGGTGGACGAGGAGATATACCGCCGCCTGCCAGCACTCCTGATCGCCACCGTCGACAAGTTCGCGCAGCTGCCCTGGAATGGGGCCACGCAGTCGCTATTCGGCACCGTCGAGGGGCGCTGCGAACGGCACGGCTTCCGTACCCCTGAGCTCCAGGACGCGGACAGCCATCCGAGCAAGAATTCGCTCCCACCAGCGAAGACTGTCGATCGCGGCACAACCTTGCGCCCCCCTGATCTCATAATCCAGGACGAGCTCCACCTCATAGCCGGCCCGCTGGGGACCATGGTTGGCCTATACGAGACGGCAGTTGAGAGGCTAATGACGTGGGACCTCGACGGCGTTCAGGTGCATCCGAAGGTCATCGCCTCGACAGCCACGACACGGCGAGCCGCACACCAGGTGCACCAGCTGTTCCTCCGCGGGGTACGCGTCTTCCCGCCACCCGGTCTTGACGTTGAGGACAGCTTCTTCGCACGCGAGCAGCCGCTTTCCGACGCGGAGCCCGGACGCCTGTACCTCGGGGTCTGCGCGCCGGGCCGACGGCTTAAGGCGGTCATGATCCGCCTTTATGTTGCCCTCCTCGCCTCCGCGCAGACCATGTACGAGCGCTACGGCACCGCCGCCGACCCGTGGATGACGCTGGTCGGCTACTTCAATGCGATGCAGGAGCTCGCGGGCATGCGCCGTCTCTGCGAGGACGACATCCGCACCCGCTTGGGGAAGATGGACAAGCGCGGCCTCGCGCAACGAAGACTGGGGCCATCAAGCATCGAGGAGCTGACCTCCCGCCTTGCTGCGGCTGACATCCCCAAGAAACTTGACGCGATGGAGCGCCAGTTCGACCCAGTCGAGGAAGAGAAGCGGCGTCAGCGCGACAAAGGAGCGAAGCCGCGGCCGATCGATGTGCTGCTGGCGACCAGCATGATCTCCGTCGGCGTAGACGTGCGTCGTCTCGGACTCATGGTGGTCGCCGGGCAACCCAAGACAACAGCCGAGTACATCCAGGCGACCGGCCGAGTCGGGCGCCAGACGCCAGGGCTGGTTTGCACGGTTTATAACTGGGCGCGCCCACGCGACCTCTCGCACTACGAGCGCTTCGAGCACTACCACTGCAGTTTCCACGAGCACGTGGAGGCACTGTCGGTCACGCCCTTCGCCTCCCGCGCGCTCGACCGGGGACTAAGCGCACTCCTCGTCGCGTTGGTTCGCCTCGGCTCGCTCGAAATGGACCCGAATGCCGCGGCACAGCTACTCGATCGCGCTAGCGACGTCTGCCGCGCGGCCGTGCGTGCGATCGAGCTACGAGCCGGTGACGTGACGAGCGATAGCGCCGTCGCTGAACAGGTACGCGAGACGCTCGACGAACGCCTCGACGACTGGCTCGCCCTCGCCGAGCACTGCTTAAGGACTGGAAGCAAGCTCGGTTACCGAGAGGCGAAGGACTCGAACACGATCGGCTTGCTCGAGAAGCCAGGGCCGATCGGCTGGCGCCGGTTTACCGTGCTCAACTCACTGCGCAACGTCGAGGCGAGCGTCGGGCTCGTGCTC
>Ga0335085_10009887_pt1 | contig 14319 bp, 10 predicted proteins | sample Lox_Sample_45_FD_206712 | JGI IMG/M metagenome (GOLD analysis project Ga0335085, IMG submission 206712) | Soil microbial communities from Loxahatchee National Wildlife Refuge, Florida, United States - Lox_Sample_4.5 | ecosystem: Environmental > Terrestrial > Soil > Wetlands | place: USA...
TCTGGCCGAGAAGAGTGGCGCCCTGATCCATGTTCGTTCCGGCGACATGGTCGTCGAAGCCTTGCGCCAGATGCGCGACAACCGGGTCCGGTCGGTGCTGGTCATCGACGATGGCGTACTGGTCGGTATCGTGACCCAAGGTGACTGCGCCATAAAAGTGCGGCTGCCCGGGCTCGATGCGAAGCAGACTCCGGTGGGCCAAGTGATGACGGGCGACCCGGTGACGACCAAGCCGGACGACCAACTGGAAGGCTGCATGGCAATGATGGCTGCGCGCGGCTTTCGCCATCTACCAGTGCTGGACGCGGGCAAGGTCGTGGGCGTGATCTCGATCGGAGACGTCGTCAAGGACATCATCCAAAATTTGGAGCACAACGTGGGCGACCTGATGGGCTACATCATGACGGACAGCCCCGGGGGCTGACAGACGAACCGCGGTGCTGTCGCCGGCGTCCGGGAGGGAAAACGGAGGGGCACCGTTAACGGGCCACCCTCCAGCTGCCGAGGAGACTACATCGTACCGTCTCAAGCAAATGTTTTGATAGAGCTGAGACTCGCTTCGCGCTGCAACGTAAAACGCCGGACAATGTCGCTGCTGGGTCTTGGCCGTGTAAAAACGCTCTACCTGCGGGGCGGATTGTTAGCCTTTCGTGGGAAGGCTGAGTTGTCAGGCGGTTCTGACCGCCGCCATGAGCGGCTGCATGCCCATGATGTTCATGACGCGGGTGAGATTGTAGGCGAGAACGCGTAGCGCCATCTCTGAGGCGAGCCGCGGCAGCGTCTTCATCAGGAAGTGTGTGGCTCCCATTCTGGCTTTGATCGTTCCAACGGGATGCTCGACCGTTTCGCGTCGCTGGCGCATCTTCTCCGGATGATCGACAGGTTCGTCGAGCTTAGCGAGGTAAGGCGAGAGCTGACGCCGTTTTACAGTGGCACAGCACTCCGTTCATTCGGAGAAGATCCCATAGGTCATTTCTTAGTCGTCTCAGTGCGAAAGAAAAAAGCCCCCGCTATATGGGGCCCTTAAAGGTCTTGGCGCCGCGCGGGAGACGGGCAGCGCGAGATTGAAGCATACACTCACCACTCATTTAACCACGCCGGTTCCTCGCAGCGTTACAGGCAGCAATGAGTTCGGAAGTCGGACGACGGGAAGGGTGAGATGATCCTGTTCGGAGACCAAGTTGTGCGACGTAAGGAAATCGAGCCTGACCATCGTCTTCTCCGCTTGGAATTGCGCCCGCACCTGCTTGGTGACCGAAGTCAGGTCGCGAACTCACGCGCGGTCGTCATCGCTGCCGGCTGACATGGTGGGGGGAAGCCCGCGAGCGACGGGGTCGGCGCCATTGTCATTTCCTGCTGCTCGGCGGCGCTGCCGACGATACGCGCGGGTATATGAGGAAACTTATGGTTAATAAACCCCTGCTAGCGTCTCGGCGCATGGAAAAGGACGCTGCCGCGCGGCTGCTGGGGACACTCGATCCGTTGGATTGGACGAGCATTCGAGCCCAGGGGCATCGAATGTTGGACGACATACTCGATTATGCCGAAAACATTCGCGACCGGCCGGTATGGCAAACGATTCCGGATAGCGTGCGCATGCAATTCCGGGATGCCCTTCCAACGGCGCCGACCGACCTCGCGGCGGTGCACTCAACCTTCATGCGGGACATTCTCCCTTACACGGTCGGCAATGCGCATCCCGGTTTCATGGGCTGGGTGCACGGCGGCGGCAATGTCGCTGGCATGCTCGCCGAAATGCTGGCAGCCGGCCTTAATGCAAATCTGGGCGGCCGCGATCACGTGCCGATCGAGGTTGAAAGGCAAATCGTTCTTTGGATGCGCGACCTTTTCGACTTTCCGGACACCGCGACCGGCCTCTTCGTTACCGGTTCGTCCGTGGCGAATCTTATCGGCGTTCTTGTTGCTCGTACCAAAGCGCTCGGCACTGCCGTACGACGCGGTGGCGTATCCGATCATCGTCTGGTTGCCTATGCGTCGGCGGCGGCACATGGGTGCATCGCGCAAGCGATGGATCTGTCGGGGCTTGGCATCGATTCGCTTCGGCTGATTCCTGTCGACGAACACCAACAAATAAAACTCAATGTTCTGCAGCAGACGATCGCAACCGATCGAAGCGAAGGTTTGAGGCCCTTTCTGTTGGTCGGCACCGCGGGCGCAGTCGACACCGGTGCGATCGACGACCTCGCCGAACTTGCCCATATCGCTCGCCGCGAAGCGCTCTGGTTCCACGTCGATGGTGCCTTCGGCGCACTCGGTGTACTCGCGCCCGACATCGCGCTTCGGCTTGCTGGTATTGAACATGCCGATTCAATCGCAGTCGATTTTCACAAATGGCTGCAGGTGCCCTACGACGCGGGTTTCGTTTTGGTCCGCGACGCTTCATTGCACCGGGACACCTTTGCGTCACCAGCCGCATATCTGCGGCGGGAGACGCGCGGGCTCGCCGCAGGCTCGGCCTGGCCATGCGACTTTGGCCCCGATCTGTCGCGTGGCTTTCGTGCGCTGAAGACCTGGTTCACGCTTAAGGTCTATGGAACCGAAGCGCTCGGCGCGATGATTTCGCGAACTTGCGAAATAGCCCGCTATCTCGAACGCAAAATCGCCGCATCACGCCAGTTCGAGCTTCTGGCGCCGGTTCACCTCAACATCGTCTGCTTTCGCTTCCGCAGTGACGATGCGGACCGGGTCAATGCGGCGATTGCCGCTGATCTTCATGAATCCGGAATCGCGGCGCCGTCCACGACTATGATCGACCAAAAGCTCGCAATCCGGGCCGCGATTTTCAACCATCGAACCCAACCGCGCGACGTCGACGCAATGCTGAGCGCGGCCGCGCGTTTCGGCGCCGCAAGGCTCAAGACCAAAGCGGCATAACCCGGCAAAGACACCCCTATGAATTTTCATCTCGGGCAAACGACCTTTGACGACGATCAAGAGTTCCCCGTTCCGATCGGTGTCCCGGCGTTGTCAAAGCTCGCTTTTGATGGCTTTGATCTGGCGCCAACTTGGAACACACTGGTTCATCGATTCAGCAACGCACCGGACGACGCGGCCGCGCTTCAGGATTTGTCGGCGATTGCACTGCTGCAAGGCAGGCCTGATGATCGCATCGCGTTGCAGCTTGAGGCTCTGAAACTGCAGAGGGTCTATCGGCAATTGGCGACACGGACGACCGCCGAGCCGCTGCGATTGCTGGCTTTCATGGCGCCGGGCGACTTCAAAGCTAACCTTCCCGTCGAATTCCTGCTGGCAGATTCGAGCGTCCAGCTCGACATGCTTTATATGATGCAGGGCGCGCCATTGCCCGATGTAGTTCCGGACCACGACGTCGCGCTGGTCGCGATCGCCGAATCCGAGCAGGCTCAGCCGTTGCTTCGAGAGCTCGCTCGTGCCTTGCGCACTTGGCCGAAACCGGTGGTCAACGCTCCTGATCGCGTTGCGCGCCTGTCACGGGATGGGACATGGGAACTGTTGAAGTCTGCTCCCGGCGTCGTATTTCCAATTAACGTGCGCGTCGGCCGCGCACGTTTGATGGACGTAGCGGGTGGCAAGACCGCAGTCGAAAGCATTCTTGGGGGAAGCGGATTTCCTATCATTACGCGGCCGCTAGACTCGCACGCCGGCGAAGGTCTCGCAAAGCTCGACAATCGTCCTGCAATAACCCGGTATTTGCAGGAAAGACCGGAGGAGAAGTTTTATATCGCCCCATACATCGACTATCGCGGGTCCGATGGGCTCTTCAGAAAGTACCGCATAGCGCTGATCGAAGGCCGGCCCTTTGCATGCCACATGGCTATCTCGGAACACTGGATGATTCACTACCTCAATGCTGGCATGAGGGACAATCCCGCGAAGCGCGCGGAGGAAGCGCGCTTCATGCTCGATTTTGACATTGAGTTCGCAGTTCGGCATGCGCGCGCGCTAAACGCTGTCGCACGGCTGACAGGGCTTGAATATTTGCCTTTCGACTGCGGGGAAACACAGGATGGGCGTCTGCTTGTTTTCGAATCTGGCCCCAACATGATTGTCCATTCGATGGATCCGCCGGACATATTTCCACACAAGCGAGCACAAATGGAAAAAGTATTCACGGCTTTTCAAGCGATGTTGAAACACCAGTCATTGCGCAATTTCCGCACAACTGCCGCCGTGGCGAATAAAAATAGCGTGTCAATGCGATCAAACCAACTCGACGCTTAGTTTGCAGTGGCGTCACCATACCACGCTTAGGATGGAGGGACGGTGCCTTGCTAACAATTAAGTCCTCGATGAGGATGATCCACGAAAGCGACGGCATGAACCAACTCGTAAAACAGCGGCATGAGTATGACTGCGGAGTATGCACGTCCGCTATGTATCTAGCCAAAAGCTACGAAGAGACGGTTGATCTGTTCTCGAAAACATTTGAAGGAGATTGGAACCCAAACACGCCCATCACTCATAACTTTCAGCTTCTTGTTCTGCTGAAAGCCGGTGAGCCAAGCGCATTGGTGGCGCAACTTAATCCCACATGCCCCGCTATTGTTGCCACGATCTCGTTGAGGCACAAAGACAGTGGGCATATGGTTTACTGGGATGGGCACACTGTTTTCGATCCCACTCTAGGTCAGAAAATCGATAGCTTTGCGATGATGATGAGTTGCGCGTTGGGCTTTACTCAGAGAATATCCGATCTTTCGGCATGAAGTATAAGACCGGTGGGCTGCTGGCTTTCTCGGTAGCGACCGCCGGGAGGCGGCTTTTCCGTTTGCGCTATTGGTCGCTCTTGCGAACGTGCAGAGTCGCAGTGGTGAAATCTAGTTGACCGACCGGCCGCCGCATTGAATGTCATGATTGACTTTACTGAGCTCGCGCTTAAGCTATACGGATGGAGATTCAATACGGCCATATCGAGAAGGCGCTGGCGGACGTTGTCGGCGTGAAGCCCAAGGCGCTGGGTGCTTTCCGCGCCAAGCTTCGTCATCTGCGCAATATCGGCGTGCCCCAGCTTCCGAACCCGGGAAGCGGCAATGCAATCTCGTATTCTCAACGCCAGGCGTTGGAAATGTTGATTGCATTGGAGCTCGAAAAACTGGGATTCTCCCCGAGAAATGTGGCCCTTATGGCGCCATCGATTACGCGGCAGTCGCCCTATGGGCAGCATGACGGCCAGGACTTCTACATCGCGCTGAGCGAGGGGGCGCTGACGTACACCGCGTTGGGCCGCGCGTCCTTCGGCGAGTATCTGGAGGGAGCGCCAGATGTCTTTGCGGTCATTAATGTTTCCGCCTGCATGCGGAAACTAAATGCCGCGCTTGACCAGGCAAGAGACCATTATAAACGTTAACTATAACATTTGTCAATCCGGTGAACGATCTGCCAGGACGAACAATAATCGGCAAAGGGTGAGGGTGAAGCAGGCAAGTTTCGACCAAAAAAAGAAGGGCAGGCGAGAACGTCATGGCCGCAAACTCGACGAGCTTCAAGAAGGGCCGACGAAAAACAGGTGGCCGGAAGGCCGACGTGCCTAACAAGCTATCGGCGGACTTCATAGAAAATCTGTTATCGGTTGCCGAAGCTCTTGGCTCCGACGGTGCTGGCACCGACGGCGTCGTCGGCTACCTAAAGAGGCTTGGTCTCGAAGATCCGGCGGTTTTTTGTAAATTGCTCCTCCGCGTTATGGATTGGCAGCAGAAGATGAGAAACCGCGGGAATAGCGGATAGATTTTCCTGTCGAAAAATCGACCCCGACTCGATTTGCTACGTCATGTCGATCAGCAAATTATTCTACCCTAAACCAGTGATGGCCTGAACCGATCGGAATCAGTGCTGCTTACGAATGGAGAAAGCATGTGAGGCGAAGACCACCGAATACCACTCTATGGGAATAAAAGCATGATCTTCCACTAATTTCCCTCTACTTTAGAGGCGACATGAGCTAGCCAATTCGACAGAACTCCCTGCAAAATTCCCTGTTCACAGGGAATCGGTCAGGCGACGAAAGCAGGAGATATTCAAACTGCCGGCATTGGCTTCATCGACGAAACCGGATGCCGACGACGAGCCCAACTAAGCTGCGTCCGGACCAATTCATCTCGTTAATTTTCGGACGAGCAGCGAAATAAAAATAAATAGCGCATCAAAATCCATTAAATGACAAATGGAACGCCGCCGGATTCATTCTAGGAGGGCGTTTATCAAAATAACCGGCAATTATCGAGAACTGATGGGCCCGAGTCTCGCACATGCATCGCTGTGGCGAGACGTCTTGCGAAAAGCATTTGGAGGCTGCGGCAGGGCAAGATATTTGGAGTGAACTGATAATGAACAACCGGCCGTTTCGGGGCATGTTTGATGCCAATGGCACGCTCGATGCCGCGCTTGCACGTCATATGCAGGAACCTGTCGTGGATGCCGGTGCGGTTGCGCGTGTGCTCGCACGACTGACGCCACTGCCGAGACAGAGGCGACCATTTTGGCGATTGCCGGGCATATTCCTTGACTGGCAGTTCGCGCCTGCTTGGCCGCGCATCGCCGCTCTGGCGGGGTGCGCCATTATCGGCTTTGTCATTGGGATTGCCGATCCAGATCGGTCCATTGGGAATTCGAATGCACCATTTGCTGTCGCCAGTCGGACCGATGTCGAATCGGTTGTCTTCGAGCCGGAGTCTCCCGCCGGAGTGTGGCCGTGAGCATTTTTGACGAGCAATTCGCTCAATTTGGGACGAATACGGAACTTGCGCTTGAATCTAACAAATTCGTAACACGACGATCATCGAAGTCGTTCCTATATTGCACCGCAACGAAAGACAATGGAGCTTGCTTTTGGGCATATTTCAATCAGTGAGACGCCGCGATTCAAGATGGCTCGCTGCAGGCGCGGCGGTTCTCCTGGTTGTCGGTTTTGTCGGCTGGCGCTTCGTTCCGGTGGGGTCGGCCGGAGCTGCGATTAATCCAGCCGACGCAGTGAAGCAGCAAAACATCGGTCCGGCGCCGATACCAGTCAGTGTCGAGACTGTTAAAAATTCAGATTTCCCAGTCTATTTCAATGGGCTCGGCACCGTGCAGCCGTACGACACAGTCACCGTGCGCAGCCGGGTTGACGGCCAGGTGATCAAAGTCGCTTTCCGGCAGGGCCAGATTGTTAAAGAAGGCGATCTGCTGGTGCAGATCGACCCGCGACCCTACCAGGCCGCCCTCGAACAGGCGCAGGCGAAGAAGGCCCAGGACGAAGCGACGCTGAGAAATGCGCAACTCGATCTTAAGCGCTACAGCACTCTTGCCCAACAGGACTTCGCTTCGCGTCAGCAGCTCGATACCCAGCAGGCGACCGTCGATCAAATAACCGCACAAATAAAAGGTGACCAGGCGAGTATCGACAACGCAGCAACGCAGCTCAGCTACACCGACATTCGTTCGCCTCTCACCGGCAAGACTGGCTTCCGCATGGTCGATCCCGGAAATATCGTGCATGCAAGCGACACCAACGGCATCGTCACGATCGTTAAGCTGCAACCGATCTCAGTAGTATTCACCGCGCCGGAGGAAGACATTGGACAGATCAATAGCGCGCTTGCCGCGGGCGCGGTGCCAGTAATGGCGCTGTCGTCAGACGGCACCAAGGTGCTTGCACGCGGCCACCTGGCGCTTGTCGACAACCAGATCAATCAGGCTAGCGGGACGATCGGTATGAAAGCAACGTTCCAGAATAAGGATAATGCGCTGTGGCCGGGCCTGTCTGTCGCTACGCGCCTGCTCGTCAACACGCAAAAGAATGTAGTCGTGGTACCAAACGATGCAATCGAGCACGGACCGAACGGGCTTTATGCCTTCGTCGTGGGCGCGGGCAATAAAGTCGCGATGCGCGACATAAAGGTTGGCGACGAAGGCACGGCACATACTGTCGTGCTGAAGGGCCTGAGCGCTGGCGAGCGGGTGGTCGTGGCCGGGCAGTATCGACTGACACAAGGCGCAGTAGTCGAACCGCATCAGACAACGGCGCCACCGGCTGTGGCTAATGGGGAAACGGCAGACACCTTTCAGGGAGCGAATTGAGCATGGAAGGTGGCATCTCCGCTCCGTTCATTCGCTTGCCGATCGCAACGTCGCTTTTGATGGTTGGCGTCTTATTCGTCGGTCTTGTCGCCTATCCGCGTCTGCCGGTTGCGCCATTGCCTCAGGTCGACTTTCCCACCATCCAGGTGTCGGCAAGTCTCCCGGGTGCCAGCCCCGACACCATGGCCTCGGCGGTCGCCCAGCCTTTAGAGACTCAGTTCGCACAAATCCCCGGCGTGGCGCAGATGACTTCGACCAGCGTGGTCGGCTCAAGCGCAATTACCATACAATTCAATCTTGACCGTAACATCGATGCCGCAGCGAACGACGTCCAAGCTGCAATCAATGCCGCTGGTGGGCAACTGCCAAAAAACCTTCCGAGTCCGCCAACCTACCGCAAAGTCAATCCGGCCGATTCGCCAATTCTTTTACTCGGGGCAACGTCCGATACGTTGCCTCTTACCGAAGTCGACGACAATGTCGAAACCAAGCTAGCCCAGCAAATCAGCCAGATTTCCGGCGTCGCGCAGGTGCTCATTGGCGGGCAACAGAAACCTGCGATCCGCATTCAGCTCGATCCTGCCAAGCTGGTCGCAAAAGGTCTTTCGCTCGAAGATGTGCGCACGCCGCTTTCGATTTCTACCGTCGATAATCCAAAAGGCACGATCCGCGGCCCGACGCGCTCTTACACCATTTATACCAATGACCAGCTCATACACTCGAAGAGTTGGAACGATGTCATCGTGGCCTATCGCAACGGTGCGCCGTTACGCGTGCGCGACATCGGTCAGGCGGTTACCGGTCCGCAGGACACGACCCAGGCCGGCTGGGCCGATGGCAAGAGGGGCATTATTCTCGTTATCTTCAAGCAGCCCGGCGCTAACGTCATCGAGACCGTTGATAAAATTAAGGATGCGCTGCCGCGGCTACGTGCCGCAATGCCACCGGCCATAAACGTATTTACGCTTAGCGATCGTACACAAACGATTCGTGCTGCCGTCAGGGATGTGCAGATCACCTTGCTGATCACCATCGCACTTGTCGTGATGGTAATATTCATCTTCCTTCGTAGCCTGTGGGCAACGATAATTCCCAGTGTCACGGTCCCACTCGCCTTGCTGGGGGCGTGTGCCCTAATGTGGGCATTTGGTTACTCGCTCGATAACTTGTCGCTGATGGCATTGACCATTGCGGTCGGCTTCGTCGTCGATGATGCCATCGTCATGCTGGAGAACATCACCCGTTATGTCGAGGAAGGGGATACGCCATTTACGGCCGCGTTGCGTGGCTCTCGGGAGATCGCCTTCACCATCGTGTCGATCAGCATCTCGCTTGTCGCCGTCCTCATCCCACTCCTGCTCATGGGTGGAATCATTGGTCGCCTTTTTCGCGAATTTGCCGTCACCCTGGCGATGACGATTATCGTATCGGCCTTTGTTTCGCTGACGCTGACGCCGATGCTGGCTTCGCGCTTTTTAAAGCCGCCGAAAGAAGCGCATCATGGTCGCCTCTATGCCTGGAGTGAACGTGCCTTCGATGGGTTGCTCCATGGATACGAGCGCGGACTTGATGTCGTCTTCAAGCATCGGTTCGCTACCCTCTGTGTGTTCTTTGCCACGCTTGCCCTGTCGGTCTTCCTTTTCATCGTTATCCCCAAGGGCTTTTTTCCGCAGCAGGACATCGGCCTAATCACCGGAGTTTCGGAAGCGTCGCAAGATGTCTCTCCGGCGAGAATGATGCAGCACCAGCAGGCCTTGGGCGAAGTTGTTATGAAGGATCCCGCCGTCGATCACGTGGCGATGTTCATGGGCGGATCCGGAAACCCGCCAAACACCGGCCGTATGTTTATTACCCTAAAGCCGCGTGACGAGCGCACGGCGAGCGCGGACCAGATCATCGCCCGGTTGCGCGGCCAGCTCGACAAGATAGAGGGCGCTCGGCTTTTCCTTCAGGCAGCCCAGGACGTTCGAGTGGGCGGGCGGGCATCTCGCACCCAGTTTCAGTATACCTTGCAGAGCTCGAATATCGAAGAATTGAACGCTTGGGCGCCAAGGCTGCTCGCTAAGCTCAAGACCTTACCCGAACTTCGCGACGTCGCAACCGATCAACAATCGGACGGGACTACTCTCACCTTGAAGATCGATCGCGACCAAGCGTCGCGCTACGGCTTCACCCCCCAGTTGATAGACGACACGCTCTACGATGCGTTTGGGCAGCGCGAGATCGCCCAATATTTCACCCAACTATCGAGCTACTATGTGATCATGGAGGTGTTGCCGTCGCTGCAAGGCGATCCTGCAACGCTCGACAAGATTTTTCTGCATTCTCCGGCGACGGGGGGCGAAGTACCCCTCTCGACTTTCGCCAAGTGGACCACACATCCAATAGAGCCGTTATCGATTAGCCATCAGGGTCAATTCCCGGCGATCACTATCAGTTTCAATCTCGCGCAGGGAACGGCGCTCGGCCAAGCGACGGATGCGATCGATCGTGCGAAGGCCGAATTGAATGTGCCAGCGACCATCAACACGACTTTTCAGGGTAATGCGCAGGCATTCCAGGACTCACTTTCGACCGTGCCAGTCCTCATCTTCGCAGCCCTTATCGTTGTCTACTTAATCCTCGGAATTCTTTACGAAAGTTACATCCACCCCATCACGATCCTTTCGACGTTACCATCGGCCGGCGTTGGTGCGCTGCTCATGCTGATGCTGTTCCATTTCGACTTCAGCCTGATTGCGCTAATTGGCATCATCCTTCTCATCGGTATCGTTAAGAAAAACGGGATCATGATGATCGATTTTGCCATTGTTGCGACCCGAGATCTCGGCCTGTCACCAGACGACGCAATTCGCCGCGCGGCGACTCTGCGGTTTCGCCCAATCATGATGACTACGATGGCGGCGATGTTAGGAGGTGTGCCGCTAATGCTCGGCCAAGGGACTGGCTCGGAGATTCGCCAACCGCTCGGATACGCTATGGTCGGTGGTTTGCTGGTGAGCCAGGCGCTCACCCTATTCACTACCCCGGTGATCTATCTCTACCTCGACCGCCTATCCGCATGGATTACTAATCGCCCTCCCGCCCCGACAAAGGGTCTGAGTAACGAAGACAAGGACGTGCTCGCACCGCAGGCCGCCGAATAAATGCTAGGGCGTGGACTCATTAACGCGCAGCCATAGCCTGATAGACGCAAGTTGGATAAACGTAAGGTAGGTCGCGGCGAGCTTGTCGTAGCGCGTCGCCACCCGCCGACCCTGCTTGATCTTGTTGAAGAACCGCTCGACCCGATTGCAAGCGCGGTAGAGATACGGACTAAAGCAGAGCGCGTCCCTTCGGCTCCTCCGCGGTGGGATGTTCGCCCATGCGCCACGGTGGCCGACAAGTGCTCTGATCCTGTCGGCATCGTATCCACGGTCAGCCAAAAGCATTGCTCCCGTCTTCAGGCGCGACAAGAGCTTGGTGGCAAGCCGATTGTCGCCGGACCGGCAGCCCGCTGCTATCGACCACCGCATGAATTTTGCTGGTCAGTCCACCCCGTGATCGGCCCATGGATTGCCTCTTGTTTCGGGAAATGCATGCGCCGTGTTGCTGCACGCGGACAACAGACGTGTCAATCCGCTGCGCGGCAGCGTCATGAGCGCCAGCCAGTGCATTCATAATCCGGGCCCAGACGCCCGCCCGTCGCCAGCGAACGAATAGCAAGTGGTGTGAGGACCGAATGCATTGGGCAGATCGTGCCACGGTGCCCCAGACCGCAAGACCCAGAAGATGCCAACCCTTCAGTGCCTGTCGTAGCCTGCTATTCCTCACCTTCTGACAACTCGCTATAATTGCAATATCGGTGATCCAGACTGCTTCTTGAAGGAGAAGCGGCATGCTCGACTTCGGAAAGTTCCGTCGCTGCGCGCTGACGCTGGTATTTGTTTTCATCGGTACGCAATCCGCAATCGCTCTGAGCGAAGAAGCTGCACGCGAGAAATGCAGGGCCACCGTCCACCCCTCCTTTATAACCTGCAGGCGCGGGGGTAACGATATCGAAAAATGCAGAGAGCTTCTAAAACCACAATTCCACGCCTGTGTCGTTGCCGCACTCAACGCCGCTAATGGTCGCCCGAACGTCCCGGTCGAAATTCCCAAGGAACAGCAACCCAGTGCGGAGTTAGCCAAAGAGGCCGCTGCACTGCCGACGACCTTCGTCGCGCCGCCGCGCACAATCACCGACATCACCGCCATTCTCGACAGCGAAAAACCGGATTCCGATAAGGTTGCAAGGTGGCACGCCGACTCTGCTGCGCCTGTTCCCACGATGATGCCGCGTGAGGAACTTGTGAAATTCTATTATAAGCGTGGGCAGGCACGCGCTCAGCTTGGACAGTTGCATGATGCGCTCGCTGATGCTGACAAGGCACTTGAATTGGCGCGTGGCTCTGTCGAAGCGGATCTATTGGGTCGGGTCGAGCAGTTCGCCGCCAATCAATATCAGTTTGCTGGCAACCCCAGACATGCGTTGGACATTTTGCAACAGCAGCTTCGTGATGCCAAGGAAGCTAAGGGATACTTGTTCGCCGCCAACTCACAAATTTCACAGATTTTTATTGGAATGGGCGATCTGGCGCAGGCTGAAGCTCACCTTCAGCGCAGCCTAAAATTGATCCAGGAAGCGCGTACCACTGGGTCGACCAGCTGGCGCAAAAGCTATCAGGCGCGCGGTCAATCGTGGGAAGCGTCGGTCGAGTTCAATCGCGCCGTGATCTTTGAAGCGCGCGGCCAGTTCGCCCAAGCGGAAAATTCGTATCGCTTAGCCGAACAACGCCGCCGCGCATCGATCAAGGGCGTGCTTGCGACCGCGAAGAACCCGCCGCCTGAATGGCAGATCTTGGAATCCGCCGATCGGATGGTTGTGGATGTCGCACGCATGGAGGCAAAGCAGGGGCGCCTCGCAGAAGCCGAAGTCGACGCACGCCGCGCGCTACTTGCGGCACTAAAGGACCAAGGCAAATACAATCCGACGACCCCATTTTTTATCGGGGGTCTCGCGACTATTCTGATTGAACAAGGTCGTTATCCCGAAGCCGAGCAACTGATAGGCCAGGCACTCGATATCAACCGCGTCGTTGGCGTCGCCGACGATTCGACAACGATTGTCCGTCAACTCTCGATGCTTGCAACCATTTTCAATCTTCAAAACAAACGAAAACAAGCAGCTCAAATCTACGCACAGATCGACAAGGTGACTGCCAACTGGGATCCGAAGATGCGCGAGGCTCTCGACCTCAATGGCTCGCGCATCAATTCGCTTTACGCTGCAGGCCAATTCGATCGCGGCGTCGCGGTGGCTAAGGCGCTAATCATGCGCGAAACCACGCAGTTCGGCGAAAAAAGCTATGATGCCGCAAACGCGCGCGCCAGTCTCGCCATCGGCTATATGCGGCTTAATCGTGATGCCGACGCGGCACAGGAATTTCAGGCCGCGCTTCCAATCTTGATAGCCGGCGCCAGCGGAGCGTCTGATGACGACGATTCTGCGACCGCGGCGCTGCGTAGCGGCCGTCTGCAGAACTATGTCGAGAATTATATCGTCTTACTTACCCGGATGGGAGCAGCGGACGACAGCGCCGCGGTGCAGAGTTTTGCGCTGGCGGACGCCATTCGCGGCCATTCGGTGCAGCAGGCGCTGGCGGCGTCGAGCGCGCGCGCGCGCATCAAGGATCCGGCGCTGGCGGAGCTTGTGCGCCAGGAACAGGACTTGAGCAAGCAGGTCAACGCGCAGCTCGGCACCCTCAACAATGCACTGGCACTGCCGGCTGGCCAGCGCGACGAGAACGGAGTGAAGGCGCTGGGTGTCGCCATTGCTAATTTGCGCAGCGAACGCGACAAGCTGCGTGCCGATATTGCCAAGCGATTCCCGAACTACGCCAATCTCATCGCGCCAAAAGCCCCTTCGGTCGACGAAATCAAGGCGGTGCTGAGGCCGGATGAGGCGTTCCTGTCTTTTTATTTCGGCCGTGACGCGAGCTTTGTCTGGGCGGTACCGAAGGCGGGAAAGGTTGCCTTTGCCGCGATCCCGATAACCGCCGACGACATTGCGACGAAAATTCACGAGCTACGCCGGGCACTGGACCCGGACGCTGAGACAATCGGCGAGATTCCGCCATTCGACCTTGCCGGCGCCTACGACCTCTACAGCCTGCTGCTCAAGCCGGTCGAGGCCGGCTGGAAGCAGGCGAAAAGTCTCATCGTCGTCACCAATGGCGCGCTCGG
>Ga0335085_10009888_pt1 | contig 14319 bp, 10 predicted proteins | sample Lox_Sample_45_FD_206712 | JGI IMG/M metagenome (GOLD analysis project Ga0335085, IMG submission 206712) | Soil microbial communities from Loxahatchee National Wildlife Refuge, Florida, United States - Lox_Sample_4.5 | ecosystem: Environmental > Terrestrial > Soil > Wetlands | place: USA...
CTCCCCACCGCGCAGGCTGGCGCTGCCGGGGTAACCGCACGACCTGGCTCTCAGCGCCCGGTGCCCGGTCAGGTGCCGCACAGGCGGCGGTCCGGCCGACCGGCTTTTGCCGCTGATATCCGGAGCCTTGGGGGCACGCTCAGCGGTGCGGCTGGCGTGCCGCTGCCTGGTCAGCGCCGGTGCCTGCCGCTATCAGCTGGCCAGAACCCGTGTGCCGTTGCCAGCCCGCCGGGACTGGCTCACCTGGTGGCCACAGGGCGCCGGTGAGCTCCGCGCCGGCGAACTCCGCACGGGAGAGGTCCGCGCCGACCAGATCGGCATCGGCGAGGTCGGCGCCGACGAGGTCCGCGCCAGCCAGACTCGCGCCGGTAAGCCTGGCGCCGCCGAGGTCGGCGCCGGAAAGGTCCGCGTGCACGAGCCTGGCGGCGAGCAGATCCGCCCGGGCCAGGACCGCGCGGGCGAGTACCGCGCCGGTGAGGTCGGCGTCGGTGAGGTCCGCGCCGGCCAGGTCAACAGGCCGCAGGTCGCGCTCGGTGCGCCGACGCCCGAGCGCGGTGATGGCTGCCTGCACGTCGGGCGGCGGCGATGGCTCCGGGGCCTGGCGGCCGGGGCCGGGTGGCGGCCGGGGCGGGCCTGAGCGCTCCCGGATGAAGTCCGCGAGCATCCCCATCACAGCGGGGTGGTGCCCGGGCGAATCGCGGGCGACGCGCTCCAGTGCGCGGATGCCGCCGATCCGCACGTCAAGCTCCTCACAGCCGAACTGCCCCAGCGCCAGGGCGTAGCGGCCGGCTAGCTGCCCGGCACGGGACCGCGCACGGCTCCGCGCGGTGACCACCAGCGCGCCTGCGGCGAGCAGCCCGGCACCAAGGGCCAGCAGCCGGCCGCGCGCGGCATCGCGTGCCGTCAGGGGACGTGGTTGCCAGGCCCGGCCGACGTCATGGTACGCGAGCCAGCCGCCGACCGGCAGCGCCAGGCGAGGACTGACCGGACGCTGCTCACGTCCCGATCCCAAGGACATCGTCGCAACTGAAGCATGTGGGGCCATGGTTCCTCCAGCGGGACACGGTCACCAGGCCGCGGCCCTGTGGAGGAATCCCGGGGGACCCGACCGTGACGTCATCTGGTCAGGCAAGCTCGCTCATACCGAGCCCGCTCGTGCTAGGACAAGCTCGCTCACACCAAGCCCGCGCATCCAAGGTAGTCACCCATGCGCTGGCGGCTCAAGCCAAAGCCGCAAAGTCCCTCAGTTCCCGCCGCAAGCCGCTGGGGTCCCACAGCCACCCGCACCGTGGCTCGGGTTCGGCGTTGATGATCCCGTCCCATAGCTGGGCAAGGTTGACTCTTCCCTGCGGAGGAGCCAGGACTGGGCAAGTGACCAGCGTGATCGCGGGGACATCCGGGAAACCCGGGAGCGCCTGCGAGAGCGGCAGGCAGGGCGCCCCTAGGTCGCATGAGAGCGCCCGCCAGGCGGATCGGTGGTTTGTGCTGCTGTCTGCTGTTTGTGCTGGCAGGAAGCGTGCCTGGCCGACGTCTACGGGTCGACCTAATCGTCGGCGTACTCGCGGTGCACGGGGCGCCCACCGCGCTCCAGGGTGCGCTGGTCGGCATCGGTTTCATCGGCGCCGGCCTGGTATTCCGCCAGCCGAAGGGTCGCCTGCCACTGATCCGGGAACCGGACGACAGCGGCGGCGATCTTCGCCGCCGCAGCCATCGGCGCGGCTGCGGGCGAGGGGCGGCTGCTCCTGGCTACCGTTGGCACGGCCCTCGCGTTGCTGGTACTAGAGGTGCGGCACATCCCGCTGCTGAGACCGCTGGATGACCGCAGCTGGGCGCCCCCGTTCCGCGACGACGAGTCGCCGCGCCGGCCAGCCGAGGCTGCGGCCGATGATCCGCAATGCGAGGCGGGTGATCATTGACGCGGGCGCACCGCGACCGAGCACGAAATCCGTTGCAGCCATTGCGCATCTCACGACCAGTGAGGACGAACCGGTCGAGATCGGCGAGATCAAAGGGCCGGTCGGGGCGGCGCCCGGGCATGCGTCCAGGGACCAGTCACCTGGGCCAATGAGCACCAGCGCCGCGGATACGCCAAGCAGCGCAGGGTACTCATAGCCGCCGCGAGACAGAGCGATCCTCGGCTTGGGCGGCCGCTCGTATCTCGGCAACGGAGACGGGCAGCGGACAAATCCGGGACACCTTCGGCTGCTCCAAGGCATCAAATCCGATAACCACAGGTCAGAGGGACACAAGCACCTGAGTATCTCGCGATCTTCGAGCTGTCAGCGGGACGTTAGTGGGACCTGTCAAGTGGGACCCTCACCGCTTGGTTAGTCACTTGATCTCGAAATCAGCCGACAAAGAGAAATTCGAAAAACCTCGCTGAGCTGGAGTCCCGTTACGGAATCGAACCGTAGACCTTCTCCTTACCATGGACACTAGATCATCCGCCGACCAGCAACGACCTCCGACAATAGACCATTTCAACTGCTAGTTCTTGTCCTGAAGGGTCTGGAAGCGGCTGGGCCAGGCTGGCTGTGGTCACCACTGATTGTCCCCACCACAGGTTAGACTGCCATCATGACCACCCGGCGCAGGCGCGGCGAAGACGGCATCTCCTTCGAACACCGCGGCCCCTGCCGCGACCCGCACCGCCACCGGCACTGCCCCGGCCTGTGGCGCGGCGAGCTAACCGTGGGCTACACCGGCGACGGGAAACGCCAGCGGCGCAAGGTCAGCGGCAAGACCAAGGCCGCCGTGGTGGACAAGCTCCGCGACCTGCACACCCAGCTCGACAAAGGCATCACCCCCAAGGCCGGCTACGCCTACTACACCGTGCGGCAGGCCGCCCAGGACTGGCTCGCCCACGGGCTCGGCGGCCGCTCCCCCAAGACCATCACCAAGAACCAGAACGTGCTGGAGCCGATCCTCAAAAGCATCGGGGCCCGCAAGCTCCGCGACCTGTCCGCGGCCGACGTGCGGCAGGCGCTGGCCGTCATGGCGGCCGGGTACTCCACCGCGGCCGTCTCGATGGGGCACCTGGCGCTCAAGCGCGCTATCCGGCACGCCGAAGCCAACGACCTGGTCAGCCGCAACGTCGCCGTCCTGGCCGACACCCCCAAGGGCCAGGACGGTCGGCCATCCAAGTCCCTGACCCTGGACCAGGCCGTGGCGGTGATCACCGCGGCCCCCACCCTGCCGGTGATGGAACTGCGGCCCGGCCTGAAAGACGTCCGCCGTCCGGCAGAACTCATGCACGCCTACATCGTGCTCAGCCTGCTGACCGGGATCCGCACCGAGGAAGCCCGCGCATTGCGCTGGGCCCACGTCGACCTGGACGGCGACCCGGCCGCCCGCCCTCCCGTGCCGCCGCATGTAGCCGTGTGGCGGTCGGTCCGCACCCACGGCGAGACCAAGACCGAGCGGTCCCGCCGCACCCTCGGCCTTCCCGCAGCCGCCGTCCAGGCGCTGCGCGCCTGGACGGCCAGCCAGGCCGGTGAGCGGCTCGCAGCCGGGGACGGCTGGCAGGACACCGGGCTGGTGTTCACAAACCATCTGGGCGCCGCGCTGGACGCCGGCAACGTCCGGAAGATGTTCAAGCGCATCTGCGCCGAGGCCGGCGCCGGGGACGGCTGGACCCCGCGCGAGCTGCGGACCACCTTCGTCAGCCTGCTCAGCCACCAAGGGGTCGCCATCGAGGAGATCGCCCGCCTGGCCGGGCACACTTCGACCCGCACCACCGAGATCGTCTACCGCCGCGAACTACGCCCCGTCATCACCACAGGCGCCGAAATCATGGACCAGCTCTTCGGAGGAAGCTAGCCCACGTTCCGATCCGAGAGCCGCTGAGGACTTGCACGAGCCGGCCTCCATCGACCTATTTGGCCAGAACTCACGGGGACTGAAGTGGAAGCTAACGGCACTTTTATTTCAAATCGTTAGCCAAGCTAATTCCAGGCGAAAGCGAAGGCTGGCATAGCATCGCGGTCGCCGCGGCCACGGTGCCGCGGCGCCCGCTTCGCCTGTCCCGGGACAGGCTAGTCAACGAGCTGGGAAACCACGAACTGGGCTCCCTGGTAGATTTCGGTGCTGCCGGTGTAGTCGAGGTGGCTGCATGTCGTGTCGTTGGTGCAGTTCTCGGCCGCGTGAAGCTGGGCCCTCTTGTGGCCGGCCCACCCCGCCCCGGTCACCGGGTCGTGGGGCATGGTCCAGGACTGGACCGGGAATGGGACCGCGGTGGTGCCGCCCGGCAGCGGGTACGGGTAATCGTGAGCGGGCATGCACCCGTAGCTGAAGGCCCATTCCCTGACCAGGCCTTTGTCCTTCCCGTTTACCCAGCACGGGTCGCCGTACAGGACCACGGCCTTGACCATGTCCCATTCCAGCGGATGGTCAATGATCCACTTGTTGATCACCCATGCGCCCATCGAGTAGCCGACCAGCGCGATCCGGTCCTGGGACACCGAGCAGCCCTTGGTGTAGGACGTTATGGTGGCCTGCAGGCTGTTCTCCCCGTTGACCAGGGCGCCATACAGCGATGTAAGCACGCTCAAAGCGTTGGGATACACCGTGGTGTAGGAGACAGGGTAAGTGAGCACGGCCCCGCTGATGGCGTTCTGGTCGGTATCGAAGGACTCCAGCTCCGGGGAGATCGCGGAAATGTTGAGTGACGGGCCCTCAGCCATACCGTGCAGGCCAAAGAACACGGGGGTGGTGTCGCAGGTCCCGGTCCCCGTTGGCTGCGCCGTCGCCGCTGACGCGGGTAGCGCGCCGGTGACCAGTGCCAGTAGAGCCGTGATGGCCAGGCCGGCCAGCACCAGCCTTGTAGATTTGCGCCCGATAAAGCTCATGGTTGTCCCCTCCTTGCATGCTGAGCTGGAATTGCAGGCTGGGCGCGCCCTTGTGGGCCTGGCCGCTGGCGGGCGTCCCAAACCTAAGTAGTGATGAACGCCATTACGATGGTCTCGAGTCAGCGTTATTGCCGCGCTGACGCCAGTGCGATCCGCCCGGCCGGGATATGGTCATCCACGCCACGCGTCTGTAGACATTTTCATCATCGCGACGCAGAGCAGGAGTATCGGGATAATGCACAGCCCGAGAAATCCGCCGGCGATCAGCCCCGGCATGGCCAGGCCCCTTTCCTTCGCCGACAGTCCCCACCACGCCTTGCCGCCGCGGGTGTTCTTGAGTGTCATGACTCCGGCTACGAAGATCAGCGGGCCGAAGATGATCCCGGCCGCGATGCTGCCGCCTCCGGAGGAAATGCCGCCGATCAGGATCATCGGGCCGAACAGGCAGGACAGGACGCCGAAGGCCAGCATGAACCTGTGCCGCTTCTCCGCGGCGAAGGTGGTCACGGGCCCGTCAGCGGTCTGGGTCAGCGCGACTGGGACCAGCCCCGGTTCCCAGCCGCAGCTCGCGCACAGCGAACTGGCCAGGGTTTCAGCGCAATTGGGGCACGGCCTTGATGATGGCGACTTCGCCGGGGGCAGAGTCTGGGTGGTGGCCATGATGTTTCTCCTTTTTCCGGTCCCGCTATTTCGCGTGAATGTACCGGCAGCGTATGGCCGGGTAATGGGCGGTCGCCATGCAGGAAACCCCCTCTGGCCGCCTGCACCGTTCGCCCCTTGTCTAGGTCCAGCTTGAGACGGTGGCGCAGGCCGACGCTATCCCCTTTAAGGGGCTCCCCCTAAAAGGGGATATCCCTTTAAGGAAGGGCTGCGGTACGCTCCAGTGCCCAGCTGGAGCCAGACAAGGAAGTCCTAATCGAGGTCGCTGATCAGGGCGCCGTATCCGGCGGCAGGCCGGGCGGGAGGACCGGTCCGGCGCTGAAATGACCTCCGCGTGCCGCCAGCGTCGGACAGTCGCGTCTGGATGCTGATCCGAAGGCAAGTGCACGCCGGTCCCACCCGGGCCAGATCGAAGCGCTTCTCTCGTCGGAGACCGTAACCATAAGCCCGCTGCACTGGCTGCGGCGGGCGGTGAACACGGCAGCGCGCACCCCGGCGCGCGCCGCACGTTCACAGCGCCTTCCGGTGGCGGCGCTGAGCGCCTCGGCCGCAGTCAGCGGAACGTCCAGGTCGCATCGTACGTGCAGCTCGGCCGCGGACTCGACCGTGCGACGCAGCGCGGGCCGCAGGTCGGCCAGGCCGTGGCCTTCGAGGGGCACCTACCGGACCAGCGTTCTGAGCTCTGCGGGCCTTGGACATCACCAGGCTCCATGGCACCTGACGGCCTGCCACGATGACAGCCCGCAGCACGCTCAGCACACCGTCGTGCACCGCGCGCCGTCCGGCTTCCTCGACGGCCAGCACAGCATCCTGCGCGGCCATCCGCCGCGACAGTGCGCCGGCGTCCGCGTCGGCCCGAAGAAGTCACGCTGCAGGGAGGAATAGCCTGATATCTTGCGAGATCCGCTTCCCGTCGCGCAATGTGGGTGTTAGAGCCGACTCACGGCTGGAAGGGCTGGCCCGGCACCTCGGCGCGTCACAATGCTGCGCGGCAACGGCTCTTGGCTGTTGACCTGGTGTCGGGTTGGCTGGGCGGGTGACTGGATGGTGCAGGAATGGGAACAGGTATCCCGGGCCACGATGGCGGGTCGGCGGTCGTTTCGATCATTGATGATCATCCGGACTTGTGTTATGGCGTGCTGGCGAGGCTGCCGCAGACGAATTCGTCATTTGCTGCTGGGGTCATGGCGGCAAGTGTGCCGGAGTTCCTGGCGTTGGACGGTGCGGCGGCCCGCCGGTCTGACGTGGTCCTGCTCGATCTGACCCTCAAGGACAGGTCGTCTCCGGCGGAGAACGTTACCCGGCTGAAGGACCACAAGTACCCGGTGGTGATCTATACCGGCGAGGAGCGGCCGGAGCGGCTGCAGGGCACGCTAGGCATCGGGGCTGACGCCGTGGTGCGCAAGGAGGAGGCCGAACGCCTAGAGGAAGCGCTGATCGCGGTCATGAACGGCGACCATGGCTGGGTGTCGCCGCTGATGGCCGCGGTCGTGCTGATCGCTCCCGGGCCGCGGCTCTCGCCGACGCAGGTGGAGGTCCTGCGGCTGTACGCCACCGGCCTGCCCGCGCAGAAGATCGCATCGGTGCAGGGATGTGCCCTGGAGACGGTCAAGGCCCACCTGAAGGCGGTGAAGGCCCGCTACGAGGCCCACGGGGACGCGGTGTATACGCGGACGGATATGCTGCGGGTTGGGCTTCGCGATCATCACGTCAGCCAGGATTGGTATCAGCGCGGCCAGTGAGGCTGACGGCGGAAGCGGCGGACTGGGCCCGGCCGGCCGGGTCGGACGAGCCCGCGGGCGCGGTGCACCAGACCACGATCGAGCGGGCGTTCGGGCGTATCTTCGCCATGCTCATCGCGCTGATAGTGGTGGTGCTCTGGTTCAACTCGGCCACGCTGGTCGGCCAGCGGCCCGGCGAGATGGCGGCGAACCTGCTGCTGAGTACGCTGCTGGTCTGGCAGGCGGCGCAGGCGCTGCGTCGGCCGCCGTCCCAGCAGGATCTGTACGTACTGGCCGCGGCCACCGGCTTGGCCCTGCTACTGTCCCGGGCGCTGGCCGTGCCGGGGAGCCCGTTCCTGGTCGACGACGCCTACCTGCTGGCCGTGCCGACAGCCGCCGCCTGGGCGGTGTGGTCGGTGCGGTTGGTAGTGCCGGTCCCGATCCTGCTGGTCGCCCTGGCCACAGGAGTCTTGGCTCACGGCGGGGATATGGCGGTCGAGCAGGCAGTGGTCGCGCTCGCCACCGTGGCGTGCACCTCCTGGGCTGCCCGGTTTATGCGTGCCGGGGCGCAGCGGGCCGATGCGGATGCCGACGCGCTGTCGCGGCGGATGGCCGCACAGGATGCTGCCCTGGCCGCCGAGGAAGCCGAACGTCGGGCGGCAAACGCGGTACACGATGACGTGCTAAGCGTGCTGCGGGCCGTCAGCGCGGCCGACCGGCAGGTGTCATGGAGCCTGGTGGTGTCCAAGGCAAAGGGAGCCCAGGACGCGCTGGCCCGGCACGGACCCCGCACCGGCCAGGGCCTGGCCGACCTGGGGTCCGCACTGCGCCGCAGGGCCGAGTCCGCAGCCGAGCTGGACGTGCGGTATGACATCGACGGCGATATCGACGTGCCATTGTCGGCGGTCGAGGCGCTCAGCGCCGCGGCCGGGGAGGCGCTGCGTAACGTCGCGACGCACGCCGGGGTCAGCCGGGCTGTGGTCACCGCCCGCGCCAGCCGGTCCGGCGGGGTCACGGTGACTGTCTCCGACGACGGGATCGGCTTTGATCCGGCCCGGGTGGGACCGGCCAGCACAGGCCTGCGCAGCAGCGTCCAGGAGCGCCTTGCCGACGCCGGCGGCCGGGCGGAGATCATCTCCGCCCCGGGGCAGGGCACGTCGGTGGCGCTGACGTGGGATCCACCCCAGCCAGCCAGCGCACCGGGCGCCGATCCGCTCGCCTTGGCCCGCCGGATGGCCCCGAGCCCGCCGCTGATCTTCACCGGCTTCATGCTGCCGATCGTGCTCGCGGGCCTTGTATTGCTGTGCCTGCACCGGCAGGACATGCGCTGGCCGGCCGCGGCCGCAACCGCGTTCGGTGGCATGCTGGGCCTGGCCGTCGTGTCAGCTCAGTACCTGAGCCAGGTCCGGATGACGCGCCAGGTCGGCGTCGGCCTGGTTGCGGCGAATACCATCCTGGCCGCTGTAGCCTCGCTGGCGGTGGCTCCCGGCACTACCGACGCGTTCGCATACTGGGTGGCTGGTAACAGCGGAATCGTGATCGCGGCCGTCTACTTCATCCGGGGGCCGCTATTCGGCCTCACCGCCTTGGCCTTTGACCTGGCGGCGCTGACGATCGGCCTCGTGCGGACCGGCCACGGCCTCGCGGTTGGCGGGTGGGTGTCCATGCTGACCAGCCCGGTCATCGGTGCCGGCCTGGCGGCCGCGATGCTGGCGGCGTTCCGGACCCTGTCCAGCCACACCGAGTCCCAGCTGGCCGGGTACCGGGAGCGGCTTCGGCTTCAGGCCCGCGCCGAGGCCATCAGCCGCGTCGACCGCACGGCCCTCGAAAACGCCCGGCGCCTGGCGGGACCTGTGCTCAGCGCGATCATCTCCAGCCCAGCACGAGACCCGGACCTGCAGACGGCGGCCGCGCTGGCCAACGCCACCTTGCGGGACGAGCTTCTCGCGCCCGGCTTCCTGACCGCCGCACTCGCCGAGAGCGTTTACGCGGCCCGGGCCGCCGGGGCGAGCATCACCGTCAAATTCGCCCGGCAGTCGGACACTGTGCTGGCCGAGACGGCCCGAGAGCTCCTCGCCGCGGCGCTGGCCGACCTGGACGCCGACGATGACATCACCTTCGAGATGCACCCGGGAACCGAGGGACATCCGGCGCTGCTACTCTTGCGCGCGCGAAGCGCGCGGTCCGACAATGCCGCCCTGCGTCGGGCCGCCGCCGCCGCCGGAGCCCTGGTCAGCGACCTCGGCGACCACGAACTCCTCATCAGGCTCCAGTCGCACGCGAGCGCTCAGCAGCCTCCGCCCTTGACGGCGATCGCCTATCCCCCTTAAAGGGGAGGAGCCCCTTAAGGGGGATATCGCCCGCCTGCTCCAGCTGCCCAGACTGGACCCTGATCGGGACCAGGAGGGGAGGGCGATGGCTAGGGCAGGCAGGCAGTGGCCTGCGTTCCTCATCGCCCTGGTGGCGGGATGGTCCGCGGCCGGGACGATCCCGGCCGCGGCCATCCCGGCTATGCCAGCGGTGGCGCTGGAACGATCGGCGAGCTGCCCCGCGGCGGAGATCGTCGGGGTGCACGGCACCAGCGAAGGCCCAAGCAGCACCAACCCCCACGACTCGCCGGAAATCAAGGCCACGTTCAGTGCGTTCACCGCCGACGAGCAGAAGCTGGGCCAGCACGGTGCGCGACTGGAGTACTACCCGTATCCCACGCTGGGGTTGGCCGACTACATGCCAACCGACTGGCCAGAACTGGCCATCGCCATCGACGGCTACGCCGACGAGCTAGAAGCCGAGCTAGAGAGCTTCAGCCACGGCTGCCCGGGCACCCCGATCTCGCTGGTCGGCTACTCCCTGGGAGCCTTGCTGATCAATAACATGCTCAGCTTCCACGGCACCGAATGGAGCTTCATCGACGCAGTCGCGTTGTACGGCGACCCCTGCTGGCACAACCCGCACGGAGACTACCGGGGCCTGGCTCAGTACGCCGCTCAGGTGGGGTTCAGGCTGGGCTGCTTTCCCGAGAACTCCTCCCCCCACCCGCTGGCCTCCCCGGTCACCCCGCACTTCGCGGTGCAAAGCCTGTGCCACGACCGGGACCCGGTATGCGGGCAGGACTGGCCGTCCTACGAGGTCGCCGGGCAGGTCATCGCCGCGGCACTGTGCGGCTTGGACAAGTGCCCCCACCTGTCCTACCCCGGCGCGGCCGCCAGCTACGGCGCCGAGTTCCTGGCCACGAACGCTTTCAAGCAGACCAGCCGGGACCAGCTAATGAGGAGTCATGACGAATACGTCCGCAGGACGCAAGCTGCCCCCGATCCGGCTCGTTCTGACCTGGCTGGGCGGCGCTGACACCAAGATCCTGGCCAAGGCCCCGGTGGATGGGGCCGAGATGACTGGCCGGGGCATCGCGACGCTGATCCCGGCATTGTTCAGTGACGCTCGACCAGACCACCGCCGCCGAAGCAGTCGACTCGGTCCCGCCACCGGCCGAGACCAGGGCGCTAGCCGCGCGGCTCGACCACACCTCCCAGCAGCTGCTGACCGTATTGCAGGCCACCCTGCCCATCGCCGCCGCGCCGCTCCTAGCGGCAGGCACCATAGTCGCGGGGCTCGTGGTCGGCCTCGACCCTATCGTGTTCGGCGTCATCCCGGCCGGCAACCTGGTATCCGGGGAACCCGCTGTCTGGCACATCCTGGCCCAGTGAGTATGGCCGGACGCTCCCGGTCAGCCAGCAGCCACGTGACGCCCCCTACTGACATGGGAATGGCGCCTTGCCAGAGCCGACCGTCTGGCGCATCGTAGTGCCGGAACCGGGGGTGTAACTATGGGGCCGGGCCAGCCTGCGGGAGCAGCGCATCAGAAGGCGCTCGAGCGCGCGTTCGGGCGTATCTTCGCCGCCCTCGTTGCGCTGTTCACGGTGGTCTTCTGGTTCAGCTCCAGCACGCTGAGCGGGCAGCAGTCCGGATCTATGACAGCGAACCTGCTACTGAGCGTGCTGCTGATCTGGCAGGCGGCGCGGACGCTGCGTCGCCCGCCGTCCCAGCGGGATCTCTGCCTGCTGGCCGCGGCAACCGGAGCGCTCCTGCTGGCGTCCCGGATGCTGGCCGTGCCGGGAAGCCCGTTTCTGGCCGACTCGGCCTACGAGCTGGTTACGCCGGTGGCCATCGCCTGGGGGGTCTGGTCGGACCGGTTCGTATTTCCGGTCCCCGTTCTGCTGATTGTCCTGGCCAGCGGGATCTGGCAGGAGGGCGGGGATCTCCCGATCGAGCAGGCGAGCGCCGCGCTCGCCACGGTGGCGTGCACCTCGTGGGCGGCCCGGCTTATTCAGGCGGGTGCGCGGCGGGCCGACGCGGACGCCGACGCATTGTCGCGGCGGATGGCTGAGCAGGATGCAGCCTTGGCCGCCGAGGAAGCCGAACGGCGCGCGGCGAACGCAGTGCACGACGACGTGCTCAGCGTGCTGCGGGCTGTCATCGTTTGCGACCGCCAGGTGCTGTGGAGCCTCGTGGTGTCCAAGGCACAAGGTGCCCAGGACTCACTGGCCCGGGTGGTACGCAGCGAGGGCCACGGCCTGGCCGACCTGGGGTCCGCGTTGCGCCGCGTAGCCGGGTCCGTGGCCGAAATAGGGGTGCGGTGCGACATCGACGGCGATCTTGACATTCCGCAGTCACCCGTCGGGGCGCTCAGCGCTGCCGCCGGGGAGGCGCTGCGGAATGTCGCGGCCCACGCCAGGGTGCGCGGCGCCGTGCTCACCGCCCGCGCTAGCCCGTCCGGCAGGGTCACGGTGACCGTCTCCGACGACGGGATCGGCTTCGATCCGGCCCAGGTGGGACCGGCGAGCACCGGCCTGCGAAACAGCATCCAGGCGCGCCTATCCGATGTCGGGGGGCGCGCGGAGATCATCTCCGCCCCCGGTCGGGGTACCTCGGTGGTGCTGACCTGGGATCCTCCCCTGCTAGCCAGTGTCCCAGCCGCCGATCCGCTCGCCTGGGCCCGCCGGATAACTCCCAGCCCGAAGCTGATCTTCGCTGGCTTCATGATGCCGATCCTCCTATATAGCCTGGTATCGCTGTGCCTGCGCTGGCAGGACATGCGCTGGCAGGTGGCGGCCGCGGCGGCATTCGGCGGCATACTGGGCCTCGCCATCCTGTCGGCGAGGTATCTGAGCCAGGTGCGAATGACGCATGGGGCCGCGGTGGTCCTGGTTGCGGTGAATACGATCCTGGCCGCCGTAGGGTCGCTAGCAGTGGCTCCTGGCACCACCGACGCGTCCGCCTACTGGGTCGCCATCGATAGCGGGATCGTCGTCGCGACCGTCTACTTCATACACGGCCCGGCGTTCGGCCTGACCGCCCTGGTACTCGACCTGGCGGCGCTGACCGCCGGACTGATAGTGACCGGCGGCGCCATTCCTCCGGGCCTGTGGGTAATCATCTTGACCGGCCCGGCCATCGGCGCCGGAACAGCGGCCACCATGCTGGCAACGTTCCGGAACCTGTCCAGCCACACCGAATCCCAGCTGGCCGCGTACCGCGAGCGGCTGCAGCTTCAGGCCCGAGTCGAGGCCATCAGCCGTGTCGATAATGCCGCCCTGGCCAATGCCCGGCGCGTGGCCGGACCCGTACTCGGCGCGGTCATCTCCAGCCGAGCCCCAGACCCGGACCTGCGGACGGCCGCCGCGCTGGCGAACGCCACCCTGCGGGACGAACTGCTCGCACCCGGCTTCCTGACCCCATCCCTGACCGAGCGCGTCCACGCGGCCCGGACCGCCGGGGCGCGCATCACAATCGACTTCGCCCGGCAGCCAGACACAGCGCTGGTCCAGACGGCCCGGGACCTGCTCGCCGCGGCGCTGACAGGTCTCGACGCTAATAGCGATGCCACCCTGCAGGTGTACCCGCCGACCGAGGGACACGCGGCATTGCTGATCATGCACGCCCGCAGCCGACGGTCCGGCCACGTCGCCCTTCGCCGGCGTGCCGCCGAATGCGGCGCTCTGATCAGCGATCTTGACGACCGCGAGCTGCTGATCCGCTTGCATGCGGCCCGGTAGCACCAGGCGGTGGTAGCACCTGGAGCCAGCCTTTCCTAGCTGTCCGTCTGCGGGCGGCGCTCTTCGGCAGCTGGCGCTGGCGGGGGCAGTCATCGATCACTATCGATGACTATCATCCGGCCAGCATGCGGCGCGATTGACGGACCGGCCAACAGCAACTCCAACCGGCCGGCGTTGACCTGATCCGAGCCCAGCCGGACTCCGGAGCGGAAGAGCTGCAGGCGTTGCGCCGCCGGGTGCTGCGTCCGGTCACCATAAGGTCTTGTTCCGGTCCGGCGGCGCCAGCAGGCCGCCAGGTACTGCCGGAACCCCCGCAGGGCTCCGGCGTGTTCCGTGAATGTCCGTATCTGTCCTAATCGAAGCCGTGGAGGCGGAGGGTTTCGGCGGGGGTGGTGTGGTCGCGGCGGCCTTCGGGGATGTGCAGGTAGCCGGCGTCTTTGAGGGCCGCGGTGACGGCCGCGCGGATGGTGGCCAGGTTGGCAGGCCCGCGGCCGGTGCGGCTGGCGGAGGAATCTTCCCGGAAGGTAAGGTCGCGGACGTGGTGGTGAGCCTCGATGGACCACTGCCCGCGGACCAGGCGGGCCAGGTCACCGGCGGTGGCGTCCGCGCTGGCCAGGCTGGTGACGGCGTAGGCGGTCTCGCGTGAGACCCGGCCGGCGGCGATCTCCTGCCGCCACCGGGTGATCTTGACGGCCTGGCGGGCATGCGGGAAGCCCAGGCCGGCGACGTGGGCGGCCTTCAGGGTGCGGGTCTCGGCGCGGCCGTGCCCTTTGTCCCGGGTGAGGCTGCCGGCCGGGACCTGCCGCCAGGGCAGGGCCCTGACCTGGGCGTGCAGCAGCGGCTGGTTCCGCTTGACGACCGCGATGTACTGCGCGTGCTTCTGGCTGACCAGCCAGTCCAGGTTCGCCCGCACGGTATGGAGCGCGTCGAAGGTCACCACGGCGCCGTCCAGGTCCAAAGATCCCGGCAGCTCGGTGAAGTGGCTGGTCTCGTTGTGCTTGACATCGACCTCGACGTGATCCAGCAGCCGCCCGCCAT
>Ga0335085_10009889_pt1 | contig 14318 bp, 12 predicted proteins | sample Lox_Sample_45_FD_206712 | JGI IMG/M metagenome (GOLD analysis project Ga0335085, IMG submission 206712) | Soil microbial communities from Loxahatchee National Wildlife Refuge, Florida, United States - Lox_Sample_4.5 | ecosystem: Environmental > Terrestrial > Soil > Wetlands | place: USA...
ATTACCGCACGCGCCTGGGCGGGGTGACGGAGCGCTTGTCGGCCCACCGGGATGCTCTGGCGGAGGAGCTCGCGGGACTGGACGCGCGCTTGTCGGCGCTCGCCGCCCAGGAACTGGCGCGGCGCGACGAGCGAGCCGAGATCGATCTGCGCGCGCACGTGGGCGAACTGGGCGAATCGGACGCGGCCGCGGCCCTTCGATCCGCCGATGAGACGTTGTCGAAATTGGCGTCCGAGAAGGCGGAGCTTCGGGTGGAGATCGATCGCGTCACCGGGTTTGTCGCGGCGGCCAGCGCCCCGGCCCGCGACGAATCGCCGACGAGCGCACCGGATGCCGCTGCCGCCCCCGCGCCCGACGCAGCGGAACCGGCCCCGGTGTCGGCACCGCTGCCGGCGATGGCTGAGGCGCCCAAGCGGGCGTCGGTGGGAGCCACAGTGTCGTCGCTTCAAGAGGCGGCACCGGTGGTCGCGGAGGTGCCCGGCGCGGAACCACCCAAGGTGTCGGCGGCGGTGGCGGCTTCCACCGAAAAGCCGGCCGCCAAGGGCACAAAGCCCGTCGAAACAGGCTCGGCGCCGGCGAAGTCGGCAAAACCAGCGGAGGACGCGGCACCGCCAGCCAAGGCACCGTCTGGTTCATTTGATGAACTCGGATTTCTCAGTTCCGTGATCGGGAACCCGGCACCCACCGCTGCGCCGGAGCCGGCCAAGCCCGAACGTCGTGACGTCAAGGATCAGGCGCCGCAGACCGGGCAACGCCAGACGCAACCTCGCGAGCTGGTGCGAGATCCGCGTGAGCAGCGGGAGGAACCGGCACGGCGGGCGTCGGCAGTGATGGCTCCGCAGACGGCCGAAGCGCCGTTCGCCTCAAATGTGCCCGGGAATACTCCAATCAGGCTCCGGGCGTCCAACCCCCTCGAGCAAGCCAAGACGCTGCGGTGTGCCGAGTGCGGATCGCCGAACTATCCGACCGAATGGTACTGTGAGCGCTGCGGTGCGGAACTCGCCGCGCTGTGATCGATCGAGGGGACGCTAGCTCGCCAGGGCGATTCGACTCTTGTGGCGGGCAGCCGCGTTGCGATGGATCAACCCTTTGCGGGCCGCGCGATCCAGCAGCTGCACCGCCTCGCGCTTGGTCGGAGCGTCGGCTCCCACGGCCTTTGCTTTCTTGAGCGCTGTTCGCAACGCAGAACGCTGCGCGCGGTTGCGGACGGTCGCCGCACGCGTTTTTCGAACGTTCTTTTTTGCGGACGCGATATTGGGCACGAAATGGCTCTCCAAAACGAGGCGGAATCAGAATTCTGACGAAGGGCAAAACCTAGGACGCGACATCACGGATGTCAAGGCGCCACAGTGGGTTGTGCCGCTTTGTTTTGACACTGCTTTCGTGGCGTACTAGCTTACTCGCGGCTCGCTTCCGGCGTGCCGCCCACGTCTTTCTCGCTCCCCACCGCTCCGACGTTGGATTATCAAGCCCTGCTGCTCGTAGTGCCGGTCCTGCTGTTCTCTGTCATCCTCCACGAGTATGCACACGGCTACGCGGCCCTCAAACAGGGCGATCAGACCGCCCTCACGCTCGGCCGGCTGACGCTCAACCCGCTCAAACACATCGATCCGTTCTACACGATCATCATGCCCATCGTCCTGTACCTGACGATGCACATGTTTCTGGGCGGCGCCAAACCCGTGCCGGTCAATCCGCGCAACTATCGCAACTTCAAGCGGGGAGACATCATCGTTTCGCTGGCCGGAGTGTTCGCGAACCTGCTGCTCGCGATCGCGTGCGCCATCCTGATCGTTCCGCTCGGCTTGCTCGCGCGCGTCGTCGGGGAGATGGATCCGAGCATCGGCATCCTCCAGGCAATGCTGATCGTCGGGGTCTACCTCAACCTGATGTTGATCGCGTTCAACCTGATTCCGATCCCGCCGCTGGATGGCTCGCACGTCGCGAAGTACCTGCTGCCGGTGTCCTGGGCCTACCGCTACTCCCGGATGGGGTTCCTCGGCTTGATCGTGATCATTCTGCTGCTGCAGGTATTTCCCGGGTTTCTGCTGGCCTGGTTCAGTCCGGCGTACCATGTGGGGGACGTCTTGCTCAACGCGGTTTCCCGGTTCGTGACGCCGGGCGCCGCGCGGTGGAAGGTCATCGGATGACCGCGACGATGGCGCTCGGCCATGCGGGTCAGCTCGATCGCGACTCGACGTTTGTCGTCGAGCTGACGGCGTTTTCCGGTCCGCTCGACCTGCTGCTCACGCTCCTCCGCGAGGAGCAGGTCGACATCTACGATATCCCGGTCGCGCGGATCGCTGAACAGTTCCTGGTCCGCATTCGCACGCTGCAGCTCAACGAGGCGGCGGAATACCTCGAAATGGCGGCGCGCCTGATCCGGATCAAGGCCCAGATGCTGCTCCCCCGGGGCGACCACGAGGCGTGGGAGGATCCCCGGGCCGAGCTCGTGCGCCGATTGCTGGAGTACCAGCAAATGCGGGAGGTGGTGGACATCCTGGAACGCCGCGGGGAAGAGCGACGCAACCAATTCGCGCGCGCGTATCTGCCGTTTGTGCCGGCGCCGCCGCAGGCTCCCCTCGCCCTGTCTCTTGCCGAGCTCCTGGCCGCGGTGGACCGCGTGCTGCGCACGGTCCAACAACCGTCGCTCCACGAAGTGGTGCCGCGGGCGCTGGATGTCCCCGGCGCGATCACCGTGATTCGGTCTGTCCTGGCGCTGCGGGCACACATTCGCTGGACGGAACTCATCACGAGCGGGGCGGAGCCATGGCAAGTCCTGTCGACCCTCCTCGGACTCCTGGAGCTGGCGAAGCTCGGCGAGTTGCGGGTTGCCCAGGCAAAGCCTTTCGCGGATGTGGAGATTCGAAGTGATTTCGCTAGCGAAGCTGCTTGAGGCCGCGTTGTTCGCGAGCGGGCGGCCGATCGCGACGGAAGAACTCGCCGCGCTCGACTCCGAGGCGTCGCCCGCGGCGCTGCAGGCCGCGCTCAGCGAATTGCGCGAGCATTACGATGTCGACGGTCACGGCGTCGAGCTCGTGGAGATCGGCGGAGGATGGCAGATCCTGACGCGCGCCGAATACACGGAGGCGATCGAACGCGCGCAACTCGCCGCCCGGCCCCACCGTCTGTCGGCGGCGGCGCTCGAGACCCTGGCAATCGTCGCGTATCGGCAGCCGATCAGCCGGCTCGAGATCGAGGAAATTCGCGGCGTGCAGGTGGGCAGCGTCCTCAAGTCCTTGAACGAGCGGGGACTCATCGACGTGGTTGGACGCGCGGACGGCCTGGGTCGTCCGCTGCTGTACGGGACGACGCCGCTCTTTCTGGAGCACTTCGCGCTCCGCCACCTGGAAGAACTGCCGCGGGCCGATGAGCTGGCCGTCGCGCTGCGTGGCCGCCACCCGGTCGATCTGGAGCTGGAACCCTCGGGCGGCCCCGACGAACCGGACATGCCGTCAACGCGCCCGGTCTAATGACCGAACCGATGCGTATCCAGCGCGCGTTGGCGCGCGCCGGGATCGCGTCGCGGCGAAAGGCGGAGGAGCTGATTGCCGAGGGACGGGTGCTGGTCAATGGCGTGCCCGCGTCGATTGGCCAGCGCGTCGATACGGGCAGCGATGTGATCTCCGTGGACGGGTCGGTCGTGGAAACGCCGGCGGAGTATCAGTGGCTCGTCCTGAACAAGCCGCCGGGGGTCCTCACCACGCGCGCCGATCCCCAGGGCCGACAGACCGTGTTCAACTTGGTCCCGGCCGTTCCGGGGCTCACCTACGTCGGGCGCCTGGACTATATGACGGAAGGGGTCTTGCTCTTCACGACGGACGGCGCCGCGGCAAACCGGCTGACCCACCCGCGGTACGAGGTCGAACGGGTCTACGTCGCGACGGTCCGCGGCGACGCGGCGCGCGCCGCGGAATCGGCTCGTCACGGGGTCGAATTGAGCGACGGACGTGCCGTGCCGAAGGCGGTGTCGGCGCGTTCGGTCGGGCGCGGGCGCTGGGAATTCGAAGTCACGATCGCCGAAGGGCGTACCCATGAGATCCGCCGTTTGTGCAGCGCCCTCGGCCTCGAGGTGGAGCGGTTGGTGCGCACGAGGTATGGCCCCGTCGTGCTGGGGTCGCTGGGACGCGGACTGACGCGGCCACTGAGTCTCCCGGAACGGCGCGCGATCGAACGACTGGGGTAAGCCGTCCCGGTTCGCCGAACCTGGCCCCGCTCGTCGGGTACCAGCTTGTACCTTTCCTCCACCTTCATCCTTGGAGCCCACCGCGTGGCCACGCAAGTCTCGCCCACGGCCGATACCCGATTGGTCAACGACGTTCGACGCCAGGTGGCGCGACGGGTCGTGGGCCAGGACTACATGGTTGACCGTCTGGTCATCAGCCTGTTGACCGGGGGACATGTCCTGCTCGAAGGCGTTCCCGGTTTGGCAAAGACGTTGACCGTTCGGACGCTCGCCGAGGCGATCCACACGAGCTTTCAGCGGATTCAGTTCACGCCGGACCTGCTGCCGGCCGACGTCGTGGGCACGCAGGTGTACGACCAGTCGACCGGGCAGTTCAGCGTCAAGCGCGGCCCCATCTTCGCGAACATCATTCTGGCCGACGAGATCAACCGGGCGCCGGCCAAGGTGCAGGCCGCGCTGCTCGAAGCCATGCAGGAAAAGCAGGTGACGATCGGGGGAACCACGTTTACCCTGGACGAGCCGTTCCTCGTGTTGGCGACGCAGAATCCGATCGAGCAGGAGGGGACCTACCCCCTTCCTGAGGCGCAGGTCGACCGGTTCATGATGAAGCTGCGCGTGGGCTATCCGACCCGCGATGAGGAAAAGGAGATCATGCGCCGCATGGCGAGCGGCGAGCCGATTCCCATCGATCGCGTGGCCTCGCCCCGCGCGCTGCTCGACGCGCGCCATCGGATCACCGAGCTGTACATGGACGATCGGATCATGGAGTACATCGTCGATATCGTGTTGGCGACGCGCGAGCCCGGAAAGGCGGGGCTGCCCGACCTGGCGCCGTTGATCGAATTCGGCGCGAGTCCGCGCGGCACGATCGCACTCGCGCAGGCGTCCCGCGCCCACGCGTTTCTGTGCGGCCGCGCCTTCGTGACGCCGGATGACGTCAAAGCCATCGGCCCGGACGTCCTTCGCCATCGCGTGTTGACGACGTACGAAGCCGAGGCCGAGGAGGTCACGAGCGATGAGATCGTGCGCCGCATTTTCGCCAAGGTCGAGAGTCCGTAATGCCCACGGCGGCGTCCGTCCGCGCGACGACCGTTGCCCCCGAGGTTCTGCGCCAAGTCAAGCTGATCGAGCTGCGGACGCGGAGGTTGGTCAATTCGCTGTTTGCCGGCGAGTATCGGTCGGTGTTCAAGGGGCAGGGAATGGAGTTCTCGGAGGTGCGAGAGTATTTGCCCGGCGACGAGGTCCGGAGCATCGACTGGAACGTGACGGCGCGCATGAACCGGACGTTCGTCAAGCGGTACATCGAGGAGCGAGAGCTGACGGTGATGCTCGTGGTCGATGTGTCGGGCAGCGAGCGGTTCGGGACGCGGCGGCGATTCAAGTCGGAGGTGGCGTCGGAACTGGCCGCCGTGCTGGCGATGTCCGCCATTCGCAACAGCGACCGCGTTGGGGCGCTCCTGTTCACGGACGCCGTGGAACACGTGGTGCCGGCGCGGAAGGGACGCCGACACGCGTTGCGACTCATTCGCGACCTGCTGGTCTTCGATCCCGTTGGCGTGGGGACGGACATTGCCCTCGCGAGCGATTACTTGATCGAAATGCTGCCCCACAAGGCCATCATTTTTCTGGTCTCGGATTTCATGAGCGAGCGGGTTGAACGCCCGTTGAAGTTTCTCGCCCAGCGCCACGACGTCGTGGCGGTGACGGTCGAGGATCCGAGCGAGCTGGCGCTTCCGGACATCGGGCTCGCGCGGTTTACCGATCCCGAAACCGGGTTCACGACGGACGTCGATACCAGCGACTCGCGAGTTCGTGCCGCCTACGATGCCTCGGTCACCCGCGAACGGCGGGCGCGCACCCAGCTGTTGCGCCGCCTCTCGATCGATGAAATCGCGGTCCGGACGGACTTGGGTATTATGGAACCGCTCTTGCGCTTCTTCCGTACGCGCACGACGCGCGCCCGGCAGCGATGAGCCGCCGCGTCGCGAGCGGGCGGCGTGTCGGAGCGCTGGGGACGTTGCTCTGCGCCGGTCTGTCGAGTTGGGGCGCTGCCCTGTTGGCGCAGGACACGTCCGTCCAAGTCGCGGCGCTTGTTCAGTCCGACACGGTGCGTGTGGGCGATCCCTTTCATGTGTTCGTGACCGTGTCTGCCCCGTCGGGCGCGATGATCGACTTCCCGGCGATGCTGGACACGACATCTGCGGTCCAATCACTCGATCCTCCGGTGGTGACGGTGGTCCGGGGAGGGACCGGCGTTCGGCGCAACGCGGACTACCGGGTCGCGGCCTGGACGGTTGGCTTGCAGCCGGTCCGGCTGGGCGACGTCATCGTACGGCTGGGGGGGGCCGAACGCACCGTCTCGATCGGCGGTCAGAGTGTGTTCGTGCGAAGTGTGCTTCCAGCCGACAGCGCCCAACGTGTGCCGAAGCCGGCCCGCCCGCTGATCGAGGAATCGATCGTCCCGTGGTGGATCTGGGTGCTCCTAGCTCTCGCGCTTGCGCTAGCGGCGCGCCTGGCCGCGCTGATCCGGGGTCGTCGTCGGACAGCGATCGCCCGACGGACACAGCCGCTCGACGTTGGATCGTACCGGCGCGCGATCCGGGAGTTCGCCCGGATCGAGGCGCTCGGGTTGATCGAGGCGGGAGAATCGGGACGGTACGTGGCCCTGCACATGGATGTGCTCCGCGAATACCTCGCTGATCGATTGCCGTCGGCGCCGCTGTCCCTGACCACGACGGAACTCGTGGAGACGTTGCGGGCCGCGGGCACCGAGTTGCCCGAAGGGCTTCTGGCGATGCTGGAGGAAGCGGACCTCGTCAAGTTCGCCAAGCAGGGCGTCCACAGCGAGCGGGCAAGCGAATTGGGGCGACAGGCGCGCGAGCTGGTCGAGGCCGACCATCGGGCATCGAGGCGGGCGCTGGAGCCGGCGGCATGATCGGCGTCGGCTCATTCCAGTTTGCGTCCGCGTGGATGCTGCTGCTGCTGGCGGCACTGCCCGCGTGGTGGGTGCTGCGTCGCCGAGCGCGGCGACCGGGCATCGTGTTTTCGCAGGCGGCCGTGCTCGGCAGGGGGCCGCGCGCGGGTCGACGTCTGGCCCGGGTGCTGTTCGTCAGCCGCAATGTGTTGCTGGCCGGGATGACGTTGGCACTCGCCCGACCTCGCACGGGGGCGCGCGCGGAAGACAACACGACGGAAGGGATCAATATTGTCCTGGCGATCGATCTGTCGAGCTCCATGCTCGCGAAGGATTTTGCGCCGCTCAGCCGGATCGAGGTGGCGAAGGAAACGGTCAAGCGCTTTATCGCCGCCCGTCAGAGCGATCGGATCGGGCTCGTCGCGTTTGCGGCCGAGGCGCTGACGCAGGTTCCGCTCACGACGGACTACGCCGTGCTCAATGTCGCGGTGGACAACCTGGAAATTGGGCAGTTGGAAGACGGCACCGCGATTGGAACCGCGATCGCGACGGCGGCGAACCGGCTGCGGGATGCACCCGGGCATTCGAACGTCATCATTCTGCTCACCGACGGCGTCAACAATCGCGGCGCGATCGACCCGCGGACGGCGGCGAAGGCCGCGGGGGCGTTCGGCATCAGGATCTACACGATCGGGATCGGTTCGGAAGGCACAGCCGATGTTCCCGTCGGTGAGGGAACCGGGACGATCCGCTACGAGAATCGGCCGGTCGAGATCGACGAAGCTTTGCTGACCGACGTCGCGAATTCGACCGGGGGCCGGTATTTCCGAGCGCGCGACGCGGCCGCCCTTCAGCACATCTATGAGCAGATCGATCAGCTCGAGCGGGAACCCGTCCGCAGCCGCACCTATGTGCGGTACACCGAGTTGTTTCGATGGCCCCTCGGCGTTGCCGCGGCGGCGCTGCTTCTTGAATTGGCGCTCACCGCGTGGCGCGGGCCGTTGCCCTGACGATGCCGCATTTCGATTATCCGTGGCTGTTGGCGCTCGCCGCCATGCTCCCGATCGCTATCGTGTGGCTGGTGTTGCGCACGTATCGGGGCAGACGGGCGCGGTTGGAACGGCTCGGGACCCTGTCGGTGGTGTTGCGCCTCGTTCCCGGCACGATTCTGGAAGCGCCCCGGAGCCGCGCGGCGCGTGTAGCGCTCGCCGGCGGGCTCGTCGGGATTGCGTTGGCCGGTCCGCGGTGGGGGGCGGGGCGCGATGTGGTCCGGTCGCGAGGCATCGATATGGTCCTCTCGCTCGACGCGTCCTTGTCGATGCTGGCCACGGACGAGCGCCCGAACCGGCTGGAACAGATGAAAGAGGAGGTGCGGCGTCTCCGCGAGATGTCTCCCGGCGATCGCGTGGGCCTCCTCGCGTTCGCCGGACGCAGCTACATCCTGTCACCGCTGACCGTGGACCAGGGTGCGCTCGACCTGTATCTGGACAACCTGGATCCGTCGGTTGTCGGCGAGGCCGGGACGTCGCTCGCCCGCGCGATCCAGCAGGGCGTCGATCTCTTGAGCCTCAGCAATAGCGGGACGGACAAAGCGCTCGTCCTCATGAGTGATGGAGAGGAGCTCGACGGCACGATGGACGACATCACCGCTCAGGCGCGACGGGCATTGGAGCAGGGCATCGCGCTGGTCACCGTGGGATTCGGAACGACGTCAGGGTCCACGATTCCGATTCGAGAGGGGAGCGTCACGGCGCCGAAGCGGTATGATGGGCAGGTCGTGATCACCCGCTACCATCCGGAATTCCTCCAGGCCGCCGCCGCGGCCGCGCACGGAACGTTCATCGACGCGGCGGCGACGGACAAGGCCGGGAAGATCAAGAGCGCCCTTTCGACTCTCCGCGCGCAGTCGCGGGCGTCTCTCGGCGCCGAGAGTCAGGTCGCGCGCTACCAGTGGTTCTTGCTGCCCGCGCTCCTGATCCTGATGTGGGACACGCTGTTCCCGGAGCGGCGCCAGCCGCGGTCGGGGGCGCCGAAGGCGGCCATGGCCACGACCGCGATCCTGGCCGCGGCGACGGCCTCGGGGTGTGTGCGTTTCACGAGCGACCGAGGGGCGGTCGACGCGTACAAGCGCGGCGACTTCCTGCAGGCCGCCGCTCAATTCCGGGCAGCCGGCGCGCGCGGTCGTGACCCGACGAGGTCGTACAACCTGGGCACGGCGCTCGTCGGTGCGGATTCCCTCGAGACCGCGGCAGAGGTGCTCGAGCCGCAGACTTCGGCGGAATCGTCTGAATTGCGTTATCGGGCCCTGTTCAACCTGGGCGAGGCGCAGCTGAAACGAGGAATCGAGCAGCCGGATCAAGGCGCTCGGGAGGCGATGCAGGCTGCCGCGGCAGCCTACAAGCGCGTGCTCTTGATGCGTCCGGACGATATGGACGCCAAGTGGAACTACGAACTGGCTTCGGGCGGCGCATCGGCGCGCGAACAACCGCAGAACGCTGGCGCGCTCGGCCAGCGGCAAGCGGATCAGGTCCTGGGGACGGCGGCTCGCGAGGAGCGAGACACCCAGGCCAAGAAGCAGCAACAGAATCACGCCCAGCCGCCGCCGAACGGAAAGGACTGGTGATCGGGATCCTCGGGTTGGCCGCCCAACTCGCCGTCGCGGTTCACGCGCCGTCGACGGTCGGGGTGTGCGATCCCATGGATGTGCGCATTACGGTGCGCGTACCCGCCGGCACAGTGCCGCGGTTGGTCGCGCCCTCGCTGCAGCCATTCGAAATTCTGCGCGCCTCACCATCCCCGCGGGTCACGGCCGACCCAGCCGATCAACACTTCGCGCTCGCCGAATTCACATATGTGCTGGCGGCGGCGCAAACGGGAGTCCTCACCATTCCGGCGTTTGAGGTGCGTGACGGCGCGTCGGTCGGGCTCTCGCGCCCGGTTGGCGTCACGGTCCTGGGGCAGCACGCGCTTGGGGCGCCGGGGGTCGTGGTGCGTTCGCAGGTCGATACGAGCCTCGACTTCAATGTTCACGCGCTGGCCGCACCTGAAACGGTATACGTCGGTCAACAAGCGAATTACGAGGTCGCCGTGTTTCTGAGCGCGGCCGTCCATGATCAGCTCCGGCACAACCCGACGTTCTTTCCGCCCGATATCGAGTCCATGCTGGCGTACGACCTGCCGCTCAACGGCGACTTGCCGCGCCGCAACGTCGGGTCGCGCTGCTTCCAGACGCTGGCGTTTCAGCGCGCGATCTTTCCGCTGGTGGCCGGGCGGTTCGTCGTCCCGCCGGCGGAACTGGTCTATGCGCTGCCGATGGCCGGGGGCTTCTTCAGTCGAGAGGAAAGCCATGAGCTCGAGACGGACAGCGCGTACGTGGTCGCGATCGATCCGCCCGCGGCGGGCCGGCCGGCGGATTACGCGGGCGCGGTTGGCGATCTTCACGTCACGGCGCGGCTCGACACCTCGAGCGCGCGCGTCGGCGACCCGGTCTTGTTGACCGTGCGGGTCGCCGGTACGGGGAACGTCAAGCTCTTCCCGCGCCCCCGCGTCACGCTCTCCTGGGGTACGCTCGTACCGGGCGATGAGCGGGTGCGCGTCGACACCGCTGCCTGGCGGGTGAGCGGCGTCAAGGAGTTCGACTGGATTCTGACGCCAAGTGTCGCGGGCGAACACGACGTGCCGGCCATTCGCTACGCGTTTTTCGATCCCGATCGGCGACGCTATGAAGTGGCGGTCGGCGGAACCGAGCAGCTGCGCGTCATGGCCGGAACTCTGGCGAGCGATGATACGCTGCAGGGTCCGCAGATCATGTCGCTGCGGCCGTTGGATCGGGGGCCGGCCGGGACTCCCCTGAGCCAGCGCCCGCTGTTCTGGGTCGTTCTCCTGGCCGCTCCGGTTCCGGCGCTCGGCGTCCGGCTGCGTCGCCGCCGTCGAAAGGCTGGGATTTCCACGACGTCCCGCGACGCGCTGTTCCAACTGGCGGACGAATCCGCGAACGCGACGGGCGGTGCGGGAGCGGCCGACGCCTCTTTGATCCGACGCGCCTACGCGGGCGCACTGGCCGGGCGGCTCGGCCTCAGACCCGAAGCGTTCTCCCGGCCCGGCGCCGTTGCTCGGGCTCTTCGGCGGGCGGGCGCGCCCCACGACGTTGCGGACCGGGCGGAAACGTTCATGCGCGAGCTGGATGCGGCGGCATTCTCCACCGCGCGAACACTACCGCCCGACGCGGTCGCGCGCGCGATCGCATTGTACACCGCGGCCGACGCGGAGTCATTGGCGTTGGGCGAGTTCCACCTGCCGGCCGACCTGACCGTGGTGAGCGGTTTCGCCGCCCTGTCCATTCTCCTGGTCGCCGCCGTTCCACAGCCGACGGGCTCGTTTCAGCGCGGGGTTTCGGCATATCGGCACCATGCGTTCGCCGCAGCGGAGGCGGCGTTCGGGGAAGCCGCCGCCGGAGATCCCCGATCGCCCGATTTGTGGGCGGACTATGGCGCGGCGGCCTGGATGGCGGGCGATACGGCGCGAGCCGTAGCCGGCTGGCAGCGCGCCGTTCGACTGGATCCGACGGCACCGGATCTCCGGGAGCATGTCGAGCTCGTCCATCCTCTCTCAATCTCGAGCGCGGGGTTTGTGGCACCGGTTTCGCCGAACTGGGCTTTTCTCGCGGCGGCCGCCTGCTGGGCGATCGCCTGGGCCATCGCGGCGGCTCGCGCCGGAAGACGGAAGAGGATGTGGAGTGCCGGCAACGTGGGCCTCGTCTGTCTGGGGCTCGTTGCCGGTGTGTGGGGGGCGGCTGAGCGCGCGCGCCTGGACGGGCGCACGCTGGCCGTCGTCCGCGCGGCGACAGGGCTGAGCACCGACCCTGCCATCGGCGAGGCCCAACCGGCGGTGACGGCAACCGGTGACGTGGTCCGCGTTCGCGGGACGAGCGGCGCCTGGTCCTTGATCGCCGTTGACGATGGGCACGAAGGCTGGGTTCAGAGTTCTGATCTCATCTTTCTCGCCGACCCGCTGCCGCGCGCCGATTGACGGTCTCGTCGCGGGCGTCATAGTTTGCGCGATGCCCCCGCGAATTGCGGTCCTTCCCAGCGTCGTCGCCGACCAGATCGCGGCGGGAGAGGTCGTCGAACGGCCGGCGTCCGTGGCCAAGGAGCTCATCGAGAATGCCCTCGACGCGGGAGCGACGACGATCGAGATCGCGGTCGTCGACGGGGGCCGCGAGGGCATTCGGGTGAGCGATGACGGCTGCGGAATGCAGCGCGAGGATGCCGTGTTGTCGATCGCTCGGCACGCGACGTCCAAGATTCGACGCGCCGAAGATCTCCTCGGTGTCGGCACGTTCGGCTTTCGCGGAGAGGCGCTTCCGGCGATCTGTTCGGTCGCGCGGGTCGAGATCGAGACGGCCGCGGCCGACTCGGGCGGAACGCGGCTCTGTGTGACCGGCGGCGTGGTGGACTCGGTCGACGACGTCGCTCGCCGTGTCGGGACCACGGTCCACGTCTCGCGGTTGTTCTACAACGCGCCGGCGCGGCGGAAGTTCCTGCGCGGCGCTCGTTCCGAGTGGCGAAGCGTGACGGAGGTGGTGACGTCCCTTGCGCTCACGCGCCCGGAGATTCGGCTGATGGTGTCGAACGACGGCAAGCCCGCGCTGGTGCTGCCGCCGGCCGCGACACTTCGGGATCGCCTCGCGGCCCTCCTCGGCGCGGAGTTCGCCGCCCGCCTGCTCGAGGTTGAGGACGTCAGCGGGGCCACGCACGTCAGCGGACTGGTCGAACGCCCGGGCGACGTTGGGACAGCCGGCCGCCGGGTCCACCTGTCGATCAATGGTCGGGCCGTTCGGGATACCGGAGTCATCCGAGCCGTGGAGCTCGCGTACCGGTCCACAATTCCGGCCGGCGTTCGGCCGACCGTGTTCCTCGAGATCGTGACCACGGGCGACGCGGTCGACGTCAACGTGCACCCGGCGAAGGCCGAGGTTCGGTTTCGGGATCGATGGCAGCTCGAGCGTGTCGTCGAGAACGCGGTGAGACGGACGCTCGGCACGGTGGAGGCCGCGTCACCCTTGGGTCGGGTCGGCTGGCCGTCGGCGGGCGGCTCCTCTGCGCCGAGTTCGTCCGCGGTCGACATCCTCGCCTTGCAGCCGCCCACACCGGATGCGGACGGATTCTTCGCGCGGCCCGATGACGAACCGCTCGCTCTCGGCGACGGCATGGCGTCGGCGGCGCGAGACATCGCGGACGACATTCCACCGCTCGTCCAACTGCGCCGCACGTACCTGCTGGCGGAGCGCGACGAGGGAGTCCTGTTGATCGATCAGCATTCAGCGCATGAACGTGTCCTCTATGAGCAGTTCATGCGCGTCCTGGAGTGCGGCGCGGCTCCGGCACAATGCCTGCTGTTCCCGATGACGCTGCATCTGGCTCCGGCGGAGGCGGACGCGTTCGAGGAGCACCGGACCGTCTTCGAGCGGCTCGGCTTCGAGATCGAAGGGTTCGGCGGTCAAACGCTGATCCTGCGCAGCGTGCCGATGCCGCATCCGCGGTTTGACGCGCTGCGGTGCGTGCGGGATACGCTGGCCGCTCTGGCCGGCGATCGTGCCTCGAGCGTCGGCGGCAAGCACGAACGCCTGGCGGCGACGGTGGCCTGCAAGGCGGCCATCAAGTCGGGGGACGTGCTGTCGCCGGGTGAGATGCGCGCCCTGTTCATCGCGCTCCGGGATACCACGCTTCCGGCGCACGATGTGCACGGGCGCGCGACGATCGTGCAACTGTCCTGGGACGAGCTTGAGCGGCGTTTCGGACGGCGTTGATCTTCGTGTGATTTGCGGGCCCACCGGCGCCGGCAAGAGCGCGGTCGCGCTTTGGCTGGCCCGTCGGTACCGCTGCGCGATCATCAATGCGGATTCGCGCCAAGTCTATCGCGGCTTCGACATTGGAACGTCGAAGCCGACTCCGGGTGATCGGGCCGCCGTGCCGCACTACGGCCTCGACGTCGTCCCTCCGACGGAGCGCTACTCGGCGGCGGCGTGGGCCGGGGCCGCGGCGCGTTGGATCGAGGAGGCGCGCACGAAAGGATTGACGCCGCTCATCGTCGGGGGAACGGGCTTGTACATTCGCGCCCTGATCGCCGGGGTGAGTCCTGAGCCGACGCGGGATCCGGTGAGACGTGCCGCGTTGGAACGGTTCCTCGGCGACCTGGACACGCCGCAGTTGCGTCGCT
>Ga0335085_10009890_pt1 | contig 14318 bp, 13 predicted proteins | sample Lox_Sample_45_FD_206712 | JGI IMG/M metagenome (GOLD analysis project Ga0335085, IMG submission 206712) | Soil microbial communities from Loxahatchee National Wildlife Refuge, Florida, United States - Lox_Sample_4.5 | ecosystem: Environmental > Terrestrial > Soil > Wetlands | place: USA...
GGCCGGCCGCGGCCGGCTCCGCGGGTTTTGAGTTTTGGGTTTTGGGTTCCGGGTTGGACGGAGCGGTAAGCGCGAGCTCGGCCAAGAGGTGCGCGTCGACGACATTGGTGACATGGGTGAGGTCGACGCGGTTTTTCCCGGACCCGACGATCCGCAGCCGGCCGGCCCGCGCCCGGGCGACGAGCCGCGGCACGAGATGCGGGTCGCCCACTCCCCAAATCAGGTGGGGACGCAACGCCACCGTGCGGAACGCGGACGAGTTGACCTCGAGCACCAGCCGCTCGGCGATGGCCTTGGTCAGGGGATAGGCGGCGGGGCAATCGGTGGTGAGCGGCAGCGATTCGTCGGCGCCCGCGAGATCGCCGCCGTGATAGACGACGCTGGGTGTGCTCGTGTAGATCAGCCGGCGGACGCCGTGCTGCCGGCAGCCCGCGAGCACCGCCTCGGTGCCGAGGACGTTGGCGCGATGGAAATCCTCGTAGCGCCCCCAGATCCCGACCTTGGCCGCGACGTGGAACACGGTCTCCACGCCCTGGCAGGCCGCGCGCACCGCCGCCGCATCGTCGAGATTGGCGGCGACGAAACGCACGCCGCGCTTTTCCAGATCGGGTGCGGGCCGGCGGGCCAGCACGGACACCGGGCGCCCCTGGGCCAGCAGGCGGTCGACCAGCCGCCGGCCGAGGAAGCCCGTGCCGCCGGTGACCAGGGCCGGGCCAAGTTTCAAGTGGCAAGTACCAAGTTCCAAGACGATGGAGCGTTAATCGTCTCCGCACCTCTTGTCACTTGTTACTTGTCACTTGGCACTTCCACCGCTTTCGCGGTGGCCGCCCATCGGGCCAGCGCCGCGCGGTCGATCTTGGCGTTGTGCCGGACGTCGAGCGGGAAGCGCGCGCGGAACCAGAACCGCCGGATGCCCGCGGTGTGCGGATGACGTGATCCGAGCGCACCCAACTCACGGGCAAATTTCTCCGGCGCCATCGCGACCGCGGTTTCGGCCGGCTGCACCACCACGCCGGCCTCCTGGCTGCCGCGCGGACCGAGCCCGATGAGGGCGCAGCGCGCCACCGCGGGGTGGCGGCGGAAGACCTGCTCGCACGGCTCGGGGAACAGCGGTCCCGCGGCGGTCTCGACGCGCTCCGCGATCCGGCCGCAGAACCAGAGCCGCCCCTCGGCGTCCAAATAACCCGCATCTCCCATCCGGTGCCAGACCGCGCCGGTCGGCGCGGAAGTTCCAGGTTCCAGGTTCCAAGTTCCAGGAGGTTTCGGGGTGTCGATTCCACTTTGGGGTTTGGCACCTGGAGTTTGGATTTTCGCCAACGCCGTAGCCTCGGGCAGGCCATCATACTCTTTTGTGACCGTCGGTCCGGTGACGATGATCTCGCCAACCTCGCCCGCCGGCAACTCGCGGGCCTCGGCCAGCGTCGGAATCGGACCGTCCCGGATGACGATGATCTTCACCCGGTTCTCCCGCAGCGGGCGGCCGACCAGCGCGCCGCCCACCGAGGTGGCGTCGATCTCGTCGCTGGCGACGGTGCTGACCGGCAGGACCTCCGTCGCGCCGTACGGGCTGTGCAGCCGGCCGTTGGGCAGAACGCGGGGCGCGTCGTTCCACAGCGATGCCGGCACCGGCGCGCCGGCGCAGAGGACGCGGCGCAGCGAGGGCAGGGCCACGTGGCGGGCCAGACAATGATCGGCGATCCTCCGCCACAGGGTCGGCGAGCCGAAGGAATTCGTCACCCCCTCCTGCCGGATCGCCTGGACGATGGCGGCGGGATCGAGCGCCGCCGGGCGGCGCGGATCCAGCTCGGGCACCACCGCGGTCATGCCGAGCGCGGGGGCGAAGAGGGCGAAGATCGGCAGTAGCGGCAGGTCGATTTCGCCGGGCTCGATGCCGTAGGTGTCGCGCACGAGCCGGACCTGGGCGTCGAACATCCCGTGTTCGTAGCGCACGCCCTTGGGCGCGCCGGTCGAGCCGCTGGTGAAGAGGATGGCGGCGAGATCCGCGGGCGCACTCGCCGCCATTTGGGATTTCGGATCGCGGCTGCCGGAAGGGGGAGCGGAGATCCGGCCTGCAATATCGGAGCTGGCCGCGACCCGGACCTGCACGCTGCGAAAGGACGGCCGGAAGATCCGGCTGATGAACCGGGCGAACGGAATGCCCAGCAGCACGCGCGGCCGGGAGCGGGCCACGCAGGCGAGGAAATGGCGCAGCCCCATGCCGGGATCGATCACCACCGGCACCGCGCCCAGCTTGAACAGCGCGAACGACGCCGCGATCAGGGGCAGCCCCGGCCGCACCATCACCAGCGTGCGGTCACCCGGCCGCACCCCGCGCGCCGCCAGCCGCGCGACCCAGGCATCGGCCTCCGCGTCCAGCCCGGCAAAGGACAGCGTCAGGTAGTCGATGTCCCCGGCGCGCGTCCGCCCCCGGGGCACCTTCACCGCCGGCCGGTCGGGCTGGCGCGCGGCCATCAGCGGCAGGTGGCGCGCGATGTTGGCGGAGGCGGCGGACACGGCGGCAGCGTCGCGCAAAATGCCCCCGGCGCAAAGCCGAAAGGCGGGCCGGCCCGCGGTTCTCAGCCTGGCGGCGCCGGGTCCGCGCCGCCGTTCGCCAGCGCCGGCTCGTGACGCAGCAGGTCGGCCTGCCAGGGCAGCAGGATGTCGTCGAGGTGGTCCGGGTCGCGGGCGATCTGCGCCAGCTGGGCACGGTTGGCGATGAGGGTGGGATCGAGGTTGAGCCGAAGGGCCACGCGGTCGCGATCGGCCTTGAGGCGGTCCTGCAGCGCGAGTTCGGCGGCGTTGAGCGGGCCGGAGCCGGGCTGGCGCTCGCGCCGGCGGCGCGGCAGCGTGGAGGGATTCTTCGCCAGCCCGGTGCGCACGGCCTCGGTCAGGCTGCCGAACAGGCGCGGGTGCCGCTTGCCGAGGTTGACGGCGAGGATCGCCTCCTCGGGCAGGCCGGCGTCGGCGCGCGCGGAAATCTCGATCAGGAGGTCGTTGCCGGCGATCTTGAACGGCGGCTGGTCGTGGCGTTGGGCGGCGTCCTCGCGCCAGTGCCACACCGCCCAGAGGACGCACTGGCCGCGCGGGCCGAGCCGCTCGGAGCGCCCGATCCGCCAGGCGTGCTCGTCACTCTGCGGAAACCCGGTCTGGGCGATCTCGATCTGCCAGCGGCAGCGCTGCTCCTGCCAGCCGAGGCGGCCGCAGCGCTCGAGCTGGGCGCGGAGGATGTCGCGCAGGGCCGGCAGGTAATAGACGTCCAGCGCCGCGTAGTCGACCAGCTTGGGCGGCAGCGGCCGGCGGGACCAGTTGGCCTTCTGGCCCTCCTTGGCCAGCTGCACGCCGAAATGCTGCTCGAGCAGGGGCGCGAGGCCGATCCGCGGCAGGTTGAGCAGCTGCGCGGCCATCATCGTGTCGAAGAGGGAGTGGGCTGTGAACCGGCAGAGGTCGTGCAGCAGGCGCAGGTCGAAGTCGCTGCCGTGCATGACCAGGTGCTTCGCCGCCAGGCGGGGCCAGAGGTCGGCCAGGGGCAGCGGCGCGAGCAGGTCGACGAGGAAGATCTCGCGGCCCGCCATGAGCTGGAGGAGACACACCCGCGTGCGGTAGCGGAAAAGATTGTCCGCCTCGGTGTCGAGGGCGACCTCGGGGACCCGGTCGAGGGCGGCGAGGAGCGCCGCAAAGGGAGCGGGTTGGTCGATGAACGTGTAGGCGGGCGGGGCGTTCAAAGCGGAGGTCGTGACAAGGGTCCCGAGCATGCGAAGCGCGGACCGGCTTGCCGAGACGAAAGTGCGTTTGGCGCGACCGGCGCGCGGTCACGCCCACGCCTGCAGGAACTGCTCGATCAGCTGCGGCAGCTCGGCGCTGTAGCCGCCCTCGAGCACCGCGGCCACCGGGAAGTCGGCGCGGTGCAGCCAGCGGCCCAGCTCGGCGAAATCCGCCGCCTCCAGCGTCAGGGCGGCGATCGGGTCGCGCGCGTAAGCGTCGAACCCGGCGGAGACGAGGACGAGGTCGGGCCGGAAGCCAAGGATGGCGTCCCAGGAGCGGGCCAGCTCCGCCAGGTGGTCGGCGCGCGGCGTGTGCGGGGCGACCGGGTAGTTGCGGCAGTTGGCGGTGTTGCGCGTGCCGGTTCCGGGGTAGGCGGGAAACTGGTGGATGGAGCAGAAGAGGAACCCCTCGCGGCCGTCGAGGATCGCCTCGGTGCCGTTGCCGTGGTGCGCGTCGAAGTCCCAGACGGCGACGCGCTGCGCCCCGCGGGCCCGGGCGGCGACGGCGGCGATGGCCAGCTGGTTGAGGTAACAGAACCCCATCGGCTGCCCGGCGGTGGCGTGGTGGCCGGGCGGGCGCATGAGGGCGAACGCCTTCTCGTGCTGCACCAGCGCGAGGTTCATGGCGGCGAGCGCCGCGCCGACGGAGCGGCGGGCGTGGTCGTAGATCCCCTCGAAATACGGCGTGTCGTCGTCGAAGTCCGGCGGGTGCTGCAGTCGCGCCAGCAGGGCGGGCGTGTGCACGGCGAGCAGCGCCTCCTCCGCGGCGATGGCCGGGATGCGCCATTCCCATTCCGGGTGGGCGGCGCGCAGATGCTCGACGCTGGCGGTGATGCGCCGCGGCTGCTCCGGACGCATGGACGAGCCGTAGTCGGCGCACTGGGGGTCGTGCAGGATGATCATGGGGAGGTCAACGCGGCCGGCCGCCCTTCATTGGTCGGCGAGAGGGTCGCGATTAGCAACGCCGGATTGTCGGAAAGGATGGCGTCCACCCCCCACGCGGCGAGGCGCCGCATCGCCGGCGGGTCGTTCACCGTCCAGCACCAGACCCGCCAGCCGCGGCGGTGCAGGTCGGCGACGAAGGCGGCCGATGGAATCGCCCGGTGGTCCAGGCTCACCCCCGCCACCCCGAGCGCGGCCAGCCGCGGCCCGAGGCCCGCCGGGGTGCCGCGCTCGCGGATCCACATCCGCGGCAGGCGGGGCGCCAGGGCGCGCGCCGCGCGCAGGACCGCGGGGGAGAAGGAGGCGAGGATGACGTGACCGCCGGCCCGGGCCTGGCGCACGGCGCGCACGACCGGCGCGACGGGCACACCGGGCTTGATCTCGATCTGGACGACCACCCGGCGGCGGACGAGGCGGAGCACCTCGGCCAGGGTCGGGACCGGCTCGTCCCGGACGCGCACGGCGCGCAAGTCGGCGAGCGCCAGACGCGCGACCGCCCGCCGCCGGCCGGTGAGACGGGCGAGGGAGGCGTCGTGGAAGACCACCGGGATGCCGTCGCGCGTCACCCGGACATCGAGTTCGAGGCCGTCGACCCCGAGGGCGAGGGCGCGGGCGAAGGCGGCCAGCGTGTTCTCCGGGGCCTCGGCGGCGGCGCCGCGGTGGCCGATGCGCAGGGGGAGGGAGTTTGCCATTTGCGTTCGCCCGTCGCTCAATCCTTGTCGTTCCGGGGAACGGAAATGATCAGAGACATTGAACCACCAAGAGGCAACCTGCGGGTCGTCGTGCTTTGCTCCGGCGGCATGGATTCGGTCACGGCGCTGCACTGGGCGCGACGGGAGCACGAGGTGCTGGCGGCGGTGAGCTTCGACTACGGCTCGAAGCACAATGCCCGGGAGATTCCGTGCGCCGCCGAGCAGGCGCGGCGGCTGGGCGTGCCGCACCAGGTGATTCCGCTGGAGTTCATGAACCGGCTGTTCACGTCGACCCTGCTGCAGTCGGGCGGCGCGGTGCCGGAGGGCCATTACGAGGACGCCACGATGCGGCAGACCGTGGTGCCGTTCCGCAACGCCATCCTGCTTTCGGTCGCGGCGGGCTTCGCGGAAAGCCGGGGCGCGGGGGCGCTGGTCATCGCCGCGCACACCGGGGACCATGCGGTGTATCCCGACTGCCGCGAGGAGTTCATGCGCGCGATGGCGGAGGCCATGCGCCAGGGCACCTACGCCGGCCTCGCGCTGCTGCGGCCCTTCATTGCGCTGACGAAGGCGCAGATCGCCCGCGAGGGGGCGCGCCTCGGCGTCGATTTCGCCTGCACCTGGTCGTGCTATGCCGGCGGCGCCGTGCATTGCGGGAAGTGCGGGACGTGCGTGGAGCGCCGCGAGGCGTTCCTGCTCGCCGGGCTCCCCGATCCGACCGTCTACGCGTCAACCGGTCCGCTGCCGCCCAAGCCGCCGGCGGCGCCGGCCCGCTAGGAGGAGCCGCCGATGCTGGTCGCGGAAATCTTCCACTCGATCCAGGGCGAGGGCGAACTGGCGGGCATGCCGTCGGTCTTTGTCCGCACGTCAGGCTGCAACCTGCGCTGCGCGTGGTGCGACACGCCCTACGCGTCGTGGCGGCCGGAGGGCGCCGTGATGACGGTCGAGGCGGTGGTGGCGGAGGTGCTCCGGCATCCGGCGCGGCACGTCGTGCTCACCGGGGGCGAGCCGATGATCGCGCCGGAGATCGCGGCGCTGGCGGCGGCCCTGCGCGGTCTCGGCCGGCACATCACGATCGAGACGGCGGCCACCGTCGCGCCCGGCGGCATCGCCTGCGACCTGGCGTCGCTCTCCCCCAAGCTGTTGAACTCGGCGCCCGATCCGCGGCAGCACGGCGCCTGGCGCCGCAAGCACGAGGCGCTGCGCTGGCAGCCCGCGGTGGTGCGCGCGTGGCTCGACGCCTACGCCTGCCAGTTGAAGTTCGTCGTCACCCAGCCGGGCGACGTGGAGGAAATCGAGGGCATGCTCGCGCAGCTGGCGCGCGAGGTGCCCCGGCACCAGGTGCAGCTCATGCCCGAGGGCACGACGGTCGCGGGGCTGCGCGAGCGCGCCGGGTGGCTGGCGGAGTTGTGCAAGCAGCGCGGCTTCCGCTTCGCCCCGCGGCTGCAGATCGAACTCTATGGCAACCGGCGCGGAACTTGAACCGGCTCCGCCGGCCGGCGCCGGGAGTGAAGGGCCGCGCCGGCTTTCCGAGGAGTTGATGGACCTGCAGGGCCGCTTCGCCGAACGCACGGTGACCCTCCGCGAGGTGATCGCGGTGCTGCATGGCCGCGCCTACCTGCTGCTCGTGATCCTGCTGGCCCTGCCCTTTTGCGCGCCGGTGTCGCTGCCGGGCCTGTCCACGCCGCTCGGCGCGGTGATCGCCTTGATCTCCCTGCGGCTGGCCCTCGGGCAGCGTCCCTGGCTGCCGGAGCGGCTGCTGGATTGGCGGCTGCCGCCGGGGTTCTTCGTGCGGGTGTTCCGGATGACGGCCCGCCTGCTGCGTTTTCTCGAAACCCTGCTGCGGCCGCGGGCGACGGCATTCGTCGAGGCCCGGATTCTGCGCAACCTGCACGCGGTGGTGATGCTCGTGGCGGCGGGGGTCCTGCTGCTGCCGCTGCCCATCCCGCTGACCAACGCGTTTCCGGCCTGGGCGATCATCCTGATCGCCGCGGGCCTGCTGGAACGCGACGGCGCATTCGTGGCCGCCGGCTATGCGATGTTTGCCGCCGGCACCGCCTACTTCATCCTGCTGGGCGGCGCCGCCCACCAGTTGATCGATGCGGTCCGGAGCCGGCTGTGACCTTGGACGTGCCCCGGACTAGCGGGAACCGGCCAGGCTGAGCTTTCCGAAAATCCCGCGGGTGCGGGCGAACACGGCGGCGGGATCGCCCGCGGCGTCAACCTCGTGCAGCAATCCCTGGCGGCGGTAGTGCTCCAGCACCGGATCGCAGGTCGCCGCGTAGGCCTGCAGCCGGACGCGGATGGCCTCGGGCTTGTCGTCGTCGCGCTGGATGAGCTCCCCGCCGCAGGCGTCGCAGCGGCCGGCGAGGCGCGGCGGCTTGTTTTCCAGGTGGTAGCCCGTGCGGCACTGGCGGCAGACGCGCCGCCCGGAGAGCCGCGCGATGATCACCGACTCGGCGGCGAAGTAGTTGAGCGCGGCATCGAGCCGGCGGCCGACGGCGCCGAGCATGGCGTCGAGCGCGTGGGCCTGGTCGAGGGTCCGCGGGAAGCCGTCGAGCAGGAAGCCGTACCGGCAGGAGAGGCACTGGGCGCGTTCGCGCACGAGCTCGACCACGGTGGCGTCGGAAACCAGTTCGCCGCGGCGCATGGCGGTGAGGGCGACCCCCATCGCCGGCGACGGCGGGTGGGCATCGCCGCCGCGGGCGGCGTTGCGGAATACGTCACCAGTCGAGAGATGACAGGCGCCGTATTCGGCGATGATGTTTTCCGCCTGGGTGCCCTTGCCCACGCCCGGCGGGCCCAACAACACCAGATGCCACGGCCGGGGGGGGACCGGGCCGGTCGCGGAGCAGCAAGCCGGGGGCCCTTGGAGCCAGGCCTGACGGTCACCGGTGGTATACATGGGCGCCGACGGTAACGGCTTTGGCTGCGCGGGCGAGCGTTATGCGGCGGCGGCGGCGACGCGAGTCCCAGCTATCAGCGTCTCCCCCTCCGCTTATTCGAGGAGCTCATCGATCAGGGGCGGAGGGGCCACCCGGCGGGGGCCGATCGTGATGGCGGCGGCGATCTGGCTGACGGCGGTGCGGGCGCCGGCCTCATCTTCGGCGTGCACGGCGGCGAGCGGGGCGCCGGCGGCGACCGATTCGCCCACCTGGACGAGCTGCGAAACGCCCACCGCCGGATCGACGGCCGCGGCCGCCTGGGCCCGGCCGGCGCCGAGGAACAGGGCGGCCTGCGCAACCGCCAGGGGATCGATGTCGGTCACGTAGCCGGCCCGCGGCGCGGGGACGTTGCGCACCACCTTCGCCTGCGGCAAGCGGGAGTAGTCGTCGACCACCCGCGGGTCCCCGCCTTGGGCGGACACGAGGTCGCGGAACCTGGCCACCGCCGAGCCGTCGGCGATCGCCCGCTCCAGCCGGCGGCGCGCGTCCGCGGGATCGGCCGTGACTCCACCCAGCAGGAGCATCTGCACGCTGAGGGCCAGGGTGACCTCCATGAGATCGGACGGGCCGCGGCCCTTGAGCGCCTCGATGGACTCGACCACCTCGACGGCGTTGCCGACGGCGCGGCCGAGCGGCTGGTCCATCGAGGTCAGCAGGGCGCGCGTGGGTTTGCCCAGGGCGCGGCCGATGGCGATCATGGCGGTGGCGAGCTCGCGGGCCCGCGCCTTCTCCTTCATGAACGCGCCCCGGCCGAACTTGACGTCGAGCACGAGGGCATCGATGCCGGCGGCCACCTTCTTCGCCAGGATGCTGGCGCAGATCAGCGGGACCGATTCGACCGTGCCGGAGACGTCGCGCAGCGCGTAGAGCTTGCGGTCGGCGGGCACGAGTTCCGCGGTCTGGCTGAACATCGCCACGCCGATGCGCCGCAGCTGCGCGATGCAGCCGGCGGGCGACAGACCGACGACGAATCCGGGGATGGACTCGAGCTTGTCGAGGGTGCCGCCGGTGTGGCCGAGGCCGCGGCCGCTCATCATCGGCACGGGCACGCCGCAGGCCGCGACGAGGGGGGCGAGGATCAGCGAGGCCTTGTCCCCCACCCCGCCGGTGGAATGTTTGTCAACCTTGACGCCGGGGATGCCGGCCAGGTCGATGACGGCCCCGGAATGGATCATCGCCTTGGTGAGGGCGAAGGTCTCCTCCGGCGTCATGCCGCGCAGAAGGATGGCCATGAGCAGCGCCGTGGTCTGGTAGTCGGCCCAGCCGCCTTGCACCACGCCCTGCACGAAGCCGGCGATTTCCTCGCGGGTGAGCGCCTGGCCGTCGCGCTTCTTGGCGATGATCAGTTGGGGAAAGACGGGGCCGGGCATGGGGGGAGATTCACGCAAAGCCTCCGGGGGCGCAAAGGAGAAAGCGGTGGGGAAACGCGCCGGGGCAACTAGGGTAACCGCGCGGTTGCCCCCGGGGCCGGGGTTGGGCCATAGTGACCGTGCGATGACCGCCGATCCTCAGATGCTGGGACGCGCCGCGGAGGCGATCCGTGCGGCCGAGGGGCTGGTGGTGATGGCCGACGCCGCGATCGGTGCGGAGGCGGAGCGGGCGGAGTTCGGCGGTCCCGAGGCGTTCGCGCAGGTCTACCCGCCGCTCGCCCGGCAGAACGTGGGCCCCGAGGCGCTGGCCGCACCCGGGATTTTCGCACAGGACGCGGCGCTGGCGTGGGGCTACTACGGCCGGCGGATCGAGCGCTGCCGCGCCGGCGCCCCGCACGAGGGTTTTGTCGTCCTGCGGCGGTGGCTGGAGGCCAAGCCGCAGAACGGGTTCGTGTTCACCTCCTGCGTGGACGGCTGCTTTCAGCGCGGCGGATTCGCCGAGGAACGCATCGTGGAGTGCCGGGGCACGCTCCTGCACGTGCAGTGCGCCAAGCCTTGCTGCGCCGCCACCTGGCCGGCACCGGCGGACCTGGCGCTGGCGATCGATCCGGAGACCCTGCGGGCGGGCGGCGCACCGCCACGCTGCGTGCGGTGCGGCGGAATGACCCGCCCCAACGTGCTGATGGCGGCCGACGAAGCCTGGAGCTCGGGTCGCACGCTGGCGCAGCAGGTCCGCTTCCGCGCCTGGCAGGGTTCGCTGGCCCGCGGCCGCTTTGCGGTGATCGAGATCAGCGGCGGCGGGGGGCCGACCGTGCGGGAGGCCGCGGCCCAGCTGGCCGCGGCCGGGCGCGTGCCGCTCATCCGCATCCTGCCGGCGCCCGTGGCCGAGGCGGGGGACGCGATGGTGCTGGCGGGCAAGGCGGCGGCCGTGCTGCAGGAGCTGGCCGCGGTGGTCGGTTGAGCGCTACCGGCGCCGGCGCCTGGCCCCGAGCTGGGCCACCGAGAAACGAACGAGGCTCTCGAGGTGTTCGACCTCGGCCGGGTCCATCTTCTCCCGCGCCTTCAGGGCCTCCTCCGCGCGCTGGATCGCTTTTTCGGCCGCGAATTCGTCGATCTGCGCCTCGTTGATGGCGAACTCCGCGAGCACCTTCACGCGGTCGCCCTCGATCTCGGCGAAACCGCTGCCGATGACCAGACCCTTGGTCTCGCCGTTCCGCGTCACCCGCAGTTCGCCATCGGTCAACGCCGTGAGCAGGGGCAGGTGGCCCGGCAGCACGCCGATCTCCCCGGTGGTGGTCGGAATGACGACGGTGTCGACGACCTCGCGGTAGACGCGGTCTTCCGGCGTGGTGATCTCGAGGGTCAGGGGCATGGTGCGGGGCCGGGCGCGGTCATTTCTTCGCGGCGGCGAGGACATCCTCGATGGCGCCCTTCATGTAGAAGTCGCCCTCGGAGATGTCGTCCAGCTGGCCGTCGAGGATCATCTTGAAGCCGCGGACGGTGTCCTTGACGGAGACATACTTGCCGGCAAACCCGGTGAACACCTCGGCGACGTGGAACGGCTGCGAGAGGAACCGCTGGATCTTCCGGGCGCGATAGACGGTCTGCTTGTCCTCGGGCGAGAGCTCGTCGAGGCCGAGAATGGCGATGATGTCCTGCAGGTCCTTGTAGCGCTGGAGCACGCGCTGGATGCCGCGCGCGACGGCGTAATGCTCGTCGCCGACGACGTCGGCGGTGAGCGCCTTGGAGGTCGAGACGAGCGGGTCGACGGCCGGGTAGATGCCGAGCTCGGAGATGGCGCGGTCGAGCACGATGGTGGAGTCGAGGTGGGCGAAGGTGTTGGCCGGGGCCGGGTCGGTGAGGTCGTCGGCCGGCACATAGATCGCCTGGAACGAGGTGATGGAGCCTTTCTTCGTCGAGGTGATGCGCTCCTGCAGGGCGCCCATCTCGTTGGCGAGGGTCGGCTGGTAGCCGACGGCGGACGGCGAGCGGCCGAGGAGCGCGGAGACCTCGGAGCCGGCCTGTGAGAAGCGGAAGATGTTGTCGATGAAAAGGAGCACGTCCTGGTTCTTCTCGTCGCGGAAGTACTCCGCCACGGAGAGGGCGGAGAGGCCGACGCGGAGGCGGGCGCCGGGGGGCTCGTTCATCTGGCCGTAGACCAGCGCGACCTTGGATTTGGCGATGTCCTCCTGGACGATGACTTTCGACTCGGACATCTCGCGGTAGAGGTCGTTGCCCTCGCGGGAGCGCTCGCCGACGCCGGCGAACACCGAGTAGCCGCCGTGCGCCTTGGCGATGTTGTTGATCAGTTCCATGATCACGACGGTCTTGCCGACGCCGGCGCCGCCGAAGGCGCCGACCTTGCCGCCGCGCACGAACGGGCAGATGAGATCGATGACCTTGATGCCGGTCTCAAGGATCGTGGACTTCACGTCCTGATCGATCAGCGCCGGCGGTTGGCGGTGGATCGGGTAGCGCTTCTGGTGCGGGACCGGGCCGAGATTGTCCACCGGGTCGCCGGTGACGTTGAGGATGCGGCCGAGCGTCCCCTCGCCGACCGGGACGGTGATGGGCGCGCCCGTGTCGGTGGCCGGCATGCCGCGGACGAGGCCCTCGGAGGAGGACATGGCGATGGCGCGCACGATGCCCTCGCCGAGATGCTGCTGGACCTCGAGGGTGAGCTTCTCCGGCTTGCCGGCGGCGGTGTATTCCACCGTGAGCGCCTGCAGCAGGGAGGGAATCTGGTTCTCGGCGAACTGGACGTCGACGACGGGGCCGATCACTTGGACGATTTGGCCGGTGTTCATTGGCGAAGGGAGATGAGGACGGGAGGGAAGCAGGGGGGGGCGGTCACGCCTGCGCGTACTGCGCGGCGGCGATTTCGAGGATTTCCTGGGTGATGGCCGCCTGGCGGGCCTTGTTGTACTCGAGGGTCAGGTCGTCGATCAGTTTGCTGGCGTTGTCCTTGGCCGTCTTCATGGCGACCATGCGGGCGCTGTGCTCGGAGGCCTTGGCATCGAGGACCCGGTGGTAGACCTCGCGGTTGATGTAGAGAGGCAGCAGCGCGGCCAGCACGGAGGCGGGATCGGGCTCGAAGATCATCTCGCGGTCGTCCGGGGCGCCGGCGGCGGCGCCGGCGTGGCGGCGCAGGTCGCTGACCGCGGTTTGCAGGTCTTGCAGCGGGAGCAGGGGCAGCAGCGTCGGCTCCTGCACCAGGGTATTGCGGAAGCTGGGCCAGAGGATCTCGACCGTGTCCACCACCCCGGCGAGAAACTGCTTCACCATGAACTCCGCCACGGCCTTGACCTCGCCGAAGGGCACGCGGTCGTGGACTTGGAACTCGGCCAGCAGGTCGCGGCGGGTCCGGGCGAGGAACTGCGAGCCCTTGCGGCCGATGACGACGTATTTCGCGGGCACCTTGATCTCGGTCACCAGCCGGAACAGGTTGCTGTTGAGGGGACCGCACAGGCCCTTGTCGGTGGTGATGAGGATGAGGCCCCGGGTCTTGACGGGCCGGCGCGCGAGGAAGGGATGGAGGGTCTCGTCGACGCGCGTGGCCAGGGCGGCCAGCATGTCGGCGAGGAGTTCGGCGTAGGGCCGGCCGGCGAGCGCGGCCTGCTGCGCCTTTTTCATCTTCGAGGCCGCCACCAACTCCATCGCCTTCGTCATCTGGCGCGTGTTCCGGACCGACTTGATCCGGCGGAGGATGTCGCGGGTGGAAGGCATAGCGGGGGGCGGCGGCGGCGGTTCAGCCGGCGTACGCGGTCTTCCACTCGTCGAGCGCCTTTTTCAGCTCCATGTTGAGCGTGTCGTCGAGGGCGGCCTTCTGGCGCAGGGAATCGAGCAGCGCCGTCTTGCGGGTCTGGAGGAACTCCTTGAGGTGGTCGGCGGCGGCGACGATCTTCGGCACCTCGATGGCATCGAAATAGTTGTTCTGCATCGCCCACAGGACCGCCGCCTGGAGCTCGATCGGGATGGGATTGAACGCCGGTTGCTTGAAGAGCTCGACGATGCGGGAACCGCGATCGAGCTGGGCGCGGGTGCGCGCGTCGAGGTCGGAGCCGAACTGGGCGAAGGCGGCGAGCTCGCGGAACTGGGCGAGTTCACCCTTGATCTTGCCGGCGAGCTGCTTGGTGAGCTTGAGCTGCGCGGTGGAGCCGACGCGCGACACGGAGATACCGACGGAGACGGCCGGGCGGACGCCCTGGTTGAAGAGATCGGTCTCAAGGAAGATCTGGCCGTCGGTGATGGAGATGACGTTGGTCGGGATGTACGCGGAGACATCGCCGGCGAGGGTTTCGATGATCGGCAACGCCGTGAGCGAGCCCTTGTTGGCCAGCCGAGCCGCACGCTCGAGCAGGCGCGAGTGCAGGTAGAACACGTCGCCCGGATAGGCCTCGCGGCCGGACGGGCGCTTGAGCACGAGCGAAATCTGGCGATAGGCGACGGCGTGTTTGGAGAGGTCGTCGTAGACGATGAGCGCGTCCATGCCGTTTTCCATGAACCACTCGCCCATGGCGGCGCCGGCGTAGGGGGCGATGTACTGGTTGGCGGGGTTGTCGGCGGCGGGCGCGGCGACGAGGATGGTGAATTCCATCGCGCCGGCGG
>Ga0335085_10009891_pt1 | contig 14316 bp, 13 predicted proteins | sample Lox_Sample_45_FD_206712 | JGI IMG/M metagenome (GOLD analysis project Ga0335085, IMG submission 206712) | Soil microbial communities from Loxahatchee National Wildlife Refuge, Florida, United States - Lox_Sample_4.5 | ecosystem: Environmental > Terrestrial > Soil > Wetlands | place: USA...
GCGGCATCTAGCTCGCAGAGTTCACGCCGAGTACTTCAATCCGACTATCGAGGAATTTGCTCCAAGAACGTTGTGGAGTCTGTCGAACGCGTTCACGAGCGCTTTCAAAGTCCTTGATCCTATCCCGCAGTTCAAAGCGACGGCGGAACTCGGACCCTTCCTCGAATTGGCGGCCGGTTCGTCGCAATCCGCGGCGTGAACGGTAGAGCGGGACCCTGGTAGGCCTTGGTCCTCGGGCAGCATTCGAGTGCGGCTCGAGGACCTCGCTCTTCTTTGACCTCCGAGTCGCGGTACATTCGCAGCTGCAATCGGTGCCGCCGAAACCAAGTCGCATGATTTTCACAAGTAGTCTCTAAAGTTAGAAACTCCTTCGAATCTCGATCGAGGCGACCTAGCTCAAGGCGCCCTCAGCCCTTTCACTCGGATCATCTCGAAACAAAGCCTCAAGTTTTATCAGGAGAAGAGTGCATGCGCAGGTTACAGACCGCAAAGCCACAGAGCACATTCCTCGTGAATTGTGACGCGGATGGACAGCACCGCTTTCGTGGAGAAGCCGACTCGCTTTGGCTCAATATCAGTCAGCAAGTCCGCCTACACAACGCCTCTCAGATGTGGGATTCCGTCGCAGTCGAGTGCAGACAGTTGTCGAGCGGCAGCCTCGAAGTTCGAGTCATTGTCTTCAACCCCGACTGGGACGAGCCCCTGCAAATTGCGTCGATTCAGTCACGTCCCGATGATCCCGATTGCCTCACCGCCTTGGGATGCAACTTCAATCACGTCGCAATCTAATTCGCCCACTACGACCCATAGCTCAATGTCGGGAATCCCCGTCTATCCAAGGGAAATCCATGAAACTTGCCGATATTCCCCCGGGCAGCGACCTCGCATATCGCCGCGCAGCAAAGCTAGTGGCGGAGCAAATCGAGTTCGAACTCGAAACCTGCACGCGCCTCTTTGGCACTGAACCGGAAAAAGTTATAAAGCTTCTCGCCAATACGCCCGATTGGACAGTCTTTCTCGAAGACGAGGAAGGGTAACCTCTTCCTCCACCCGCCACGGAGTCAAAAGACCCAAAGCAGCCAGGAGAGACGACGATGCACTCTTCAAAGTTGAAGTCCGCCTGGCGGCCGGAATTCGAAGCCTTCCTCAAAGCCCAGTATTACGGGGGGCTCACGCGACGATTCCATGTCCTCAATCAGATGATCCGCATGACGGGCTTACCCCGTTGGTACATCAAGCGGCAGGCTGCGCGACTGGGTTTGACCATGAGGATGGATCGCAAACCCTGGTCTCAAGCGGAGTTGGAGCTGCTGGAGCGCTTCGTTGGCCGCTTGTCGGCTGCGACCATCGCGAAGCGTTTACGCCGGCCTGAGAGTTCGGTAGTGAACAAACTCAAGCGGATAGGAAGTTCCCGACGAGTCCGGGAGGGATACACGATGCGAGACCTTGAGCAATGTCTCGGAGAGGATCATCGCAAGATCTCGACATGGATCGTACGCGGATGGCTTCCCGATCGATTGCAGGGCACCAAGAGGCACGACGGAAACGGGAGGGACATCCATCGCATCCGGGAGAAGGACGTTCTGACGCTTATCAAGCGACATCCCCAGGAAATCAATCTCGGCAAAGTGGATCAAGTCTGGTTCCTCGACTTGGTCTTACTTCGAGGCCGCGAAGTGCATGACTCGCAGCCTTCGCGCGTCGGACACCAACTTCAAAACGAGCTTTGAGGCGGTCGCCCGGGTGGGCATCCTCCTTCGAGCTGCTGCACTCCAGGGCACAAAACGATTTGTAAATCCCCGAGAAGAAGATCTTTCACAACGCCGGCTGCTCTTTAACAGCCAGTTCAGGAGGCTGCATGTTCAAGGAATTGATGCCGATCATTCAAGACCGCCCGTTGACTATCACGGTCGTCTGCGTTCGAGACGGCAAGATCAAGTTGTGCGTGATCCCTCATTCGCAGGAAAAGGATGAGGAGACCAACAAGAAAGTCGGCTACCGCAAGGACGTCGCGAAAATCTCAGACCAAGCGCTGAAAGCTCTGACAACTCCCCTGGCGGTGGAGGGCACTCCAGAGGAGTTAGATCGCGAGCTGCCCATACAACTCACGTCCTATGCCGAAGTCCACGAAAAGCTTCAGAACGGAATCGCAGAGGCCACCCAGCGGATAACGGCTGCTTTGATCGAGATCGAAGAGCGCGACAAAAGCAAGGCCAAAGCCAAGGGCGTCGCTGAAAAGGGTAAGGAATCAAGTCCGCAAGGAACCAAGAAAGAAGTGAGGGCGGCAGGGGAAACAAGCTTGCCCTTGGGCTGGTGCGCTCCAGCAGAGCAGGCAGTCGTCAGCGTAAATGATTCTCTAGCGAGCACGCAAGGAGGAGATCCATCGTGAAAGTACAGGCGCTACTTCGGACATTCGCATACAACGGGCTAACACTGCCGGATCCCAGTCCAGATTTCACGCCCGAGCAAGTGCGTGAAGTGTACGTGGCCACTTACCCGGAACTCGCAACGGCCGCAATCAATGGGCCGACCGCCACGGACCGAGGAATGGAATACACGTTTTCTCGAGCTGTGGGTGCGAAGGGATGACGCGCAAGCGCAGTAGGAAATGCGCCCCGCACATTCGACGGAGTCGTCTCCGCGCGCGGCACAAGATCTTCGCGGCGGTGCTGCGCGATTTGCGAGGAGTCGGACAAAGCCAACATGAAGTCGATCCATTTGTGGAGAAGCTACGACAATGTCCCGACACGTTCATCGTCGGCGAACTACTCGGCAAGATCTTCGACGAACTGAAATACAACCTCGAGGAGACAAGCAGCGAGGAGCGATTGATTCCTCCAGCAGGCTCCGTAATGCCCCTTGCCTAATTGGTTTGCCATTACACGTCACGCTTCCGAAGCTCGATGGTGTCCGTTGGCGATACTGCGAGCGATGGGACGAGCAACCTGCGGCTCAATTAGGTGCCAGCCTGTTGCGTCTGGGTATTTGTCAGCCGGCCGATTGGACTGGAAGCGCCGTGGACTTTGCTGAGCGAGGACTAAAGCGGCTCGCCCAAGCGAATGGAATCGCCCATGCGTGTAAGGTCTGGGAAGGAGATATCCGCCTCCTGGACCACGTTTTCGAACTGAGCGAGCGCGAACGCGACGAGGCCCGCGCTGAGATGGATGGCCCGCCGCAGCAGTTATTCTTGTCAGTTGATTATTCAAGTGCGGCGTCGATCCCGATCGGCGCTACGCTTTCAGTTCTTGAGCGAGCGGACAAACGGCTGCCTGCGGCTTTCTTCGTAGCATTCCGGCACTGCCTCATGCCATGGATGTTGGTCTATGACTACGACGCCGCAGTAGAACAGGCAGAGATGGGCCTCCTCAGTCTGGACCCTACGGACGCGGCCGACACACACTATCACCAGGTGGCGCCCAGCCTTCCTCCGTGCCTGCAGGACAAACTCACAATGAATCCAAGCCGCGCGATCATCGCGTTGCGAAAGATGAAGCAGACGCTTGCGCCGGGGACGGCGCGTGACCTTGTCTCTCTCCTTTCGGAGATGTGGGAATACTCTCGTGGGCGCGAGCATTACTGGCCGTCGAGGTTGACTCGCAAGGTTCCAGGGCTCGACGAATATTTGGAGGAGTGTGACGGTATTGGTCCGGGCTGCCTTCTCAACTGGTACGAAGACGATGTCCTGAACGCGTGCTTTGACGAAGAGGTTCAATACATCGGCCAGAACGGCCCATTGGCCCCCACGATCCTGATGTCCCTCAATCTCAATCAACCCGAGAAGAGACTAGATCGAGACGCCAGGAAGTTTTTTGACTACATTGCGGCGATGATCCGATCGCTGGCCTATGCCGCGAAAATCGTAGAAGTCGTCCGGGGTCTTTACGATGAACACTTACGTGAACATAGGCTCAAGTCAGGACTTCAGACTGAGCCGAGCGCTGCTGATCTACGGAACCAGCAGCTATGACAGCCTTCCATATCGGCATCCTTTTGTGACGCTTCACGAGATCGTGCGTGACGGTGAAGGCAGTCGTCTAGCGGAAGGGCAGCTCGCTACACCAAAGATGCTCATCCGTTTGCTGATCGAGTTGGGTGTGTCGGTGCCTGTCGAGATCTTGCCGGAACGAGTCCTCGCGCGTACGCCCGACGTAATTGCATGGTGGGCGCCGGCGTCCGAGAGAACAATGTTTTTCAGCGATCAAGGCGACGACGCTGAGCTTCGACGGTTCAACGGTGCCCGTTATCCACAGCCGCCGTTGCTGTTCAAGGCGTGCGGCACGCGACTTTGGATCCGAGCTCTCCGCGACGACGCACGGCCGACCGGAACAACCAATCTGTACATTGCTCCGTATTGGAACTGTTACGACAACGGGAACGTCTGCACAGGCACCATGCGGATACCTCGCAAAAAGTCTGTTGAGGCGCTGGCTTCGTGGGAGGAGTCGTTCTTCCAGAGTGAGTTCACGCACGCTCTTGGAAACTCTAAACAGACAGAATTCTCAGGCGGCCTGCTCGGCATGTGGGAAACCTTGCGAGGGAAAAAGCACTTCCCGCCGCAATACCTTGCCGACGCTGGCGAGTCGTTGGCCGCGTTTGTGACGAGCCATGAACACCAAAAGAGAAATCGGACCTGAGCGACCCTGCCACACGCTTCCAAGTCTCCTCCTTACAAAAACAGTCCGCATAACGGTCGTAGGTTGCGGCGCAACCGGCAGTGCAATCGCCGCAGGGTTGCCGTACCTACACCAGGCGCTGGTCGCTTGGGGTCATCCCTATGGATTGGATGTAATTTTTGTCGATGGCGACCGGGTTTCGCGCGTGAACTGCGTCCGACAGCCATTCAGCGAAAGCGAAGTCGGCCTCTACAAGGCAAGCGTACTGGCGGGCCGAATCAACCTCTTTTGGGGGCTTGGATGGCGAGGCGCGCCGGCATTTTTGGATGAGCGATGGAAGGACGAGACCGATTTGGTCATCGGTTGCGTCGATTCGCGGAAATCGCGTGCTCTGATCGCTCGCTCCGCGGCGTGTAGCAGCTGTCACTATTGGCTCGATATTGGCAACAATGCAGACAGCGGCCAGTTCGTTCTCGGCCAGCCAGAGAATCGGTACTCGAAGACTTCTGAACTCCGGCTCCCCACAGTAGCTGAGCTGTTCCCTGAAATCATTGATGCCAGGCTCGACAAAAAAGACCGCCTGCCTCCATGTAGCGCAATCGAGGCGCTTGAACGACAGGAGCCGTTCGTAAATCAAATTCTCGCATATCAGTCATTGGCGCTTCTGGCGCGGCTCTTCCGGTACGGCAAGATTTCGCACCATGGAGGCTTTCTAAATCTGACGACAGGAAGAATGTCGAGTCTTGCGGTAGATCCCACCATCTGGCAAAGGCTCATGTCCCATCCCGAGCGGCATGATTCGGCGAAGCAAGAGACGCTCCGTCGAGCCTGAGGCACAGAAGTCCTAGATTCATGCAAAGAGAGGAACAATATGTCATCACAAGGCGGGGACGCTGCTTCGTCCCTAATGGATATAAGTGTCGATCGGGTAGACCTTCTCAAAGAGTTGTCGATCACGCAATCCGTCATCGAACGGAAATCCACCGTTCCCATCCTGTCGAACTTTCTGTTTGAGGCTGCGAACGGCAATCTAATGATTAGTGCGAGTGATCTTGAACTAAGCCTTCGCACGTTCTGCCCGGCTAAGGTAAGCAGTCCCGGTTGCTGCACGGTTCCCGGTCGCAAGCTACGCGAATATATCCGACTCCTCGACGGTGAAAGACTGACGCTCAGGTCGCTCGCGAATGATTGGGTCCAGCTTCGCGCTGGGAAGTCTTTGACCAAATTGGCCGGTCTGCCATATAAGAACTTCCCGCGGCTTCCGTTATACCCGTCTAAGGCCGCCGTCAAACTGCCGGCTCCAATCTTCCGAGCGCTGATTAGTAAAACGTTTTTCGCCATTTGTCAGGAGGAGTCGCGCTATACACTGAACGGCGCCCTCCTAATCGTTCAACCCACCATGATCACAATGGTCACCACGGATGGCAATCGCCTCGCGCATGTTCAGGCGAGCACGCTAGTAGAGGGGCTCGCGACACCCGAGATGAGAGTTCTCATTCCGAAAAAAGCGCTCTCAGAGATCGGCAGACTTGTCAGTCTAGGCGAGGTGGAGATGTTGGAATTCGCCAAAGATACGTCGACGTTATATTTCCGAATAGGTAGGCGGCTGCTGACCTGTCGGCAACTCGCAGGAAGCTTTCCCAACTACGAGTCCATCCTGCCGCGTGAGTATAAGCGTTCTGTGATACTTCCGTCCGCAGAAGCCTTTCAGGCGATTCAACGGGTCTCGCAACTGTGCGACGACACCTCAGCTGCGGTGAAGGTGCGCCTGCAAACGAGCCAATTTTGCCTCTCTTCTAATAGTCCTAGCATTGGAGAGGCGGAGGAAATACTCAACACCGAATACTCCGGCGAAGCCCTGAGTTCGGCATTCAATCCGAGGTTCCTGATGGAATTTCTGAAAGCAGCAAACACCGATAACGTGGAGTTCCATTTCAAGGACTCGACGTCTGCGACAGAACTCCGACCGGTCAAGCCTGCTGGCGCTGATGGTAACTATCGCTATATCGTTATGCCGATACGGACGTAGAAGGACTATTGCACGGGCGAATGCTTAGGGCACGGCACAACGTGAGAAAGTATTGCCTCGACGATCTTGTAACCAAGGTCGAACTTCGCTTCTCGCTGTTTCGCGGCAGCCTGCTCTTTTATCTGCTCCCATAGAAGAAGCGTTGTTTCTCGAAAATAGCGATAACGCTCGGCATCCCTGGCACCTTCTCCTGCAGCCTGCCTAAAGAGTGGGTATATCGAGGCGATGAAATCCCTAGCGCTCCCCAACTCCTGTTGGGTTCTGGCATGTTCCTCCTTCTCGCTGTGCAATTGGCTGGTTAGATCGGCGACCGCCTGTTCGCAATGGGCTTTCTTGTTGCGCTCCGAACGCAGCAAAACGAATGCCCATGTAGCAGTTGAAGCCAACAGCACATTAGAGATTAAGGAGGCCAGGAAAATGTGAGCAGACATATGGGCAATCATGGGGCCTTCTCCCTTGTTACGTAGGCCGCAAACATCGCGTCCACCTCTTCCTCAGCTTTTTTCTGCGCGACGTTTCCAAGCGCGTCCGCTTCCTGCTGGAATTCTTTGAAGTGAGCCGGTTTCGTCGTAGGGCGGCGCGACAAACAGCGTAGCAACGCGTAGCCGAGGGAGACGAGGCTCAGCGCAACTAACAGGTAAGGTATGAGAGGAAGTAGATCCAGAGGGCGCCTCTCTGCAGACCATTCAGGTTAGGGTACCCTAGCGCGCATGCCCATACGGAAAATCTTGTATGCAGGAGCGAACGCATTTCTCTCGAGAGACAAAATCAGAGCGCCTGTCCCAAAAGCGGGTGCTCTGCCGTAGTACAAACTCAGTACCAATCGTGCAAAATCGCGCGAAATTTCGAACAAAAGGTCCTATCGATATCCTGAGACGCCTATCAGGCACACCATTCCTTTCCGCTTCTTTCGCGACTCTTAGTCTTGATGTTCTTCGACTTCTTCAAAACCTAGCACGCAATAGCGTCGCTATTCGACCGTCTGACTTTTGACAAGCAAGACAACAACAACGCTCATCGAATGGTCCTATTTGAGGCTCGTAGCCTAAGGAATCGTTTTCGCGAATAGCCGAGAGAGGCATAACTGAGTACCAGAGGTTTCGTGCTTTAGCACGCGATCCGATCGAATTTAGCGATACTCTCCCTCAGCGGAAGTCTCGGGAGCTCAGCCGCTAACGTGATGACTGCACCACGGTGACACGCTGCGGCCTGCTTCCGAAACGTTCAGGCTGCTTTTTGTGCTACTTGCTGAGCGTCGAACTTAACTCCTTTCTTCCATACAACTAAGGTAATGGCCGCAATCTTCCGGGCCAAAGTCAAACGTGCGATCGCGGGTCTTCGTCCCCTAGCCAGTTGTGCCTGATAGAAATCTCGGAAAGGACCTGCGGTAATACTTGCCATCACAGCTGCTCCCTTGAAAATATCTTTCAGATCGTGATTAAAGTTCCGGTTGAGTCCACGAACACGACGCAGTTTTTTTGGCGATAGCTGTGCCCGTCCGTTGACAAAACAGTATTGCGCACTATCGTCGCTGTCAACGGCGAGGCCACTGTAAGTCCACAACTGCCGCTTCGTACGAAACCGATGGGGTGTCTGTATTAAGGCGATCAGCTGTGCTGCTCGAATCGGTCCAATGCAGGGAATCTGGCACAGCAACTCCGTCGCGCTGTGTTTGCGGCTCTCATTCAAGAGATCATGGCGAGCCTCCAGACGTAGCTGCGTTAACGCATCCAGCTGCTGGTAGTAATGCTCCGCGCGGCGCCGCGCCCCCGGTTCGAGGATCTTGGCGAGCCATTCCTCACGGTAACGCTTCCGATAGACACGCGTTCCTGCGCACGAAATTCCTCTACTTCGGTAGATCGCTTTGAGCCGGGTCATGACGCGAACGAGGTCTTTGCTGATCGCGTTGTAGCTGCGTGTCAATTCCTTCAAAGCTTGCATGCCTGTTCCGCCGTGATATACCGGTTTGAGGAAGTTTCCGCGCAGTAACTCGGCGAGCTTTCTCGCATCGCTCTGATCAGCCTTATTTCCATATGTTAGTAAGGCGTTCATTCGCGGGTTGCACACAACAATCTCCTCAGCATGAGGCTGTAATAATTCGTACAGCCACGTCGCCCAGGTCGCTTCCTCAAAGGTGATATGAATATTTCTTCGAAGCCCGTTCACAAAAGACAAAATAGCTTCTGCCTTTGTCTCGAGAACCGCCTCGGTTATCAACTTCCCGGTGGAATCTATGGCCGCAACCGAGATCGTGTCTTTGTGGACATCCATGCCGAGATATTTGGGTTTAGCCATTGTGAGTCTTCCTTTCATTCAAGATGGGATCGATTAGGGCGATTCGATTGCTTGTATACCAAGTTTTCTGCGAGCAATATATGCGGTTCATTACAAATCGTCACAGCAGCTAGCTTGGGCTGAACCGGACTTTCCCACTGCGGAGAACCCAGTCCGTGTATGTCCGAAGCGAGGGACCTCAAGGAAGTCTTTAGCACTTCGATGGCCCGGTTTGGGTTCTGGCAAATCGGCCGATGTTTCCTCTCGAATCACGACAGACCCCATATATCATTACGGCTTATCTACGATTCTGGCAAATTGGGGGCTTTGCCGTTAAAAAGCCAGAATGGGTGCATTCATGGACCTGGAACTCCTGCGGGTGGGGCGCGAGCGTATCTCGCACGTCTTTCAGTACCTGGAAGCTCTCAATCAGCATCGCAATCCTGCGAAGCGCCAGATTCGCGAGCAGCTATGGGCTCTTTGGCTCAAGGACCTGCCCGGTCACTCCTCGATTCAACGCGGGAGCCCACGGTCAATCGCCGAAAGTAAAGGCGCGACGCCAACGGGTTCCACCGAAAACGAACGCGACGACTTCATCCTCAAAGTTTCCCGAGCCAAGCTGACACGTCCGCCCGAGCCTCCCACTTCGCTGAAGGCGTGGCTTGAGAGCGGATGGGAGGATCCCTCAAAGGAAGCGACCGTTCGGAAGACCAAGAACGAACAAAACAGCAAAGGCGAAACCATCCTCGTTCCTTTTCAAGAGAATCCGGATCGCATTGCTGCCTTCGATGCCTGGAAGGCAAAGCGCGACGAGTGGGCGACAAACGAAAAGCCAGCGCGAGCTGCACTGCGCATTTTTGAGAGTCTCTACGAACTCTACGGACGAACCGAGCGCGAAGCTGAACGAGTTGAGCTCGTTTTGGGAGACGGGATCCTCTCCTGGCGAAGACTCGAGGGCGGAATCTTTCACCCAGTTCTCTTGCAGCGGCTACAAATGACATTCGATCCAGCCATTCCGGAATTCCGTATCAGCGAAACCGAGCATCCTGTGGAGCTTTATTCCGCGCTTTTTCAATCCATGTCCGATGTTGACGGGCGTTCGATTGGACGCTGTCGAGAAGAGCTCTACCAAGGCAACTATCACCCTTTGGGCGATCGCGATACGGCGGGATACCTCAAGCGTCTGGCCGTGCAGCTGTCGCCCCGAGGAGAGTTTATCGAAAACGGTGCGCCGCATGGAGAAGAGGATGATCCCCGAATCGGCCGCTCACCCGTGGTGTTCCTGCGCGCACGAACTTTGGGATTCGCCGCAGCAATTGAAGCGATTATCGAAGATTTGCGGAGCCGTGAAGATCTTCCTTGGTCCCTTCTCAATATTGTAGGACTTGAATCGCCGATCACCACGGAGCAGGCACAACCTTCAGGAAGGCCCCAAGCCGCAGAGAACGACGTTCTGCTCAGCAAACCCGCAAACCCAGAGCAGATTCGCATTGCACGCGCTACCGCATCGAGCGCTGGAGTTCTGGTTCAAGGACCTCCAGGGACCGGAAAGACACACACCATCGGCAACTTAATCGGCCATCTTTTAGCTAAAGGTAAGAGCATCTTGGTGACGAGCCACACAACCAAGGCGCTGCGCATGGTCCGCTCGCAGGTCGCCTCTCCATTGCGCCCGCTCTGCGTGAGTGTGCTCGAAAGCGATTTGGAGAGCCGTAATCAGCTCGAGAGTGCTGTAGGAACAATCGCCGCGCGGCTCTCACAGCTTGACGCAGGAAGCCTCGAAGCCGAAGCCCAATATCTTTCCCAGCAACGAGCCGCTTTGCACGAAAAGCTCGCCTCCCTGCGCGAAGAGCTGTCGCGCGCTCGGGCCGACGAATACCGGGACATTGTGGTCGCTGGGAAATCCTGGGCACCATCTGATGCCGCGCGATGGGTGGCAAAAGAAGAGAACCGCACCTGGGTGCCCTCGCCTGTGGCACTCGGAACTCCCCTGCCTCTTTCCGAAGGCGAGGTGATCGAACTCTACTCGACCAACCAATCCGTTCCTGTCGAGGCCGAACGAGAACTCGCACAACGTCTTCCCGAATCGGCCTACTTGCCGAGTCCAGGCGAGTTCGAAACTCTTGTTAACACGCGAATGTATCTCGCAAAGACCGATCGGGACGTCCGATCCGATCTTTGGCAAACAGTCGTTGAATCGACACCTGAATCGCTCTCCCTCATCCTGAAGAAAGTCCAGACAGCCATCGACCCATTTAAAGGTGGCGAAGGATGGAAAATGGCCGCGGTCTATGCCGGGAGAAACGGTGGGCCTCACCGCGACCCTTGGGACAATCTGGTAGCTCAGATCGAGCAGGCTCACCATGAGATTGCGAAATCCCAAGAAATCCTTCTTCGGCACGCGCCGGCCGTGTTTCGCGGTAGTCCCTTCGAAGAGCAGGAAAAGACGGCTCTCGAAATTCACACGCATCTCCGTCAAAGCGGCACACTCGGCTTTGTAACTCTCTTCACTCATAAAAATTGGAAGCAGCTGGTTGACACCGCGACCGTCGGAGGTGTGCGCCCAACGCTCCCCGAACATTTCCTTGCCATCAGCAAATTTTGCAGAACGAAATCCTTGCGCCAAGAACTCGCGGCGCGCTGGGATCGCCAGATGGCTCCGCTCGGTGCAGTACCCTCCAAGACCCTTGGGGAAGACATCGAGATCAGTGCTGTACAATATTGTGCACCCATTCGAGATTGCCTCAGCTGGAGCTCGCGCATTTGGGCGCCCATCGAAAAGGAGTTGAAAGAAGCTGGTTTCCTTTGGCCGCAGTTTTTGGCGGAGCAGCCTCCTCTTCCGGGACCGGATGGAGATCTCCGGCGAATCCATGAGGCGGTGACCAAGAATCTCATTCCGATTCTCACGGCGCGTGTGAGTCGCTTGCTTTGGGAACGAAATGAAAAAGCATTTACTCAACTGCGCGAGACTTTAACACTGGCGAAGGAAATCGCCATCGGCTCGGCTGTCGTCGCCCACATCTATGATGCGGTTTCGGACGGCGACTCAGAATCGTATCAAACGAGTTTCGCACGCCTATTGGAGCTTGAATCGCTGCGAAGCGTACTCACTCGCCGCAAGGAACTTCTCGCACGTCTGGAGACAAGTGCACCGGCGTGGGCTTCGGCCATTCGGTCGCGTGCCGGAATCCATGGTGCGTCGGCCGAACCTGGCAGTCCTAGCGATGCATGGATTTGGCGTCAGTTGCATGACGAACTCGAAAGACGAGCGAACGTTTCCCTCGAAGAGATCCAGGCCGCGATCGACCGTTCGACCAATGAACTGCGCAAGACGACTATCGAACTCATTGACCGCTGGGCTTGGGGATTTCAGGCGCAGCGAACTTCGCTCGCCCAGAGACAGGCACTTATCGGATGGCTCGACACCATCCGCAAGATCGGCAAGGGAACCGGAATTCGCGTGCCACGTCTACGGGCTGAAGCTGCTCAGAAGATGACCGAGTGCCGGGGAGCCGTACCTGTATGGGTCATGCCGCTCTCGCGGGTAGTCGAGAATTTCGATCCACGCAAGACACGCTTCGATGTGGTCATCATCGACGAGGCGAGCCAGAGCGATGTCATGGCCTTGGTTGCTTTCTATCTTGGCAAAACGGTTGTCGTCGTTGGCGATCACGAACAGGTAAGTCCGTCGGCCGTCGGCCAAGAGATCGCCGTTGTGCAAAACCTGATCGACCAATTCCTGCGAGGAATCCCTAACGCCGATCTCTATGACGGGCAAACGTCGGTCTATGACCTCGCGCGGCAATCCTTTGGTGATACGATTCGTCTGGTCGAGCACTTTCGCTGCGTCACCGACATCATCCAGTTCAGCAACGACCTCTCCTACGACGGCGACATCAAGCCGCTGCGCGATGCAAGCCGTGTCGCCATCAAGCCGCATACCGTTGCCTACCGGGTCGAGGGATCAGCCCGAGACGGTAAGCTGAACAGAAGAGAAGCGGAAGTGATCGCCTCGCTCGCTCTTGCCGCGCTCGAGCAACCCGAATATCAGAAGAACGAGTTTCGAGAGAACACGACCTTCGGCGCGGTCTCTCTCGTCGGTGAAGAGCAAGCACTCGAAATAGATCGTTTGCTTCGTACCTATATCCCGCCTAGCGTCTATGAAAAGCATCGCTTTCTCTGCGGAACACCGGCGCAGTTTCAGGGCGATGAACGCGATGTGATGTTTCTTTCGGTCGTCGATACGCCGACCGGTACCCCTCTCCCTTTTCGGGACCAGCAAATGTTCAAGCAGCGTTACAACGTCGCAGCGAGCCGGGCCCGCGATCAGATGTGGGTTGTTCACTCTCTGAACGCACACACCGACCTGCGGGGCGGAGATTTGCGCCGGCGGCTGATTGAGCACGCACATGATCCAACAGTTCTTTTGCGGGCGTACGAAGAGAAAGAACGCAAAACCGAATCGCCTTTCGAGAGAGAAGTCTTGAAGCGACTCGTCAGGGCCGGTTATCAAGTTACGCCGCAGTGGAAAGTGGGCGCGCGTCGAATCGATCTAGTCGTTGAAGGAAGTGGACGGCGTTTGGCGGTCGAATGTGACGGAGACCGTTTTCATCCGCTCGAAAAACTGGGCGAAGATATGGAGCGCCAGGCGGTCCTCGAACGGCTAGGCTGGATTTTCGTACGCATTCGCGGTAGCGTTTTCTTTCGCGATGCCGAGCGAGCAATGAAACCTGTCTTCGACAAACTTCATGAGCTCGAAATCGAACCTCGCGCTGCGGAGGTATCTGGCTCCCCCTCCCCTGCTTCGTCAACCGAACTATCTGACCGGATTGCCCGCCGCGCTGAACAGATTCGCAGCGATTGGAACAGTAAAGCCGTTAATGATGCCGCCGAACACGCCACCAGCGAAGACACGATTCGGCTGCCCATCAATTGATCGGAACCTTTTTTAATCCGTCGGCAATTCAATGAGGGTTGCAAGTTCGCGATAGCGGCAGAGAGCGTTCGCGAGCTGCATCTGTCGGGGTGTTTGACATTCCGCCTCAAATAGGCGGGGGCTTCCCACCAAAACCACCGCCGACATTGCACGTGAAGTTGCCACATTGAGCCGATTCAGACTGTACAAAAACTCCATGCCCCGCGGTGCATCAGTTGGCGAAGAGGTCGTGAGCGAATAGATCACGATCGGAGCCTCCTGGCCTTGAAACTTGTCGACCGTTCCAATGCGCATCTTTGGAAAGCGCAACTTCAAATCGGCAACCTGGGCGTTATATGGAGCCACGATCAGAATGTCGTCTTCCCTCATTGGGCGACGATTGCCCGCGCCATAGAACCAGCTTACTTCCGGCTTGAGGACACTCTGGACGATCCGTGCTACGGCATCGACTTCCTCGGGGCTCG
>Ga0335085_10009892_pt1 | contig 14315 bp, 12 predicted proteins | sample Lox_Sample_45_FD_206712 | JGI IMG/M metagenome (GOLD analysis project Ga0335085, IMG submission 206712) | Soil microbial communities from Loxahatchee National Wildlife Refuge, Florida, United States - Lox_Sample_4.5 | ecosystem: Environmental > Terrestrial > Soil > Wetlands | place: USA...
ACGGTCCCGTCCGTCGCCACCGCTACATACACGCTAGGTTGCAAGGCGGCTTTGTCCATCGCATCTTCGCCGCCTACCGCGGCCGCCAGCACACGTTCCGGGAATACTCGTGCGCCTACAATCAACGCACCTGTTCCGAGCACTCCCTGCAAGAAACCACGACGGCTCACGTTCTCGATTTGGATCATGTTCTCACCCTGCATGTCGATGGAAATGGCCGAAAATTCGTCCCGTACCGCCCTCTATCCTACCTGCATTCTCGCTAGACGCAAACGCGTGGCGCCCCGGCGAGCCACCCCGGCGGCCTTCAGTTGCTCCGCAGACGTGTGCGCTGGCATACTTGCTTTCCCGCAGTTCGGAGCGATTCCGCACAATGAAACGTGAATATCATCGCTGGTACTCTCCCCGTCTTGGCATCGATATGGGTGTTGTTGTCTACGGTCATTGGGGGGCGCCGCTTCTGGGGTTTCCCACGAGCGCCGGTGACGAGTGGGAACTCGAAGGGCAGAGCATGGTCGGCGCTCTCGCCGATTTCATCGATGGCGGCAGCGTCAAACTCTACACCATCAATTCCATCAACGGCCTGAGCTTCTACAATAAGGGCGCTCACCCATTCCATCGGAGCTATGTCCAGTCGGTTTTCGATTCCTATCTCCGTGAGGAGGTCGTTCCTTTTGTCTGGAACAATTGTCAGTCGCAGATCGGCATTTCGACCATGGGTTCTTCCTTTGGCGCATACCACGCCGCGAATTCGCTCTTCAAACACCCCGATGTGTTCAAGCGCTGCTTCGCCATGTCCGGGGTCTATGATCTGCGCAATTTCATGGATGGGATGTACGACGACAATTTCTACTTCAACAATCCTGTCGACTATCTTGCGAGCCTCTCTGACCCCTGGTATTACCAGCAACTCGCGACCTGCGACATCCACCTGATCACCGGCACCGGCCCATGGGAGAATGCCGCTCCCACGTATCGATTGTCGGAGGTGCTTTCCAGTAAGGGAATCCGCCATTCCGTCGACAATTGGGGACCACAGGGCGGACACGACTGGCCCTTCTGGAAGAACCAGATGCGCGAGTACATTTCCAAATTGTTCTGATCTTTGCTGCTCAGCCCAGGCCCAGATGATCGAGCTGATATCTCCCTTTTTCGATCACCTGGTCATCGTCAATCCACACATCACAATTGCGCGTCAATACGTCGACGTGCGTTCGTGATTTCCAATCCGCGTGCGTCTGGCTTCCATATGGATCGCCGAACGCGATATGTACGCCCGGGAATTTCTCGTCTTGCAGGAGGATGCCGATCATCTCTGTCAGTCCGAGATTTGTGCCGAACGCCAACTCGCCGACACGGTCGCTGTTCTCGTCCGTATGCGTGTAATTCCAGAATTCCTCCTCCAGATCTTTGCGCGCGCAATCCACTTCTACCAGGCGTCCGCCCTCGATTTTCATGGTCAGCGGCGTGGCCCGCAGGTCTCCGTACTTGCCGTTGAAGTAATCGCCGGCCGTCGCGTCACATACAAACGTTCCATCCACCGTCGCGGGTGTGGTGAACACTTCCCCCGCCGGCAGATTCGACCAATAGCGCGGGCTGATGAGTCCGCTTGTTTTTACCCAGTCGAGCCCCTGGTCAAAATGCGCGGAGAACGAGGTTCCCGCGGCCGTCTTGACCGTCAACGTCTCGGCTCGGAGCATTCGCTCGCGCAGCCGGTTGCTCAACTCGTCTACCTTGCGGTAATCCGCGCGCATGCCCTGCTGCATAATTTCCGGCGTCACGCCAATCATGTGCGCGTATCGAATCTGACGACGCTCTACAACCCGCACGATAGCCATACGCGCGCTCAGCTCACCGGGTTGCGGCGTCATGCAAAGCATGCCAACGTCGGTGTTCTCCAGAGCTTCAAGTACGGCTTCCGGCGCGCCATTCATCGGCCGGGGCCCAAAATTCTCCAACAATAATCCGGTGAATTCCGCGTTTTGTTCCCTTAGCGCGCATTCCAGGCTCGCCGCCACGCTGCGACTGACTTCATCCGCGATCACTACAACGCGTTCGCCGGGACGCACACCCAGGCACACATCCACGGCATTCTTTGCACCGGACATCAACTCTGCGGGAGCAGTTCCAAAGGACATCTATTTATTTTACCGGAACTCCGGCCTCTGCCAAATCGCCAGCCACGCTAGCGTCGAGCCTTGGTAACGCGCTTCGCCGCCTTCCTCGGTTCCACGCGAAAGGAGGGAATCTGCCCACCACCGCTCGTCACGTTCGCCAGGCTTGTGGCGCTGAGGCGGGTCAAATAGCCCGCCACTTTTCCGCGGAAAATATACGGCGCGAAATCCATCAACATATTCCGGAAATCAACCTTGTGGCCCTCGCCGATAAATGGAAACTCGCCGCGCCGCATGGGGATGCGCTCCTGCACAATCCAGCAGCCCTGTCCCGGTTCTCCCTTGGCTCCTGGCAATGCCTGCTCAACGGTTTTCTCCCAATGCGCTTTATCAATTTCCCAGCCTAGCGTTACTCCCATCCCCCCGTATTCGTCGCTCGGCTTCATCACCAGGTTCTTCTGGTTTTTGCGTATGAACTCGAGTAGACCAACGGCTTTACCGTCGTGCGTCGTCTTCACATCGGCGACCACGCGGGTCCAAGGCACGTGCCGCTGGATCAACTCTTGCTCCTCTGGCGAAAAATACTTCGCATTGATGCCATCGGTCAGCACGGCGAAGAACGCTTTCACATGAGGAATCTTGCACCGGAAATTATTGGCAACACACAATTTTCCCGATTGGTACGCCCTGACCAGCGCTTCGCATTCCTTCGGCCGTGCCACAATGTCGTTAAGCAGCACACGCCGGTAAAGAAGATCGATCGTCTTACCTTGCGCGACGAGTTTCTTGCCGTCGAATTCCAGATCCCGCGGATCCGCAATAACCACCGGGATACCCATCCTCTCGAATCGCGCTTGCAGAATTTCAAATTCGCTCCACGTCGGCACTTCGCGCCAGTCCACAATCGCCATCTGCGGACGCTTCGTCTTCCCTCCCCAGTCCACGTATGTCGTGATCAGTGCGTCGAGCAACTTTGCCGACAGCGGGTAGGCATGCACCTCGAAGCGCTTCTTGAACTCCTCCATCACCGGCAGTTGGCGGAAGATGTCCGAAAGCGTCTCCGAATATCCCGGTCCAGCGGGCGACTCGCCGTTGTATTCCGTGAATTTCAGCGATTCCGGCAGCAGGAACGCATCCAGGCGGGAAGCGGTACTCGCGGGCCCCGGTCCAGGATTCAGACGTATGAGCCGCTCCTCTTCCGGCCGCAAGTGGAATTGCTGGAAGAGCGCGGCATCTTCCAGTGCTTGGCGTGTGAGGCGCTCGGCGATTGTCACGATTGTTTCGGCAACGCTGCGCAGCCGGTGCTCGTCTTCCGGAGAAAGAAATACAGGACGCAGAAAAGGACAGTGCACGCGGTCGCCAAACGTGAGGTTTGCCGCGCGCACATCTTCCAAAAACTCCTCGGCAAGAAGCGACGGCTTCTTCAGGAACGGCCGTAGCAGTTTGTCCCAATATTCGACGGGATTGGGATGCGCCGTACCCGGACTCGGAGAACCCTTCATCGATGAGTAGCCGCCGAGGGAGCGGATTGCGCACTTTGACCCGCTCGCGGAGCGCCCGTGAATCCCGCCGCGGCACCGAGCCCCAGCATTTCTTCCCAGCGCGGCCACGTGTTTGCCACGTTGCCGTTGAGCGCGCGGTCGATCACCAGTCGCGCCATCCTGTCGACGACATGCTCGAAGTAAAATTCCGTGATTCGATCGCGTTCAAAATCTGGCGCCGGGTTCAGGAAGTCGATCGCATACGGCACGCCGTCTTTGACCGCAAACTCGATAGTATTCATCTCATAACCGAGCGCTTGATTGATTGTCTGAGCGTCCTTAACCACACGCGCGCCCAAGTCTGGCTTCAAATAGTTATGCTCCACCAGATAGCGGCGCTCCTTCGGGTCGTAGGCGACCGGGAGAATATCCGTCTTGCCAAACGTAAAACAGCGCACGTATTGTTCGAAGTCGATGAATTCCTGCAGCGTCATGCAGTACGGCGAGGTCTGGTCGAACGCCTGCAAGAGTTCCTCTTCGTTGTTGACCTTGTAGACGTGCTTCCAGCCGCCGCCCGAAAACGGCTTCACAATCGCCGGTCTACCGACATAGTCCAGCAGCGCCACCCAGTCGATTGGGTATTTCAAATTGCGGAGTGATTCGGAAGTGATGTCGACGTCCGAAGGGTAACCCTTTTGTGGCAATAACACTGTTTTTGGAATAGCGATTCCGAGCTTCGATGCCACCGTGTAATTGAAATACTTGTCGTCGGCGGTCCACCAGAAGGGGTTGTTGATGACGTAGGTGCCCTGCAAGACAGCGTGCTTCAGATAACCTCGGTAGTACTCCACCTCATGAGAAATCCGATCAACGATCACTTTATATTCCGCCGGTTCGCCCATCTTCGTACCGCCCAACTTGACGAAGTCGGCGGTCACCCCGTCCCTCTTTCCGAGTTCGTTGACACGGGTCAAAAAAGCCGGTGGAAAGCTGAATTCTCGTCCGCACAACAGCCCCACTTTTGCCATGGCTCACCTCCCGCGCGTGGTGCGCAGAAAAAGTCGTTCTGGTTTTCGCTAGTGAATGGTCCCGGCGGAATTGCTTTTCGCGTCCATGGCGCTGGCTCGCGTTTCCGCCACGAGATGTTTCACCACGTTTTTCAAATCACCGGTCTGCTGGAATACGCGGAGCTGACGTTCGGCGCTGGTGCCTTCGTTCAAAATCGTGTGAATGTATTCGATGGCGCCGCGGCTGCCGAGCTCGTCTACAACGTCATCGACGAGTTCCAGTAATTCCGGAATCAACGATCTCATCGGCACTTCCGCTTCCTTTCCGAAATCGATCATTTTTCCTTCGATTCCGTATCGCGCCGCTCTCCATTTGTTCTCTTCGATCAAGGCGCGCTGATACGTGCGCCAGCCCATGTTTCCGGTATACAGACGGTGCAGCTTCACCACGATCGCCTGTGTCAACGCCGCGATTGCGACAGCTTCTTCGACCTTTGTGGCGGTGTCGAACATCCGGAATTCGAGCGTTCCGTATGTCGGATGCGGCCGCACATCCCACCAGATCTTCTTGCCATTGTCGATGCAGTTGAGCTTGATCAGGAGGTTCACGAAGTTTTCGTAGGCGCTCCAGGAATCAAACCGTTCCGGGATACCGGTGCGTGGGAAACGCCGAAAGACGGTGGTACGGAATGACTTCAAGCCCGTATTACGCCCCATCCAGAAGGGCGAACTCGTGGAGAGCGCCAGCAAGTGCGGCACGAAGTAGCGCACCATATTCATCAGGTCGATCGTCGTCTGCCGGTCCGGCATGGCGATGTGAATGTGCATGCCGAAGATCAGCAAGGAACGCGCCAACTGCCCCATTTCTTCCACGATGTTCTGATAGCGTTCACCGGGGGAAATGACCTGGTCAATCCAGCTCGAAAATGGATGCGTTCCCGCCGCCGCCACTTGCAGTCCGGTGCTCTCTGCCACAGACACCAGTTCACTGCGCGTTCGATGCATTTCCAACCGCAATTCGCTTACGTTTTCGCAGATTTTTGTTCCAGTTTCGACGATCGACTGATGCATTTCCTGCTTGACCTGATCGCCTAGTCCGCGCGAAGCGGCAGCCGAAAGAAGTTGCACTACGTGTGATCGCAGTTCCAGCGTTTCCGGGTCAATGATCTGGAATTCCTCTTCGACACCTATCGTGAAGCGGTGAGCCATGAGGCGGCCCTCCGGGTCGCAGGATCACTTCTGGGGACTTCGGAGGAAGTATCATACTCCCACCCCGTACAAAAACACACTCTGGCTGCGAGCGCACCCTCGACAGGGCATCACCTGCAGGCTGCGGCTGTCAATTTGGCGCTGGACGCGCTCCCACACCCCTTGGCACACTCCCTGCTATGCAGATCACTCCCTTTCGAATTGAAGAGTACATGGGGAAGCATGAATTTCAGGCACAATACCTGCTTTCCTCGTCCGACGCAGAGTCGCAGACCATCGAAGAATTGCTGGCGTTAGAACCCGGCGCTCATGACGCCTTCCTCAAGCTCTGGTGCGGCTACACGGAATCTCCCGGCGCGCCATGGCTACGCGAAGTCCTCGCCAAGATGTATCAGCAGATCAATCCCGACCAGCTCATTGTCGTTTCTGCTGCGGAAGAGGCTATCTTCCTCTTCTACCATGCGCTGCTCGCGCCCGGCGACCACGTCATTGTTGAGACTCCTTGCTACGAAAGCGCACTGACGCTTCCCGTGAGCACCGGCGCGGAAGTCAGCGCCTGGCGGCGGAAAGCCGAAAACGGCTGGGTTCACGACTTGGCTTTGCTGGAATCACTGATTCGTCCGAATACCCGCGCAATCTATATCAATACACCGCACAATCCTACCGGCCTCCTCATGCGTCCGGAAGTCTACCGTGGCGTGCTCGCTCTCGCGGAACGTCAGAACATCTATGTCTTTTGCGACGAGGTTTACCGTGAACTGGAACACGACCCCGCGACGCGCCTGCCTGCCGGCTGCGATCTGTACGACCGCGCCATCAGCCTCGGCTCCGTTAGCAAAACATATGGACTTCCCGGCCTCCGCCTGGGCTGGCTCGCCTGCCACGACGCGTCCCTCCTCGGGAAAATCGTCTCCCTCAAGCACTACACGACGATCTGTGCCAGCGCTCCGAGCGAATTTCTGACCGCCCTTGCCTTCCGTCATCGCCAGAAATTCATCGACCGTAGCCTGCAAATTGTCTTGCGCAATCTTCGCCAGCTCTCCGCCTTTTTTGCTCGGCATTCCAACCGATTCGATTGGACTCCACCCGACGCCGGCACCATTGGCTTCGCCCGCTACAACGGCGCCCGGAACGTCCAGGATTTCTGCGACAAGTTGGTTCGTGAAGCCGGCGTCCTTCTCCTCCCCGGCACAGTGTATGACGAGCCGCACCATATCCGCTTCGGCTATGGCCGGCGCAACATGCCAGAATCGCTAGCCCAACTCGAATCCTGGCTTGCGAAAGCCGGCGACTGACCACTTCCACAAAACAAAAGGGGCGCGCTGACTCCAGAGCGCGCCCCCATTCGGTTTTTTTCTTTTAATTCCGTTCTCTTATGCCGCTCCCATGGACCTTCTCGCCTGGAAGCATTCGCGGCAGAACACTGGCCGCCCTTGCGTCGGACGGAAAGGCACGGTGGTCTCCTTTCCGCACTGCGAGCAGGTGGTCTTGGTCTCCGCCCTTGCCTGCCCGCCTCCACCGCCCTCCGCGCGCTTTGCTTTGCACGCTTTGCAGCGCTTCGGCTCGTTCTTAAACCCTTTGTCGGCGAAGAACATCTGTTCGCCGGCGGTAAATACAAACTCGGCGCCACATTCCGAGCACTTCAGGACCTTATCGTGGAATTCCATAGCCCGCTCCCCTTGGCCCCCAGCGGGCAGCGGAAACGGGAATATTCTTGACCATGGGCCTGACAGAATCGACGGACCTGTACCACGGGGTCGCCGGGCACAGATCCCTTGGGCCGGTGGGCGAAGAGTATGAACGAAATCCCAACTTCTCTGCCTGATAGGGGCCTGATCCCGGAAGTGCGGCGCCGAGCCGCGTCGCGCGCAGATTAATCCTGCTCGCGACGCTGCTTCTTGCGCAGTCGCTTCCGCGAAAGCGCTTCTTTGGCCCGACGCTTCTCGCCGGGCTTCATATAGAAGCTGTGCTTCTTTATTTCCTTGATGATGTCCTCTTGCTGCACCTTGCGCTTAAAACGCCGCAGTGCGTTCTCAAGAGACTCACTCTCTTGAATAATGACCTCGGCCAATGAACTTCACCTCTATTCCGGTTCGGATTCCAAGCAGAACTTGCGGGTACCTGCAGTTCTGCCCCCACGGTATTATCTCACGAGGACGCTGGCTTCTTGTAGTCAATTCAAGCCATACAAGTCAAGTGTTCTTTCTTGTATCATCGGTCGTAATCCCAACCTGTTGACTTCCTCGCTACCCTTCACTCCGCGGCCAACTATTCTCTCGCCCTTGCCAACACTGCCCGGTTCTTGCGACTGCTGGTACACTGGGTTGCCTTACACATCTGCTTTGGGAGCCGATCCCCATGCCAGACATGCGAGATGCCATTGGAGTCCTTCTTGCCGGAGGACAAGGGGAACGGCTTTGGCCGCTGACCCGCGACCGAGCGAAGCCGGCCGTCCCATTCGGCGCTCTCTATCGCATCATTGACGTCACGCTTTCCAACTGCATAAATTCCGGCTTGCGCCGCGTCTTTACGCTTACGCAGTACAAAGCCCTCAGTCTTACCCGCCACATCCGCGCCGGTTGGTCTTCGCTTATGGGGCTTGGCGAGTTCATCGAAGTGCTTCCGCCGCAGATGCGCGTCTCGCAACAGTGGTACCAGGGCACCGCTGACGCGGTGTACCAGAACATCTATTCCATTGGCAGCGAGCGCTCGAAATTCACTTTCATTCTTTCCGGCGACCACATTTACAAGATGAATTACGCCAAAATGCTTCAGCAGCACACCGACTCCGGAGCCGACGTTACCGTCGCCACGATCGAAATCCCCGCTGCCGAAGCGGCGAAGCAGTTCGGCGTGATCGAAACGGACAAGGAATGGCGGATCCATGGATTCGAAGAGAAGCCGGCCAAGCCCAAGACGTCGCCTCATAAACAGACACATTGCAACGCTTCCATGGGCGTCTATATCTTCAATACTCAACTGCTGATCCCGATCCTGTTGGCCGACTCCGAGGACCCCAAGTCATCACACGATTTCGGCAAAGACATCCTGCCGCGCATCATTGCGAAGCATCGCGTCTTCGCGTACAACTTCGTCGACGAGAACAGCCGTGAATCCCTTTACTGGCGCGACGTGGGGACCATCGATGCCTACTACGAAGCCAACATGGACCTCGTCAGCGTTTCTCCTGTGTTCAATCTCTACGACAAGCTCTGGCCCCTGCGCGGGTGGCAGCACCAATACCCGCCCGCCAAGTTTGTTTTCGCGGATGAAGACCGCATGGGCGTGGCGTTGGACTCCATCGTTGCTGGTGGGTCGATTCTTTCCGGCGGCCGCGCGCAAAATTGCGTGATCGGTTATGACGTGCGCGTAAACAGTTACTGCGATGTGCGAGAATCCATCGTTTACAACCACGTGAATATTGGGCGGCACTCAAGAATCCGCCGTGCCATTATCGACCGTCACGTGAACCTCGCCGAACACACGGAAATTGGCTACGACCTGGAAGCCGACCGCCGCCGCTACCACGTCACCCCCTCCGGCATTGTGGTTGTCGTCCGCCAGGAGTCGCTGATCGAAGAGCCGGAAGCGCAATAGCGTGCCCGGTTGCTTCCTAGTTCGTGGCAGCGGACTTTTCCCGTTTTGAGAAGGGCTCCACCCCTCACCGCTTCTCCGGTCTCCGGTCACAGAACATCAGATGCGTGCCGGTCATCACGCCCGACTTCTCACCCCTCTGTTACAATCACTAGTTCTACTTCACTCAGGAGACACCACTGTTATGTCCACAAAAATCACCCGTGTTCGCGCCCGCCAAGTCCTCGATTCCCGCGGCAATCCTACGGTTGAAGCCGATGTGCTTCTCGAGTCCGGTGCCTTTGGGCGCGCCATCGTGCCTTCCGGCGCTTCTACCGGAGAACACGAAGCTCTCGAGCTTCGCGACGGAGAAAAGTCAAAATATCTTGGCAAGGGCGTTCTGAAGGCTGTTTCGAATGTAAATACAGAGATCGCCAAGGCCGTGATTGGCGTCGATGCCGCCGACCAACGCGCTCTGGACCACAAGATGATCACCCTCGACGGCACGAAAACGAAATCCCGCCTCGGCGCCAATGCGATTCTCGCCGTTTCCATGGCCGCCGCCCGTGCCGCCGCTGTCGCCGCGAAGGAGCCGCTCTACAAGTACCTCGCCCGTTATTCCTCGGACCACTCCGCGAATCTTCTGCCCGTCCCGATGATGAATATTCTCAACGGTGGCGCGCATGCTGATAGCTCGGTCGATTTTCAGGAGTTCATGGCCATGCCCGTTGGTGCGCCCACCTTTTCCGAGGCTCTGCGTTGGGGCGTCGAAGTCTTTCATTCGTTGAAGGGCGCTCTAAAGAAGCACGGGTATTCAACAGCAGTGGGTGATGAAGGCGGTTTCGCGCCTAGTTGCAAGTCCAACGAGGAAGCCATCCAAATCGTTCTGGAAGCGATCTCGGCTGCGGGCTACAAGCCCGGCGAAGAGGTTGCCATCGCTCTCGACCCTGCCGCCAGCGAGTTCTACGATAAGGCCAGCGGCAAGTACGTCTTCAAGAAGTCCGATAAGTCTCAGCACAGTTCTGCCGAGATGGCCGCCTACTGGACAAACTGGGTGGAGAAATATCCGATCGTTTCCCTCGAAGATGGCATGGCGGAAGACGATTGGGCCGGGTGGAAAGCCCTTACGCAATCCGTCGGCACAAAAACGTCGAAGAAGCGGATTCAACTCGTTGGAGATGACCTATTTGTTACCAACACTGAACGCCTCTCGCGTGGCATTAACGAAGGTATTGGCAATGCCATCCTGATCAAGCTGAATCAGATTGGCACTGTAACCGAAACCATCGACTGCATCGAACTGGGCCGCAAGGCTGGTTACAACTCCGTCATTTCGCACCGCTCGGGTGAATCCGAAGATACCTTCATCGCCGATCTGGCTGTCGCGACCGCCGCCGGCCAGATCAAGACCGGCTCCGCTTCGCGGACTGATCGCATCGCGAAGTACAACCAACTCCTGCGGATCGAAGAAGAGCTTGGCGCCGCGGCCCGCTTCAACGGGAAAGCCCCGCTCAAGTAATATCCGAGATTATTGAATCCCGGCCGCGGTCCAGAAGCCGCGGCCGTTTGTTTTGGTGGACCGTTTGCTTCCCAACGGAGCTACCGCGACTTCTTTTCCCTCTTGATCTCTGCCATCACCAACCGGATTTCATCAGGACTGACCTCTGGCGGGAGTACTTCTTTGATTGGCTTCATCCAGTCCGTCCCCAAGCGCGCGCACGCTTCCCGAATTTGTTCACGCCGCGCCGCATCCACCCATTGTTCCTCAAACTTCGTTTCGCCCCGTTCCACGAGGTCCGCTACCAGAACAATTACCGACGACACCTTGCGCCCGCGGATCTGGGCGATCTCCTCGAATGTCCGTCCCTGCCGCAACAACTCCAGCGTCTCTGCGGACGGATTCGACGGTTTCATGCGCCATTCCGTGCTGGCCCTCTCACCATTTCGAAAGCGTTCGAGTACGTGGAGAATCTTTTCTCCGTACAGCTCGGATTTCTTTTCGCCGATGCCAGAGATCTGGCGTAACTCTGCCATGGTTCGAGGCTGCTTCCGGCAAAGTTCCTCGAGCGTCGTATCGTGCATTACCACGAACGCCGGCGTCACCTTTTCTGTCGCAATCGACTTCCGCCACTCGCGCAAAAATTCGCGCAACTCGTCATCGACAGCGGCGTCCACGGCTGGTGTGAAGGTAGCCGCCTCGATCCTTCGGTCCGGATCAGCCGATAATCTCTTTTCCGAGCCCCTGATGGCATTCATCCAGACTGGCTTCCCGGCGCATACGTCGCAAACACCGCATTTTCCCCAATGCACTGGCTCACCGAAATGTTCGCAGATCATTTTCTGCCGGCATTCCTGGGTGTTCACAAATTCCTGCATCCGGTCGTACCGCCGCCAGGCGCGCTCTTTTTCCTTTGAATCTCCAATCTGATTAATAAAGTGTGCTCGCAGTGCGTTGTCGCGCTTCTGCCAGAACAGATAACAATCTGCGGGTAGCCCGTCGCGGCCTGCGCGCCCGGTCTCCTGGTAGAGTTGCTCAATGCTCTCGGGGAGTCCGAGCCGAACCACCACGCGGACGTTGGGTTTATTGATACCGAGGCCAAACGCTATGGTTCCCACCATCACGCGGACTTCTTCCGACATCCATTTTTCCTGGTGTTCGCGCCGCGTCGTGGCGTCCATTTGCCCGTGATAACCGATGGCGGCAATGCCGTTCTCCTCCAGCAAGTCGATGACTTCGCCGACCCGCGCGATCGTTGATGCGTAGACGATCACATTGCCGGTAACCGCCCTTTTCACGGCCGCCAGCAGCATTTCGTCTTGCAAAGCGCCCTGAGTTTCCTTCACGAAATACCGCAGGTTCTCTCGTCGAAAGCTCGATACCGACTTGAGCGGATCCCGCAGTTTCAATTGCTGGACGATGTCGTGTCTCACCTGCCGGGTTGCGCTCGCGGTAAACGCGGCGATGGCTTGTTCAGGGAAGTGCTCTCTCAATTTGCTCAATTGGCGGTATTCCGGCCGAAAGTCATGGCCCCACTCGGAAATGCAATGCGCCTCGTCGATGGCAAAGAACGACACCGGAACCTTCCGCAGCCACTCCACTGTCGCGTCCATCACGACTCGTTCCGGTGATACGTAGATCAGCCGGTATTCACCGGTGATCGCTTTCTCTTTTACGATGCGCCGGTCCGACTGCTCTACGGCGCTGTTCAGGAAGACCGCCGGTATCCCCATCTGTCGCAACTGCGCCACCTGGTCTTGCATCAGGGCGATCAGCGGCGAGATCACCACCGCGGTCCGCTGTTCGGACAGAACGGCAGGCAACTGGTAACACAGAGACTTGCCGCCGCCGGTTGGCATGACCACGCATACGTCTCGTCCCGCCACAAGACTCTGTACAACATCTTCTTGACGAGGCCGAAAGTTGTCATAGCCCCAGTATTTCTTCAGCGGACCCCGGAAGTCCTTTGTCGGCTTTCTCCCTTTCAGTTGAGCTAAGGTGGCGTTCAAGAGCTTCCTCGCATTGGAGCGCACTCACAGTTTCGCTATCTATTCGCCCTATGTCAACGGTCGTTGTTTTACATGGCTACGTCATCACGGATGGTGTGAACCTGTCTTCGGCCTATACTGGGTCACTCCAATGACTGCACGCACCTTGGTCCTGTTCACCTTGGCTGTGGTTCTCGCCGTCATCCTCACTCTCATCGGATATTACTGGCCCATCGTTTGGCTCGTCTACATTTTCAAGCCGATCGCCACTGTCCTTCTGAGTCTGATTGCGATTTCATCTTGGATCAGTAATCGTTCAGCCTACGCGCAGTGGATCGTCGTGGGGTTGGTCTTTTCCCTCCTCGGTGACGTGCTACTGATGTGGCCCAATCACTACTTTCTTGCGGGTCTGGCCGCGTTTCTTGTAACACATGTGGCTTACTTGGTCTCCTTTACCCGCGACTGCAAATTCCCGGCGCGTCTCTTGATCTGGTTCGCTTACGTTGTCGCCGCAATCGCCTGTTACGCGCTGCTTTTGCCCACTCTGCCGCGCGGCCTGTGGATTCCGGTTGCCGCCTACGCCGCTCTCCTCTCGACGATGGCCAGCCAGGCGATGGGACGCTTTCTCGCGACGGAAACTTCGTACGCCAGGCGCGCCGCCCTTGGCGCCCTGCTGTTCCTGCTTTCCGACCTGCTCTTGGCCTTCGATCGTTTCCGGAGCCCTCTTTTGTGGTCCACAGTCCTCATCCTCGTGCCGTACTACATCGGTCAGTGGTTGATTGCTTCGTCGGCGCCGTGCGCCCGGCGCCTGGTGCAAGCTCAAGGCCAAATGTAAGAGTACTCCGTGGTTTGCCTTCCTGCGTGTGTGACCGCCGCCACATCCCCACGCCTGCCCCGCTGTTACGCTTTCTTTTGGCGCGCCCCCTCCGCGTCATTCGCTCCTGCGGCCCTAGCGACCGTGAAGTATCGCCGCGCGGAAGTGTGTCCGCGAGCGGCGCCCCCATGGCGACCATCGCACAAGCCGATTTCCAAATCCCCAGCCTCACCCGGCCCGCCGTCAATCCCTGGATCATCGCTTTCACTGTGATGCTTTCCACCTTCATGGAAGTCCTGGATACCAGCATCGCCAATGTCGCCCTACCCCACATCGCCGGTAGCCTCTCTTCTGGCGTTGATGAGAGCACGTGGGTCCTTACGTCTTACCTCGTATCAAACGCGATCGTCCTCCCGTTGACGGGATGGTTCTCAAGGCTGTTCGGGCGCAAGCGCTTCTACATGAGTTGTGTCTTCACCTTCATCATTAGCTCCTTCCTTTGTGGTGTCGCGCCGAGCCTTCCTCTTTTGGTTCTCTTCCGGGTCCTGCAAGGAGCCGGCGGTGGCGGATTGCAGCCGGTTTCGCAGGCGATCCTCGTTGAGAGTTTTCCCCGTGAGAAGCAGGGAATGGC